>Ga0116170_10001954_pt1 | contig 20406 bp, 9 predicted proteins | sample AD_JPNHW1_MetaG_FD_89797 | JGI IMG/M metagenome (GOLD analysis project Ga0116170, IMG submission 89797) | Active sludge microbial communities of municipal wastewater-treating anaerobic digesters from Japan - AD_JPNHW1_MetaG | ecosystem: Engineered > Bioreactor > Anaerobic > Digestate | place...
CGCGCTCTCGCCCGTGGACCTGATTCCCGATTTCATTCCGGTGGTCGGCCGCCTCGTTAAACTACTCATCGTGCCGCTGCTGGTCTGGCTCGCCCTGCGCCTCATCCCCCGCGACGTCATCGGCGAATGTCGGCAACGCGCATGCGTTCATTGAAAATGCGGGTTTACATCTCCTGCGGGACTCTTTACAATTAAATTTTCGTTGGAGTACGTGTTGCGTTGAACGGACTTTTTTTCTTTGCATGAACATAAACAGTCAAGACCCACGTGTTCAGCCTAGTTATTCGGTGCTTCGGCAACTTTGCCTTTTGGAGGGCGAATGAATCACAAAATTGGCATGATCTTTGTCTTGCTGCTTTGGGCTACGCTGGTGCATGAGGCGAAAGGCTATGAAGAAATTATTCCGGCGCCCAGCACCAGCGATGACTGGTCATTTGTCACCAACACGGTCACTCAAGCCGGCATCATTTTCGATGCGCGTGGCGGCACTGTGGATCCGGCGAGCCTGCTGGTCTCCAAGAATGCTCCCTTCGGTCCGCTGCCGACGCCGGTGCGCGCCGGCAACCGGTTCTGCGGGTGGTGGACCGAGGTGGGCGGCGCGGGAACGCAGATCACCGCCAACACGCTGGCCACAAACGCGCACAACACCGTTTACGCGTTCTGGTTGGCCACAGCCTCGGATGTGTCTTGGAACTTGGCGGCCGATTTCAGCGTCACCAACGGCAACCCGAACGGCGCGTGGTCGTACGGATACGTGGACACTTGGTCTTGGTCCGGCGCCTTCCTGCGCTATCAGACCGGCAATTACACCGGCGTTTCGGGCTCCCCCATCTGGCACACGGCACAAACGAACAGCCCGGACTGCGGCTCGGTCTTCCTGAACCGTTCCTCCGATGTTCAGGAAGGTGCGGCTCCCGGGCAGCTATCGATTCAGCCGGGCTCGAACAGCATCCCCGCCGGCGTCCGTTGGACCGCGCCCTCAAACGCTTACGGTGTGGTGACGGTTTCCGGACAGTTCTTTTCGGGGGGCGTTGCCAGCCCCCGTATCGTCGTACGCTACAAAGACGCCAGTGTGTGGAGCGGAACAGATGCCGGCGTTTTTGCGCTAACGAACTCCATCGCGGCGAGCAACACCATCGATTTTATCGTTTCCGGCGACTACGCGGGCGGAGCCACGCCGCTGGACGCCGTGATCGCCGTGAACTGCAACCGCCACACGCTGCGCTTTGACGCGCAGGGCGGCTCCGTCGCCTCCACCCTGAAGACCGTCACGTACAGCGCGAACTACGGCGATCTGCCGATTCCGACGCGAAGCGCGTACGTGTTCGACGGCTGGTGGACGGGAACGGACGGAACGGGATCTGAAATTTCCAGCGACACCCTGGTGAACGCGACCAACGATGTGACGCTCTATGCGAATTGGACGTATACCTACGCGCCGCAGCTTACCCAACGGCGCCCGGCTACCAACCAAGTGTCCATCTCCGAGGGCTCGTCGATACGATTCTCCGTCGTGGCCAACGACAGCCTCAATCCGAATTCGGCCAAGAAGGGCCTGACCAACATCGCCTGGTATGTGGACGGCGCTCTCGCGCAAAATTCCCGCATGAGTTCGACCACCGACGTCGCCTCCGCCTACGTCTACAGCGCCCGGACCAACATCGTCAGCGGCGGCGCCCTGCAGCGCGATGTGTCAATCAGGGTTGTCGCGAAGAACATCGAGGGCTACACGGCCTCGGCGACGTGGGCTCTGCGGATCTACAACAAGCCGACTTCGCAAACGATTACTTTTCTGCACCCGCCCATCAAAGCGCTGGGCGACGAGGACTTTGACCTCAACGCCACGGCGTCCTCCGGACTGACCGTTCAGTATGCGAGCTCCAACGAAGCGGTCGCACGAATTGTGGGCCGCCGCGTGCAAATCGTCGGCGCGGGAACCACCGTGATCACGGCGACCCAGCCCGGCAACTCGGACTACTTGGCCGCGCCGCCCGTGCAGCAGAAGCTATTTGTCAAGACCCGCCTCACCGCCAACATAACGGGCCGCGGAACCGTTGACGGCACGGGGCTGTATCTGCCGGGCACTCAGGCCACACTGAAGGCAAAGCCGCTGACGGGCAGCGCGTTCTTGCACTGGGAGAACAGTTCGCAGCTGGCGGCGCGGACCGTCGTCGTCCCGGTAACCAACTCGTCCGTGTCCGCGTGGTTTGACGCAACGACCAATGTGCCTCCGGCGGAAATCGACGACCCGGGCCCGCAGTCGGCCATGGTCGGCGTTCCATTTGTGCTTCCGCTTGTCGTCCGCTCGGCCAGCCTGCCCAGCGTCAGCGTTCCGAGTCTCCCCTTCGGATTGAGTTTCGACGCGCGCACGTGCACCATCGTCGGTGTGCCGAATGCGGCGACGACCAACCGACCGGTGACCATCCAAGTGAGGAACGCCGGCCCCCACTCGGCGCAGCAAACGTTCTCCATCACGATCGCGCCACTGCCCGCGTGGGCACAGGGAGATTTCTCGGGCTGGTTCGCCGCAAGCGAGTCGGACTACGGGACAGTCGCTTGGAGCGTGACGCCCAAAGGCACCGTTTCAGGCAAGCTGACGGCAGCCGGGACAGCTTCGACCTTCAAAACGGCGGCGTTCCAGCGACTGGACGCGGACGGCACACTCTGGCTTGCGGCAGCGACGCAGTCGCGCACCGATCCACGACAGCTTTTGTTCGCCGTGCGGAAACCGGCCGAAGGCGTGCCCAGTGGCGTGGCGTTCGCCGACGGCTGGTTCGGGCTCAGCGCCGAAAGCAACGCTGTGGCGCGCGCGTATCGCGGCGTGTGGAAAGATGCGCGTGAGGCAGCCGTTCTGACCAATGGCTTCGTCGGCTACTACACGGCAACGCTTCCGGGCGGAAAAGAGTATGGCAGCGGCTACCTGACGCTCACCGTCGACAAAGCCGGAGCTGTCAAAACCGCGGGCATGCTGGCGGACGGCACCTCGGTGTCGACGAGTGGCCCGATGATTCTCGACGAAACCGGGCGGCTGTTCGTCGTTATCTATGCGACACCGTCCTTCTACAAGGGCGGCAGCCTGTTCGGGCTGGCCGAATTCGTACGCGGATCGGGCGCGGCCAGCACCTTCGTCCGCCCGCTGAACGGCGAGCTGCTGTGGGCCAATTCCAACCCGCAAGCCACGGCCGATTACGGCGCCGGGTTCAGCCGCAGCGTGAACCTTGTCGGCGGTTGGTACGACACGGTGGGCAACCTGTACCGGTACTACGCGGGCCGCGAACTGTCGATTGACGCCAACAGCGATGCCGCCGCGCCCGAACTGAGCGTCGGAACCAATCGGTACGCATCCGTGTGGTGGAGGCCGGACGGAGTCGGCGTCACGATTTCCACGAACCGCTCCGGCGTGATGACCGGTCTTTCGGCAGCGCCAGCAGGCCGCCCCATCCAAACGGTCGACGGATACGAGTACGAGAGCGTGACGAACGCCGTCGCCCTGACCCTCTCGCTCACGAAAGCGACCGGCGTTTTCAAAGGGGCGTTCAACCTGTGGTTCGACTACGCGACCACGCACACGTCCAAACAAGTCCGCTACGAAGGCGTCCTCACTCCCGTCCGCAGCGATTCCGCCGTCGACCCTACAGAAGGCCGAGGCTTTTTCCTGTGGAGCGAAAAGAGCGCCTATCGGAACGCCAAGAACCAAACGATCCCTTACTCGTTCAACGAATCGTACGACCTGTTCCTGCTGGCTTCGCCGCAGGAGTAAGGAGCTCAATCCCGCTCAGTCTAAGCCGTGGATGCCGAGGCAGGTGCCCACCCGCACCGCGGAGCGGAGCCAGGCGTGGTCGGCGGGAACGTGCCGCACCACGCCAGCCACCTGGTCGAGCGCCACCGGCACGCACGCCGAGCCCTGAACGCCCACCATCACGTTGTAGCGGCGGCCCGCGAGCAGCTCCCCGGCGGTCGTGCCAAGCCGCGTGCAGAGCAGGCGGTCCGCGGGCGTCGGCGAGCCGCCGCGCTGCACGTGCCCGAGCGACGTGGTGCGCGCATCGATGCCCGTGAGTTCCTGCAGCTCGCGCGCGATGCGGTTGACCTTGGGCTCCTTGATCATGACGTGGCCCTTGATGGTCCCGTTCGACGCGGGCTCCTCCTTGGTCTTTTTCTTCGCCGGCCCCCTCTTGGCATTCGCCGCAGCCTTGGCGAGTGCCTCGGCCTCTTCGACCGTGCACGCCCCTTCGGCCATGGCGACGATGGAGAAACGCTTGCCGCTGTGCTGTCGTGCCAGGATGAAATCCGCGATCGCGTGGATATCGTACGGGATCTCGGGAATCAGAATCACGTCGGCGCCGCCCGCGATGCCTGCGCCCAGCGCCAGCCAGCCGGCCGAGTGCCCCATCAGCTCGCAGACGATGATGCGGTGGTGGCTCGTCGCCGTCGTGTGCAGGCGGTCGATCGCCTCGGTGGCGATGGTGAGCGCGGTGTCGTAGCCGAAGCTGATGTCCGTCATCGCCACGTCGTTGTCGATGGTCTTGGGCAGCGTCAGCACGTTGAGTCCGGCGTTTTTGTGGAGCTGCCACGCGTTCTTCTGCGTGCCGTTGCCGCCCAGGCAGACGAGGCACTCCAACTGGAGCTGACGGGCGTTGGCGACGGCGACCGCCGTCATGTCCATGATTTTGCCGCCCATGTCCATCTTGTGCGGCTTGTCGCGGCTGGTCCCCAGCAGCGTGCCGCCCTGGGTGAGGATGCCGCTGACCACGCGGTCGTCCAGCAGCATGCTGCGGTTCTCGACCAGCCCGCGGAACCCGTCCATGAAGCCGATCACTTGGATGCCGTGGTGGTGCGCCGATTTCGCCACCGCGCGGATCGCCGCGTTGAGCCCCGGACAGTCGCCGCCCGCCGTCAGAATGCCGATGCACCGCCTCGTCGCACGTGTCCTCATGTGTCGCCCTCGAAAGTGGGATTGTTATGGTTTTGTTTTCAGTTTATCGTCAACGATGCCACCAAACAAGCCGCGAGTTGTGAGGAAACGGTGAGCGGGAGCCGACTGCGCGCTTTTAACTGGCCGCCAAGTGTGCTTTAATCACGAACGCTATGGACAAGCCTTCCGTTTCATCCTGCGGGTGCAAGCCGCCGTGGATCCGCGTCAAGATCGGCCAGAACGAAACGTTCCAAGCCACCAAGGACCGTCTGCGCGCGCACGGTCTGCACACCGTGTGCGAAGAGGCGTTCTGTCCCAACCTCGGCCACTGCTGGTCGCGCGGACGCGCCACGCTCCTGATTTTGGGCGACCGCTGCACGCGCGGCTGCCGCTTCTGCAACGTCGACAAGCGCCCCGTGCTGCCGCCCGATCCGGGCGAGCCGCAGCGCGCGGCCGACGCCGTGCGCGACGCGGGCCTGAAGGAAGTGGTCGTCACCTCGGTCACGCGCGACGACCTGCCCGACGGCGGCGCGGCGCTTTGGGCGCAAACGGTCGAGGCGCTTCACGCCGCCGTGCCCGGCCTTCTGGTCGAGGTGCTCGTTCCCGATTTCGGCGGCAGCGCCGAGGCCCTCGACGCCGTGATCCGCACGCGGCCGGAGGTCTTCGGGCACAACCTTGAAACCGTGCCGCGCCTCTATCCGCAGGCGCGGCCACAGGCCGACTACGCGCGTTCGTTCGCCGTGCTCAAGCGGGCGGCCGACGCGGGCCTGATTGCGAAGACGAGCCTGATGCTGGGCCTCGGCGAAACGTTCGAGGAGATCGAGCAGACGATGCGCGACGCCCGCGCCGCGGGCTGCCGCATCTTCTACGCGGGGCAGTACCTGCAGCCCAGTCCGCGCCACCTGCCGGTCGTGCGCTACGTCGAGCCCGCCGAGTTCGCGCGCATCCGCGATGCGGCCTGCGCGCTCGGCTTCGACTTCGTGGCCAGCGAGCCGCTCGTCCGCAGCTCCTACCACGAAGAGGGCCAGAGCGCCTTCGTCCGCACCGCGATGAAGGCCTCTAGGCGTGTTGACCCGGTAGCATAAATATGCGAAGATGCTTTTATGCGTACGACAATTGATTTGCCTGACGCCTTGGGACGCCAAGTGAAAAGTCGCGCTGCGTTAGCCGGTTTATCGATAAGAAGCTTTGTCACACAAGCGCTCGAACGCCAGCTTGCGGCAGGTCGCCAGACAGACGCGACCCCTGCCACGGGCGAGCTGCCGGTGATTCGCAGCCGTAAACCTGGAAGCCTCCGATTGACGCCGGATGAGGTCAGCGCTCTGCTCGTTCACGAGGAGGCTGAAGCCTATGCCACTGCTATGCGACGTTAACGTTCTGCTCGCGCTGGTGGCGGAGCGCCATGCCGACCATGAGAACTGTTTGGCGTGGTGGAAAGCCCGCGATACTCGCGACCCCCTTCTGATTTGCCGCGAGGTTCAGGCCGCCCTGTTGCGGCTGCTTTCCAACCGGGCTGTCATGGGTGCCGATGTTTTGTCCCTGCCGCAGGCTTGGGCAACCTATGCCGCTCTGCTAAAAAGCGGCCTTTTCGTGTTCGCTCTTGAGCCGCGCGGCCTCGGCGTGGAATGGGAGCGTTTATGCCGTCCGTTCGGCCAGTCTCCAAAGGTCGTGATGGACGCCTATTTGGCGGCCTTCGCCATTGCGGGCGGGCACACGCTTGTCTCGCTCGATCAGGCGTTCGCCCATTTCTCGGGGCTGTCCCTTATCCTCCCCGGCAGGTAGCCCTCCCATGATTGCGCACCCCAACCACACGGTGACGCATCTCTCCCCTCCGGAGGACAAGGTTGCCCTCTTCGGCGGGCTTTTCAGGGGACGTGAAGATGTCTACCCGCGCCGTTTTGAAAGCGTCGCTACGGGCCGTTCGGGTTATCAACCCGCCTGCGCGAACGAATGGGTGCGGGGCGTTTGTGACAAGCCTCGCACGCGCTGTGCCCTGTGCGGACAACGTCAATTTCTGCCCGTTACCGCCGAAACACTCCGCTGGCATCTCTCGGGTAAAGACGACAACAACCGCCCGTTCGTAATGGGCATTTACCCCCTGCTGAAAGACGAGTCCTGCTGGTTCGTCGCCGCAGATTTTGACAAAGACGGCTGGCGCGACGATGCACAGGCGGTGGCTCAGACATGCCGCGACTTTGGACTACCGGCCGCCATCGAACGTTCTCGTTCCGGCAACGGCGCACACCTTTGGTGGTTTTTCTCTGAGCCGTTACCTGCGCGGCTCGCCCGGGACTTCGTTTCGTGGCTGCTGACCGAAACGCTCGACCGCCGACCGGAGGTGGGCCTCGATTCCTACGACCGTCTGTTCCCCAACCAAGACACGTTGCCCAAAGGCGGTTTCGGCAACCTGATCGCGCTGCCGCTTCAGAAACAGGCACGCGCCAACGGAAACAGCTTGTTCCTCGACGAACGATTCGAACCCATTGAAGATCCGTGGGCGTTCCTCGACGGACTGCGTCGCCTCGGACGCGCCGAAGTCGAGACACGCGTCGAACGCGCCCGGCGCGATGGACGGCTTGTGGCCGCCGATACCGTTGGTGACACAGAAGATGAGGAAGTTCGTCAACCCTGGAAGGCGTCTCCCTCGCGTCAAACAACGGATCGGCCACTCGCGGGGCCTCTGCCCGCGCAACTCGACATTGTGCTCGGCGACCAGCTCTACATCCGCAGGGCCGACCTGCCGCCAGCCTTACTCGGTCGACTTCGGCGGTTGGCGGCTTTCCAGAATCCCGAATTCTTCAAAGCGCAGGCCATGCGGTTGAACACCTACTGTAAACCGCGCATCATCTGTTGCGCCGAGGAAGCAGGCGATTTTCTCGCCCTGCCGCGCGGTTGTCTGGACGCGTTGTGTCAGCTACTTGAAATTAATGGCATCCGTCCATTTCTCCGCGACGAGCGCTTCGTCGGCACCCCACTTGTCGGCGTTTGTTTCTGCGGCGAGTTGCGTCCTGAACAGCGGCCAGCAGCAGACATCCTGCGTGCGCACGACACGGGCGTGCTCGCCGCAGGCACGGCCTTTGGAAAAACTGTGGTCGCAGCGTGGCTCATCGCGGCACGCAACACGAACACGCTTGTGTTGGTCAACCGTCAACAGCTCCAAACCCAATGGATTGCCCGGCTGTCGATGTTTCTTGGCATCCCCGAAAAAGAAATTGGGCGTATCGGCGGCGGAAAGCGAAAACCAACCGGTGTCCTTGATGTGGCCCTCATCCAGAGTTTGAACCAAAAAGGAACGGTGGACGACTGCATCGCCGCTTACGGACAAGTGATTGTCGACGAGTGTCACGCGGTTTCCGCGCCATCATTCGAACGCGTCGTACGGCGTGCTAAAGCGCGTTACGTTCTCGGGCTTTCCGCCACGCCGATTCGAAAAGACGGACATCAGCCGATTATCGCGATGCAGTGCGGTCCCGTGCGATACCGCGTCAGCGCCAAGCAACTCGTCCATGTCGAGCCCTTCACGCACATTGTCCAAGTCCGGCCCACCGCGTTCCGTGCCTCTTTGTTGCTGGAAGAGAAAACCGAAGACATCCGAACATTCCAACCGCTTTGCGACGAACTGATTGCCGATGCAGCCCGCAACCGGTTGATTGTAAGCGATGTGCTTCGGTCTGTTGCGGACAACCGCTCGCCGGTGGTGCTTACCGAACGGCTTGACCACCTGTCGCGACTCGCAGTGGCGCTGGACGGCCGCGTCCAACACCTGTTGGTCATGCGCGGTGGTCTCGGTCGCAAACAACGCGCAACGCTTCAGGCGCAACTTGCATCGATCCCAGACGAGGAGCCCCGCGTACTCCTCGCCACGAGCCGTTATCTGGGCGAGGGGTTTGATGACGCCCGCTTGGACACGTTGCTCCTCGCGATGCCGATCTCATGGCGCGGCCGAATCGCCCAATATGCGGGCCGGCTACACCGTCGCCACGACGGTAAGCACGAGGTCCGCATTCTCGATTATGCCGACCTGCGGGTCCCCATGTTGTCTCGCATGTTCGACCGCCGTTGCCGCAGCTACGAAGCGATTGGCTATCGCATCGTCATGCCACTCAGCGCCACTCCCGGGTGGCCCGGCGAAGTGGCAGTGCCCGTCGAGCCGACGTGGCAAGAAACCTATGCCGCCAGTGTGCGAAGGCTCTGCCGCGACGGCTTGGATGCCGCGCTGGCCGATCTCTTTCTGTCGGCGGCCGTGAAAACTGCTCGGCCCGGAGTGATCGACAACGAGCACGCGCGCAGTGCGACAGAAGCTTTTTTGTATCGGCGCTTGGAGACATTGGAAGAGACCCACGGGCACTTTCATCTCAACGCCGCGCTGCCAATACCTTTCGGCGGCAGCAACATGGAAGTTGATCTGCTTGATCGCGATCTCCGGTTGGCCATTGAACTGGACGGCCCCCAGCATTTGTCCAATGCCGACGCCTATCGGCGCGACCGACGAAAAGACGCACTTCTGCAAGGGCAGCGTTATTTTGTTCTGCGTTTTTTGGTCGATGATGTCTGCGAACACCTCGATTCCGTGCTGGACGTCATCCTCCGAACGGTGGCTCACCGGAGAGCTCATTTTGCCCAGAAATGACCGTTGAGAATGCAGCCAAACTTCCGATTAGGATGACCGCGTCAGCACCTTATGCGTTATGGGAGAGAACGGCATATCAATGATTCTCACACCTCGCGAGGTGTGAGAATTTGCGCTCGTTCTGATTTAAGCATCTGAACCCTATCGGTTCTTGATTTGTCGCAGGATAAGCGTGTTTCGTTTCACACGTTCGAACGTGTGCTCGTCACTTCTCCCAGCCTTTTCGCACCTCGCGGATCGACGCCTCGCCGACACCATTCTTGCCTTCGACCGAGTTTTCCTCGATGGCGAAGCGCGTGGTCGGGGCGTCGATCGCGAAGGCCACCGGAGCCGACAAGCCGGACTCCCAGAAATAGGCGTGGTCGCGCCGAAACACCACGGCATCGCTGCCGCTCGCGGCGTGATACGCCGTTGGCGCGTCGCGCACCACGTTGAGCTCTACCACCGTGCCGACCACCGGTGCCGAGCGGTCGCGTCCGCCGAGGTCCACGCCACGCCCGCAGACGATCACGCCGTTATTCCGCGAGCGGACAAACGAGTTGTGGCGGAGCACGTTGCCCAGCGCGCGCGGAAATTCGATCGGCAGGCCCGCCTCGTCGCCGCTCGTAACCAACGCTCCATCGCTGCATTCGTCCGTGCGGTTGCCTTCGGCCAGATTCCAGAAGAGCGGGCTGATGCCGCGGTTCCACGTGCGCGGCATGGAGGAGGCCAGCGTTGTTCCGTTGGCGTAGAGGAAAAGGCCCGGCTTGCGCTGCCGCGCAATCGTGTTGCCGGAAACAATGTTCTCCACGCAGGAAATCCAGAGCTGAATGCCCGTCATGCCGTCCGGCGCGTGGTTGCCGACGATCAGGTTCTGATAGAACATCGTGCCGACTGCGACCACCGAGCCCGCCTGCGGCGCCACGCGCCACGGACTCTCCACCGCCAGCCGCTCGCCTGTCCGGCCAACCACGCGGCGCGTCTGCCCCTGACCCGGTCCAGAAAAGACCGTCACGTAGTATTCGCCCAGCACAGGCTCATCCGACGCGTCGTCGACCGCCGGCGGCCAGAACGGCGTTTCGCGGCCGTCCGCATCGTGCGCCAGCTGCTCGCGCTTCACACTGCCCAGCCGATCGTCCGGCGTGGCCGGCAGCGAGGCCGGCAGCGTCACGCCCTGCTCGTCGGCACCGGCCAGCGGGCCGAAATACATCGTGCGGTGGTTGCCCTCGAACAGGACCATCTCGCCCACGTTCTGATCCGTGCCCGCCACGCCGCCGAAGCGCGCCTGGCCGGCCTCGCCCTCCGCTTCAACGCCGTTGTTCGCAATCCAGTTGTGCGCGACCGACCCGTGCCCCGTCGAGAACCAGAGCAACCGCCGCGCCGTCGGCCCGCCCGCCGTGGCGCCGGGCGGCGACGCCACGGTGTTGTTCTCGATGACGCACTCTTCGATGGGCTCGCAGCGGCCGAGAATCGCCGCCTCCGAGTTGCCGCCGAAGCGGGTCACGGAGACCAGCCGATTGTCCGCGAAAACCGACTGCCTTGCGCCGGAAAGAAACAGCGGCGTGCGCCCCCAAAGCTCGTTTCCGCGAATCACGCCGCGGCGCAGGTTGTGCGCGCACAAGCCGCAGTTCTCCGCCTGCTTTCCCTCGCAGTCGGCCACCGTGACCTGCTTCACCGCACACCCGCTGACCCACGCCGTGGGCGCGGCCGCGCGGACCGCAATGCCTTGACTGACCTGCGCGTTGCCCAGCACGGTCAGGGATTCGATGGCGGCGCCGTCGCCCGACAGCCACACCGCCGCCCGCTCGCTGCCCGGTAGCTGACCCTCTTTCGTCTCGAAGCGCGTACAGTCCTCGCCCTGGATCACAACTCGCGAAGAGGAATTGGTCGGCCACGGCGCGTCGCTGGGCGTATCCGCCGGATCGCGCGTCAACACGAACGCATCGAGCGAAAGACCGCCCCCCTTCACGTTGCGCCAAAGCAGCGTGTGCTTGCCCGCGCGAATCTCCAGCGCCGCGCTGCGCGACCACTTGAACACGCCAAAACCGCCCGTGTTGGGCAGATTCTCCAGCGTCCGCAGCAACCCGCCGTCGATCTGCACCGCCGTGTTGCCGCTCACGCCCGGCTGATTCCAGGGCGACATGTCCGTGGCGTAGCGGAGCCAGACCGTCCAGGTGCCGGACTGCGGGACGTCGATGTCGTACGTCATCGCGTCGCACTGCGAATGAATGGCGCCGGGCGCGAGGTTCCAGCCGGACGCGCAGAAGCGCGCGAAGGACACGGCGGGGCTCGTCTGCAGCTCCAGCGTGGTCGCGTGTTGCCCCGCGCCAGCCAGCGTCACGTGCGCGGGCACACGCAGCGTGCCGGTGAACGGGAAGTGCCCCGCCGACAGCTTCACGGTGCCCCCGCCCCGCGCCGCCATGGCGTCGAGCGCCTCCTGAAGCGCGGACTCGCCCTCTTTTCCGGAGCGGAGTGTTTTGCTTCGCGACGACGCTTCGCGCGCCTGCACCTCGAGGCGCACCGGGCCGCCCCAACCCCACGCGCCGCCGCGTCCGGCGTGAAGCCAGACTTCGTACGTGCCGACCGCGAGCTCCTTGGGCACCACAAACGACACCGCATATTTGCTGGCGTCGGACGCGTCAACCCAGCGCCCGGCCTGCCCTTCCTTACAGAGGTAAACAAACGCGCAGCGAAAGTCGGGGCGCCGCGCCAGATTTCGGCCAAACACCCGGACCGGCTCACCGGGCACAGCGCAGGCGGGAGCGCACCACCACGGCGCGGGAGCGTTGATCGCGATCGGAGCGGAATACCCCGCCCCATTCTTGACCGCCACCGCCATCGGGCCGTCGCTGGCGGAGTCCGGTATCGTCAAAGCCAAATACGCATCCGTCGCCAGTTGGACTTTGGCGCGGACCGGCCCGCCCTCGGGGTGCCCCGGCTGGACGCCCCATACGAAAACGTCCTGCGTCAGATTGGTGCCCACCAGAAACAGCGTCTCGTCCGGCCCCGCCTCCTGGCTGTGCTCGTAAATCTGCGGTGCGCCCGCCGCCGTCTGCAGTGCCGGACATTCGAATGCGTCGCCAGGCGGCACGACGCCGCGAGGCGCAGCCGACGCCAAGACTGCAAGAAATGAAAGAATGATTGCGATTTCTGACGTCCCCATACACCGTCTCATGCTCTTTCCCCCTAGGCGCCTGTCCGCTTTACTGCCGATAGTCGGTGCCGATCACCACGTCCGCCTTGCGTTTTCCGGGCTCGACCTCCCACGACACCAGCTTGCCGTTTCTGACTGTTCCGGACACCACCGTTTTCAGCGGCGCGTGCAGTTTGAACTCGCAGTCCCAGTCGCGCGGCCAAGCGGGCAACAGATAGATCGTGCGGCCGTCGTTCTGCAGCAGCATGGACTGCACGGCTTTCATCAGAATGCCGCCGTGGTCCTGATCCGGCACCCAGTCGAAGTTCGGTCCCCAGAACGCCGGAAAGCGCTGCGAAGGGCACGATTTGCGGGCGCGCTGAACAACGTAGTCGCGGGCCTCGGCCGCAAGCCCGAGGTACGCCATGAACACGTCTTCCTGCCGCCAGCCTATGGGCCCTCGGTCGCCGCGGTGTTTGAGCGCTTCGGCGGCCCACTCGATGTTCGGGCGTCCGAGCGCGAACTGGCGGAAGGGAAAGACGGCATAGAGTTCGGGGTTCTCGCAGTTGCTCTTGTGCGCGAAGGCTTGGGCCGGCGCCAGCTGCGTTTTGCCGTCGGGGCTCTTCATCGTGGGCAGGGGAGGCAGCTTGGCGCGCAATCCCTTCCAGAAGGCGCGCTCGGCCTCGGTCGTCTGTTTCTCAGGCAGCGCGAGGCAGCGCTCGGTGACCGCGTAGAGGCCCGCGATCTCGGGCATCGGGTTGGTGCATTCCCACCACGTCTCCAGGGCCTGCGAAGGCTGCATCACGAGCTTGCCGTCCGTGCCCACGGGGCTGTGCTGGTCGAAGAACGTCAGAACTTCGCGCACGAAAGGCATCGCCGTCTCGTGCAAGAACTTCGCATCGCCCGTGTAGTCGTAGCGGTCGAGCAGATACTGGCTCAGCTCGAGAGCGCCGACCCACTCCCATTTGTGCCAGCGGCTGGCCTGCAGCTTGTCGGCGCGCGCTTCGAACGGCTGCCACCCGTAGGTCTCGCTGAACATGTCGCCCCAGAAGTAGATGCACTCGGGCACGTAGAGCCCGCCGTGGCCGAGGTAACGCTTCGTCCGGTAGACGAACTGCGGCAGCAGGTCGCGGGCGTACATCTGGAAGAGCGGCTCCATCAGATCGAAGTCGCCCGACGCGCACAGCGACTCGTAGGGCAACCGCGTGTTCTGCCACCAGTAGCCCGGCCCCCAGCGACGGTAGTCCGCGTACTCCGGTTTGTTTTCGAACGGCACCGTGAACAGCGAGCCGTTGAATTTGATCGGGTAGCGCCCGCGGCCCGCGCACGCGGTGACAAAACGCTGGAGCACATAGCCACGGCAAACCACGGACGCGTCATCGCCGACCTCGTTCTCTCCTGAGGCCTTGCCGTCGAGGCGCTTTCCGTCGAGATAGATCCGCGTGTAACCCGACGGCTCCATCGCCGCAGCCACGTGCTGCCACACGCCTTTCCTGAGCACGCCGCTGTACGACGTGGTCGTGTTCCCCACAATCGCGCGTAGACTGGCATCCGGATACGTGTCGAAAAGAAACCCGTCCGCCGCGCCCGGCGTAACTTTGTCCACAATGCGTCCGTCGCCCTTAAAGCCGGCATCCGAATAAATCCAAGCCTCGGCGGTGAACCCGCCGACAAACGTTTTTGCCGCGAACTGAGGCAGCGCTTGGGGCCGGGTGGCGCACTCGCCGAAAATTTTCGCGGGATGGGCCGGCGAAGGCTGGTCGTGTGCCACGGCGGCAAGTGCGGCAATCTCGGCGTCGCCCAGCGGGGCTTCGTAAATGCCGACTCGGCCAAACGTGCCGTTGAACGCCGAACCGCCCTTCGAATTCAGGCCGACCGAAAGCGGCAGCGCGTTCGTCGGCAAGCCGACGCCGTCTGGGCGCTGCACCGGCAGCGCGTTCTGCGAAATCCGGATCCAACTCCGCTCCCAAAACGACTGCCACCACGCGTCGTGTTTTTTCCGACGCTCCTTCAGCGGAAGCGCACGCGCGGCGTCGAGAGCCGCGGCGGTCTCTTCGCGCCACGCCTCGGCCGTGACTGGCTGCTGGGTCAGCACCGCGATTTCGAACACGTGGCGCTTGCCGCTCGTCGAACACAGCGTGCGGTTGTCGCGGTGCTCGGGGCGCTCGGTCGCAACAATCGCGCCGAAGGTGCGGTGCAGCAGCGGATCGGGCCGCGGGAATTCGGCCATGCCCTGTATCTTTCCGCAGAGCTCAGGCCCGACGGATTTGGTGTTCCGGTGATACCAGCCGATGTGGTCGCGAAGCCCCGTCAGCACGGTGTCGCAGGTCGCCACCGTTTTTTGGTCGGGCGAATCGGTCAGCACGTCGCTGCACTGGGTTTCGACGGGCACGTCGTTGGTGCGCCACAGCTCAAGCGTGGCGGTGGCCACCGTGGGCTCGGCGCTTTCCGCCTCCACCACTACGACGGGGCGGTTCGCGTCCACCCAAACCTTGAACTCCACTTGCGACGGGCCTTCGCCGTAGGTTGCGCGCAGCGTGGCGTCGTTCACCGTCAGCGTCTGGCGGAACGTGCGGGTGCGCGAGGCGTCGCCGTTCCCGACCCGCACGCGCATGCCGCCCACCTTGAGCAGCCGACCGTACTCGTCCCACGCGTCCGTGCGCGCGATGAAGAACCGCAGGTCGCCGGAGGGGTCAATCCACGCGTTCAGCGCAATCTCCCCGTTGCCCAGCGGCACGGTGCCGTTGCTGTCCGCGCTCGGCGTGTCCCAGACGACGCGCCCGGGATCGGCGGCCCAAGCCGAAGTCATCGCGAGCAGCGCGACCATCGACATCATTGACCTCTTCGATTGTGCCTCACTCATGGTGCCACCTTCCTTGTTCCATGCCGTTTCGGATAAGCCGAGCCGCCCGGCGGCGGCTCAGTACTTCAGCACTCTGACCTCGCCCGCCTTCATGTTCAGCTCGACGTGCGGACCGTCGCCAACCTTTGTTCCGTCCAACGCGTCAACCACGGGCCGGGCTCGCCCCGTGTTGAACGCCACCGGAGCATTCGTCTGGGCCTGCACCGAAAGATAGCCGTTCGCCGCCCAGAGCGCGGGGCCGGGTTGGGTAAAGAGGTGAACGCCTCCCAGCTCGGCGATGGCGTGAACCAGCTCCGGCGTGAGCTGCGGCACGCCGACGAACACATCGAAGCCCGCTTTCGAGCGCCGCACGGCAACGGCTGGCGTGCCGTCCGAATAGGTCGCCCACACCTCGCCGGCCGAGGCATCGACGCCAAAGAGCGGTTCGATCTTCGCCTGGGGGCCCCACGCTTTTTTCAGCCCGTGGGCGCGGCCGATCGCGGTGGGCGTCGCCGTCGCGTTCGGCAGCGCTACGGCCTTGGCCGCAAACCCCGTGACCTCGCGAACGCCTGACGCGTCGGCGCGGTCGGGATAGAGGTAGCCCGGCGCCCAACACCAGACGCGCGTCATCGGCCGGCGTCCGAAACCGAACCATCCGGACACGGTTTCGCCGAACCCGACTTCGCGCTGCGTTGCCAGCGCCTGCCGCTGTTCCTGGGTCAGCCGCCAAGCGGAGAGAAAGAACTGCACGGGCGCGGCGACTTTTCCGTCGAGCACGTCTTGGAGCAGATACTGACCGTAAGGTGCGCCGCTGCGGCCGAGTGCGGCGCGGGCGTCATAAATCAGCGGTCGCGCCGCATCCGCCGAACCGCCCGTCAGGTGGCACATGCTGGTTTCGTCGATCACCGCAGCGATCTCCGGCGTGAAGGGTGTCGTGCGCCGCGCCATCGCCGCGTCCACGGGCTGCAGGCGCACCATCTCTTGCCAAATGGCGGCGTCGTTGAACCAGCCCTGCGCCGGCAAATCCATCCACCACGTGGCAAAGCCCCGCAGGGAGGCCTGCGCCGTGTTGCGCAGCATGACTTGCTGCGTCTGCTCCAGATCGACGAGCCCGCCTTCCTGCACGTGCTCCTGTTGGCGCGGATCGAGGTAGGTGCGCGAATCGTCCTCGTTGAGCCAAAGAATGCCCGCGCGCTTCACGCTCTCGGCGGCGCTCATGGCGGGCGCCGAGCCCAGCCACTCGCGGTCCGTGTAGGAGATGGGCGAACAAAGGATATCGATGTCCCGACTCTTCAACAGGGACGCCAAGCCGTAGTGGCCGCTCGTCGGCGCGCCGTTCTGAAGCGGCGCGAACTCGAAGCCGTACCCATAGAAGAACAAGACCAGCTTTTTGCCGTCTGTGCCGCGGCGGCAGGCCGCGGCCAGCGCGGCCACGAAGTCCGACATCTCCTGCTGCTGGAAGAGGGCGAACTCGATGAGGCGCTTTTCCCGCGCGGGGTCGCGCAGAAACCCGCAGGGATGCGCGCGGCGCTCCTCTGCCGTCGGCGGTTCAGCCGTCGCGGCCGCGGGATCGCCGCGCCGCTTCAGCCATTCGCGGAACGCCGTCCGCGTCGCGGGGTCGTAGCCGCTGAGCGGACGATCCCACGCGTCGTAGTAGAACCACTCGCCCGTGTTCTGGCCGCAGGGATGCATGCCTGCGAAGTGATCCGGAAACGCTTCGCACAGATGCCGGGCCAGCTTTTCAAGGTGTGCGCACATGTCGGCGCGGTAGGCGCGGTCAGACACGCAGGCCACCGGATAGGCCTTCTGCCCGTCGTACACCATCCGGGCCTCGGGATGGCTCTCGAGCCACCAGCCCGGCGCATTGGCGTCGACGCGCGGCACCAGCAGGACGTTCGGATTCACGGCGATGATTCGGCGGCAAATCGCATCGATGGGCTCCCAGCTTTGCCGCTGCCCGGGAGGAGCCCAACAGGTCGGAGCAGAGAACGACACCAGGTTCACTCCCGCGTCGCGAGCCAGCGCGATCTGGCTGTAGAACGAGCCCTGCGGACCGCCGATCTGCGAATAGACGCCGTTGTCCACCCGGTAGACTGCGGGGTGGAGCCGGTGCGCCGGCGCGGCCCGCGCCAAGAACGTGCAGCGGTAGGTGTGGCCCTGCGCGAACGACAGTTCGCGTTTGCAGTACAGGTGAAAATCCGGCCACTCGCCACTCGCGGGGGCCTTCAGCGTGACGCGCAGTTCGCCGTTCGCGCACCCCACCTGCCCCACGGTGTTCGCCGCGCCGGGGGGCCACACGCACCACGCGCGCTCGAAGGCCCCCTGCGAAGCGAACGAATCGGGCGTTAGCACGTCCGCGCCGGTCTCGACATCCGTCAGCCGCAGCGCCTTCAGCCACACCTCGCCGGGCGAGGGATCGAACCGGAAGTGCAGCGTGCCGTTGCCGGCTGCGTCGGCATCGGACGTCAGTTCGAACGTGCACGGCTGCCACGAATCACCGACTCTGAATTCCCCCGAATTTTCGCTCCCAAAAAAGAAACGCGGCGGAAGGGAGGTCCCGTTCACGCAGATCTGCGGACCGCCTGCCGTGTTCTGTACGCGCACGGTCAGCGGCTTGGCCGCACCCGCGAACAGGTTGAAGTTGCCGCGCACGTCGGTGGCGGAAACCGGCAGTTCGCCGATTTTGCTGAGAACCGTTTCGCCGCCGCGGGTCAGTACGAAGCGCTGCGGGCCCGGCGCGAACGGCGCCGCGACGTGACTCACGCCCGCGCCGACGTCGAAACTTTTTTCCGTGTCGCCGCTGTGGATCGTCAGGCGCGCCGGAGCCGTCAGAAAAAGCGATACAAAGACTTCGTCCGCCAGCTGGTCTGCGCCGCCGGGGCGCTTGCCGGAAACCGCCGCGGCCTTCGGATGCGTGCGGTAGGCGTAGTAGAGTGCGTCCTGCTCAATGGCAGGTGGGCGGCCGCTCTTGTACCAAGCGATATAGTACCGGCAGGCGTCCAGCAGCGCGGCGTGCGACAGCTCTGCGCCCCAGTGGCCGCCCCAGAGGGCCGTTTCAAAGGCCGATCCGAACGGCGCGAGGTACGACGCCTCGCCCCAGTCGTTCCACGTCACGAGTTCGACCCAGGTGGCGTTGTCGCGGATCGCGCCCTCCCACTGGCGGGCAAGGCCCTCGACCCCGCGCGAATCGTACACGCGGTAGTTGCCGCCAAGCCCGCGGTAGTAGGGCGTAATGCTTGCCATGAATATCTTGCCTGCGCCCAACCACGTCTGCGCGAGCCGGCGGTTGCTTTCGGCAATCTGTTCCGGCGTGCCCGCGGCGCCGAAGTGAAAGAAGCCGTCCACGTCGCGGCCGCAGTCGCGGAACACCTGATCGGCCTGCGCCTGATTCGGCATTTCGGCGGCGGGCGTCGGATAGTAGAAGGGCACGTAGCAGATCGCGCGGTCCCCCGAGAATTCTTTTCTCACGAACTCTGTTTGCTCGCGACCGCCGGCAAACGTGGAGAGCACGGGGCGACCGCGGTAGCGGAACTGGTTGGGATGACTGCGGAACGTCTCCACCATGTCGCGCGTTTCTTCGGACGTCAGGCCGGTCGCGTAATCGGCGGAGAGGAAGAGCTGAAAACCGGTCCCCAGTTCTTTGGCGGCCTGATAGATGAGCAGCACGCGTTTTTTGTAGTGTGGCTCTTTCAGCGTCCAGCCGCCGCAGTTCAGCGCGAAGCCATCGATTCCCGCCGCCTGCGCGGCGCGAATTTCGCGCTGGTAGTCCCCAACCGTTGAGTCGCCGCCGTAGGTCGGAACGCAGACCATGTAGTGCGCAAAGACCTTGTGTGCGTCCTTTTCCGCAAACGCGGTCATTGTCACCGCGCACATCCCCAGCGCCAACCACTGCATCAGCGAACGCATGCGTCTCCCCCCCCGTTTGAGCCATTCTCGATTCTTTCGTATTGAAAACAGTAGCGGTTCGCCCGAAGCGTTGTCAACTTCGCCGTGGAGCGATTTGTATCAGCGAAACGGAACCGCACCCGCTTGCGTCCCGCAGGCGCCGTGGGTTAGACTGTGCGGCGATCGGACAACTGAAAGGGAACGCTGCCCATGACCTGCAAGAAGGAAGCCAATTCGCGCCGCTGTAACTGCTCGTACGAGCCGTGCTCTAACAAGGGAACCTGCTGCGACTGCCTCGCCTATCACCTCTCCTCGCGCCAGCTGCCCGCCTGCTGCTTCCCGGCGCAGGCCGAGCGCACATACGACCGCAGCTTTGAGCACTTCGCCCGCCTCGTTTCCTCTGGCGCCGTGTGAGCGTTGCGGCCCCGCCCGCATCGCGCACGCCATTCACTTGCCTGCCGGTGCCGCCTCCAGTGGAACATTCGTCAAGCGCACGTGCTGCGGCCCCGCGGGCTTGAGGATTTTCAAACGGATGTCTTTGAATTGCACGACCCCCGTTGTGCCTGCGGGAAAAAGAAGCCCCAGAATGCCCTGAAGGTCCTGCTGCGCAACATCGTCGTCCACAACCTCGGCCACGAGCTCGCCGTTCACCTTCAGCGCGATGCGCGGGCCCGCGCAAACCAGGTGGTACTCGTTCCACTCCTCCGGCTTGAGGGCGGCAAGCGCCGAAGCGTTCTCAATCGGGCTTATAACCGCATGGCCTTCGGCGTCAAGGACCGCGCGTTCGCCGCGGTTCGCCAACGTCTCGCGCCCCTGTTCATCGTAGAGCCGCACGCACCAAGGCGTGCCGGGCGCGACCTCGACCCGATACCCCGCCAGATCGCGTTCTCCCGTCTCTTTCAGTCGGAGGCCAACACAAGGGCGACGACGGTGGCCACGCCGATCGCGGTGAGCGCCACCGCGATGAGCGTCTCCAAAGCCGGATGAGGTTCGGGAATGACACCCTCCGCCAAGCGCCTCAAATA
>Ga0116170_10001955_pt1 | contig 20400 bp, 14 predicted proteins | sample AD_JPNHW1_MetaG_FD_89797 | JGI IMG/M metagenome (GOLD analysis project Ga0116170, IMG submission 89797) | Active sludge microbial communities of municipal wastewater-treating anaerobic digesters from Japan - AD_JPNHW1_MetaG | ecosystem: Engineered > Bioreactor > Anaerobic > Digestate | place...
AATATCGAAACCGTCACAGATACTTACTCTTCTTGACAAACAGATCTTTTCGACCCTTAATCAGAATGTTGAGCTTGGAGTCTCAAATGATGGTATGGATATGGTCGTTTGTGAGTTCGACCTGAAAAGCCGCCATATAAGATTTGCATCTGCTATGCGTCCGGTAATAATTGTTATGGATGGAGAACCTTACTATATAAAAGGAAACAGATCATCTGTGGGAGGAGAAGCTGCAATCGAGAAGTACTTTGATGATCAGGAATATTATCTTGGCGAAGGAGATACTGTATATCTCTTTTCTGACGGATTACCTGACCAGTTTGGAGGAGCTGACGGGAAAAAAATGAAAATTGTAAGGCTTAAGAAGATCATAGAACAGATTTCAAAATTACCTATGGATCAGCAAAAGGAGGCCATAACAAAATTCTATACTGACTGGAAAGGTTCTTATGATCAGGTCGACGATATCCTTCTGATGGGAGTCAGGGTCTGATCAATCAGTCTTTATATAATCCGTTCAGCGAAACAGGGATTTCACATGTGGAAACGGTATCGCTGTAATTGTCCGAACGGTCTTTAATATAAAAATCATATCTGATTATACTGGAATCAGAGGGTTCATAAAATGTGTAAAGGAAAGTTACAGAAACAGTTCCCTTCAAAATCTTATTCTGACCGTTTCTTTCCATATATGGTATCCTGCAAGACACCGGTTTCATAAGATCATCTTTATCTGTAACTTCAATCATTGAGTCTCCTACTTTTCTGAACATTGTGAAAAAGAGATTTGTGGTGTCAACTACTGACACTTCATCTGATTCTGCCGATTCAGCCGTTTTGATTCCAAGATCACCGTCGCCATCTTCAAAATAGAATTTCAACCTTCCGGCTTTGTAGGCATTATTGAGGATGTCGGTTGTGTCAAAGACAGTAAAACTGGTAAATTCAATATGCGGAACAGGAGATAATGATTCTATTTTCAAACATGAAGTCAGTGCAGAACCAACTAATAAAAACATGGAGAGATACCTTAGTGTTCTCATGGTTTTCAGGATATTAAATTTTCTTGAACAAAAACCACACCAAATTTGGTTATTTTTTTCTAAAAAATATCCTTATAGGGACACCAGTAAAATCATATTTTGCTCTCATCTTGTTTTCGAGATATCTCTTGTAAGGGTCCTTTACATACTGGGGAAGATTACAAAAGAACGCAAAAGCAGGAGTATAGATGGGCAGCTGTGTCACATATTTGATCTTAACATATTTTCCTTTCAGTGAGGGAGGAGGGTTGTCCCTGATAATCTGAAGCATTACTTCATTTAATTCTGAAGTGGGTATCTTTCTGTTCCTGTTGGTATTAACCCTTTCAACAAGTTCAAGTACATTAAAGATTCTTTGTTTATTGATGGCAGATATGAACAGAATAGGGTAGTCGGTAAATGGAGCTGTCTTTTCTCGTATAAGTTTTTCAAACTGTGTGGTGATGTTGTTCGTTTTTTCTATAAGATCCCACTTGTTTACAAGCACTATCATGCCTTTGTTGTTTTTCTGGATGAGCGACATGATATTCAGATCCTGAGATTCAACCCCTCTCGTGGCATCGATAAGAAGAAGACAGATATCAGAACTTTCTATTGTTCTGACTGCCCTCATTACCGAATAAAATTCAATATCTTCACTAACTTTTCCTTTCTTACGTAACCCGGCCGTGTCGACAAGAAGAAAGTCGTGCTGAAATTTATTGTACCTTGTATATATTGAATCGCGTGTAGTGCCTGCAACAGAAGTAACAATGTTCCTTTCTTCCCCGAGGAGAGAATTTACCAATGATGATTTGCCGACATTAGGCCGACCGACAATAGCAATCCTTGGCAGTTCGGGAACCGGCTCGATTTCTTCTTTTGGTAAACATTTTACAACCTCGTCAAGCAACTCCCCGCTTCCGCTTCCATTGTTGGAACTAATAGGGAAATAATCGCCCAGGCCAAGATTGTAAAATTCGGCAGCATCCATTAACCTTTCACCGTTATCGACCTTGTTTACGACAAGCAGAACCTTTTTGTCGACTCTTCTCAGCATAGAAGCTACAGCTGTGTCGAGTTCGTGGACACCCGAGGTTACATCAACCATGAAAAGAATAAGATCAGACTCTTCTATAGCAAGAAGTACCTGCTTGTTAATCTCTTCTTCAAAAACATCATCGGAATTTTCAACATATCCTCCTGTATCGATTACTGAAAAATCGACTCCGTTCCAGTTCGACACTCCGTAGTTGCGATCGCGGGTAACTCCGCTTGCTTCGTCAACAATCGCTTCCCTTGTATCGGTAAGACGGTTGAAAAGTGTCGATTTCCCAACATTGGGTCTGCCTACTATTGCAACTATTCTACTCATAAGATATTTTGAAATTCATTTTAACGATAGCCAAATCTTTTTAAAATCAAAGGTTTATCTCTCCAGTCTTTGGTAACCTTTACATATAATTCAAGAAAGACCTTTTTCCTGAAGAAATCTTCCATATCGATACGCGATTCTGTACCCACTTTCTTTAACATAGAGCCTTTATGACCAATGATTATCCCTTTCTGACTGTCACGGGTAACATGGATAACAGCCCTTATTCTTATTATATTATCCTCCTCTTTGAAGCTTTCAATTTCTATTTCAACAGAATAAGGGATCTCTTTCTGATAGTTTAAAAGTATCTTCTCGCGTATTATCTCTGAAGCAAAAAAACGTTCGTATTTATCAGTGAGCTGATCTTTCGGGAAATAGGGAGGAGCCTCCGGCAACTTTTCAAGTATAAGGTTGAGAAGCGAATCCAGATTGAAATTTTTTAAAGCTGAAACAGGAATGACAGGCGAATTGGGAAATGAAGCATGCCAGGTCTCTACTATTTTTTCTAGTTCCTCCTGGTTTGTAAGATCAACCTTGTTAACCGCTATAATAACCGGGAGCCCTGTCTCTTTTATCTTTTTTATATATTCTCCCTCATTTACTGCATGTTCTGTGACATCAGTGACATAAAGAATCATGTCGGCGTCAGACAATGCATCGTTTACAAAGTTCATCATCGTTTCCTGCAGCTTGTACTGAGGCTTAAGGATCCCCGGAGTATCTGAATAAACAATCTGAAAATCATCTCCGTTCACAATACCCATTATACGATGACGGGTTGTCTGGGCCTTTGAGGTAATAATAGAAAGCCTTTCGCCGACCATGGCGTTCATGATAGTCGATTTTCCTACGTTGGGATTTCCCAGAATGTTTACAAAACCTGATTTGTGCTCCATCTTCTTAAACTAAAATAAACCTCTTTTAAGCATGCTGACCTCTTTGTCGGACAGGAATCTCCACTTTCCGCGCTTAAGATTCTTTTTAGTGAGCCCTGCAAAATAAACCCTGTCGAGTTTCTTAACTTTATAACCAAGCGATTCGAACATTCTTCTTACAACTCTGTTCTGACCCGAATGCAGCTCTATGCCAACCTGTGATTTATCTTCCGGATCAACATAAGAGACCACATCGGCAGCAACTGTAACACCTTCTTCAATCTCTATCCCTTCGGTAAGTTTTATGAGATCATTTTTTGTAACGGGGTTGTCGAGAAAAACATGATATATCTTTTTTCTTTCATATTTCGGGTGAGTAAGTTTCCCGGTAAGATCTCCGTCGTTTGTTAAAAGCAGAACACCGGTTGTGTTTTTGTCGAGCCGTCCGACCGGATAAACCCTCTCGGGGCAATCATCACCAATGAGCTCAAGAACAGTGTGTTCTGCATGCGGATCCTCAACTGTGGTAACATAGTCTTTTGGTTTATTCATCAGAATATAAACCTTCTTTTCGGTGGTGAGTCTTTTATTCTTAAACCTTACATCATCATTTTGTGAGACTTTTGTTCCAAGATCTGTTACGACCTGCCCGTTAACTGTTATCAGTCCATTCTTTATATGTTCATCTGCATCCCTGCGTGAGCAAAGCCCGCTGTTGGCAATGAAACGGTTAAGTCTTATCTGGTCAGTCTCCCTGACTCTCCCTTTTAAAACCTTTTTGTCCGGTTGCCGGGAAGATTTGTCTTCCGGTTTATTGAATTTCCCGGCTCTCCTTCCGGCAGGTTTTCTGTTCTCCATATCAATTATTTATCAGGGTGCAAAGGTACAATTATTTAGGGATATTCCGATTTGATCTTTTTTTCGCACCTTTGTATTTTTGAAAATATCATTTATGGCATTAATAAAATCAATATCCGGAATCAGGGGAACCATTGGAGGAAAACCTGGAGAAAGTCTATCACCACTTGATATAGTGAAGTTTACAACGGCTTTTGGAACGTGGCTGCAAAAAAGACATAACAAACAACATCTTAATGTGGTTGTCGGGCGTGATGCCCGTCGGTCAGGCAAAATGGTGAATAATCTTGTAGTTACTTCCTTGCAAAGCCTCGGGATAAACGTAACTGATCTTGGCCTGGCAACGACCCCTACTGTGGAAATTGCAGTAACAGGAACGCATTCAGACGGAGGAATAATTATTACAGCAAGTCATAATCCTTCGGAGTGGAACGCATTAAAACTGCTCAACGAAGATGGCGAGTTTCTTTCATCAGCAGATGGATCGCAGGTTCTGGAGCTGGCTGCTGCAGAGGATTTTAATTTTGTTTCGGATGATGACAGGGGCTCTCTTGAATTTGATGATTCATGGGGGAAGAAACATATTGAAAAGGTTCTGGCAATGAAGCTTGTGGCGTTGGAAGAGATAAAAGCTTCAAAATTTACTGTTGCAATAGACTGCATCAATTCTGTTGGAGGTATCATTGTTCCTCAGTTACTGAAAGCATTGGGAGTAACGGAAATAATTGAGCTGAACACAACTCCTGATGGTAATTTCTCTCATAAACCTGAGCCAATACCTGAGAATCTTACGGATATATCTGAGCTGGTTGCACGAAGAAAAGCTGATGTGGGATTTGTTGTCGATCCTGATGTTGACAGGCTTGCTATAGTATGCGAGGACGGAAATATGTTTGGTGAAGAATACACTCTTGTATCAGTTTCCGATTATGTACTTAATTCCACTCCCGGAAACACCGTGTCGAATTTATCGTCAACAAAAGCACTGAAAGATATAACTGAAAAGCATGGCTGCAAACATTATGCTGCTCCTGTAGGTGAAGTCAATGTAGTGGAGGAGATGAAGAAATGCAATGCTGTAATAGGAGGAGAAGGCAATGGCGGGGTAATTTACCCTGAACTCCATTATGGACGAGATGCCCTGGTGGGGATTGCATTGTTCCTGTCGCTTCTTGCAAAAAGAAAAATGAAATGCTCCTCACTCAGACAACAATACCCTCAATATGTTATTGCCAAAAAGAGACTTACGCTTGATAACAGTACGGAATTCAGTAAGATCACTGATGCAGTAAAAGAGCGCTTTAAAAATAATCTGATTGACGAAAGGGACGGTTTGTGGATTGAACATCAGAATGGCTGGGTTCAGATAAGACGATCAAATACTGAACCAATAATGAGGATATACGCAGAGGGAAGGACCAGCGATGAAGCAAACGACCTTGCCGGAGATGTAATTGTAATTGTTAAAAATCTTTAAAATATTTTTATTTCCAATTCTTCAGGAATAAATTTGGTACAATGACTGTCTTTATTTAATAAAGACAGGGTAGTATTGGTGTCTTTTATTGTCAATGGTTATAAACTGATTTTTATCCACTTGCAGACTCAAAATAACCATTATTAATTTACTTCTGCAAAACGGAAGTGGTTATTAAGTTGATATTCAAACGATAACAGATTTGATGTTCATGATTGCCGATAGTCATAAAATAAATTACTACAGTTCCAGATGAAAAAGAAGAATCTTATTATTACAGGTATTGTTGTTGTGCTTGCGATCATAGCTCTGGTTGTATTTAACAAGAAATCAGCCAAAAAGGAGATCTCAAATCTTTTTGTTGAGGCGGAGAAAGGTCAGTTCGATATTGTTGTTACCACAACAGGTGAACTGGAAGCAGAAACATCCGTTGATATAATGGGACCACAAATAACATTATTCAGGGGTGTCCGGTTTGCTGATATCGAAATTACCGATATGGTTCCTGAGGGGACTGAAGTAAAAGAAGGCGATTATGTAGCTACTCTTAACAGAACAACATTTGAGAATACTCTAAAGGATGAACTGGAGGAACTCTCTACACTGGAATCGTCTCTTGAATTGAAAACTCTTGACACAGCTGTTACCCTGAGCGGACTTAGAGATGCAATAACTACCTGTGAGGTCGGTGTTGAAGAAGCAGAAATTACTCTGCAGGAATCTAAATATGAGCCTCCTACCACGATTCGTCAGGCAGAACTTGACCTTGAAAAGGCAAAACGTGCGTTGATTCAGGCAAGAAAAAACTACGAACTGAATGTTGAAACAGCAAAATCAGAAGTAAGGACCTCCAAATACAACCTGTCGGAACAAAGGCAAAAAGTAAATGATCTTCAGAAAGTTCTTTCAGGATTCACTATTACCGCACCTTCCTCAGGAATGATCATTTATAAAAGACTCAGAGACGGTTCTAAAAGGAAAGTGGGCTCTTCTATCAGCCCGTGGGATCTGGTCGTAGCTACTCTTCCAAATATGACCACCATGATTTCAAAGACATATGTGAATGAAATTGATGTTAGTAAAGTAAAGCCCGGCCAAAGGGTAAGTATTGTTGTTGATGCCTTCCCTGAAAGAAAATATACCGGTACAGTCACGAGCGTTGCAAATATAGGAGAACAACTGCCGAATGCTGATGCTAAGGTGTTTGAAGTGCTCATTAAGGTTGATGGTACTGATAATGTTTTGCGACCTTCAATGACTACAGGAAACAAGATTAATACAAAAACAATAGATAATGTGGTTTATATTCCTCTCGAATGTGTGCAGGCCGGAGCTGACAGTATTCCGTTTGTTTATATGAAAAACGGGACCAGGCATTACGTTGTGGTCGGAGAGTCAAATGAAACAAGTGTCGTTGTTGAGCAGGGTCTGGAGGCCGGAGCACTGCTTTATCTCAGTACTCCGGAAGAACCGGAAAAGTTCAAAATCACAGGAGAGGAACTCATTGCTGTTAACAGGGCTAAGGCAAGAGCTAAAGCTGAACAGGCTGCAGAGCAACAAAGAAAACAGGAAGTTGAAAACGCAATGCGCTCTGCTCCTGGAGGTATGCCAGGTCCTGGTTTTATGCCTGGTCAGGGTGGACCCGGCGGACAACGCGATACTGCTGCCATCCGTAAATTCAGACAGCAGGGAGGAAGACCAGGAGGACCCCGTCCTGCACGGAATGGCAGCGCTCCTGCAACCAGGGGAGCACCCGTAAACTGATAATTTTATTAGACGGAAATTATGGTCAAATTTATCTTAAGATATTTCCATGATATAGAAATTGCTCTTGAGTCGATTGTGTCGAACAAGCTCAAGTCAATGCTTACGGCTCTTGGTATTATCTTTGGCGTTGCTGCCGTTATAGCCATGCTGGCAATAGGTAACGGAGCCAAACAGGAGATAATGGAACAGATGAAGATGGTCGGTGTCAATAACATTATTATTAACCCGATAATCCAGGATGAAAGCGCTACTACAAGCAATGAAGGAGAGAAAGAACAGAAAAAATTCTCCCGCGGGCTCAATATGCTTGATGTTGAAGCTATCAGATCATCTGTGCCCTCTGTTAAAAGAATAAGCCCTGAGATTTCATATAACTCAGTGGCAATGATGAACGGTGTTAAGTACACTGCAAAGCTTGTGGGAGTTGCAAACGATTATTTTGACCTTTATAATCTTCCCCTGATTGAGGGTACAGTTTTTAATGATTACCAGGAACAGAATGGTATCCAGGTTTGTATTATTGGGGCAAATATACGGGCAAAGTTTTTTAATCAGATTGAACCAATTGGCCAGTACATAAAGTTCGACGGTATATGGCTTAAAGTGATAGGAGTCCTTCAGAAAACAAATGTGAGCCTTACTGGTTTTGAGGAAAAGGGGGTAAATGTTTATAATGATAACATCTATATCCCTGTACAGACAATGTTGCTGAGATATCAGAACAGGGCTCTTGTAAATACAAAGCTGGTATCCCAGGCGTCATCCAAACTGATGAATTTTGGAGGAGGAGGGCCGGGTATGGCAAGGGTGATAGTAAGCAGTTCAGGCAGCGACTCTAATGTGGAGACAAATTATAATCAGCTCGACAGGATTGTTGTGCAGGTTTATGAGACGGAACAGATTGCTCCTACTACCGAAGTGTTGAGCAGGATGATGACACGGCTCCATTCTACAGTGAAGGACTTTGAGATAACCGTTCCCGAATTGCTTCTGAAACAACAGCAAAGAACCAAGGATATCTTTAACATCGTTCTTGGTGCTATTGCAGGTATATCTCTTCTTGTCGGTGGTATCGGCATCATGAATATAATGTACGCTTCGGTTATGGAAAGGATAAAGGAAATTGGCACCCGCATGGCCATTGGCGCAAAGAAAATGGATATAGTTGTACAGTTTCTTTCAGAAGCAGTTCTTATAAGCCTGGCAGGTGGTTTCATAGGAATATTCTTTGGTGTCATCATGGCAAAATTGATAGAACAGATTGCAGGGATAATGACTATTGTATCATTTTTCTCTATATTCATTTCTTTTGGGGTTTCAGCCGCTGTAGGTGTGATCTTTGGCTATTCTCCTGCAAAAAAAGCATCTGAAAAAGATCCTATAGAATCATTAAGGTATGAATAAAATGTTTGAAATGAGGAAACTATTTTTGCTTTCAGTGATAGCCACCCTTATGTTTTCCTTGCAGGAAGCATACGGACAGGTTGAAAAGGCGCTGACATTCGATGAAGTAATAAAGCTTTCTGAAGAACAATCACCCAATGCACTTATTGCAAAACATACATTCCGCTCCAGTTACTGGGAATACAGGACATTTGTAGCACAGTACAGACCATCCCTTACTCTTTCAGGCAATCTTCCCAGCTATAGTAAAGGGTCTGACAGACAATGGGATAAGGATCAAAACAGCTATTATTACAGCTATACCGATATCATGCAGAATATTGGTAACCTGTCTCTTTCACAGAATATAGGATTTACCGGAGGAACCATCTCTTTGAACTCGGGACTTAATTTTGAGAATAATTACATTAGGGAAACAAAAACTTTCAAATCATCTCCTGTTGCAATTCAGCTGGTTCAGCCATTATTCAAGTATAACTCCCTGAAATGGGAAAAGAAAACAGAACCGGTAAAATATGAAGCCGCAAAGAGAACTTTTCTTTATAATATCGAGACAGTACATCAGAGAGCTGTAGCAAACTTCTTTGCTCTTGCACTTGCCCAGATAAACGTGCAGATTGCGGAAATGAACTTTTCAAATTCCGACACATTATACAGGATGGCGGCAGGAAGGTATAAACTTGGTACAATTGCTGAAGATGAACTGCTTCAGATGGAACTCACCTGGCTTAATGCACAGAATTCAATGAAAGAAGCTGAGATGAACCTCAGAGATAAAGAGATCAGGCTCAGGTCATTTCTAGGGTTTAATGAGAATGTAAGACTTGTCCTTATACTTCCTAATGAGATTCCGACTTTACAGATCGATGTGCAAAAAGCTTTGACCCTGGCTCATGCCAATAATCCGACTATACTTAATCAGCAGCTTACAATACTGACTGCCCAGAGCAAACTGGCTGAGGCAAAGGCCTCCAGGGGTCTGAATGCAGATCTCACATTCACATATGGTCTCGACGATTCGGGTTCTTCATTATCAACTGTATATGATGATCCTCTTAATTCACAGGGTATCACCATCGGTGTGAAACTTCCAATCCTTGACTGGGGCCTTGGAAAGGGGAAGTACAAAATGGCCCAGTCAAGCCTCGAACTGGCAAAAGTACAATCAGAACAGACACTTGTCGACTTTGATCAGAACCTGACTCTTGATGTTGAGCAGTTCAACCTTCAGGGAGAACAGGTTGCCATTGCTGCAAAATCGGACACTGTTGCTATGAAAATGTATGATGTTACAAAAGCAAGGTTTCTCATTGGTAAAATTGATGTTCTTGAACTCAGTAATGCCGACACAAAAAAAGACGAGAACAGAAGAGCGTATATTCAGGCACTGCAGAATTACTGGAGCTATTTCTATAATGTTCGCAGCCTTTCACTTTACGACTTTGTTAACGATAAACCGCTAGAAACAGATTACAGCAAATTACTGCAGTAAAAATCCAGATAATTAACATAATGAAGCCGGATAAACTTTATTCGGCATTTTTTTTTATAAATTTTTAATATCTTTGCGCCTCAACAAACTTTAGTAAAAAAATATAATATCAGAATATAATCCCAAAAGAAAAGACAAATGCAGAATAAAACAGCTATCTCAATTCTGGCAATTATTTTAGGGCTGGTATGTGTTTACCAGCTTTCATTTACGGGTGCAACTTATAAAGTAAAAAAAGATGCCAGAGAATATGCCAAAGGAAGTCTTGTTAAAGAGAATCAGTATCTTGATTCAATTTCGACACTTACGAAAGATCAATGGAGCTTTTTAGGCAACACTTTCAAAGAGTGTGAGAAAAAAGAGATGCCTCTTGGCCTCGACCTCAAAGGAGGTATGAACGTTACTCTTGAAGTATCTGTTGAAGATGTTTTAAAAGCGCTTTCAAACTACAACCCCGATAAAACATTCAATGCTGCTCTTGCAAAAGCAAAAGATGAACAGAAGAGAAGTCAGTCTGATTACCTGACTCTTTTCGGAAAAGCATTCCAGGAAGCTGATCCAAATGCAAAACTGGCTTCCATATTCGGCACAAGCGAACTGAAGGATAAAATTAATTTTAATTCAACAAACACCGAAGTACTAAAGGTTCTTGATGGGGAAGTTGACATAGCTATTAACAATGCTTTCAATATACTTCGTACAAGGATTGACCGTTTCGGTGTTGTAGCTCCAAATATTACACAGCTTTCAACAAAAGGTCGAATCCTGATTGAACTTCCTGGCCAGACCGACCCAAAAAGGGTGCGTGAATTACTCCAGGGAACTGCAAATCTTGAATTCTGGGCTACTTATGAAAACAGCGAGGTTATAAGCTATCTGATGCAGGCAAATACTTTGCTGAGGGAAATGCTTGCCAATGAAACTAAAAAAGCAGAAAATGCAACTTCAACAGAAGGAGCTGCTGCCGATACTACTCAGAAAAACAAAGAGCTGCTTTCTCTGATTGAAAAAGACACAACAGCTGCTGCTAAAGAAGCCGGTTCTCGTGAAGAGTTTACGCTTCAGAATCCGTTATTCGGCATTCTGAGCCCGCGTGTTACTGAAAACGGTCAGCCTCTTCAGTCATGTATGGTCGGTCTTGCAAGTTCGAAAGATACAGCCAGGGTTAACAGCTATCTGAGCATGAATCAGATAAAAGCCTTGTTTCCACGTGATCTTAGGTTCATGTGGAGTCAGAATCCTTATAAATATGATCCTTCAAAATCATTATATGAACTTCATGCAATAAAAATCACCACCCGCGACGGACGTCCTCCTCTCAATGGTGATGTAATAACCTCTGCACGTCCTACTTCTGGTGTTACCGGTTCGGAAGTGAAGGTTGACATGTCGATGAATGCACAGGGCGCCAAGGATTGGGCAAATCTTACAAGAGACAATATTGACCGCTGCCTTGTTGTGGTTCTCGATGGTTATGTGCGTTCATATCCAAGGGTTCAGAATGAGATCACCGGAGGTAATACAGAAATAACAGGTGACTTTACAATAGAAGAGGCTGATGACCTTGCAAACATTCTTAAATCCGGAAAACTTCCTGCTCCTGCAAGGATCATTTCTGATACCATCGTTGGTCCGACACTTGGTAATGAGGCAGTACATGCAGGCCTTATCTCATTTATTGTATCATTTATAATTGTCCTGGCCTACATGATATTTTATTACAGCAATGCCGGTGCAATTGCTGATATTGCCCTTTTTGCCGATGTATTTCTCATGATGGGGGTTCTTGCATCTCTGGGAACAGTAATTACTCTTCCTGGTATTGCAGGTATGGTACTTACAATAGCCATGTCAGTCGATTCGAACGTTCTTATCTATGAACGGGTACGTGAGGAGATGCGAGCAGGAAAAGGAATAAAACTTGCTATAGCAGATGGTTACCGAGGGTCAATGTCGGCAATTATGGACTCCAACATAACCACATTGCTTACCGGTGTGATCCTCTATATTTTCGGAACAGGTCCTATTAAAGGATTTGCCACCACACTTGTGATTGGTATTATAACATCTCTTTTCTGTTCAATATGGATAACACGTCTGATTTATGAATGGCTGCTCAAGAAAGATGTAAAACTTAATTTCTCAATTAAGATCACAGCCAACATCCTGAAAAATACCCATATTGATTTCATAGGAAAGAGAAAATATTTTTATGCTGCCTCAATTCTGGTTACAGTTATTGGTGTTGCGTCTCTCTTTATCCGTGGCCTTAATCCTGGTATTGATTTCACAGGTGGTCGTACCTATATTGTGAGATTTGATAAACCGGTTGCAACAAATGATGTGGCAAGGAACTTAGCAGGTGTTTTTGATGAAGCACCACAGGTTGTGATATTTGGCAACGACAGGCAGGTGAAGATAACCACGAAATACAAAATCAATGAGACAGGAGTGGATGACGAGGTTGAAACAGCACTTTATAACGGCCTTAAAGGAATGATCAGTTCAGACGTTACAAAAGAAAAATTCCTTACAGATTACAGGGTGCAGTCTGATACAGTAGGTCCTACAATTGCAACCGATATCAGAATAAAGGCTATATGGGCAGTTGTATTCTCACTGATAATGATGTTTATCTACATTTTTATCCGTTTCAGGAACTGGCAGTATGGTTTTGGAGCTATGGCAGCTTTGTTCCACGATACAACGATTGTAATCGGAATCTATTCACTTTTCTGGGGAATACTTCCCTTTAATATGGAAATAGACCAGTCGTTTATCGGTGCTATTCTGACTGTGATTGGTTATTCTGTAAACGATACAGTGGTAGTGTTCGACAGGTTAAGGGAATTCCTTCCTCTTTACAGGAAACGTCCAGTTAAGGAAGTACTTAATATGGCATTGAATGACACTCTCAGCCGAACCATGAATACTGGTATGACTACTATCCTTGTACTGATTGCAATGTTCTTCTTCGGAGGAGCTACAATAAGGGGATTCCTTTTTGCTATGTTAATTGGTGTAGTTATAGGAACTTATTCTTCAATCTTTATTGCAACATCATTAGTTTATGATACATCCAGAAAGCAGGGATTGAAATATTGATACTGAAAAATATTATTTCAAAGGGGCTTATAAAAAAGCCCCTTTTTTTGGCTATTTTAAGAATTATTAATAGTGAAATTAATAAATGTAAAGAGGTTGAGTTTATTGAATATCACCAAACTTTTCTAACTTTACAACCTTGTAAATTGTTAAAATATCAAAGGATTTATGAGCGGAGCAGAGATATTTGTTATCATCATCGTCATACTTGTCCTTTTTGGGGCAGACAAGTTGCCTGAAATGGCTAAAACATTCGGAAAAGGAATGCGAGAGTTCAAGAAAGCATCAGATGATATTAAGCGTGAATTTGAAGAAAGTACAAGAGATATCCGTAAAGATATTAATGATGTCACCGATTCAATAAAAACCAATGTCACCGAAGTATCAAACAACATTACCAAGGATGTAAACGAAGTCTCTGATTCTATCAAAAGTGATGTGAATGAGGTAACTTCGAACATACGGGAAGAGGTGAATGGAGTAAAGGATTCAATTAACCAGAATGTAAATAGTTCTCCTGTTGAGAATGCAACGGAAACGACTGACACTCCTGCGGAAGATGCTGCCAAAGATGAAAATAAATCAAAAGAAAGCAATCAGATAAATACTGATCCTGTCTCTGACGGGAACTATAGAGTTCCATTCGACTAGCAGGTCAGATAATTATTATGCTATCCTGATATGTTTCCCCGTTAATAAATTTGGCTATCAGAAAAAAATATGATAAGAACTTCCGGTATTACAAAATCATACGGTGATCTTAAGGTTCTCAAAGGAATCGATATAGAGATCGGAAAAAAGGAAGTGGTCTCTATTGTAGGAGCCAGCGGTGCCGGGAAGACTACCCTGCTTCAGATAATAGGAACTCTTGACAGGCCTGACACCGGTTCAATTGTTTATGATAATTCGGATATTCTTAAAATGAAAGGCAAAGAGCTTGCTGCATTCAGGAACAACAACATAGGCTTTGTGTTTCAGTTTCATCAGTTACTGCCCGAATTTACTGCCCTCGAGAATGTGTGCATACCGGCATACATAGCGGGGAAAAGTAAAGTTGAAGCAGAAGGAAGGGCAACCGAATTGCTGGGATTTTTAAATCTTTCTGATCGTCTTGACCATAAGCCTTCGGAACTCAGCGGTGGGGAACAACAGCGGGTTGCAGTAGCACGGGCGCTTGTTAATAATCCTTCGGTTATTCTTGCCGATGAACCGTCAGGTAATCTTGATACTGCAAACAAGGATGAACTTCATAAACTGTTTTTCAAGCTCAGAGACACCTTTAGCCAGACTATAATTATAGTAACACATGACCGGCAACTTGCAAACATGTCGGACAGGATTCTTCAGATTAAAGACGGACTTATTGTAAATGAGTCTTAAGCGATCATACAAAGGCATTCCGGCAGGCGATATAAAATTGTTTCTTGAAGAGAAATATCTTCAGTATAATAACCCTTCCTTTATTACGGACGATCCGGTATCAATACCGCACTGTTTTTCGGATCGCCGCGACAGGGAAATCTCAGGCTTCCTGACTGCCGCAATAGCCTGGGGACGACGAGATCTCATTCTCAGAAGCAGCCGAGTGATGCTTGAACTGTTGGATAACACTCCTTATGAATTTATCGTTTCAGCAGGGGATGAAGATATCTCCCGATTAAAGAGATTTGTTCACCGGACATTCAATGGAGATGATTTCATCTGTTTTATAAACGGACTCAGAAATATCTATTCTAATTATCCAAGTATGGAAGAGGTTTTGCTGGAAGGGATGAACGGAGGATCGGTGAAGGAAGGATTATCACATCTGCGCTCAGTTTTTTTCTCACTTCCGCATGAAAAAAGAAGCGAGAAACATTTCGCAGATGTCATGGGCGGAGCGGCAGGAAAACGGTTGAATATGTTTCTCAGATGGATGATCCGGAGAGATAATCATGGAGTAGACTTTGGGATGTGGGATAAGATTGATCCTTCAGTACTATATATACCACTCGATCTTCATTCTGGCAATACGGCAAGACGACTTGGGCTCCTTTCAAGAAAAACGAACGACTGGAAGGCGGTTGAAGAATTGACTGAGGTTCTCAGGACTTTTGATCCTGACGATCCGGTAAAATACGACTTTGCTCTTTTTGGTCTTGGGGTGAATGAAAAAATCTAAACTGATATACTATTGTTGCTACCAGAGAATAAAGATGTTAAGTATTACTTAAAATGAACAAATCATATAACTATTTTGTTTCTTTTTTGTTCTCATTGTAATGAAAAGAGTTTTTACCATACTAGTATCATTGGTTTTTATTGCGTCTTGGATGCATGTTAGCCTTGATCGCCATTATTGTGATGGGAAACTCGCCGAAATTAAATTTTCTTTAACCGGCAAAATGGGCACTTGCGGTATGGAAGCCGCCGAAATTAGCTGCTTGGATGTGGTTATTATCAAGAATAAATGTTGCGAGGATCAGATTATATTTTATGATATTAACAGCAAGTATTTTCCGGAATATTTCAGATTAACACATCCGACAGCAGGAAAGGATATACCTGTTGCGCCTGTAAGCAACATCCATATTAGTGATTTAAATGTTGTTGATCATATTTCCCGGGTATTACCTCCCGGGGATAATAATAAAGCTTGCCTTACTTTACCTGAAATTTGCGTTTTTCGCATTTGACATATTAATAAATTTTTATTTCAATTCTGAAGTTAATTAGAAATGCCTGTATTAGGTAATGATATGCTTTGAGTTGATTATTTGTTTTTCTCATCTTTTATTAAAAACAATTAAATTTTTATTAGTATGAAAACATTAGATTTTCTTCTTACGGTACTTTTAGCAATAGGTCTTAATATTTCAGACTCTGCTCAAACATCAGACCACATTCAAGTGAACATGTCTTCAACAAAGACAGAGTCATTTAAGGTTTGGGGTAAATGCGATATGTGCAAAGCCCGTATCGAAAAAACAGTAAAAGCTGAAGGTGTTATAAGTGGATCATGGGATGCAAAAACCCAGATGTTGACAGTTACTTATGATTCATTAAAGACAAGTAAAGACGTGTTGAGCAAAAAACTTGCTTCTGTTGGCCATGACACAGAAAAATACAAAGCTGCGGATGATGTCTATGCTAAACTTCCGGGATGCTGCCATTATGAGAGAGCAAAATAAGAAGAATTTAATATGCTCGAATTGAATATCACCGGAAGTGTAACATTCATTAAATTTTATGTCCGGTGACAATTATAAATTTTGTCTGGGAAAGGGTGGCTAAGGACCAAAACACTAAAATCTTATAGCCTTTTTGCAACAACTCAGGAGATATGCTGTTACATTTTCAGGAGGAGTTAACCCGGATTAGCATATTTGACAGTAGATCCTGTTGGAAACGAATTGGAAGTACTAATGAGCATATTTCCACTACGGCAAAATCAAAATTCATCAGGTGATTTTCATCATAAACTATGTTTAACAGATTAGTAAAATATTTTCTTGAAAACAGGCTTGTGACGTTCATTTTTCTCATTGTTTTTGTAATAATGGGATTGGTTACAATGCCTTTTAATCTGAAAACAAATTTCCTTCCTCGTGATCCAATACCTGTTGATGCTATCCCGGATATTGGCGAAAACCAGCAGATTGTGGTTACCGAGTGGATGGGAAGATCACCAAAGGATATTCAGGACCAGATAACTTACCCTCTTACCACGTCATTGCTAGGCATTTCTGGCGTTCGGGCCATTAGAAGTACTTCAATGTTTGGCATGTCCTTTATATATATAATTTTCAAAGACAATATTGAGTTTTACTGGAGCCGTTCGAGAATCCTTGAGAAGTTGAATTCCCTACCTGCCGGTACTCTGCCAGAAGGAGTTCAACCTGCCCTTGGTCCTGACGCAACTGCACTTGGACAGATATTCTGGTATACCCTTGAAGGACGTGATCCAAAAACCGGGAAACCAAACGGCGGATGGGATCCGCAGGAACTGAAAACCATTCAGGATTTCTACGTCAAATACAGCCTTGCATCAGCTGATGGGGTATCTGAAGTTGCATCAGTCGGAGGTTTTACAAAGGAGTACCAGGTCGATCTTAATCCCGAAGCGCTTAAGGCATTTAATGTCTCGACAATGGATGTTATGAATGCCGTAAGAAAAAGCAACCTTGATATAGGAGCTGAGACAGTTGAATTAAATAATGTTGAATATATTATCCGTGGTCTTGGCTATGTTAAAAGCCTCAGTGATCTTGAAGGTTCAGTTGTTGCTGTCAGAAACAATATACCTGTGAGGATTAAGGATGTTGCAAATGTCTCTTTCGGACCAGCAACAAGGCGCGGTGGTCTTGATAAGGCAGGATCCGAAGCTGTGGGAGCCGTAATCGTGGCAAGGTATGGATCGAATCCTATGGAGGTTATCAATAATGTTAAAGACAAGATAAAGGAGATTGAAGCAGGATTACCCCAGAAGACTCTGCCTGATGGTACTTTTTCAAAGGTGACAATAGTTCCTTTTTATGACAGAACCGGCCTAATTAAAGAGACGATAGGCACTCTTGAATCTGTTCTCTCACATGAAATATTGATAAGCATCATTGTCATTATTGTTCTTGTACTTAACCTGAGAGCCTCAATTATTGTTGCAAGTCTTCTCCCGATTGGAGTATTGATGACATTTATCCTGATGAGATTCTTTGGAATCGATGCAAACATAGTCGCATTATCCGGAATTGCAATTGCCATTGGTGTGATGGTCGATATCGGCATAGTAGATGTTGAAAACATTCTCCGGCACCTTGAGATGCATGAGAACCATGGAATAAGGGGAAAGAAACTTATGCAGGTCATTTACCAGGCAACTACTGAAGTCAGGGCAGCAGTAGTTACCTCTGTTGCAACGACTATTGTCAGCTTCCTTCCGGTATTTGCAATGCAGCAACAGGAGGGAAAACTATTTCATCCGCTTGCCTTTACAAAAACGTTTGCTCTGATTTCTGCTTTTATCCTTGGCATTGTTGTACTTCCAACCTTGGTTCATATATTCTTCAATATAAGGTTTAACAAAGGAAGGATCAGAAAAATATGGAACGTATTTTTGATTGCCGCAGGACTGATCTTCATTATTATCTGGCATGCATGGCCTGCTATTACACTTGTTGCAGTTGGGGTTAATAACCTGCTCGATCACAGATGGTCAATAAAAAGGAAGGAGTTCCCCAATTATATCAATACAGGAATATTAATTCTGTTTGCTACCTGGTACCTGGCAATCGAATGGTTGCCACTCGGTGCCCATAACAGTGAGTTTGTCAACTTTCTGTTTGTTTCAGGAATAGTTTCAGTGATACTTCTGGCTTTAATGTCAATGGTTCATTTTTACGAGAGAATTATACGTTGGGCACTTGTAAACAAATGGGAGTTTCTTCTTATACCGGCCTTCACACTCTTTTTTGGGTTGTTGGTATGGCAGGGTTTTGACAGGATCTTTGGATTAATTGCCATTGGCGCTGAGAAGGCTGGGTGGAAAACATTCAGACAAACTTCTCTCTGGCAGGGACCTACAAAAGCTTTTCCCGGTACGGGAAAGGAGTTCATGCCATCACTAAATGAGGGTTCGTTTCTGCTGATGCCCACAAGTATGCCACACTCAGGCATAGAGAAAAATCTGGAGTATTTAGAAACTCTCGATAAAAGACTTTCAATGATTCCGGAAGTAGAGATAGCTGTAGGGAAGTGGGGACGTGTAAATTCTGCTCTTGATCCGGCGCCGATACAGATGTTCGAAAATACAATTAATTACAGGTCAGAGTATATCCTTGATGAGAATGGTCACAGGATGCAGTTTAAAGTGGATAGGAAAGGTAATTTTATGCTGAAAAACGGTGCGGTTTATAATCCTGAAAAACAGATGTTCAGAGTAATTCCTACTGACAGCCTGATCCCTGATAATAGAGGCGAATATTTCCGCCAGTGGCGTCCCCAAATCAAAAAGCCTCTTGATATTTGGAATGAAATAGTAAAGGTTACAAATATTCCAGGCCTTACCTCAGCACCCAAACTTCAACCTATCGAAACGAGGCTCGTAATGTTATCCACCGGTATGCGTGCACCGATGGGATTAAAAGTATATGGTCCTGATCTTAATACTATTGAACAGACTGGTATGGCTTTTGAAAAAGCATTGAAAGATGTTCCATCGGTTAAAGCATCGTCGGTCTTTTATGATCGTGCCGTCGGAGCACCCTATCTTGAGATTAAGCTTAACAGAGAGGCAATGGCACGCTATGGTATGACTGTAAGTGATGTACAGGAAATATTACAGGTTGCTATCGGAGGAATGACATTATCGACCTCTGTTGAAGGACGAGAGCGGTTTCCTCTGCGTGTAAGGTATGCCCGTGAACTAAGAGATAATCCCGAAGACCTTAAAAAGATGCTTATACCTGCAATGAACGGCATTCAGGTTCCATTAGGGGAGATTGCTGAAATAGAGTACACAAAGGGCGCTCAAATGATAAGAAGCGAAAACACATTTCTGGTTGGGTATGTTATTTTTGATAAGGTGGAAGGCAAAGCGGAAGTCGATGTTGTTAAGGAGGCAGAAAAAATCTTAAAAAGCAAACTCAATTCAGGAGAGATTAGTTTACCTCCCGGGGTAACATATAAATTTGCTGGCAATTATGAGAACCAGCTTAGGGCAACAAAACGACTTGCAATAGTGGTACCAATTAGCTTGCTGGTCATTTTACTGCTCCTTTACTTCCAGTTCAAAACCATCACGGCATCATTCATTCATTTTTCGGGTGTCTTCGTTGCCTTTTCAGGAGGATTTATTATGCTCTGGTTATATGGGCAGGATTGGTTCATGAACTTCTCAGTTGCTGGAATTAATTTGCGGGATATGTTCCAGATGCACACGATAAATTTAAGCGTGGCGGTATGGGTAGGATTTATTGCCCTCTTCGGTATTGCAACAAATGATGGCGTGATAATGGGTACCTACATTCACCAGGTGTTTGAAGAAA
>Ga0116170_10001963_pt1 | contig 20370 bp, 16 predicted proteins | sample AD_JPNHW1_MetaG_FD_89797 | JGI IMG/M metagenome (GOLD analysis project Ga0116170, IMG submission 89797) | Active sludge microbial communities of municipal wastewater-treating anaerobic digesters from Japan - AD_JPNHW1_MetaG | ecosystem: Engineered > Bioreactor > Anaerobic > Digestate | place...
CGGCGGAGTATAAAACATTTTTGTTTATTTATAATAAAAGGTTCATTGTTTTAATCCTTGTCTTTTTAAAAATGTGAAACCTGAAGGCGGATAAATGAAACAGACAAAAGATCTTGCAGGGAAAGAAATAGGGCCAATTCTTCTCAGCTATTATATCCCGGCATTTATCACTGTAATAACCGGCGCTCGGTACAATATCATCGGAAGAATATTTATTGGACAGAGAGTCGGCATGGCGCCGTTTGTAATGCAGACAGTCATGACTCTCACAAGACAGGTACTGTTCCTTCTTCCGACGCTATGGATATTTCCGCAGATATTCGGTTTAAACGGAGTATGGATCTCTACCCCGGTCCCTGACGGGTTAAACGGCATTTTTGTTTTTTATCTTCTCAGAAAATCGATTAGGCAGATGGACTCTCTTATTGAAAATGAATCTGCAGTATAATCCTACAGATTAAATTCAAGTTCAACAGTATCTCCATCGTAGTGTTTCTCCGGGGCCACTGAAAGCTTTTCAAATACTGACAGCATCTTCTGATTCTGCGACAGTACAGATGCTGTGAGCTTTTTAATCCCTCTCTCCTTTGCAATTTTTATAAGGAAGTTGGCTAAAAATGTGGCAAGCCCTTTACCCTGAAATTCCTCATCTACGACAAACGCCATCTCGTATGCTTCGCCGCTTGGGAATGCAGCGTATCTTGCCTCAGCTACAATTCTTTCTGTATTACCCTGCTGAAAAACAGCAACAATCGCCATGATCTTTTCGTAATCTACGCTGAGATACTTCTGCATATTTTTATGAGGCATAACTTTAACATGGGTAAAATATCTGTAATACTTCGACTCATCAGAGAACTTGTAGAACAGCCTCCTCATCATATCTTCATCCGAGGCTCTTATCGGCCTTATCTTAAGCTCCAGCCCGTCTTTGAAAGTCTTAACAGTTTCAATCTTGATAGGGTAATTCGCCGCTATTGACCTGTAAATCTGATCAGGATAAAGATAACCAAGCTCCTTCGCCCTGTTGAAGAGAATCTCCCTGTGATCAGGATGGGCTATCTCTATGAGCGATAATGCTTTCTCCCTGTTGGACTTCCCGAAAAGTGAAGCAACACCATATTCAGTTACTACGTATCTTGCTGTACTAAGAGTAGATCTTACTCTTTCATTATCGAGTTCATGCGATATTACAATATTGCTCTCTCCATCCTGCCCGAGAGACTTCAGCGCAAAAATAACCTTCCCTCTCCCTGAAAAAGCAGTACCTGCCGCAAAATTAAACTTGCTCTCATAACCGGAAAGAAGATCATCACCTGCATATACAAGAACCTTTGAGGCTGTTATATCCATCTTCTCCACATTCATTATGCATATAAGTTTCGCAATATTTTTTAAAGTAAGCGGATTGGCAAGCTTCGCAATAGGATAGAAACCGAAAAGCTGATTATGGTCTACATAATCATAAAGCTCTTTTGAACCAAAGCAGTAACTGGTGGATATCTGTCCGCCATATTCCCTTTTTCTGTCAACAGAAACAGCGCCGGACTCAACAAGATCAATTACCCAGTCAGATACAACATTTGTTACTACCCCGAGATTTCTCTTTGACATGAGGTGAACAGCTATCGCATCAAACAGTCTTCCCACATGAAGAACAACAGTTGATCCATCCTGAATAATGTTGCTCACATGCCATCCTATTACATCCTGAATGCTGTCATACTGTTTGTGTTCTCTTTCCTGAAGGGGCTCATTACTTAAAATTACATGGTCCACCTGGTCAACATGAACTGATGTCTCACCATAAGTAACAGGCATGTTAGGATTGACCTCTGCGATTACAATCGATGCATTTTTAATTACGGTATCGGCAACATCAATAGCTATCCCGAGGCTCATAAATCCTCTTTTATCAGGAGGGGAAGTGGTAATTACAGCTATATCTATCTCCACCGCTTTTGTGGCAAAAATATACGGAATCTCCACAAGATTGGCAGAGATGTAATCTTCTTTACCGTTGCACACATTTTCGACTGTAGCTTCTCCGCTTCTGAATGTTTTAAGGCGGTAGTTCTGGATGTCGCATGACTCATCTGTAAAAAATCCGTCTGAAGAAAACAGCTGAATAATCTCAAGATCATAATTCCTGAAATTTTCCGATGTTGATATTTCTTTTGCTGCAATTGCCGGTGTTGCCGGACCACTTGTAAGAAAAATTTTATTCCCCGGTTTTATAAGGGATGTAAATTGTTTCATATTTATAACTTTATTATCAAAATTTTCCGGTTTATACATACAGCCTCTCTTTCTTTAAGGAGTTTAATACAGTATAACATCATCATAACTTCATTTCCAATCGTTCTAAAGCAAACTATAGTTTTACTGTATAAAATCAATCTATTTCTTTTTAATAAGGATCGGACCTATCCGGATCGTTAAACTTTACCGATAATATAATAATGAAATTGAAGAACAGTTTAAAACTGATCGTAAATTCTATATTATACTGAAAAAAATACACCGGGAACTGATCATTTAATCTTTTTAAGTAATTACATATAGAAATCTTTAAATTCTGCTATTTTCACTTGACATAAAACAAATGTATGCTAATATTATGTTTAGCTTTAATAAAGAAGGTATTATATGGCAAAAGATCTTACAGACAAACAGCAGCTCATACTTGATTTTATAAAAAATGCAATTAATGATTCCGGATTTCCTCCTACCGTTAGAGAAATCGGTGATAAATTCGGAATAACTGTCAAGGGCGCTTATGATCATATGAAAGCCATTGAAAAAAAAGGATTTATTAAAACCGAACATAATAAATCACGCGCAATCGTAATTATAGATGATGAACTGGAAATTAAAAGTTCCGGTATCAGTATACCCCTGCTTGGAAGAATCGCGGCAGGTTCTCCGATTCTTGCAGAGGAGAATATAGAAGATTACCTCTCATTCCCGGAAGAGATGTTCAGCAATGGAGAATATTTTGCCCTTACAGTAAAAGGGGATTCAATGATCGAGGGTGGAATTTTTGACGGAGATATTGCTGTTATCAAAAAACAGAACACAGCAAATAACGGTGAAATTGTCGCAGCCCTTATTGATGATGAAGCGACCCTGAAAGTTTTTCAGAAAACTTCAAACTCCATTAAACTGATGCCGAGAAATGCGGCATACAAACCAATCGAAACTACAGATGTTATCATTATGGGCAAACTCGCCGCTATATTCAGAAGATACTTGTAATTATCTTTTTTATTTGACAGACCGTATCTCTTTCTGAACAATCAGAATTGCATATCTAATACAAATACAACTTCTCTAAAACAGAGAGAAGTTGTATTTTAATATATTTCAACTGTAATCACTTAAATTAAAACTGATTGCTGAAGAACACTCCGGCAATAACAGCAGTTGCAATATACGTCCGGAAGCGGATATAAATTTATTTAAAAATAAGAACATGGTAAATGAAAAATAAAATATTACTGACAATACTGATTTTAACAATAGGCAGATTTATCTATGCATCTCCGATAGCCGGAGTGTCCGGAATTTCAGGCAACACCGAAAGAGCATCCGCCATTGCATCGGTTCTTGAACAGCATATCCTTTCAATATTAAAAAAAAACAATTTCAGCACAATCCAGCCGGAGATTATAAATCGTGAGCTTACCAAATTCAACTGCACTGAAGAAAAATGTGTTCTAAAATTTGCTGAAAATGCTGATATCGATCTTATAATATCGGGAACAGTAACAGATAAAAAAAAGTCTATTGTTATAAAACTTAATTCTTACGGAATAACAATTCCTTTCGGCAAAAGGATTATTTCCAGATACGAAGTGAAACTCTCCATGGATGTAAATATCGGTTCAAGGGAGTTCAGCCTTATAACCGAGGAGCATGCTGCCGAGTTTCTCTCAAGGACACTGAATGTTTTTCTTTATCCTGTAACAGTTAAAGGAACAGCTGATTCGTTTACCATTTCAGAAGATTTAAAGATTAACGGGAAATTCAGTATTTACTCAACAGACAAAAATAACCTGGTAGAGAAAACCGGTGATACAGAAATAACTGATAATAAACTGTCAGTTGTCCGCGGTGAAATAATCCCCGGAAAAAGTTTTATACTCCTGCCCTTTAAAGATAAAAGTAAAGAGATACATCAGTACTACACGGCAAGAAAGAGAGAAATAGTTTTTGAGAGAACATCGTTCTATGATACACTCTTTCTGCTTGCTGTAATGCCTGTCGCAAGCGCATCGATGCCGTTTTCCTCACCGTTCCTCGGCTACTATGCAAATAACGACTGGACCGGTTTAGGGTTGTGGATGGTTAATGCTCCGCCCTATCTCTATATTGAAGCGAGAGGATTAATCAACTCACCAAAAAGACTAAAGGAAAAGAACAGGGACATTACACGCGACGACAGGGCAATGAACTACTTTGCCTGGTATATGCTTGCTGCCGGCGGGATGCCGCTCTTCATAGATGCATATACCGGTGATTACCTTCACCAGGCGTCATATTTTACCGGCAACAATGATCTCCTGGGCAGCACAGCCACTGCTGCAATGCTATCACTGACGAGCAACGGCGCAGGACTTTTCTATAAGGGGGAAAGATTCTGGGGTTACTTTTATTTCCATCTGAACAACATGTTGTTATATATGACCATGCGTGAATTTTCCGCACCGGAAAACTATGATGAAGTTTCCGGAACTTACACCAGAGGAAGTACAAACAGGAGAAACGGTATCGCATTCTGTTCGTTATTTGCACTTTCAAAAACTATAGAGGTAATTCACGCAATCACGGGAAAAGAAAATCTTTCCAGCGGAGAAGTCACTGATGAATATATTATACCGGAACCGTTATTTACACTGGACGAAAAAGGTAATCCGGTATTCGGAGTCAGTTTAACATTAAAGTTTTAAGATAACGATTTCTCAGCAAATTTCATTGATCATTGTCAAAAATCGTACCTGACGCTTAATGAAGCCATGTCCTTATCCCGCAGAAAATATATCACAGAAGTATCTTCACCCGGCAGAACAGATTCCGAATCAGATTCTGCGTTTATATAAACATAAGATGCTTTTAAACTGAGCCCGTTCTGGAAATCGTACTTTATTTCCGGTTTAATTACATACGCATTTTTATTCATCTCTGCAAGGTATGACGCTGAAAGTTTAAGCCTGCTGTCAAAACAGATCTCTTCAAACCTTAACAGAAAAATTTTTGTAAGAAACGGAGCCATCAGGTCTTTATCCGCATACCAGGGCTGCTGCCATTCTACTGTTATTATACTCTCTCCGTCGTAATCTTTAATGAATTTATTTACAGGTATATAATAATTAAAACCCGCTGCGTAATGAACATAATGGGATTTTTCCGTTTCAAAGCCTGACCTGCCGCTGTATAAATTAGTCATCATAAACTCGCTAAAGTCTCTTTCAACCAGCCATGTTTTATCGGGAGAATAGACAGCTTCGCACTGAATAACGAAGTCTGATATCTGGGTTGAAAGATCGAAACCGAACATATTTACAATAAAATATTCAGGTTGAACTTCCAGCGAAGCAGGACTGTTATAGATATCTATATATTGAGGAACAAACACCGGGTTACGGTCCGGCCCGTGATAATAGCTCAATGAGAAATCAACTCCGCCGGGGCTGAAAGATGATCTTATTCCGTATGCGGCATTTGAAATATCTTTATCCAGCCCTTTGTTTTCCTGCACATTGAGAGTCATAAGTGCAGACTCAGATTTAATCTGCCAGTAGTTTCCATCAGCAGGAATCTCTGCCGGAATATGTACAGGAACAAAAACCATTTCAACGGTAGCGAATCCCAGAAAGAACATCAATGATCCTGAAGGGACAGCAAGTTTTAATTCATCTTCATCGGCAAAAACATACTCTCTCAAATCCAACGGATTAAAATACGATGTGGGATTATATACATCGGCGGTTCCCCATAAATACACCTGGTTCCCTGCTCTTAAACGGAAAAGAGAATTGCTGTAATTGAGATATAGCTCATTAGGTTCTATTTCATAATTTTTATCAGAGATAGTGAGGTTGTCGGATACATCAAAACCATTTCTGTAATGATATTTTTCACCCGGTTCTTTATCTCCAAGCTGCGGAGTATAATAAAGATTTGTTTTTGAGTAGAGGAATAAATTTTCACTTCCCGCTTTGAATTCAAGATTAACTCTCAATTCATTTTTCAGATTTCTTTCTTTTTTTGTTTTGTTTTTGTCCGAAGAATAATAATTTTCTAATTCGGCAAAACCATCCGCAGAAAAATTAAAGGAACCGGCCCCTTCCCCGATGCTATCCTTTTCCAGGTTGTTTTCATCACCAGCTGCCTCAGCATTATCCTCTTTGATCATTAAATCTTTTTTGTCAGCCGCGTATAAATAGATCAAAGATTCATTACATGAATGTTTAAGTCCGCCGGTTAATACACAAAAAATTGACGGAGAGAAAATGATAAGCGACATTATTACTGTTATTTTTTTAAAATTTCCATTCATAATAATCTCCCCTGGTAAAGGATTACGGCGGCTCCGTTTAAGAACCACCATAGAAATAAAACTATCTTAAAGATTCTTTATTAAATATAGACTGCTGGAGCGGAATATTATATTTCACTTCCTGCACATTCAGAATCGTCCCGCCGGCTTCATCACTCTGCATCATTACAACTTTAAACGGTGTGAGGATGCCGTTAACCATTTTAATATTATGGTTTTCGAGATATTTAAAAAATTTCCCGTTGCGGAAGAAATCAACTCTCAATACAAAGTAATCCGACTTTCTGACATAAAGAATACTTTTATCATAAACTTTACTTGCATTGTTTTTCTTAACCGCTTCCACCGCATAACAGTCTTCACCCGCGGCTTTTTTGTCCCCTATATATTTGTAATCATAATCATCAATATCTCTCGACTCCATATCTTCATAGAAAAAATGTGAGTTAACAAAAGGTTTGTCTTTATCTGATGACGCGATGCGTTTCACTTTTCCTGATGAAAGCTGAAGCCACTGGTCATCCTCCCTGTTGTTATGAGTATGGGTAAGAAGTTTTATCTCTGTCGGTTTTATAAACTCTATGAGAATTCTCTCTTCATCCTTCCCGATTTTTTTCATCGACAATACAAATTCCTTATCGCTGACTCTTCCCTCTTTAGTAATCTTCATTGTAATTTTTGACCGCCCTGAATCTGCTTCAGGCAGAGCGTCACTTCTTTCTATGATTTCTCTCCCTGACTGTGCGAACAGCATTTCAACTGAAAAAAACAAAATCACTGATAATAAAAAAAACTTTTTCATTGATATCCTCCACTAAAAATATTATTCTTTTTTTGCATCTGCGGAATTCTCTGATGCCTCTATGGCAAACAGTTTTCCTATATTAAAAATTTTCCAGAAAAGAGAATTCGATCTGCTTTCTGAAAGATCCGCTCCAGTCGCTTTTATAACCGCAGGCAGTACAATAAGCGCTCCAAGTGTTGTTGTAACCATTGTCGACGCACATAACAGTCCGAAGAATATTATCGGTTTGAAGTTAGAAATTGTCAGCACCGTAAAACCGAATATAAGCGCAAGCGATGTATAAATTATCGCTTTCCCTGAAAGTTTAAGCGTTCTGGTAATGGTTCTGTCAATATTATGTTCCTCATCCATAAAATGCCGGTATGTATTGAGAAAATGAATCGTATCATCAACCCCGATACCAATTACAAGACAGGCGATAATTGAAGTCGCATAATCAAGATTGATGCCGCACCATCCCATAATTCCAAAATTCATTATTATAGCTGTACTCATTGGAATCATTGAGAGCAATCCCGCTTTCCAGTTTTTAAAAAGAATTATAACAATGAAAACAACCGTGAGAAGGGAAAAGATCAGACTGTTAGCCTGGCCGGAAATTACATATCCGGATAGACGTACAATAATTGAGGGCACCCCGCTGATAGAGTAAGAATATTTTTTATCAAGATTGTTCCGCAGGTACTGGTCAATACTCTTATGTATCCGGTCAAACTCTTCAGTCCCGAGTATCTTGTTCCCGTCATTATGTTTTACAAAAATAAGGGCAGATCTGTAACCCGGATCTATATAAGATTCAAATTCATCAAACCGTCCGTCAAAATTATCATCATCGCCGCTATAAATTTCAAGATAATCCATTATATCTTTTTTGTTTTCCGGAATTTTGTAAAACTCCGGCTTGTCATTATTCATAGCCATATTCATCGTTTTTATTATATCAGTAAATGCATCTGTCCTTCCCACATGAAGCTCATTTGATATTTTCTCGGACTGGAGCCATTCCCTTATATTGTCAATGGTCCTTAAAAATTCCGGATCTTTAACCCCATCATCAGTTCCCGAGTCGATTATTATTTTTGTCCCGAATGAGCCTCCGAGTTTGTCTCCTATAATCCGGTGACTTTTCCTTACATAATCATTCTCTTTAAAATATGAAAGTATTGAAGTTTCGACTTTCATATTCATAGCGCCGGCAATTGAAATTAACAGGAGTATCAGAGTCACAACAATAACTTTTCCATAGTTATTGATCGATAATCCTGCTACTCTGGACACAAACCTGTCGGCAAAATCAGTTCTCAGTGCATCATTTTTATCTTCACCGCCGGTACCTTCAGGAACAGATAAAAGCATCATTGCAGCAGGGATCATTGATGTTGAAATAATTACAGCAACAAGAACCCCCAGCGCGGAAAAGAGCCCCCAGTCCCTGATTGCGGTTACCTGATTTGTTAATAACGATGCAAACCCCAGAAATGTCGTCAGTGCTGCAAGGAATACGGTGATGGAGATATGCGACATGGATATTCTGAGGCCCTCAGCTTTCTCCATTCCTTTGAGTTTAACAATATCTATATAATACTGGTTAACAACATGAATGGAATACGAACTTCCCACTGCAACAATAAGTGCAGGCAGCGACACGCCAAGCATTGTAAGTTTGAATCCCAGGTGGCCCATTAAACCGAGCACCCATATATCAGAGAGTACAAGTGTTGCCAGCGGAAGGAAAACACCTCTCGCTGATCTGAAATTTAAAAAGAAAACTAATATTATAACGGCAAACATCGGGGGAAGAAAATTTATGAGGTCATTATTCATGTAATCACTGAGATATTTATTAATGACAGGTACACCCTGAATAACAGAATTTATATCCGTGTAACTTTGAATTATTTTCCACGACTCTCTGGTGATATCATCATGATTTTTAATATTTATAAACTTAACAACAAGAGCAAAATCTGTTATATTTCCGCTTTTGTCTTCAGCGAAAAGCCCCCTTGCGAAAGCAGGATTTTTTCTTAACCTTTCCTTGAATACTTTAAAACTTTTATCGTCAGACGGAAGGATTCTCCTGCCGTTTTCATCTTTATCAACAATGTCAACAGACTGCAATGTATCATTAGTGCCGCTGATATCCTTCCCGGTGAGAGGTGATATTATATCATCAATTAACTGGGCCTTCTTCAGGTCATTCAGGAAAGCCATTCTCTTTTTGAATGACCTGAACTCCCATCGTGAAATTTTTTTATCACTATTTTTAACGGATGAGTCCGCCTCTGACACTGCATCCGGTATTTTAACTTTTTCAAGAGAGTAACTGCCGCTTCCGCTTGTTATTTTGGAAAACTCTCTCTTCACTGCCCTCTGATAGGCCGGATCTTCATTGAAATACTCAACCAGTGAATTTAAAGTCTTTTCTTTTGTTTCTTTATCATAAACGTTAAGCTTTTCAAGTCTTGCAGTTTCAAGCGACTCATTGTACTCTTTGAACTCTTCAAGATCAGTAACCAGATTATCAAAGTCACGGAAAAACCCGGCGGACCATAGATTTTTATTAGAGGAAATTGTGGATATAATAAAATTATCAAGATTACCGTAAATCTTTTTTGTCTCTTCATTGAACAAATAGAGAGAGTCCTTCTGCGGCATCATTACATCATATGAATTATCAAATTTGATCTTCCATATTCCTGTACCAAGAATAATTGTAACAATCAGAAGAATCAGAAGAACCGTCACCGGCCGTCTTAAGACAAAACTGATATACCTGTTAAGCATAAATACCCCCTATTTATCCAGTCTGATTTTCCCCGACACTATTCCGCCGAAGAGAAGCGATCTGAAACTCTCGATCGCATCTTTTACTGTAAGATTATTCTGTAATATGAATTTAGGATTAAAAACAGAATCAGCAGCTGATCTGTAAAACGCAAAGACAAAAAACGGATTGATATCCCGGAAAAGGCCTGAATCGATTCCCCGCTTAAACTGTTCCCTGAATTTTTCGCCGAATTCATCAATAAGTGAATCTATCTCTTTCTGAATGTGCGGATAATAATTTCTCACGTCCCGAATAAGATTTTCTGATACATCTCCGAAAATATTATATGAAACCCTGAAAAGAATATTTATTGCCTTATCAGGTTTCTCAGCTTCAGTTTCCAGAGATTTAAGATCAAGTTTCATTTTCATAAACAGCGATTTAACAATTGAATGAACAATTTCATCTTTTCCCTTGTAAAAACGGTATATTGTTTTTTTTGAAACACCGCACTTCCTTGCCAGGTCATCCATTGTTATAGATTTAACACTGTTTTTATCCCACAACTCTCTGAATTTTGTAAGAATATTATCTTTTATCTCTTCATCAGTCATCTTGGTTTCTCCGGAAACTATGGAAACTATTTATACCTATTTAGTTTCCATAGTAATTTTTTTCAACTACTTTTTCTGCAGTGAATATTTTTTAATAGAAAAAAAACAGTATCGGATCGATGATGTGAGGGTAAAAATTTTAATATTTAATTTGATTATCCGTAAATTCGGATTAAATTAAACATTAACTTTTTATGAAAATATATATAAAAACTTATAATGGGAAGACAAAATTATGAACGGTTTATTAAGATTTTTTTTAAACAAATATCCACCCGAAAGTTTCGTTCGCTTTAAAAAAGCCCAGTATGTATTTATCTTTAGTTCCTCAATGCTTATAGCCCTGTCGATACTCAATATTTTCGGTTTCTTTTTTCTTGATTCAGACAGGATGTTTGAAATAGCAAAATCATCATCTCTTCTTGCGATATCATGTATAATAATAATTTTTCTGATCAAATCAGGACGGATGGAAATAGCGGCAAACACCCTTGCATTTACCGCAAGTTTTATATGCGCAGCAGGTTTTCTTACAAGGCCATATTATCTTTCCGGAGTTACAATGGGAGTATTTATGCATGTCGCTCTTGCTTATGCAACTCTTTACTGTTCATTCCTGGTTTCAACAACTATACTTCTGCTTTTTTTTGCAACACATACCTATCAATATATATTTATTGCTAAGCCGGCTGCCTCAGGTTTTCTGATTCAGATAGCAAATTCAACATTCATAGACGGATTAATTACTCTCACACTGCTTTATGTTCTGGGGACTGTAACTTCACAATTTCTAAACCGCGCGGTAATTACTATAAAATCCGAATCTGAAAAAAATAAAGAAAGCTACTCGCAGATCAAGTCTCTTATAAGTACAATTAAAAATGCGGTTATAGAACTGAACGATTCAATAGATAAAAATCGTGATATAATAACAAAATACTCGGACAATGCACAATCTCAGGCAGCATCAATGGAGGAGCTCTCAGCTACTGTTGAAGAAATTTCAGCCGGGACAGAAAGCGTATCAAAGTCCACTGATTATCAGAAACAGTCCATTGAAGATCTGTCCGAAAGTATAAATGCCCTTTCCGTATCCATTGACTCAATCGAAAATTACGGGAATGGCATGAAGGATACACTTGTTTCATTTTTAAACAATGCGAAGAAAGGAAGCCAGGCTTCAGGAACTCTTGATTCTATTAATAAAAAAATTCTGCAGAATTCAAATGATATAACACTTGTTATTACCATAATAGAAGAATTTTTTGATAAGATAAATCTTCTCTCCCTTAATGCAGCTATTGAAGCTGCAAGAGCGGGAGAGCATGGACGTGGTTTCGCAGTTGTCGCAGAGGAGATAGGCAAACTGGCCGATCACTCTACGCAGGAACTTAATAGAATTGCAGACCTGATTGAAACAAACAAAAAAGATGCTGTTGAAGCCAATAAAGTCATAAACCAGATTCTTGAATTTATTGAAGAAACAGTTACATCACTGAATACACTTCAGGGAAATGCTGTAATAACTCTTAAAGCCCTGGAGGAGCAGAAACAGCTTAAGTCCGATATGGATATCAAAACCAGAACTGCCATTGAAAAAACTGAACTGATTAATATTTCAATGAAAGAGCAGCAGTACGCAGTCGAAGGAATAGCATTGTCTATTGAGGATACAGGAAAAACAATTCAGCAGAATGCAGATAATACAAAAATTCTGCAGGAGAGTGCAGACAGGCTCAAACAGCTCTCCTCACAGATCGAGAAGGAGATAACTGAATAGTTATCTCCTGAAATCGCCCATTACTTCATAGGCATCATTCACTACAATAAAAGCAAGAGGGTCGATATTTTTTACGGCCCCCTTCACTTTAGGGAGTTCCCTTGTATGAAGAGCAAGGTAAATAACATCTTTCTCTTCACCGGTATATCCACCCTCTCCCCGAAGAAGAGTGCACCCCCTGTCGAGCTCGTTAATTATAAATTCCCTTATCTCGTCAGGCTTTCCGCTGATAATAAACAGTTCCTTTGTGTATGACATACCCTCTACAATAAAATCTGTCCCTTTGGTTGTTATATAAAGCGAGATGAATCCCCATAAAATAAGGTTCGGATTTTTAAAAATAATACCTACTCCGAATATTACAAAAGTATCAATCATCAAATATGACGTCCCTACCGTCAGCCCGAAATATTTCCTCAGAAGAAGCGCCGGGATATCACTCCCGCCGGTTGATCCGTTAAACTTTATAACGAAGCCTACACCAACTCCGAGAAGCATCCCTCCTGCAACTACTGCAAGAAATATCTCATTGGTAAAAGAAACACTCTGATCATTAATTCTGAAGACAAAATCTTTCAGGAAAAAAGCTCCGGTAAACTTCTCAGAGGCAAACAGGTCAGTAAAAAAAGAAAGAGAAAATATTCCCCAGAGTGTTTTAATACCGAACATTTTGCCGAATACAATTACTCCTATAATAAATAACGGAATATTTATAAGCAGCATCAATAGGCCCGCAGGAATATTGAAAAGATAAAAGAATATCTGTGCTATCCCTGCCGCGCCACCCGGGCTTGCTTTAAAAGGGATAAGGAATAGAGATAATCCCAGGCCCCCTATTGCACATCCGAAAAAAATTCCGCCAAAATCCTTAATGATATTAATAATATCATTTTTTTTATTAAATCCAATGCCGGTCATCTGCCAACTCCGTAATGTAATTTGTAATTTTAAAATTATGTAAATTCATAGCCACTGTAAAAATGATTATATTTCAATTCATCCGTACTTCAGAAATATTTTAAATTAAATAATCGGAATATGTATGATTAACACGGCAGTAAAATTTAATTCAATCTTAAAATTATGCAGACTGCGTGAAAAATGGTATATTTTATAAACATTTAATATATTACTGACTCGTAGTACTGATTCTCGTATATCTGTCGAAAAACAGTATTAAAAATGATTTTACAATTCATCCGGCTTAAACTAATTATTATTTATATCAGGAAATTTGTGTGAAAACATTATCTTTAGAAACAGAAAAAGCATTTAATAAACTTAAAGGCTATCTTTCAGATCTTGAGTCTGCTGCAGTTGCATACTCCGGAGGTGTCGACAGTACTCTTCTTTTATACACTGCATCAATAATTCCCGGCCTGAAATTACGGGCTTACACTGTAAAAAACGTAATGATACCTGAAGATGAAATTGATGCCGCCGTAAAAACGGGAAAACAATTCGGCGTCGCACACCAGCTGATTGATGTTGATATCCTCTCGTTTGATAATGTAGCTTCCAACACTCCGGAAAGATGCTATTACTGTAAAACGGTCATCTTAGAAAAAATAATTAATGCCGCTTCAGATCACGGCATTGCCTCGATACTGGAAGGAACTCATTCCGGAGATATTAATGATTACAGGCCGGGTTTAAAAGCAATACATGAACTTGGAGTAATAAGCCCGCTCCGTGACGCAGGCTTTGATAAAAATAAAATATATGAATTATCTGCATTCCTAAATCTTCCCACATCGGGAAAAGAATCTTATCCATGCCTTGCGACAAGAATTCCCTACGGAACTCCGATTACTTCCGGACATCTCAAAAAAGCTGAACTCGCAGAAAAAATTATTGCTTCTTTCGGATTCAGTAAAATACGCGCGAGGATTCATGGCGATATCCTGCGCATTGAAATCGATGAAAAAATGATTCCGGAGATAACAGCCGAACCGGTAAGAAAAAAGGTCTACTCCGCGCTCCAGGATGCAGGATTCACATATATTACCCTTGACCTCCGGGGATACAGGGCCGGAAGCATGAACCTAATATTAGAGGGACAGAAGTGAACGAAGAAAAAATAAAATCTCTCATAGATAAAATCAGCAGCGGTAAAGTCACGAAGGAGGAAGCTCTCTCCCTTTTAAAGACACTTCCATTCGAAGATATAGATTTTGCCTGCATCGATCACCACAGGCCTTTAAGAACCGGCCAGCCTGAGGTTATATATGCTGAAGGAAAATCCAGTACGCAGGTTAAAGAGATCGCTGAAAAACTTTCGGCCAACAACAGGGTCATTATGGCTACGAGAGCATCGGAAGAACTTTTCTTTTTTCTCAAACCGTTTTTCCAGAAAATACAATACAACACTCATGGACGGATAATAATTATCGGCGAGATTCCTGAACCTGTAACGGATAAAAGAATACTTGTTCTCACAGGCGGAACAACCGATATCCCCGTTGCGGAAGAAGCTGCTGTAACAGCCGAAGTCATGGGCTCGCCAGTTGACAGACTGTTCGATGTGGGGATTGCCGGAGTACACCGTATACTTTCAAAAATAGATATGCTTCAGAACGCTAACGTAATAATCGCGGTCGCAGGGATGGAGGGGGCGCTTCCTTCACTGGCTGCGGGACTGGTAAGCCGGCCTGTAATAGCTGTACCGACAAGTGTAGGCTATGGTGCAAATTTCGGAGGAGTATCAGCCCTTCTCACAATGATTAACAGCTGCGTACCGGGAGTGTCAACTGTGAATATTGACAACGGATTCGGCGCGGGTTATCTTGCAGCAATTATAAACCGGGGATAATATATGAAAAAAGCATATTTCGACTGCTTTGCCGGAGCAAGCGGAGACATGATAATCGGAGCATTCATTGATGCAGGATTTGATTTTCTGCTTCTTGAAAAAGAACTGGCCAAACTTAATATTCCGGGCTACAGACTCTCCCGTGAAAAATGCGTGAAAAAAAATATCTCAGCATCAAAGTTTTATGTTGATGTATCATCCGGCCAGCACCACAGGCCATTGAGCAGTATAATCAGAACAATAGATCAAAGCGATCTTCATCCTGTCGTAAAAAGTAATGCCATATCAATCTTCAATATTCTGGGAACGGCTGAAGCTTTTGTCCACAATACGGATATTGAAACAATACATTTTCATGAAATCGGAGGAATTGATTCTATAATCGACATCTGCGGGGCAGCAATCTGTTTCCATGAATGCGGCATTGACACTGCAGTATCATCTCCTCTTAATACGGGAAGCGGCTTTGTTAAGACCGCACACGGAATGCTTCCTGTACCGGCTCCGGCAACAGCGGAGATACTTAAAGATGTTCCTGTATACTCAAGCGGTATTAAAGCCGAGCTAACCACCCCGACCGGCGCTGCTATAATCAAGCATTACTGCAGTAATTTTTCTCCGCTACCTGATATAAAAACTGAATCCATAGGATACGGAGCCGGGTCAATGGATCTTGACATTCCTAATGTTCTGCGCCTGTTTATCGGTGCTGACACATTAAGTTTAACTGCCGATGACGAAGTATCTGAAATAGAAGCGTCTATTGATGATATGAACCCTGAATTTTATTCATACCTTTTTGAACTGCTGCTCGCGGAGGGCGCCCTGGATGTATCTGTAATACCCGCTGTAATGAAAAAAAACCGCCCCGGACATATACTGAAAATTCTTGCTGCAAAAGAAAAATCAGAAAATATTGCCGGAATAGTATTCAGAGAAACAACAACGTCGGGCCTAAGAATAAATATTGTCAGAAGAAAAACCCTTGAACGCAAATTATTTACAGTTGATACGAAGTACGGGCAAGTGAGAGTAAAAATTCACAGGATTAACGGTGATCCTGTAACGGTCTCCCCGGAATACGAAGACTGCAGAAAAGCAGCCTCAGAATATGCGGTTCCACTAAAGGAAGTTTACCGGGAAGCATTAATAAAAGCTCAGGATCTCTTCTGACTGTTATCATATTCCTGCTTCAGAAATTCATTGAGTTTACGCAGCTCGGATTCACTTTTAATATTAAATCTTTCGAGGACCATCTCCTCTATGTAATAGTAATAGTATCTCCTCTTCTCAATCCCGACAATCATATTTGCGAGATAAACTGAGAAACCCACATCCCTGAACTCTTCAGGTATACTTATGGGAGAATGGTGGAACCTGATTATTTGTGACAGAAATTCAGGAAAATTCCATTTTTCAGATAAAAGAAGCCCTATCTCGGCATGACTTATACCAATTGAGAGTTCCTCCATGACTGTTGTGGTAATGATATTTCTATCCTGAACAATTTCTGCAATCTTTCTTACTGAATCCATATCAACTGTCAGGAGAATTATCTGGCCAAGGTCATGGAGCAGTCCGGCAATATAAGCGTTATCAGCCCCCGCCCCGGGAAGCTTGAATTTAAGGGCTATCTGCCTGGAGTAAAAAGCGACGCGATTACAATGCTCCCATATCTCCTCAAACTTATTATATCTGCTCTCCATAATTTTTCTTGCGTTGCTGGCAAGAAGAATAAATTTCAAATTTTTAAGCCCGATTTTCATTACAGCTCTGTTTATATCTTCTACTCTCTGTCCGGAAATAAATCCGGCTGAATTAGCAAGTTTAATAACATCCGACGTAACCGAAACATCGAGTTTAATGGTTTGTGTTATTTTTTCAATATCCGCGTCAGGGCTGGAACACATATCGAGGAGAGTAATAATGTTTTCAGGAAAAGTAGGAAGGCCTGTTATCTCTTCCAGTATCTGTTTTTTAACTATTGTTAACACCTCAACCGGTTTCAGCACAAAGGGAATCTGAACAGAGGCAACAGTTACTTTGCCGTCGCTCTTTATTATAAAATACGAAGGATTGATCCCCATGCTCTTCAGAAACATTACTATAAGGGCAATCCCGAGGCCAGCACCTTCTGTTTCATCTTTAATTTGATCATAGATATCATTAAAACTCGATTTCTGAGCTGCCAGAGCAATTCTGCTGTTTATTCTGCTCAGTTCTTCGGGAATTATAGGAACACTATTTTTAACAGTAAAAATAAACGAATCGCTTTCCTCTGTAATATTGAAATTAATACTATGTTCATTATTCAGAATATCATTTTTAATAGATTCGAAATCTCCGACAACTTCATCTTTAAATTTTTCAATACCTTCTTTATATTGGGCAGGATTATTTATATCGAGACTGTTTATGTTAAAAAAAATTCTTTTGGCATTTGCCTTTAATGAATTAACAATAAGTTCCCTTAAAATAGTCACCACTGAATATATAAGGTACTGTAAATCATGTTTAGCCAGTTCTCTTGTTAATATGCTATTAATAAACATCAGCAAGTCATCAGTAACATATTTAAAACTCAGCTTAACTGGCTCACCTTTAAATATTTTGTCATAAATCTGTTTTCTCTGTTCTATAATCATAAAAATCCTTAATAATATTATTTATAAGCGTAAACTATGCATAATCCGGAATATGGAACAGTGTTAGTTTTTCCGCGGCATTCTCCATAATTTTCCGTGCAGCTTTAAGCGTATTGGGGCCGGTTAAACTGCAAATATTCAAATAAATTTTAATTAACTATGATTATAAATATTAAAATGTGTTGCTTAATTAATCAAGATTATATTATAATAAATCTAATATATTTGACAAAAAATTCAGTTATAATTATCGTTTCGCCTATTAATAACAGGGAGCTGTATTCAAAATGCAGATTAGACTCTGGGGTGTAAGGGGCTCTCTTCCTTCTCCTATAAACAACGAAGAATACACAGGCAAGATGCGCAGAGTTCTTGACCTGGCAATTAAGAATCAGATTAAAAACGGAGAGGAAGTGGATAACTTTATTTCCGCCCTTCCTGACGAGCTACGTTATGTTTTCGGCGGTGATACAACATGTGTGACCGTTAAATCCGATTCAGGAAAACTCTATATCCTTGACTGCGGGACCGGTATCAGAAGACTCGGTAATGTTCTGATGGATGAGGATTGCGGAAAAGGAAAAGGAAACCTCAATATAATGATTACCCATAATCACTGGGATCATATTCAAGGGCTTCCATTTTTCAGACCAATTTATGTTCCGGGAAATGTTCTGAACTTCTATTCTCCATGGAAAAAACAGCAGGAATACCTTGAAAACCAGATGTCCTCACCCTATTTTCCAGCTACATTTCAGGGGACAGCTTCTACAAAAAATTATCATTTTATTGAGCACGCAAGAACTACTCCGCTTCAGCTGGAGGATGATCTTTTTGTAAGCATATATCCTCTGAAACATCCACAGGGATGTTTTGCGTACAAGTTCACGCAGAATAATAAAACTTTCATATTCGCCACTGACACTGAATTCACCGGTGAAACTATCGAATCATCAGGCCCGACAACTGATTTCTTCAAGAACGCAGATCTTCTTATTCTTGATTCACAATATACACTCAACGAAGCATTTCTGAAAGTGGACTGGGGGCATACAAGCTATACAATGGCTGTAAATTGCGCTACAAACTGGGATGTAAAAAAACTCATCATGACTCATCATGAACCAGCCTATTCTGACGATATTCTTCAGGAAAACTATCTGCTGGCTCTTGAACACAAACAGCTTCTGTCAGATGTAAATACAGAAATACTCCTGGCAAGGGAGGGGATGATTTTTGACCTTTAAAAAAATTGCAGCGCCAACATTCATAATCCTGCTCGTTCTGACTCATACTTCATACTCCCAGAGAACCAAATCAAGTCTCAGTGCAGGAAACCAGAGACATTCAGAAAAGAGCCTTAAAGACAACAGGTACTTTTTTAATTTCATCAACACTACCGTCACTAACAGCGGATCTGAGGAAGAAAAAAAAATATTCACAGAAGCAGCCAGGCGTGATCTGATCTCCAGAATGCTTTACATGAAATTTTCATTCAATCCCGCAATGAACGAGATCAGAACAACTCAGCTTCTGCTGATTGATCTTTTCAGTAAAATTGCAGTCCGTGAAATTGAAAGCGCTGCAATCCTTCTCAACGAAATAGCACCGGAAGTTCTTAAGACAGGAAATAAAGCATCCAAAAAATATATGTCACTGGGCTACCGGTCCGCGGACTGGGCCGAAAAAGTAATGATAATGTCCGATAACCTCCCTGAAAAAAATTACTCGATTAAAATTTATGAATATGTTAAAGCAATAAAAAACGCCAAATACTGCAAGCGCTATGCAATAATAGCTTTAATTGAAAACAGGATACCTCCTGAAAAAAGAGGGCGCATAAATTATAATAAATACGATACTGTTAAAGAACTCATTGGTAAATATATCCCGGAAAATATAGAAAAGTACAGCAGAATACACTTTGATAATTACTACAAAGTAGACCCTGCCGCATCACTGTATGATACCATTATATTAAACCCGGAGCTTGATAAAATTCCGGAGTACAAAAACTACATTAAGGAAAACTGATGATTAAAAGAATCCCCTCTATACTTTTTTTCACCTTTACTATAATCTCACTCTCGTGCGCTGAGTCGGGAAACGGATATGAGCTGTCCGCCGGATTATCCGAAAAAGCTTTCTACAGTAAACCGGACCAGATCATAATGCAGTTCGGGAAAAACAGCGGAAACTGCCAGCAGAATTTTATTCTGGCGAAAGCCTACAAGGAAAAAAAAGAACTGAAAAACGCACTGATGTATTATGCAAACAGTTGCTTTGATAAAAAATATAATTTCAATATCAGACTGTTTCCTCAGCCTGTTTATACTTTCATTGAATCTTCAAGGGGCAGGAGCATTTTCTATAACGATTCCA
>Ga0116170_10001966_pt1 | contig 20342 bp, 21 predicted proteins | sample AD_JPNHW1_MetaG_FD_89797 | JGI IMG/M metagenome (GOLD analysis project Ga0116170, IMG submission 89797) | Active sludge microbial communities of municipal wastewater-treating anaerobic digesters from Japan - AD_JPNHW1_MetaG | ecosystem: Engineered > Bioreactor > Anaerobic > Digestate | place...
ATTTTGTCCATCCGTCTACCCCCAGCATCTTCTTCTCGGCGGCGCCGAGGCCCTTCAGGGCGGATTCGGTTTTCGAAGCGTCTGCCTTGGCGCTGGCCACGACCAGACCGATCTTCCCGGAAGCGGGAGTGGTCTGCAGGTTCGCCTGCGAACGGCCCTTGATGTCGTCCGCTTGTCCCGCGCCGACCACGATCGCGTCGGCACTACCGAAGGTCAGAAGCGGGAGCAGGTCTTCCACCTTGGTGACGATCTTCAACTTGGGGAGCTTTCCGAGCATTCCCTGCACGTACCCGTTCATGGTGCCGCGCTCGAGCACGCCCACCACGCCCACGTTCATGCCGGCCACGGCGGCTAGGTCCACCGGCTTGGTGGATACCAGCACGGCATCCTCCAGCGGAGATCCTCCACGGGTCCCCTTCAGGAAGGGCTTGTAGCCGGAGAATTGCTCGGCCAGCACCTTGGGAGCCAGGATCACGTCGGGAGGGGTCTGACCCACCATGGCGGTGAAATCCGCCAATCGTCCGAAAACGGTGATCTCGCTGCCGGGGCATTTGGCCTGCAATGCGCTCTGGACGGCATTGGGTTTGGCCATGCTCGGGTAGAAGACGTAGATCTTTTCCGCCATCGCCTGGCTTGTCAGCGCGATGGCGACAAGCCAGGGAACGGCTCGTCTAAGTTTCATGCTTCTGCCTCCGTGAGAAACCGCGTCGAGGGGATCGCGATGGAAATGGGGATTCGGATGCGGAAGGTGGTTCCGCGTCCGGGGACGCTCTCCAGGTGGATCTTCCCGCCCAGGGATTGGATGGTGTCGCGGACCATGTCCAGGCCGACGCCCCGGCCGGAGAACTCGCCCACCTTCTCGCGGGTGGAGAATCCCGACCGGAACAGGAGGTCCAGGAGGTCGCCGTGGGAAGCGATCCTCGCCTCCTCCGGGTCCATGAAGCCCTTCTCGACCGCCTTTTGGCGGAGCGTTTCCGGGTCGATTCCGACGCCGTCGTCGGAGAAGGAGATTTCCAGGATCTGTCCGTGCCGCGTGTATTCCAGCACGAGTAGGCCGGTCTCCAGCTTTCCGACGGCGATGCGGTCGGATGGCTTCTCCAGCCCGTGGTCCAGGGAGTTGTTCACCAGGTGGACCATGCAGCGGTGCAGGATCCGCAGGATCTCGATGTCGATCGGACCGGATCCGGCCATCGAGAACGTCGCCTTCTTGCCCAGCCTGGCGGCGACCTTGCCGATCACTCCGGCAAGCGACCTGGCCAGCCGGCCGAATTCGATCTCCCGCAGGGCTGCCGCGCTGGCTGCCGCGGAGGAGATCAAGGCCAGGGTGCCCTGGGGCCACCCGAGGGCGCGACCCGCCTGGTGGACGTCCCAGATGGTGGCCGCCACGCTTTCGATGTCGGACAACTGCGCCATCACCGACGGAGTCGAACGGGCGACCTTGTCTTCCGCCGACTCGTCCTTCTGGCCCAGCTTGCCGCGCAATTCCTCCAGGCGGCGCACGTAGCCTTCCGCTTCGGCGAGGCCTTCCTGGATCTTGGCCACCTGCGTCAAGTCCGCCGTGGCTTCCTCCCATTCGCTCCGTTCGCGCAGCTGCGAGATGTTGTCCTCGATCTCGAGGGCCAGCTTCTGCAGCCCCTTGAACTGGAACTGGCCCGAATTGCCCTTGAGGGTGTGCACGGTGCGGTAGAGGGTCTCGATGAACTGCCGGTCGCGCGAGGCGGTCTGCACGACCTTCTCCGCCTCGCGAAGGAGTCCGGAACTGTCGTACACGAAATCCTGCACCTCGTCGGGCTCCAGGTTGACGATCTGCGTCACCAGCTCCACGTTTTCCTCGTGGAGGCGCGACAACTTCTTCATCTCCGCTTCCACCCGCCGCTTCTCGGTGACGTTCTCCACCATCAGGAGGAGCCCGTCCAGGGAGCCGTCCTCGGCGCGCAGCGGGACCCACTTGGGAAGGAGGATCAATCCGCGTTCGTTCTCGGTTTCGGAGATGGGGCACAGGCCCACCAGGTCCTTGAAGGGGATGACTCCCCACTTGTCGTAGACCACCTCGAGCCAGAAATTGGTTTCCATGACCATCTTCCCGCCAAGGCCAAGGAGTTCCACCATGTGCAGGCCGGGAATGGGCGCGTCGCGATCCAATCCGACGGTTTCCGGAGTGATCCTCGCGTAGCCGGGGCGGACCCTGCCGTCGCGTCCCACCGTGACCAGCGCGGAGGGGAACGCCTCCAGCATGGAGGTGACGCTCCGCTTGGCGGCGGTCGCTTCGCGAGCGGATTCGCCGAGGGCCTTCAACGCCGCCTGCAGGCGTTCGCCCAGTTCCAGCCCCATCAGGTTGAGCACGAAGTAGCAGTCGAGTTCTCCCGCGGCTCCCGATATGGACATGAAGCCCGCGGGGACGTCCGGGTATTCCAGCTCGCCGTACACCAGCACGGAAGGGAGGAAGGTCAGGGCGTCGAATTCGCGTTCGAGAAGCGGGATCGCCTGGCCCACGGAGGTGTTCAGACACTCCTTGAGGAATCCACCGAAATCGGATCGCATTTCCCTGAGATCGTCAGGTCCCATCCCGTCGGACCAGGCTCCCAGGATCTTGGCTGCGGTCTCCTCGGACAGCGAGAGCGCGAATTCCCCTTGGATGGCTCCGGTGAAATGGATCATCACGGCCATGCCGCGCGCCGGAACGAATTTGGTCTCGGCCAGGGATCCGGCCTGGACGTCCAGTTCCGAACCCACCATGTCCCTGATGTTTCCGGAGACGCTCGTCGCGAACGATTCGACGATATCTGTCAGTATGCTCACGGTGGGATCCCCTCGTGGTGGAGGCTACTTGAAGGCTTCGTCGACGGACTGCTTGAAGTCTTCCACGAACAGCGGATCGGCGAACTTCAATGGCTTCTCCACGTAGCCCTTCGCTCCGCGGTTGAGGCACTCGAGCACGGTGTTCCCCTTGACCGCCGAGATCACCATGATCCTGGCGTCCGGAGATTCCGTGAGGATTTCGTGGATCGCGGTCTTCCCGTCCTTGTTCGGCATGGTCAGGTCCATGGTGACAAGATCCGGCTTGTGCTTGCGGTACAGCTCCACCGCTTCGTTCCCGTCCTTGCCGATGGCAACCACCTGGAATCCCAATTGCGAGGTGAAGAATTCGGCGATCTGCTTGGAAAGGAACGTTGAATCGTCGACGATGAGCACGGTCTTGGGCATGGTCTCCTCCGATCTCTGGAGATACCGCTCCAGGTGGTGTTGCAACAGATCATACGGCTTGCATTCGTCGGGAGTCAAGGAGTAAGATGGGGCATCAGACACTCGCGAGGGAGGCTTGAATGGATATCGACATCGGGGAGCTCCTGCCGGTGGTGAAGGGAAAGGCGAAGGAGGCGTTCGAGACAATTCTTGGACTCCCGCTGGTGCCCGAGGAGCCATGGAACGTCGTCAACCGGGTGGAGAATCCGTGCGATTTCGGCGCCACGGTGGGATTCGCCAACGAGAGCTGGCAGGGAGCCTGCACCCTGGGCATCTCCGCCGCGGACGCGGTGATCCTTCTGCCGGATCTTTCGGAAGACATGCTGTTCGACGTGCTGGGAGAGATCGGCAACACCGTCTGCGGACTCCTGTCCGCCGACATGCAGTTCACCGGATGCTACGGGATCCTCGAACAGACCCCGCCGTTGTTCTCGCGAGGAGGGGCGTGGCTCGCCCGCTCGACTGGCGTCCAGGGCATGCTGGCGGCGGGAAAGGGACGGATCCTGTTCGGGTGCACGGTCCGCACTTCCGGGCCACGGCGCTTCCCCCGCTAGGCCGGCGGAATCGCGACCGACATGGAAACGGCTCCCCGCCCGAGGCGGAGAGCCGTTTCCATGTCGGTACCTTCCGGACCGCGGCCGGTCATTCCAAGCGGAGGATCTTGTCGAGGTCGACCACGCAGGCCAGCTCGTCCTTCTCCTTCAGGATGGCCCGCAGGAATGAGCCGGAAACGCCCTGCACGTTGGATGGAGGGGGTTCCATTTCCGAGGCGGACACGGTCTTCACGTCCTCGATCCCGTCCACCAGAAGACCGATGTCCTCCTCGCCGGAACGGACCACCAGGATGCGGGAGTGCCGGTCCTCCGGAACCGCGCCGATCCCCAGGCGGACGCCCAGGTCGATGATGGTCATGATCTGGCCGCGGAGGTTCACCACCCCGCGCACGTGGGATGGCGCGTGGTGGACCGGAGTGATCGCGCGCAGGCCGGAGATTTCCCTGACCCTGCCGTTGTCCACGGCGCAGAGGATGTCCCCGACGGTGAAGACGGTGAGTTCGACCTGTACCGGAAGGTTCGTGGTGGCATCCGCGCTCATGGCTTGGCGTTCCTTTTCTGGAGGAAGGATTCGACGGTCCCCAGGATCTTCTCCCGGTCGAGCTTCACCAGGTAGCCGTCGACTCCCGCGTCGCGACCCCGCTTGGCGGAATCCTCCCCGGAGAGCGAGGTCACGGCGACCACGGCGAGGTGCGGGAAGGACTTGCTCGCGCGGATCCGCCGCGTGAGCTCCAGACCGTCCATCACCGGCATCTCGATGTCGGTGAGCACCATCTCGATGCCTCGCGAAGTCTCCAGGATCTCCATGGCTTCCTTTCCGTCGCAAGCCTCCTCCACCACGTGTCCGCTTTCCCGCAGGAATCCGGAGATCTGGCGCCGGTAGAAGGGGGAGTCGTCCACGACCAGGATCCTCCGGGACGGCACATCCTTCTCCGAGGCCCGGATCCAGTTGGGGAGCTGCGAACGTACCAGCTCGTACATGTCCACCAGGAGGGTGGTCTTGCCGGAGAAGATGGCCGATCCCAGGATCCCGCTCTGGCGGAAGGTGGACTCGTCGAAATCCTCCGAGGATTCCACGATGTCCACGATCTGGGAGACGAGGAGTCCCACTTCCTTGCCGCCGATGGCGTGGACCACCACGAAGTACGTGTCCAGTTCGGGAAGCGCTCCCACCCGTGCCGACTCCGAAAGATCCAGCAACGGCAGGCTGCCTCCGCGGTACTGGACCGAGCGGCGCCCTCCCAGGTTCTCGATCGAGGTCTTTTCGATGACTTCCAGGCGGGAAACCAGCGCAAGGGGGATGGCGTACTGCTCTTCGGTGGCGACGTGGAACAGGAGCATCGACTGGGTGTCCCTGGCCCGCAGGCGGGACATCGTCTCCTCTTCGCTTTCCCGCGAACCGCCGACGTCGGACAATTTCCGCTGCTTCGTGATCCCCACCACGTCCAGGATGGGGGCCACGCGTCCGTCGCCGAGGATGGTCGCTCCCGCGTAGCATTGGCAGGATCGGAAATGGCCGCCCAGGGGCTTGACCACGATCTCCTCCGATTCGTGCAGGTGGTCGACGATCAGGCCGTACTGGAAGGATCCGGCGGAAAGCACCGCGATGTTCACCGCGCTGGCGGAATGGAACCGGCGGTCCTTGCCGCGCCGACGCTCCTTCTCCTCCGGTGTCTCCCTGGATTGCGGGCCACGCCGGTCCTCCAGGCGCGCGCGCCGCTCCTCGCGGTATTCGCCCGATCCCGGATCCTTGTAGGAGCGTTCCAGACCCATCACCTCGGCGAGTTCGGTCAACGGCAGCAGTCGACCCCGCAACCGCATCACCAGTGCCTCGCCGATGCGTTCGATCCGGTTGCGCACCTCGCTCGCGGGAATCCGCACGAGCTCCACCAGGTTCACCTGGGGGATGGCGTAGGTCTCCTCGCGGACGGAGACCAGCAGGCTCGGGATGATCGCGAGGGTCAACGGCAACTTGACACGGATGGTGGTTCCCACCCCCTTGCGGGTCTCCACGTCGATGATGCCGCCGAGCTTGGTGAAGTTCGTCTTCACGACGTCCATGCCGACACCCCGGCCGGAAATGTCGGTGATCGCCTTGGCCGTGGAGAATCCGGGAAGGAAGACCAGTTCCACCAGCTCCTTCTCGGACATCCTGGCGAGTTCCTCCGCCGGCACGAGCTTCAATGCGCCCGCCTTCTCCCGGACCGCGTCGGTGTCGATGCCGCGGCCGTTGTCGGAGACCGAGATCACCACCTTGCCGGCTTCGTGGTAGGCGTGCAGATGCACCACCGCCTGGCGTGGCTTGCCGGAACGCTCGCGGACGTCGGGCAGTTCGACGCCGTGGTCCACCGCGTTGCGGACCAGATGGGTGAGCGGATCGCCGATCGCCTCGATGACGGCCTTGTCGAGCTCGACGTCCTCTCCTTCGACGTCCAGCCGGATCTCCTTGCCGAGCGCGGAACTCATGTCGCGCACGACCCGTTGGAACTTGCCGAACACGATGGAGATCGGCTGCATGCGGGTGGCCATCACGGCCTCCTGCAGTTCCGAGATGATCATGGACAGGCTCTGCGAGCTCGCTTGGATCTCGGCGATGTCGCGCCTGGACACTTTCTGGATCAGCTGGTTGCGGGACAGGACCAGCTCGCCGGCCAGCGTCATGAGCCGATCCAGGGATCTCACCTGCACCCGCAACGTGCTGCTTGCCTGGGACGATCCGCGGTTGGGTTCGGCGATGTTGTCCTTGGCCTGCTCCTGAGGAGGCTCCGATGCGGGATCGGTCCGGGCCGGGGGCTCCGCGACGGGGGGCGGGGCGGTCTCGGGTCGGGAGATCCGCTGCAGGTGTTCCAGGGGCGCGCGGCGAGCGGGAAGATCCACCGGGGTCACCCGCTCGGGGTCCAGTCCGGTGAGGAGCGAAACCATCTCGCGGTCCAGGACGGTCGCGTAGAGGACGGAAAACGGCAGGCTGTCCACGGAGCCGAGGGGAAAGCCTTCCGTGTCCCTGTGCAGCTGGGCTTCCACGATCAATCCGGTCTTCTCCAGTTCCTTCAGCACGTCCAGGGGGGTCTTGCCCCGCTGGTCGATGTCCACGACCAGGTCGAACCGCATCAGGTAGATGTTCTTGCCGCCCTTGCGCGCGATCTCCAGTTCGTCGGCACCCACCTCGAAGACCGCCTCGCCCTCGGGGTTGGCGATGCGCACCTTCGTCGGGGCTTCCGCGGAGGGGGTCTGCACCGACTGCAGCGCATGGAGATGCCTGGAAATGTCCACTCCTTCGCTTTTCGACGGGTCGGCGATCATTTCCGAAAGGGTGTCCGCCGCGCGCAGAAGCGCCTCGACGACGGCTCTGCGGGGAATCACCTCGAAGTTGCGGATCCGGTTGAGGAGATTCTCCATGGCGTGGGAGATTTCCTTGATCCGGTTCAGTCCGAAGAATCCCGCCGCGCCCTTGATCGAGTGGATTCCGCGGAAGACCTTGTTGACCAGGTCCACGTCCGAGGGGCCGGTTTCCGTCTCGATGGCAAGAAGGTCGCTTTCGATGTCCCGCAGGTGGTCCCTGGCTTCTTCGAGGAACAATTGGAGGGTTTCGTCGTTGTCCATGGTTGCGATACCTCCGGTCAGGCGAGCTCGAAATGGCGGTCCAGCCCCATCAACCGCAGGAGCTTCAGCATGTCCTCCGATGCGCCGGTGACCTTCAATCGGGCTCCGCGGGAGCGCAGGAGGTTGTGGCAGGCGATCAGGGCTCCGATGGCCGAGGAGGAAAGCGACCTGCAGTCCTCCAGGTCGACCTCCACGCCTCCGCCGGCGTGGACCGCGTCGTTCAGCGCCTTCTGGAGGCTTTCCGATTCATCGATCCCCACGTTCCCTGTCGGGCTGATGCGGATGGATCCTTCGAGCGCGGTCTTGCCGATCATGTCTCTCCTCCTGGCGAGACATAGTGTGCCCTTCCTCAGACCGCGAATGCAAGGACAAGAACGTCGTCGGCTCCGGCGGCGGGGGCCATCTCCCTGGCGAGCTGGCCGGGCAGCCTCTCCAGGGGCACGCCCCGAAGCCCTTCCAGGGTTTCCGCCAAGGTCTGAAGGGATTCCTCCAGGCTCCGTCCCGGCTTTTCCAACAATCCGTCCGTGTAGGTCACCACCACGTCGCCCGGTTGCACCTTCCGTTCCACGAGTCCGAACTGCGCCTCCCGGAAGGCGCCGAGCACGTCTCCCGGGCAATCGAGCAGGGAGACGCCCCCTCGCGCCTGGAGGAGGGCTGGAGGGGGGTGGCCCGCGCCGACCAGCCGGAGAGAGTGGGTGTTGCGGTTCAGTCGCGCCAGGCAGCCGGTGAGGAACCGTCCGGAGGGAAGCCAGTCCACCAGTGCTCCGTTGATCATCCGCAAGGTGTCTTCGGGCGACCAGGCGGGGCCGGAGTTCTGGCGCAGCAGGGCGGTGGCCGCCGAGGCCACCAGACTGGTTCCCAGGTCGTGTCCCGAAACGTCGCCGACGAAGTATCCGTGGACTCCGGGTCCGATCTCCACCACGTCGTAGAGGTCGCCGCCGGCTTCCTGGACAGGCTGGAAGTGGACGGAGAAACGCGCTTCGGGATGCTCTTCGGGGCGGGTCAGGATGCTCCTCTGGGCCGCCACCAGGCTTTCCAGGCGCTTGGCCTGGCCTTGGGCGAGGGCTTTCAGCGAGAGCGAGAGCTGCAGGTGGATGCGGACCCGGGCTCGCAATTCCTCCAGATGGAACGGCTTGACCACGTAGTCGACCGCGCCCAGGGAGAACCCGTGGAGCTTGGCCGAGACCTCTTCCAGGGAGGTCAGGAAGATCACCGGAGTCGTGCGGCAGCCCTCCAGTTGGCGGAAGCGCTCCAGGACCTGGAAACCGTCCAGGCCCGGCAGGCCGATGTCCAGGAGCACCAGATCTGGCGGGGTGGATCGGGCCGTTTCCAGCGCCTGTTCACCGCTGGTGGCCAGATCCACCAGAAGTCCTTCGTTGCGCAGAGCGGTGGCGAGAAGATGGAGGTTGGCGCGCTCGTCGTCGACCGCCAGCACCCGTGTGGAGGTCATCCCTCGGCGAGCGCCTTCTTGGCGATCTCCACTTCGCGGGTCAGCCGGGCGACGTGGTCGGCCAGGGCGGTCCAGTCGGCCGACGGGGATTGGAGTTCCAGTTCGCGGGCGACGGAAGCGAGGCGGACCGCTCCCACGTTGGCCGATGCGCCCTTGATGGCGTGGGCGGCGCGACGCAGGCCGTCGGGGGTCTTCTGCCGGAAGGTGTCCACCACGGCCTGGTGCAGCGCGTCGACGTCCTCGAGCCAGATCTCGCGGATCTCGTTCCACAGCTCGAGGTCGCCTTCCAGGCGCCCCAGCGCTTCGTCCTTGTCGATGACATTCCCTTCCATCTCATTGCCCTCCGGCCAGCAGCGTCTCCGCCAAATCAAGACTGGACATCGCCCGTCCGACAAGGTCTTCCACCCGTTCCAGGGAGAGTCCCAGCGAATCCCATGCGGAATTACGGAAGGCCTTCCCCGGTGGACAACCCCGGTTCCAACCCGCTCCGAATCCGGAGCAGATTCCGTTGGCGATGTGCACCACATGGATGGTGCTTCCCAAACCGACATTCGGCAAGTCCATTCCTGCCAGATCGTGGTGGTGTTCGGCGACGGAAGGCATCGGTTCGGGCAGGTGCCAGTTCTCGCGAAGGAAGATGGCACCGAATTCCGCGTGGTCGATCCCGAAGACTTCCCGCTCGATCTCGACGATCTCCGCCTCCGATCCTTCGGACGCGTTTTCCGTCAGGCGGTCCAGGAGCTTCTGGTAGTCCTGGGGGGCCAGGGTCGCCAGGGCCAGGGCGCCGATGTCGTGGATGAGGCCCCCCATCCACGCCTCCTCCTTGCGGGAGGCGCCCAGGGAGAGCTCGTCGCAGAGGCTGGATGCCAGGGCCGCGACCGCCAGGGAGTGTCTCCACAGGGCGCGGGTGGGGAAGTTGGAGCCCGCCTGGAAGGAGCGGGGCAGGGTCAGGGCGAATACCAGCCCCCGCACCGCGCGGATTCCCAGCCTTTGCAGGGCGGTCCCCAGGCTGGTGAGGCTGGTGCTGCCCCGCGAGTAGTAGGCGCTGTTGGCCATCCGGATGATCTGGCCCGCCAGGACGGCGTCGGTTCCGGCCAGCTCGGCGATGCGGCGCAGGTCCACCTCGGGGTCGGACAGTTCGCGATCCAGGCGCAGGAGCACCTCGGGAAGGGCGGGAAGCCCCTTTCCATCGCCCAGCCGGGCGAGAAGCGTTTCGCGGTTCATAGGATGTCCCCGTCCAGGTTCAGGGCTTCGACCACCTTCACCAGGAGTTGCTCGGAGGTGAACGGCTTGGTCAGATACTGTTTGGCGCCCTCCTGGATGGCCTTGATCATGCTTTCCCGCTGGGCGATGGAACTCAGGATGATCACGGGGATGTCCTTCCACCGCGGATCCTTCTTCACGGTTTCCAGGAATGTGATCCCGTCCATGCGGGGCATTTCCATGTCCAGCAGGATCAGATCCACCGGGCCTGTCCTTTCCAGGAGCGCCAGGCCTTCCAGGCCGTCTCCGGCCTCGAAGCATTCGGCCCCGATGACATCCAGCATCTTCTTCACCGCGTGGCGGATCGAGTTCGAGTCGTCGATCGAAAGGATCTTCATGGCTACCTCGAGGTCTTTCTCACGTAGACCGTGCAGTTCTTGTGGAGGAGGGGATCGAACTCCTCCGAGAGGCCTCGCATGGTTTCCGTGGCGCCCAGCACCAGCGCGCATCCAGGACGGAGGACCTGGCCCATCCTGTAGAAGAGGTCCCTCTTGAACTCCTCCTGGAAGTAGATGGCCACGTACCTGCACAGGACGAGGTCGAACGGCCCCAGGCCGGCCATGGGATCCATGAGGTTGAAGCGTCGGAACCTGACGCGCGACTTGAGTTCGTCCGAGATCGCCCAGATGGACCCGTCTTCGCGGAAGTGGCGCCTGCGACGTTCGTCGGACAACCCCCTGCGGATCGCCAGGCTGTCGTAACGGCCGGAGATGGCCAGAAACAGCGCGGCCGAGCTGATGTCCGTACCCAGGATCTCCACCGAGGCGGCCAGATGCGCTTGGCCCATGGCCCGGGCGGTCTCGTCCACCAGCATCGCCACGGAGTACGCCTCCTGTCCCGTGCTGGAGGCGGCCGACCACACCCGTACGGGTCCCGATGCCGCCTTCCGCAAAAGCTCCGGAACGGCCACCTCCTTCATGTAGGTCCAGAAATTGTCATCCCGGAAGAAGTAGGTCTCGTTGGTGGTCATGGCGTCGACGATCCGGCCCTTGAGCTTCCCGGTGACGTCGGCTTGGGCCGCGGCGTGGAATTCCAGGAACGATCGGCACCCCAGTTCCAGGGCGAGGTCGGTCAGGCGGGTCTCCACCAGGTACTCCTTGCCGGGTTCCAGGTGGATGCCGCAGTTCCGTTCCACGAAGGATTTCATCAGTTCGAACTCGCCGCCCAGCAGTTTCATGGCATCCTCCGGGAGAGGATCTCGACGAGACGGGGAGCGATCGACTCCAGTGGCAGCGTCTCGTCGGCGGCGCCCAGGGCGTGCACGGCTCCCGGCATTCCCCAGACCACGGACGTGGCCTCGTCCTGGATGATGGACCAGGCACCCCGTTCGCGCAGATTGCTGGCGGCTTCCGCCCCGTCGGAGCCCATTCCGGTGAGGATCACCGTGATCACGGAGCCTTGGACCGCCTGGGTCAGGGAGCGGAACAGCACGTCCACCGAAGGACGGCAGGAATGGACGGGCGGTTCCTGGTGCAGCGACAGTCGCAGCCTTCCCTCCGGGGTCCGGCCCACCACCATGTGCTGCCCTCCGGGGGCGATGTACATGGATCCAGCCTCCAGGATCACCCCTTCGGCTCCCTCCCGGACGCCGATCGAAGAGTCGCGATCGAGCCGTTCGGCCAGGGAGGCGGTGAACAGCGGCGGCATGTGCTGGACGCAGACGATGGGGACGGGAAAATTTCCCGGCAGCTTTGGAATCAGCTTCTGGAGTGCGTTCGGCCCCCCTGTGGACACGCCGATGGCCACCAGGTCCACTCGGGCCGGAGGGCGTCGGGTGGAGGAGACCGGCGGTCGGGGTGTCGGAGGCGGTGTCCGTCCGACGGAGGGCGGCGAAGCCGTGGGAACGCGGGCCGGGGCGGCCGAGGTGGTCGGCGCGGGCGCTGGACCTGGCGTCGCCGGCGCGGGGCGTCCTGCGGGTGGAAGGGGGGCGCTTCGTCGTCGTCTGGAAGCGGCCAGCTCCAACAGCGGCGCAAGGGTGGTCTCGAGCGCCGCGAAGCTTTCCGCCGGGCTTTCCCCCTGGGGTTTGGCCACGAAGTCCAGAGCTCCCAAGGCGAGTGCCTGCATGGTCAGGCCGGTCTGGTCGGCGTCGACCCCCGAACACATCACCACGTCGACGTCGTTCCACCGGGAACGGATCCGCCGCAATGTCTCGATGCCGTCCAGGATGGGCATGGAAAGGTCCAGGAGCACGAGATGGGGGTGTTTCTCCTCGATGGCCGCGAGGGCGGCCTGGCCGTCGCCGGCGGTCCCCACCAGGTTCGCCCGCGGCCAGTTGCGCACGGCCCGGGACAGGATCATTCGGTAGGTGGGCGAATCGTCGACCACCAGGATGTCGAGGCAGTCCTTGGAGCTTGTCTGAGGCATCGCGCCTGATCCTACCATGCTCCCGCCCAGGGTGCCCGCGGGGCCTCCTGGGATGTATCTTCGATGGTGCCTGACCGCTTCCGGGACCTTGTGCTTTGACCTAACACCCTTTTCGTCATGGCCCGACTCCGGAGGGCTAGAGGATGCCCGCCTTCGCGTGGGAACCTCGAATCCTCCGATACGGCCAAAAACTTGATGGAGAGGATCAAAGAAATAGCCCGGTGTAAGTCGGCAGGCTTTTTCAGTCCAGCGCCAGTGCCGAACCGTCGGGCTGGATCCGGCACAGGATCTTCCGGCCGAACGCGGTCCGGACCCTCACCGTCCCGCCCACCACGGCGTTCCCTTGCGCGGTGCCCTCGATGGAGACCCGCGCGCCCGATTGCTGGGAGGTCACGATCAGCTTCTGTCCGGGAGTCACCGCGGGAACGGGTTCCCACCGGTCCATCCGAAGCGGCTGGTCCATTCCCGCACCCGTACGCAGCCGAAAGGAGGGGAGTGCCGTCGGATCGGGCGGGGGCGCCAGGCGTGCGGAGGATTCCGTCCACTCCCAACGAAGCGCGGAAGAGTCCCCGGGGGTCCCCCGTTCCATGCGTCCCTTGGCGTAGGGAGTCCACTCCTTCCGCGAAAGCCGCACCGCGATGCGGTGGCTGGACAGTGGGGCGCCGTCCGGCCCTTCCCATCGGGGCACCAGGATCTCTGTGCCGGAAGGCCGGTTCCCGCCGTCGCGGTCCAGCCGCCAACCGACGCTTCCGGAAGGTCCTTCGATGCGGTCGGGCAGGGAGGACGTGTCCAGATGGATGCGGGTCCTGGGGCTTTCCAGCGCCCGGTAGATCTCGGCGGCCTTCGACCGCAGTCCGGTGGCGTCCACCGCCAGGACGATCTGGACCAGCGTCGCGCAGAGCATGGATCAGGACTTCAGGTTGTTGGCGGTCTGCAGCATGTTGTCGGAGGTGGTCACCGCCTTCGAGCTGATCTCGTAGGCGCGCTGGGCGATGATGAGGTTCACCATCTCCTCGACCAGCTGGACGTTGCTGGATTCCAGGTATTGCGTGGCCAGGCTTCCCGAGCCATTCTCGCCGGGCGCGCCCACCACGGATCGTCCCGAGGCTTCGGTCTCCTGGTACAGATTCTGTCCTACGGAGCGCAGGCCCGCGGCGTTCACGAACTGGGCGATCTCCAGCTGGCCGATTTCCGTGGGATCGCTTTCACCCTGCATCACCACGGTCACCCGGCCATCCGGCCCCACCAAGGGGTTGGACGAATTGGCGGGAACCTGGATCCGGGGTTCGGTGTAGTAGCCGTTGGACGTCACCAGGAAACCGTCGGCGTTCACCTTGAAGGAACCGTCGCGGGTGTAGGCGGTGGTCTGGTCGGGCATCTGCACCTGGAAGAAGCCTTCTCCCTGGATGGCGACATCCCAGGGGTTTCCGGTCTGGGTGAGGTTCCCCTGCGTGAAATTGCGCGGATTGCCCACCGTCTTCACGCCCAGACCCACCTGGAGGCTCTCCGGAAGGCGCGTGCCTTCGGAGGTCGTCCCCCCGGGTTCCACCATGGTCTGGTAGAGGAGGTCCTGGAACTCCACCCGGCTCTTCTTGTAGCCGGCGGTGTTGACGTTGGCCAGGTTGTTGGAAATGCTGTCCACCGAGAGCTGGTTGGCGAGCATTCCGGATGCGGCTGTGTACAGGGAGCGTAGCATGGCGTGGTTCCTTAGACTCTGCCGACCTGGTTGATCGCGCGATCGAGGGTGCTGTCGATGGCGTGCATCACCTTGGAGTCGGCTTCGTAGTTGCGGAATTGGCTGATCATCCGGACCATTTCGGCCACCACGTTCACGTTGGGGCCTTCCACGAATCCCTGCTCGACGCTGGTGTTCATGGATGCTTCCATCGGCTGGGGGACGGGATCCGTCGGAGAGGCGGCGAAGGGGACGTACCGCCCCGCCCCTTCCTGGCGCAGTTGGTAGGGCTTGGGGAAATCCACGATCCTCAGGCGCCCCACCTCTTCTCCGTCGGAAACCACCCTGCCGTCGGCGGTCACGCTGTTGTGCAGGCCCTTGACCTGGATGCTGTTGCCGTTCTGGTCCAGCAAAGGGCTGCCCGTCGGGTCCACCAGGGTGCCCTCGGCGGTGAGCTTCATGCTGGCCGACCTGAGGTATCGTTCTCCCCGCGGCGTGGCGATGGCGAGGAATCCATCTCCGCGCAAGGCCACGTCCAGGGGATTGCCGGTGGAGACCATGGGGCCGGGCTGCCAGTCGGTGCTGACTTCGTCGGCGCGCTGTTCCTCGCGTTGGCGCATGTAGTCGTCCACGTCCCGACGCGATTCCACCGTGGCATGGGTGGCCAGACGGGAGATCTTGAATCCTGTCGTCTGGGCGTTGGCCATGTTGTTGGAAGTGATCTCCTGCTTGCGCATGGTGAGCATCATTCCCGCGCCGGTGGTGAACAGTCCGTTGACCATGACCGGTGCTTGACGCGAGGCTTGTGCCAAACCTTTGGGCGGGGCGGGAGGGGGGGGAATGGCCTCGCCCAAGCTGGCTTTGCCTCCCGGGAGGGGCAAAACTTGCCCCCGCTCCGGGTGGGGGAGGCCCCGATCACCGACCGGTCGGCTCCTGGGGCTGGGGGGCGGAGCCTTTCATCTGCGCCTTCTTCGCCTCGACCTTGGCCTTCAGTTCCACCTTCCGGGCTTCGATCTTCTTCACCCGGTCGCGCAATTGGGCATGCACGGCCGTGTCCTTCACCCTGGCGATCTGGGAGTCGCGCTTGGCGACCCAGTCCCTGCGGAGAGAGTCCATCTTGGCTTGGAACGCGGCGGCCCTGGCCGGATCGAATTCGCCGGCACGGATGGAATCGGCGATCGCCTTGTGTTCGCCGAAGACCCGGCGACCGGTGTCTCCCATGTCGCCGTCGTGATGGAACGCGGCCGAGTCGAGCCTGCCGAATCGCTCACCCGTGTCGCGATCCTGGCGGAGGCTGTCGAATTTGGCGCGGAAGGCGCCCGAGTCCATCCTGGGTTCCGATCCGGAAGTGGGGAGGGTGGGCCGGCCTTCGATGGCGATGGACAGGGAGGCGGCGACCAAGGTCAGGGTGAGGATCGTCTTCATGGTGGTTCTCCTTCGTGGTGGTTGGGTTTGGATCGATCGTTCCGATGCGCCCCATCCGTTGCGATGAACGTGCCAAGATCGGCGACGCAACCGATTCCGCGGAGGAGTCCGATGAATTGTGGAGGAACGGGGCGGATTCCACGGATTCGCGGGGCGGATCGCCACGAAGGCGATGACGTGACGGATTCTGACAAAAACGGAAAGGACCGGAGGATGGATCCTCCGGTCCCGGGAGTCTTCGAACGTGCGCCCGATTACGGAGCGACGGAAGCGGCTTCGGGCTTGGTGCCCTTGATCGCGGCCTTCTTGGCCTCGATCTTGGCCTTCGACTCGGCCTTCTTGGCTTCGATCTTCTGCACGCGGTCGCGGAGCTTGGCCTGCACGGCGGTGTCCTTGACCTTGGTGATCTGGGAGTCGCGCTTGGCGGACCAGTCCTTGCGCAGCGCATCCATCTTGGCCTTGAATTCGGCGGCCTTGGCGGTGTCGATCTTGCCGGCGCGGATGGAGTCGGCCTTCGCCTTGTGTTCGCCGAACGCCTTGCGGCCGGTGTCGCGGTCTTCGCCCTGGTGGCGGAAGGCGGCGGAATCCATCTTGCCGAAGCGAGCGCCGGTGTCGCGGGTTCCGCGGAGGCTGTCGAACTTGGCGTGGAAGGCGGCCGTGTCGATCTTGGGAGCGGTGCCGGGAACCGGCATGGTGGGCTTGCCGTCGATGGCGAAGGACATGGAAGCTGCGACCAGAGTCAAGCCGAGGGCGAGGATCTTCTTCATGAGTTCTCTCCTGAGTGGTTTGGTTGCGGAACCCGTGTTCCGTTGTCCGCTGTCATTAGCGATCGTCGTGCCAATCTCGGTAGGCCGAAGCGCGTCGGCGAATGTGGTATTGCGCTTAGGGGGAAAGGGGACGATGCCGGCGTGGTCCTGGGGCGAATCGCCCGAATTCCGGACGGATCGCAACGGGTGCGTCCAGTACGAACCCGATTGGGGGAAAGAGGCGAAGATGTCCAGTGGACAGCAGCCGATCCAAGGAGACGAAAACGCCTCAGCGCTTGATGTGCGGATCGACCTTGATCTCGCCGGGGTGTCCAGGGAATTTGGTGGCGGTTTCTTTGTTCCCTTGGCGCTGGGCGATGGTTTGCTGGATGCTGGTACGGAGGTCGTCGTGGTTGCTGTTCTTCGCATCCGAGCCCGGGTCGGGCAAAAGATCTGTCGGATCGGGGACGTCGGAATCGCTCGCCGATTCCACCCTTCCGGAGGAATCCACCTGGACCGTCTGCCCGCGACCGACCGGGTATTCCGTGGTGTCGGCGCCAAGCCCCTGGACGCCAACCACTCCCTCTTCCACCCATACGCGGCTGGAAGAGTCGCTGGCGACCTGGCATTCGAAGATGGTCCCATGGACGCCGGCGATGGCCGAGGGCATGCGCACCTGGAAGCCGACCAGGGGCCCGGCCCACTTGCGGACCTTGGTCCAGACCCTGCCGAAACCCAATCGCACTTGGGTGGCGGCCTTGTTGGAAGCCAGCTTGAGCGAGTCCTGGAGCAGCACCAGATCCAGTTGGCTGTTGGCGCGAAGGCGCAGGACGCTTTGGTTGTCGATGATCAGTTCGGCCATCGACTGGGGGCCTGTCACGATCCGATCGCCTGCTTGAAGGAATTGGTCGGCCACAAGGGGACGGCTGGCGCCGTCAGCTTGGATGCATTGGACCGAGCCGGCCACACGCGTGACCACTGCGCGACGGGACGCCATCTGGATCTGTTGGAGGGGAGGGAGGCCGCGTCGATCCAGGCTCTTGCGCAGACGCAGTGTCTGGCCTGCGACCAAAGGAGCTTCGCGCAGTTGTGGATTGTCGCGCAGGACTTGTGTGGCGATGTCCGGGGTCCAGGCGCCGAAATTCCGCAAGCCGATCCAACTGAGGGTCTGGGAGGGTCCGGAAACCACCTTCAAGAAAAGACTGTCAGGTTCGGGAAGTGTCGTGTCCCGAGCGATGGTCTTGGTGGGGGAGTTGGCCGCGGGAGCATGGTGCCTTGCTGCCTTTGCTGGAGCGGTCGCGAGGAGAGTCAAACTCAAGATGAACGACGCGAGCATGGAAGGAGTATAGGTTCCTAACTCCAGGAATGAAAGAGGGTTGCCCCTCTTTCATTCCTGTGGAGGATTGGAAATTACTCGACGCCTTCGATCTGGGGCTTGGCGTTGAAGGTGTAGCGCAAGCCGATGTTGATCTGATGGAGCTTGGTCGAGTAGCCGCTCGCGTCGATGTAGGGAGTGAACGGCAGGCGGTAGTTGCCGACGATGTCCAGATGGCGACTGACCTTGACGGCGGCGCCCAGCTCGGCGAGCACGACGTTCTTGTCGTCCTTGATGGAGGTGGAGCCGGAGCTCGAGGCTCCGGAGACGTTCGACTCCGTGGAAACCGAGTTGTCCAGCGCGATGTCGTAGGCGATGCCCAGGCCCAGTCCGAAGACCTTGGTGGGCTGGAACTGGAATCCGGCGCCGATCGACTGGAAGTAGGATACCACGTTCACGTCGTAAATCGAGGTGGATGTGCCCCAGCGGGAGGCGAAGAATCCGGTGTGCGCATCGAACAGAACCTGGCGATTGACTGGGGTCTGGATGCCGATCGCGCCGGTGAAGCCGATGTTGGTCTCGCCGGAGGTCCCGGATTGGTTGCTGAGCACGGGGATGGTGGTGACTTCGCGGGCTTCGCCGTAGAGACGAACCTTCTGGGCCGCGGAGGCGAAGGTGGCGCCAAGAGCGAGGACGAGGGCAATGCGCTTCATGGGATGTTCCTGTTTGGATGAGGGCCGTGGAATGGAGTCCGCTCGGTTGCGTGGACGATAGGATCGGCCTGCCCACAAAGCTGACTCCGTCATGGGGCTTATGTCAATGTCCCAAAAATTGCCGACACTGGCAAGTGGCTTGGTGAAACGGACGGCGGAGTGGACAGGATTTTCCGCAGGATGCAGATTCCTGTTCCCGGCCGCGCAGGATTTCCCCGACGCGCCGAATCGAAGGGAGCGGCTCCATGGGTTTGGGAGATGCGGGTGGAACCAAAGGGGGAGCGGGAAGCTTTTTCGGCGGAGTGGGATTGATCGGTCTCGGTCTGTACCTCCTGTTGCGCAACATCTTGGTCACCTCGCGGTTTTCGTTGGGGATGGGGTTGTTCAGCGTGCCTCTGGGCGGGCATTCCCAGGCGATCCCCGCAGGGGTGTTCCTGTTGACTGCTCTGGTGGGGCTGGTCCTGGTGTTCTTCGATGCCCGGAAGATCGTGGGGTGGATCGTTCTAGGAGGATCGGTCGTGGCTTTGGTGGCTGGAGTCCTGATCGGACTGAACCTCCATCTTCGGCCCATGAGCTTGTTCGAGCTTCTCCTGATCCTGGCGGTGCTCGGAGCGGGACTGGGACTTTTTTTTCGATCCCTGCGAGAACAATAGCCGGACTGTTGCTTTTTGTGATTTTCCGGTGTATGTTACCGGTAACATGATTCCGGTAAGTGCAAAGCTGAAAAGCTCCGACTACCAGCGGCTCTTCCGGCAGCGGATGACGCAACTGGGGCTCGTGCGCAAGGATGCTTGGATCCTGCCTGAGCATGGAGCCGTCCTTGCAGCGGTGGCAAAAGCGCTGCAACGGCCGGGAACCCGCATCTATATCGAGGAGGGAAACCAACCAATGGCAAAGATGATCGAGAGCGCGCAAGCCCTCGCCGGCATGCTCACCGAACAGTTCGCCCAAAAGCCCGTCAAAGTCTCCCTGATCCAAGGCGTGGATCCAGCGGTGCTCTGCACCATGGAGGACTTGGGGGATCTGCAGATCATCGTGGCCGTCTCCGGCAACGTGATCATCGTCCAGGCCGAGCTGTGGCCGGAGTCGTTAGTCAAGGACACCGCCACCTTCAATCGACAGGTGATGCTTTCCGAGAAGCTGTTCGGATTGGCGAACATCTCGTTGGATCGCAACTCCGAAGGCGTCATCCACTACGTGGCCTACGGTGCCCTCCGCGCCGAGTCGGACATCGACGACGTGGCCTACGAAATCGAAGCATTGGGAACGTCCGTGGTGGAAATCGCCGAAGCGTTCCGTCCTTACCTCAAATCCTGAAGGAGATTCGATCATGGGAATCCTCTCAAAAATCTTCACGGCCGTCCGCGGTCACGCTTCCGAAGCCGGAGAAGCCATCGTCGACGCCAACGCCCTGACCATCATGGACCAGGAAATCCGCGACGCCGACAACGAGATGCGCAAGTCGCGCGACAACCTCGCCACCGTGATGGCCAAGCGCCAGCTCACCGCCGACAAGCTTGCCGCCAAGCAAGCCAAGATCAAGGAATACGGGGGCTACATCCAGGCCGCATTGGGGCGCAACGACGAGGCCCTGGCTACGGAAGTCGCCGCCAAGCTTGCCGATCTGGAAGGCGAAGTCGTGACCGAAGAAGGTCTGGTGAAGGAATACGACGAATCCATCGTCAGCCTCAAGAAGTCCATCCTGGAAGCCGAGGATCGCATCAAGCGACTCAAGGTCAAGGTGGACGTGGTCAAGGCTCGCCAGCACGTGATCCAGGCACAGCGCGCCGCCAGCACCGCCAACGTGGGTGCCAATTCCCGGGTGGGCGCCGCATTGGAAAGTCTGGACCGCATCCAGAATCGGCAGGCCGAGCAGAGCGCCAAGATCAAGGCCGCCGACCAGCTCGCCCGCGAAGGGACCACCGCTGGACTGGAGGAGCGACTGCGCCAGGCCGGCATCACGCCGGGAGCGAGTTCCGCCCAGGACGTCCTGG
>Ga0116170_10001967_pt1 | contig 20337 bp, 17 predicted proteins | sample AD_JPNHW1_MetaG_FD_89797 | JGI IMG/M metagenome (GOLD analysis project Ga0116170, IMG submission 89797) | Active sludge microbial communities of municipal wastewater-treating anaerobic digesters from Japan - AD_JPNHW1_MetaG | ecosystem: Engineered > Bioreactor > Anaerobic > Digestate | place...
GGGGCAACGTTTTCAGCTGTTTTTGCGTAAATACCGCCCCATTGCCGATCACAAACCATCATTCAACAGAAACGCCCCCTTGCTGCGCCAGAGTTTGCGGGCCGTTGCCATTAATGATTCTCTGACCTTCAAGGCGTATTTGTCGGGCACAAATTCAATTGGCAATGTTTCAGGCAAATGTGTGCGCATTGCCGAGCACGCCAACGGGCGAAAAACATTTTTCTTTCTTGATGTTGATGATACCGCCCTTACCGGAATCGAAAACGTGCTTACCGGGGCATACGATGCCTGGCGAATCAGCGGTGGCATATACGAAAAAAACCGTCTGGTTTTTGGCGAAGAACCCCCCGGAACCCTCAACAGCCAGAATCTTGAAGATTATAATCAATCAGACCTTTACATTCTGATTTCCCGCAAAATATTCACTGCCGGCTATTTCTGGTCTGCTGACCTTTTTCCTGATCGTACTGATGCCAACCACAAGAAAATTTTCTTTGTGCAGCTGCACGCCGATATCAGCGCGACAGCCCAGGTCATCAACGATCTTTCGGCAACCATGGCCCATGAATTTCAGCACATGATTCATTACTGGCAGAAGCGAAAGCTTGCAGAAGCTGACCCATGGCTTGAAGAAGCCATGTCTGGTTATGCCGAACATGCTAATGGTTATCAGATTCAGAACCAGAAGAACCAGTCAAAGGCCCTGCAGGCGAACTATTACTTCAGCAGAATGAGTGCTGTCAAAATCGATAAATGGCATCTTGATTCTGATAGCAGTCAGGTTGTCAGCGCCTACTATGGCAAAGCCTTTCTCTTTGGGGTCTGGCTGGCGCAGAACTACGGCACTGATGGTTCAGTACAGAACCTGCTGGCGGTGCAATCAACCGAAAAGGCTGCCGTCGAGGCTTTTACCGGCGAAACTTTTGACAAAACCTTCGCAAAATTCATGCTGGCCATGGCAGTTAACGACAGCAACGGCGGAACTTTCGGCTTCAAAGGGCTCGACCTGACCCTTACCTACAGTTTTGGCAGTGATCTGGCGGTTACGCTTACTGGCCCGGCTAAACAGTTAATCAGTATTGCATCGGCCGGAAGCTCAGGAAACTCTATGCTTGCCCCTTACACAGCCGCTTATATCAAGATTGCCAGCGGCGATTCAACGAATGTTGCCATTAATGCAACTTTGCCGACAGGCGTGTCGCTCTTTCACCTGCAAAAATAGAGATTCCGCAGGATCGCTGTCTGAGAATAAAAAAGCACTGATTCTACGCCTTTGTTTGTTGCATGAATTCTGCTGCTGCGGTTATACTGACCTGAATGCGTGTACAGAATCAACATGGTTGTATGAAAAAATATCTGCTGATGATTTGTATGGGTCTGACTTTGCTGGTTTCGGGCTGTTTCTTTGAGCGGTCGAACCCTGCGAGTGTCGCGACCGATAGCAAGTCTGAAGTTCTGCCCCCCGCAGCGACAGCTCAAGTCACCATCAGACTGCGGCTGCACAATGAATCGCTCGGCGCATCACTTCGTGCTCAGACGGTTGCAAGCGCCATATTTTCTCTGAAGCTCATCAATCGCGGTAATCTGAGCAACCCCTATGTTCTAATGCGCAAGACGGCTGCAATCATAGATGGTGCCGCTGCGGTGTCGTTTCAGGCGGTTCCGGCTGTACCGGTAATTGCGACGCTTGAACTCGAAAATGCTGCGATTATCGATGGTGGCACGCGGTATCAAAGTTTTCATGGTGGTGCTGATTTGATTCCGGGGCAGAACAATACGGTCGTGATCGTTGCCAGCGGTTCAAGTGAGCCAGAAGATGTCGTGGCAAAGGCTGCCGGTCTTGCTGTTGCTGATTACACGACCATGACCGGCATTTCAGCTGCTCTATTTGCCAATCTGAACGAGGTCTATGCCGCTGCAGCAGCGGCCGACCGACTCGATTTCACGAAGATTTTTGCCTCTTACAAGAACAAAATTGCTGCGAGCAAGATTGTTGCCATCGCCGGTGGCACAACTCATAGCCTGGCATTGCGTGATGACGGCACTCTGACCGGTTTTGGCAATAATGCCTTTGGGCAACTGGCTTTGCCAGATCTTGCCGAATCTTTATTCCCGAAATTTTCGCCTTTTACCCGGCGCATAATCGCCATGCAGGCTGGTGAAGACTATTCATTGCTTCTCGGCGAGAACTATAAGGTCTATGCCTGCGGCAATAATGAATTCATGCAACTCGGCAGCAATGTGGGTCATTCGACCGCCTACCCCCAGGAAATACCTGGCTTAAGCAATATCACCACGTTGGCCGCTGGTTCCCGGCATGCACTGGCGCTTGATGCTCTCGGGCAGCTTTATGTGTGGGGCGCGAATGACCGTGGTCAGCTTGGCCTTGGCAATACTTCAACCCTTGGAGTTTCCGCGCAGGCTGTAGTCGGTATGACCGGCATCAAGGCCATTGCTGCAGGCAGTGATTACAGCCTGATTGTTAAAAGCGATGGCAGCACCCTGTGGGGAACCGGCGATAATTCTACTTTGCAGCTGGCGAACGAAAATTTTGAGTTTACCAGCACCTTCGTGCAGATAAGCTTTCCGGTCGGGGTTGGCGTTTCAGCGGTCGCCGCCGGCGGTGGTCATTGTCTGGCGCTTGGCAGTGATGGCAAAGTTTATTCGTGGGGTTTAAACGCTCTTGGCCAGGCCGGTCTGGCCACCACCACCGTGATTATCGCAAAGCCGACTCTGGCTACTGGCATTACTGGTGCTGATCATCTGTATGCCGGTGATAATCACAGTCTTGTAACTTCCGCGGCGGGCGGGGTTTATGTGTTCGGTGATAATTACAATGGTCAACTGGGGCTGGCGCTGACGGTTAACTCTCGAAATTACCCCGAATTGACTGCTGCGTCTGGCTTTTCGGCCGTGAGCAGTGCTGGTTGTGGCGCGGCAAATTCTTACTCTGTTTCTGCCGGCAAGGGTTACGCAGTCGGCGATAACAGTGCCGGTCAGATTGGCAATGGCTTGACTGACGTTACTGCCGGCAGTGAAGGCGTTTCGACCCCGGCCGAAATAGTCATCTCTTCACCCTGGAGCTGAAATGACAAAACATTCTCTTTTGCGGCGCCAGAAAGTGTTAAGCTCTGCCTTATGAAAAAATCAGGCAAGCTGATAATCGGGTTAACCTGTCTGGCTGCGGCTAATGCTATTTATTATGGCTTTTTTGGCCTTGAGCGCCAGCGCATGGAAACCCTCTACAACGATTACACCTGGTATTTTATCGCTGTGGCGCTATTTTTGTGGGTGCAACAGCTGATCAGGCAATTGCCGGCCCTTGAAGAATTCAAAGAAGGGTTTCGCCGCCACGCTTTTCCGTTGCTGGCTGCGCTCGGCATAACGCTGGCCGGCCTGTTCGCCGCACCGCCCGATTTTCGAATTCTCGCCGACGAAACCAACCTTCTGGGCATGTCGATGGCGATGTATGATGAACATGCCTGCTACAACCCAACGCAGGCAGTCAGCTATTACCACGGCATGAACCGTGTGATCAGCAAGGTCACCGATATGCGGCCCGGCTTTTTTCCGTTTGCCGTAAGCGCTTTGCACTCTGCCACCGGTTACCGCAGCGCGAACGCTTTTGCGGTCAACGCCATGGCCGGCTTTGCCTGCCTGTTTTTGCTGTATTACCTCGTGCAGATGCCTTTCGGCCGCTTCTGGGGCGTAGTTGCCATGCTGCTGATGGCGGCTTTCCCGCTGTTTCTTCTTTATATGACTTCGGCAGGCTTTGAAGTCTTCAATCTTGCGTGGGCGCTGGTTTTTCTGCTTCTTCTCGAGCGTTTTATCCGACGTCCGGTGGCTGAAAATGCCGAATTAATGCTCCTGTTGTTACCGCTTCTCGCCCAGACAAGGTATGAGTCAGCGCTGGCGGTATTTTGTGCCGTGCCGGTCGTCTTCTGGCGCCTGGCCGGGCCTGAATACGACCGTTTCAGCATGCGCCTGGTGGTCTGGCCTTTGCTGTTCGTTCCGGTGGCCTGGCTGCGGGTGATAACCTTCAGTCAGCAGGCGTTTCAGGTGAGCAATATCGAGCAGGCATTCGGCTTCGACCTGTTCATTAAGAACATCGGGCAGGCGTTACCCTTTTTTACCGGCAGCAAAGCTGCTTTTGGCATGGTGCCGCTGGTGGCCTTCTCCGCCATCGCTGGTTTTGCCACATTGCTGTTCGACTGGCAAGATCGACAGCGGCATGTGCCGGCCGAAACTCAATCTCTGAGGGTTTTTTATGAAGATCGGGCCATTCTGCTGGCCGTGGCACTCTTTTTTGCTCTGCATGCCGGCGCCCGCTTCGCTTATTTTTGGGGCGACATGACTCTGCAATACACTTCACGGCTGGGCATAATCTTTTTGCCGGTTCTGGCATTTCTGGCCGTCTATATGCTGCGTCGCCTGACCAGCCTTCTCGGAACAGGCCGCAGCTGGGCAGCGATTGGTGCCGTGCTGTTGCTGCTGCATGGTTGGCCGGTTGCCGGCCAGAACCTCGCGGTCAGAGACATTATCTTTTACCGTGAATTCAAGACGGTGCGCGAATTCCTGCAGCGCGAGTTTCCATATAAAAAAGATTATATCGTCGTCAGCGAGCAGTCGAACGCTTTGGTGCCGTTGCGCTACAACTCCTTTACCGTTGCCCATCTCAACGCCAATCTCGACAGCGTCAGACGCGACTTGCAAAACCGCACCTGGCGCTTTCTGCTCATCGTTCAGAAAATTGAAACCGATAGCGGGCAGGCGGTCGAAAATTCAGCCGTCAGCACCGACCTGCATCTTGAAACTCTTTATGAATCGCAATTGTCAGTTAACCGTATCCTGCGTATTTCGAGACACAAACCCGAATGAATACTAACCTGATTATTCTTGCCATATCGTCGCTACTGGCTCTGGCGGCTGGGTTCGTGCCGAGTCTCGACCAGAGCGAATATTTGTATCAGAATCTGACCTGGTTTTTTATGCTGGCGATTTTTGTTCTGGCATGCGCCGCATCAATAAAGGTTGTTCGCGGTTTTGATCTGGCGGCGAATTTTGCCAGGCATTGGCCGGCCGCCCTGCTGGCACTGGTTATCGTCACCGCCGCAGCCCTGCTCAGCCCCCCCGACTTCAGAATTCTCGCCGACGAGACCAACCTGCTCGGGGTATCGCTCGAAATGCACGATACCCTCAAGACCCGCCTGCCACTTGAGTCTCTGTATTTTTACTTTGGGCAGCGGCAGGGCATTTCATATAAAACCGAGATGCGGCCGGCCGGGTTTCCGTTCGCTCTTTCGCTGCTGCACGGGCTGATCGGCTACCGCACCGCCAACCCCTTTATCATGAATCTCGGTTTGGCCTGGCTGGCTCTGCTGTTGATGTATCTGCTGACCACGCGTCAGGCTGGCCGCGCCTATGGTTTGCTGGCAATGCTGCTGCTCGCGGCTTTCCCGGCATTCGTGCAATCAGCCTGTTCTGCAGGCTTTGAAATTTATAACCTGATGCTCGCCCTGGCACTGCTGCTGCTTTTAGACCTGTTGATTGCAGGCCGTGCTGGTGCGGAAGCCGTTGTCGCCTGCCTGCTGCTTCTGGCGTTTTCGCGCTATGAATCGGTGCTTGGCGTCGTCTGTTTTCTGCCATTTCTGCTTTATCACGAGGGCAGCCCCGAGGCAAAACCAGCCAATTGGCTGATCTGGGCTTTCCCACTCCTGCTGATTCCTGCGCTGTGGCTGCGACGTATTACTTTCAACCCCACCAGTTTTCAGGTGAGCGATATCGGGCAGGCTTTTTCGCTGGCCAATGTTAACGATAATTTTCTGGGCTGGCTTACATATTTCACGTCTTTTGAATACTCGCGGTTGATCGGGCCATTTATGCTGGCGATGTTGCCGTTGGGTTTGCTGGTCTGGTTGTTAAATACAACGGCTGCGGGGCAAACTTTTAAACAGCGGTTTTTCGCCGGTTCGGTCGGGCTGTTCTTTTTTGTGCATCTGCTCGCCCGACTTTTCTACACCCAGGGTAACCCGGTTAACCCTTACACAGTTCGGTTGGTAGTCATAATGTTGCCCGCCATGGTCTGGCTGGCTCTTGCGGTTCTCAGGCGGGCCGAAAAGTTTTGGGCAGTGGCTGGCCGCCAGCCAGCGCTTCAGGCCGCTTGTCTTGCTGTGTTCCTGCTGGTGCTCAGCTGGCCGGCCGCCTCTGGCGTAAAAATCACCAATATGCTCGCCCTCTTTCGTGAATTCGGGTGGGTCAGGCAAGAACTCAGCCGAATAAATGCCGGTGAAGAAACGATCCTGATCTGCGAACGCTCGACGATGTACGTTCCGCTGTTATATAGCGCTGTCGGGCCGAAATATACGCTTGAAAATGCCGGCAAAATTATGGAAATGCTCAATATCGCCGCTTACAATCGCCTGATCTTCATTGAATCCATAAATTACCGCACCGGAAAATCAAACATGCCGCCGATTCCAGCAGAATTTTCGACCCTGAAATCTGAAGTTCTTTTCGAAACCCAGATGACCGGCGCCGAAAAACTAAAAATCACCCTGCTGCACCCCTGAAAAATTTCCCCTGCAAAGCGCCGGGCTCTACCTTCAGATTTCTATTGATTTTGCCTTTTGAGAGTGATATACTGCGGGGTACATCCCTGCTTCTGCCCATAAGTGGCAGAGGCTGAACATTATCCGAAGGGAGGTTTTCATCAGTGAAACCTTACGAAACCTTGTTCTTCACCGAACCCGGCATTGAAACTGAAGCCCTTGATGTTCTCATCGGCAAAGTCGAAAATGCTATCACCAAAAACGGTGGCCAGATCGAAAAGATCGACAAATGGGGCAGACGCCCCCTCGCTTACCCGGTCGAAAAGCACATCGATGGCAATTACGTTCTTGTTAATTTCCAGGCTACCGGTGATGCGCTTAAAGAACTCGAAAGAACCTATCTGATCAATCAGACGATTCTTCGCTTCATGACCACCACCCGCGGTCAGTAAGCAGCATGGCCGGCAATCTCAATAAGGTATTTCTACTCGGCAATCTCACCAGAGATCCCGAATTGCGGCATACTGCCCAGGGCACTTCTGTTGCCAACTTCAGTATTGCCGTAAATCGCACCTACAAAGGCAACGACGGTGATTTTAAAAAAGAAACCAGCTATTTTAATATCATCGTCTGGGGCAAGTCTGGCGAAAACTGCTCGAAATATCTCACCAAGGGCCGCCCGGTTCTCGTTGAAGGCCGTCTGCAAAATCGCAGCTACGAGACCCAGGAAGGTCAAAAACGCACCGTAACCGAAATCGTTGCCGATAACGTTCAGTTTCTCGGTGGTGGCCGTGGCGATGCAGCCGAAGAAGCCGGTGGCAATGACCCCGGGTTCAGCGCTGACTTCAGCGGTCCCATTGGCGGCGACGACGACGCAGTTCCGTTCTAAGAACGGTCCTAATTAACCAACAGCATTCCAACGGAGGAATAAAATGGCTGAATTTAAAAGACACAGACACAGAAAAGTGTGTCACTTCTGCAAGGATAAAGTTACCTTCATCGATTACAAAGATGTTTCCCGCCTTAGAAGATACATCAATGATCGCGGCAAAATCACCAGCCGCAGATCTACCGGCACCTGCACCGCGCATCAGAAGCACCTTACCACCGCTATCAAACGCGCCCGCAATATGGCCCTGCTGCCGTTCTCTAATGTCTGATTAAATGAGTAATCCAACCGCCATAAGAACGCTGGGTCTGGCTGTCATGGTGATTATCACCATGGCGGGGCTGTTTGCCGCCACCCAGTTGCCGCTTATCGGTGCGTTGATGCTCTCGGTTGCCGCAATTCCGGCTTTTGTGATCATTCTGGCCTGGGGCGGTCTGTGGTTTCTGCTGTATTCAGCACTGACCATGACGCTGGCTGGCCTGATCGCGGCGCCGGGCACTGCTCTGGTGCTGCTGCCACTCATTATCATGCCGGCGGCATTTCTGCATGGCTCGGTTAAAGCCGGCTGCTCACCTCTGCAGGCTTTGTGTCTGGCATTGCTGTCAGCTACCCTCTTCTCGACAGGCACCTGGGTAGTGGCCAATGGGTTCAGCGAACAGGGCTTTATGCCGATTCGCGAACAGTATGCCAAGCAGATTGCGGTTATTGAACAACAGCTCGACAAAGTTCAGGAAAAAGGCCAGCAAAGCCAGGAAGCCATCGATATGGCCCGCGAAAACCTTCGTGAAGTCTTCGATTACACTCTCCTGCTTATTCCGGCGACTTTCCTGTTCGTCTGGCACCTGCTGACGCTTGGCATCTTCTATGCCGGCGCGGTGCGTCTGGCTCCCAGACTGGGTTTTCAGATCATCAAACTGCCGCCCTTCACCGCGTGGCGTTTTGACTGGAACCTGATCTGGCTCTTCGTTGCCGGTTGGGCTTTTCATTATGGCGTTGGCAATAATGAAAGTCTGCCAATGCACGAACTGGCACGCACTGCCGGGGCGAACTGCCTGGCTATCAGCAGTATCATGTATTATATTGCCGGTCTGTCGCTGGTGTTCTTTATGTTCGAAAAATATAAACTCGGCACGGTTGCCCGCATGGGGTTAACCTGCCTGGCGCTGGTATTCACCCAGGCTGTCGTCTGGTTCGGCATCATTGATGTCTGGGCCGATTTCAGAACTCCGAAACCCGCGCTTTTCAAGTCGTCAGACGATTCTGATGACGATTTTTAACGATTATACCCCAGGAGGAAGACAATGGAAGTTCTCATGATCAATACCGTCCCCCGGGTTGGTAGAAAAGGCGAACTCAAGAAGGTTACCGAAGGCTTCGCACGCAACTACCTGTTCCCAAGAAACTACGCTATTCTTGCCACCGATGGTGCCAAAAAACATCTCGAACTCATGAAGACCTCATGGGAAAAACAGGCAGTGCGCGAAAAACAGGCTTTCATGGATATGGCCAGCAAAATCGAAGGCCTTACCCTCAAGCTTACCCGCAAAGCCGGCGACAAGGGCCGCCTGTTCGGCTCAGTCACCAGCACCGAACTTGCTGAAGAAATCAACAAACTCGCACATGTCAACATCGACAAGAAGCTTGTTGTTGCAGATCACATCAAGGAAATTGGCGAACATTCAGTAACCATCCGCTTTACCGGCGAAGTCAAAGCCCACCTCAACGTGGTCATCGTTGCCGAAGAAAAGCAGCCGGTCTGATCAGGCTATAAAAGGTAGTGAGCGGCTTTTATAGTCGTTCACTACCTTTTTTATTCCCACAGGGTTTATTTTTCTGCCCCGACGTATTTTGTCGTGCTTGCCTGTTACAATTTTTCCTGTTTTCAGCATCATTAAGTAAAACGTAGGAGTGCCAGAATGTCAGATGTTTTTCATAAGGTGCCACCGCACAGTCTCGAAGCCGAGCAGAGCGTTCTCGGTTCAATGATGCTCAGCGAAGAAGCCGTGGCGACCGCCCTTGAAATCGTCGAGGCAATTGATTTTTATCAGGCAGCCCACCGTCATATTTTTCAATCGCTCATTGACCTGTTTAACTCCCAGCGCCCCTGCGACCTGATCACCATCCAGGAAGAACTGCGCAGCAAAGAACGCCTGGCCGAGGTTGGCGGGGTGAGCTATCTTTCGCAGCTCCTCAACGTCGTGCCGACTTCGCGTAACGCCCAGCATTACGCCCGCATTGTTAAAGACAAGTCGATGCTTCGCCATCTGATTTCACTGTCGGGCGAATTATCTACCAGCGCCTACGACCCACAGGCCCAGGCAGACCTGCTGATGAGTGAAGCCGAACAAAAAGTTTTACAGTTAAGCCAGTTTCAGCGCACCAAACCCTATATGCGCGTCAAAGACCTGGTCAAGCCAACTTTTACTTATCTTGAATCCCTTTATGAGAACAAACAGGCGGTTACCGGTGTTCCGAGCGGTTTTACCCGACTTGATGAATACACCGCAGGTTTTCAGAAATCTGACCTGATTATTATCGCCGCCCGCCCGTCGATGGGCAAAACCGCATTTTGTCTCAACATCGCTCAGAATGCCGCTTATCACGGTAATACCCCGGTGATGCTGTTCTCGCTCGAAATGTCGCACATGCAGCTGGTAACCCGTTTGCTCTGTGCCGAAGCCCGAATTGACGGTTCAAAGGTTCGTCGCGGCTTTCTTGGCGACGAAGACTGGGTCAAGCTGTCGCATGCAGCCGGGGCTCTAGAACAGACTCCCATTCTCATCGATGACACCGCCAACGCCAGTATGCTCGAAATTCGCAGCAAAGCCCGCCGCGCCTTTGCCCAGGATAAAATCGGCATGATCATCATTGACTACCTTCAGCTGATCTCGTGGTCGGGCAGCGAAAAGCCCGAAAGCCGCCAACAGGAAGTATCGGCTATTTCCAGAAGCCTTAAAGGCCTCGCCAGAGAGTTAAATATCCCGGTTATATGCCTCTCTCAGCTGTCGCGTGCTGTCGAATCGCGCACCGACCGCCGCCCGGTTCTCTCTGACCTTCGCGAATCCGGTGCCATCGAGCAGGATGCCGACGTCGTCATGTTTCTTTATCGCGACTGGTATTACTCAAAAAAAGAAGAGAGCAAGGGAAAGGGCGAAGTTATCATTGCCAAACAGCGTAATGGCCCGGTTGGCGGCCTTGAACTGGCTTTTAATGAAAATTTTGCCCGCTTCGACAACCTTGAGACCGTTTATAGTGAATACTGATGCTTGAAACCCTCGTCGCGTTCGATCACAAACTCTTTATGCTGCTGAACTCAAGCCTGATAAACGGCTTTCTCGACTGGTTCATGCCGTTTATTACCAACGCGAAAACCTGGCTGCCAATTGTATTGCTGCTGTGGCTGCTCATGATTGCCGGCAGCGGCAAGCGTTTGCGGGTGTTGGCGCTTGCTCTGCTTGTTGCCGTCGGGTTCACCGATCTTTTTTGCGCCCGGGTCATCAAACCGGCTGTCGCTCGCACCCGGCCATGTTCGGTCGAGCCTTCCGCTGGTTTCACATGTCGATTGCTGTTGCCCAAAAAAAACAGCCGCTCGTTTCCTTCAAACCATGCTGCCAATACCGCGGCTTTTGCGGTTGTCACCCTGATGATCTGCGGCCTTAAAGCCGGCATGCCTTTGGCTTTTCTCGCTTTTCTCGTCGGATGGTCGCGGGTCTATGTCGGTGTCCATTTTCCGCTTGATGTTCTGTGTGGCTGGCTGGTCGGCGCAATTTTTGCCTGGCTTGTTTCCCTGTGCATCATCAGGTGGTTTCCACCCGATAACCTCGAAATACCGGTCGCCCCCGAAAAACCCGGGGAAGTCTGAATCGGTTTTCTTTGAACACTTGCCGATAGAATGGTAGAATGCCGGTAGTCTAGCTGATGGAGGCTCGCCGGTGCGCTTCTTTGTTTTGCTCTTGCTGCTGACCTTTATATCTATGCCTGCATTGGCCTGCGATTTGAACCTTTTTGCCATTATGGCCGGCACCAGCAAGCAGGATGAATTTGCCGCAGCGATTACCAGACTGGCGGTTGCCATTAAGCTTCTCGGTGAGCAGTATCTCGATGAGAAGCTTGCCGAACGCCGACTTGTTGAATTCATGAGCTGCTGGGTCGATTTTGCAGCTTCTTTCAGCCAGTTCCCGCCAGAGTGGGGTGGCAAAGACCCCCGATGGCAGGCCAAATTCTCAGAACTGGGGCGCATAATCGGCGAAATAAGGCAAAAACTCAAAGCTGATCGCCATTCTGCCCATGATGAAATGCTGAAATTCTCGAGGCGCCTGTCGTGGCTCTACGAATGCAAGCCAATGGGCGAACAGCCTCGGCTGCTGCTTGAATTCACCCGCTGTTTCGACCGACTCTGGTCTGCCTCTGCTGAGAAGAACCGTGCTGATCTGATCGAGCAGTCTGCCGAACTGAAACGCCTCGGCGAGAGGCTGAATAAAATGCTGGCCAATACTGAGATTGAACTCACAAAAATCATCGGGAGCCGCGCTGAACAACTGATTGAACTCTCGACCCGCGAAAATGTTTTTGAGTCTATGACCTTGCGCATGACTCTCTCTGCCGCTGAGGCAGAATTCGCCAGTCTTAACGAAAAGCTGTCGGCGGCCATGAAACCGACAACCCCCGGCAATGAGAATTCTACAGATCATTAATGCCCTGACCATGGGCGGCGCACAGTTTGTGGTTCTTGACCTGGCACGACGGGCACGCTGCGAGGGCCACGAAATTGAGATCGCCTGTTTCCGCGATGGGCCGATCGGCCTAATTCTTCGTAATGAGGGCTTTACCGTGCACCTGCTCGGCGAAAGCCTGCTTGATCTGCCGGCTTTTGCGCGTCTTGTCTCGATTATGCGGCGCTTTCGCCCCGAAATCGTGCATTCGCACCTCTTCAGAGCCAGTTTCTGGGCCAGGGCTCTCTGCGGCATTTTTAGGCCGGTGCGCCTGGTTACCTCGGTTCATGGCAGCGAAACCGGCACTTTTCATTGCCTCGAAAAGTTGATGAGCCGGCTGTCTGATTATATGGTCTTTCCGAGTCGCTACCTGCGTGACTGGTATAAAGATAATATCCGTTCACTCGATAAAGCCGAATGCAGCGTTATTTACCCGGGCGTCAATATCAGGCCGGTTGTCCCCTGTGCCCCGCGGCCGGGTGTCATAAGAATCGGAACCCTTTCCCGCCTGCACCCGGTGAAGGGCATCGACCGTCTGATCGAAGCCTGCGCCATGCTTAAGGCTGATGGGGTGCCATTTGAACTGATTATTGGCGGCGATGGTCGCCAGAGCCATGAACTGCACGCTCTGGCCCAACGCCTGGGCATCACCGCTGAATGCACTTTTGTCGGTCAGGTTAGCGACCAGCGGCTTTTTCTTGACGGGCTTGATATTTTTGTCGCGGCATCACGCCAGGAAGCCTTTGGCATTCATGTCTGCGAGGCCATGGAACGTGCTCTTCCCATTGTTGGTGCCTCGGTTGGCGGTATACCTGAGCTTGTCGATAATGGCCAGACCGGGTTGCTGTTTGACCCCGAAAACCGAACCGATCTTGCCGACAAGCTGAAAAGTCTGGCCCGCGCACCCGAGTTTCGTCGCCGGGCTGGCCTGCTTGGGCGGCAAAGGGTCGAAGCTTCGTTCAATCGCCAGATCGGCATAGAGAAGCATCTCGAAATTTTCAGGGCCCTGTTGACGCGGCCTAAACATGTGCATTTTGCCATTTCTTCTGATGAACTCGGTGGCGGCGAACGCCTGGCGCTGGGCCTGATGGAAAGTCTTGCCAGATGTGGCTGGCGGGTTACGGCGACCTGTGCAGGTGCGCCGCTGAGCCGGGCCATGGCCGATGCCGGTATCGAGCATTCAGTTGCCCGAATGCAGGCCGGCGGTCTGTTTTTTCTGGCTCGTCTGTGCCGTGACCTCATTTGCCTGCGCCCCGGAATCATCAGCTCGCATCTGAACCGAGCCAGTCTGATGGCTGGTTTGCTTGGCCGATTCACCGGTATCCCCGTTGTTTCACATGTGCATGGCCTGAACCAGAAAATTTATTACCAGTTCAGTAACCGGCAGATTGCCGTTTCTGACGCGGTAGGCCGGCATCTGCTCGCTCAGGGGCTTAACCCCGCCGGCATGTTGGTCATAAAAAACTGTATTGCCAGAACAGCTGTTGGCAGCCGAAAAGCCCCGCATCGGCCGCTTCGGGTTGCTATTACCGCTAAGCTGCATGCCAATAAGGGCCATAAATGGGCACTTGAAGCGATCAGCCGAGCCGATGGGCGTTGTGGTATTACTGAAATTCATATTCTTGGTGACGGCCCCGAACGTCGGAGCCTTGAAACCTTATGCCGGCAACTGGCAATTGAAGACCTGGTGGTGTTTCACGGGTTTGTCAATGAACCCGAGCTGCTTTATCCTGGTATCGACCTGATTCTGCTGCCATCGCTCGGCGAGGGAATCCCCCTCAGTCTGCTTGAAGCAATGCGTTTTGGCATTCCGGTTATTGCCTCAGAAATCGGTGGTATTCCAGAGATAATCGAGCACGAGCGCAGTGGCCTGCTGGTAAAGCCTGGCGATGCCATTGCTCTGGTTGCGGCAATCAACAGATTGGGTCTTGCTGCCGAATACGAACGACTGAGCCAGGGTGCGCTCGAGCAGTTCAGGTGCGTGAACGATTATAACCGCATGCTGTATGAATTTATTGCCGTTCTTAACGATGGAATCAGCAAATGAATCGCAAGGTTCTTTTTGTGGCGCCCGTAGTCTTCAACCGCCTGAAACAGCGGCACCAGGCGTTTGCAACTGAACTGGCACAGAGCGGCTTCAGCGTCGATTACCTTGAACCGTCTCTCAGCCCGGGCTGGTCATTGACTACCACTTTAATCAGTGACCGCTTGACGCTGCTGCATCTGAAAGTGCCATTTAAAGCGGCATCTTACCCGGCTTTGCAGAAAATCAGCATTCGCCTGTTTCAGGCCTGGCTCTGTCGTTTCAGGCAATTAGACCCTCATGCCACGATCTTGTGGCTGGCAGACCCGTCTATGGCAGCACTGGCTGGGATTTCCTGGCAAACTGTCATTTATGACCGCTGCGACCTGCATGGGGCTTTTCCGGGGCAACGGCACCATGCCTGGAAAACTTATGAAAGTTTTCTGGCCAGCCGAGCTTCGATCATCAGCGTCTCTCACCCTTTTCTGGCGCGGGGAATGCCAGAAAACACCCTGCTGGCGCCCAATGCCTGTAGTGAGGAATTTGTGGCCAGAGGTTGCCAGCCGGCGCTAAACGATCAAGGCAAAAGGGTTGCGGCCGCAGCAAAGATCAGACTTGTTTCGTCGGGGGCACATTATGAATGGGTCGACTGTGACTGGCTTGCCATGCTTGCTGAACTCGCGGGCGCCGAGTTGCATATCGCTGGATCCGGTCGTGGAAGCGCTTTTGAGAAGCTGATCAGCAAAAGTAACGTCGTTTATCACGGCCATCTCGAACCTGGTGCTCTGCAACAACTCCTGCTCAGCTGCCATATCGGGCTGATTCCGTTCAAAAACCTCGAACTGATCAACGGGGTTGACCCGATCAAGGCTTATGAATACGCTGCCTGCCACCTTGAAGTCTGGGCGCCCGACCTGCCTTCGCTGCATGCCAACCCGATGATCAGCAGATTTATTGCTGGCCCAATGCAGGCCGCCGCCGCCCTGCAACAGCACCGTTTTGGCCCGCAGGTTTTTTCCGGGCGGGTTCCGGTCTGGGGTGAAAGATTGCAGACAATTCTTGACAGAATGGCCGTTTTGCGGTCAGATTGATGCATGAAAATTTTATTGACCGGTTTTTACGGCGAAGGAAATCTCGGCGACGAAACGATCTTGCAGGCGATCTGCAGTTGCCTGCCTGCCGATTGTCGGGCGTTCGTCACCAGTGGTCTGCCTTCGCAGGGGGCGGCCGCCCCGATCAGACGCCGTGGTCTTGCATCATGGCCTGTGTTTCTGCAGACGGCTGCTGCCAGCGAGCACGCTATTTTTTCGGGTGGAATTTTGCAGGACTGGTCGTTTGAAGGCGTAACCTGGTTTGCGCTACGGCTTATGGCTGCCGCTGCCATGGGTTGTCAGACCTCATTATGGGGCGCTGGCATCGGCCCGCTTCGCAGTCGCTGGGCACGCCAGATCGTCAGTCGTGCCTTGCGGCGGGTCAAGATTGCCTGGCTGCGTGACCCTCAATCAGTGCGGCTTTTTAATGAGCTTGGCCCTGTCGAAGCCAGTTATGGCACCGACTGGTCATGGCTGGTGCCGGTTGAGTGGCACGAAAACCAGCGGCGCAATGCCCCGTTTGCCCTTAACCTGCGCCCCTGGAAATCAGGCAATTTTACTGAACTGGTTACCTGCCAGTTGCGCCACAATGAACGCCATATTGTAGGCCTGGCCGCCCGCCGCGATGACGTCAAGGCTATTAAAGCCCTCGCACCCGCTGCTTCCATAATGCAGCCGACCTCGTTTGCCGAATTTGCCGACGCCTGCACCAATCTCTCATTCGGCTTGGCCATGCGTTTTCACGCCGGTCTGGCAATGCTTCGTGCCGGTTTGCCGGTTAAACTGGCGGCTTACGACGGCAAAGTGCACTGGCTGGCCGAAGATGCCGGGGTATTGACTCTGCAGCAGAACCAGCTGGCTGACTTTCGTCGCGCCAGACCAGGTTTCTGTGCCGAAAATTCTGCAAGACTCCAACAGATGCGGCAGGCTTTTGCTGAGATGCTTGGCCAGCCGAACCTGCCAGTTTTGCCATGCCCGGGTGTCAGTTTATGAAATCGCTGTTGTCTGGTATATATGGGGCGCTGACGAGTCTTGAGCGCCGGTTTTTTTCTGCCTGTCAATTTTTAAGCTATCGCCCGACCGCCCGGGTTATCTCGGTTGGTAACCTCAGTATGGGCGGTACCGGCAAGACACCGGTGCTTTTTGAACTGCTTGAAGAACTGGTGCATCATCGCCTCTGTGTGCTTTCGCGAGGCTACCGCAGCCCCTGGGAACGCAGTTTCTATCACCTGGAAGGCCCCGGGCCACACCCGGATCAGCTCACCGATGAAGCCCTCCTCCTGAACGCCAGATTTCCGCAGGTGCCCGTATTGCTCGGCAAAAATCGCCATCACGCGGCGATCATCGCTGAACAACGCTGTAAACCAGAAATTATACTGCTTGACGACGGGTTTCAATATCGTCGCCTGGTTAAAGATATTGATCTGGTGCTATTTGACGCAATGGCTTCTCTTGAAGAAGCTCAACTAATACCGGCTGGCCGGTTTCGTGAACCGGCCTGGCGCTTGCAGCAGGCTTCAGCTATTCTGCTGACCCGCTGCGAATCGGTGCCGGCTGATGTTCAACAACGCTGGCTGAGCTGGCTGGCCGAGCAGGCTCCCAGAGTTCCGGTCGTTAAAGTTCAGACCTCTTGTGCTGGTATTTTTGCCTGGAACGGCAGCAAAATTGATAACCCGGCCGCTGCCGGGCCGGTTCTGGCTTTTTCGGCCATCGGTCGCCCGGCCGGCTTCTACAGTCAGCTAGCCGCTGCAGGGCTGCGCGTGAGTGATCGGGCTGAGTTCAGAGACCATCACCGGTTTACCCGCGCCGAAATCCTTGAGCTTGGCACTCGCGCCCAGAATGCCAGACTGCAACTCGTCTGTACCGAAAAAGATTTTTGCAAAATCCCGCCTGACCTGGCTCAACAACTGCAAATCGCGACTTTGCGTATTCGCACCCGCCCTGCTTCTGGCCAGAGCTTCACCGAAGCACTGGCCCGCCACGGTATCAACCTGTTAGCTGTTTGCTGTGCAATGTACTTGCTGAATGCATGAAAAATAATTACAATTAAAAGAATCTCGAAGCGGAGAACCTTATGAAAAATAATTTCAGGTCAGTTTTATTTGTCGGTCTGATGCTTTGTCTGCTGGCTTCGGCTGTTTTTGCCAGTACTCCTTATCGGCCGGTACCAGATAATCGCAGTTTGTCTGAAATCTTCAGCAGCGTCAAGGTTGAAGGGCGTTATGAACAGACCAGGGTTCGTCTGATCACCACCAACAACGATGCATGGTATTCACGCTGGAAAATGATCGAAGATGCCCGCGATACCATCGACTGCACCTATTACATCGTTGACAAAGATATTTTCGGTCAGGCTTTTATCGGCCTGCTCCTCAAAAAAGCCCGCATGGGCCTTAAAATCCGCCTTATGATCGATGGTCGCGTCTATCGCATGCCCTACATGAGCAAGATGCCCGACAAAATCGAAGAACTCGCCGCTTTTCCGAATGTCGAAATCAAGCTCTATAATTCAGTCAGCAAATCCCTGCTCTCCGCATTCACCGATCTCAAAAAGGTCGTGGCTTCAAACCATGACAAAATAATCATCTGCGACGGCTACACCACTATCATTGGCGGCAGAAACATTGGTGCCGACTATTTTGCAGAAAATGGCGAAAACGATATCGTTTACAATGACGCTGATGTGGTAATGCAGGGCGAGCACGTTGCCCAGCAGCTTAAAAAAGCTTTCAACGACGAATGGAACTACCTGAAAAATTCAGTGGTCAAGGCTGACGGCATCAACTTCAAAGACCAGCTTGCCAAAGTTGATCTCGCTTACCGCGTTATGAGCCGCTACATGCAGGGTCGCGGGCTTTTCGCCCCCGAAAAACTCAATCTTTCAAAAGACCTGCACGAAGCCCTGCTCGAAATGAACAAAGAAGTCACAAGCTTCAAGAACATCACTTCCTTTGCTGCCTTTGATCTGTTCAGGGGCGAACGTCTCAAACCCGTGAAGATTCTCGACAAACATTCGTATTGCGGGCCGCTCAACGGCATTACGCCCTCACTGCTCAAGATGATCGAAGCCTGCCGCAGCGAAGTGATAATTCAGAATCCTTATCTGGTAATTACTCCCGAAGTCGAAGCCGCATTAAAACGCGCATCAGAACGTGGCGTTAAGATTTTCTTCCACACCAACAGTGCCGATTCAACCGATTCGCTCTTTCCGCAGGCCTTCCTGATGAACGACTGGGAAAGACTGCTGACCGACATGCCTACCGCCCGCCTCTTTGTGGCCCCGAGCCAGAATGAGCGCCTGCATGCCAAAATCTTCGTATTTGACGGCCTGGTGACCGTTGTCGGTTCCTACAACATGGACCCCCTCAGCGAACAGGTGAACTCCGAAGTGGTGGCTGCCATTCACGACAAACCCTTCGCCCAGATGACCAGAAATCGTATTTTTAACCTGATGAAGAAAAACATCATCGAGTATCGCCTCGAACGCGACAGCGAAGGCCGCATCGTAAAAAGATATGGCCCCGAAGATCACGTCAAGAGCGAAACCGTTAAGAAGATGAACCGCCTGCGCAAGCTTCAGTGGCTGCGCCCGCTCATCTAAATTCAGCTCAATAAAAAAACCGGTAGCGCCCACGGCGCTACCGGTTTTTTTTCAGGTTTCAGTAGCTGGCGGTCCCCGTTGCTGCGGGCGTGGTAACCGGTAACAACGACGGAATCAGTTCGAAATTACCATGTGTCGAACGCTGCAATTTCCATTCCCGGGTGAGGGCAATGCGGTGCAGGTCTTCGGGCTTGATCGAAACCAGGCCTTTCCAGGCCAGTTCACCTATTTCGTGGTTCAAAATCACCTGCTCGTCGATGTAGCCCTCGAGCAGCGGTGAGAGATTTTTGCCGAGCTGCCCGCGCACCGTCGGGTTCAGCTTGAATCCGAACGGGTTGATGAACAGAAACATGTGAACAATGGCAGTCAAAAAGATGATGCCAATCAGATGATAGTTCAGTGCCAGAGGTTCAATTTCGGCGAAACACTTCAATAACATCGTAAGCCCCATCAATACAAAGATTGGCAGGGTGGCCGGGTTGATCAGCGCGATGAACCCGGTGATTGCATAAAAAAACAGGTTGGGCATGTCTTCGTGCGTCAGCCGCCCAAGCATCGCTATGGTGATCAGCAGAAAAATGCCCGACAGAAGATACATAACTTTCATATCGGCTTCCGGCATGAAATTCCAGGCAAGAACTGATGTGGGGTCTACCGAACTGGCAGCCCCTTCCGGAAAAAACAGCAACCCGGTCAGCGCACAGAGAATCATGGTCGGGCTGTAGTTGTCGTTGTAGAAAGCGTGGCAGGCCACCAGGGCTACCAATAGCCAGCTGTTGATGCCCAGACCGCTGGCTGCTGCTGTTATCGGCACCAGCACCAGCCCAAAATGATTCTTCAGGCGGTTTCGATCAAGCATGGTTATGGTACCAGCTACAAAAATCAGGGTCAGCAGCATGCGCAGACTCAGAAAAGCCTGCATCGACAGGGCAAAAATCGCCAGAAAGATTATGCCAGGCAATATCTCACGGCTCTTGAAAACCCAGGTGCAGAGAATGCAGCACAGCAAAAAATAAGCGATATGAAAAACCGCTTTCAGACCCAGAAGCGAGGCGCCAGAATCGGCGATGGTCAGGGCGATTGCTTCGGGGTAAAATACCCAGCCAAGCGACAGGTCAAAGTCGCGTGCCAGTGTTAGATCCCAGAAGGTCTGCGCCGGAAAAGGCGCGGAACGGGTAAAAAAGAAAAGCACCGCGACCGTAGCCACAAGTGCCGCGATGCGATTCCATTCTATCTGCTCAGCCGCGGGTTGTTCGCCGGGTTGACCAGCTGATGCCGCTCTGATGTCGGTTTCGCTCATTTTTCAGTCTTCCAGACCGAGAATTTTTTCGGGCTTCACCGGCAATTTTCTGATTCTTACGCCGGTTGCATTGTAGATTGCGTTCGAGATAGCCGGAGCAACGCCCATCAGAGGCACTTCCCCAAAGCCTTTGGCCCCGTAAGGACCGCGATCATAAGGGTGTTCAACAATAA
>Ga0116170_10001968_pt1 | contig 20309 bp, 15 predicted proteins | sample AD_JPNHW1_MetaG_FD_89797 | JGI IMG/M metagenome (GOLD analysis project Ga0116170, IMG submission 89797) | Active sludge microbial communities of municipal wastewater-treating anaerobic digesters from Japan - AD_JPNHW1_MetaG | ecosystem: Engineered > Bioreactor > Anaerobic > Digestate | place...
CTTGTGTGCAGTCAGCCGGTGGGAACCAGACTGTGTGGCAATTGAGTCACAAGGGGTTTAGCTGGATGATCTTGTGTGCAGTCAGCCGGTGGGAACCAGACTGTGTGGCAAATGAGTCACAAGGGGTTTAGCTGGATGATCTTGTGTGCAGGATCTTCCGGACGCTTCGATTCACCATTCCGCCTGCAGGATCACGCTAGACACCGGTGAGGTGCGCAACTCCTGGTTGCCACAAGAGTATCAGCTTTTAAAGGTTAATTTTTGCCCATGCAAAAAAGCAGAGTATTGATCCTGGGATTGGGCGCTAATGGCCTGGGTGTATTACGCGCCTTGTCAAGGTTTCGTGATCTGGAGGTCATTGCCGTTAGGCTCGGCAAAATCGACGCCGGCCGTTTGACCCGCCTTGGCCGCAGAATCGATTGGGGCCAGGCAACACAGGATTCCGGTGACCTGTATGACAAGTTGATGGAGTGGTGCGGCGATCTTATCCCCACCGTGCTTTTCCCGACGCGCGATATCGAGGTGAATCTGCTCGGCGAGTTGGCGGACCGGCTTCCCGATCATTTTCTTTACTATCGCAATTCCAGCGCAATCATCAAAGCGTTGTCGGATAAAAGTCTAGTTCGGGATACCGCGCTGCGAGCCGGCCTTAAAATCCCCAAAACCCTCCTGCTCACCGACCTGGAACAGCCGGAATTGGCGGAGTGGCGCTTCCCGGCCCTGATCAAGCCCCTCCGGCAAAGCATGAGCCAGACACCTTTCAAAAATATCGTCGTCAACAGCCGCGAAGAGCTTTTGGACATCATCGAAGACGATCACAAATATCTGGGGCACGTCGTCCTCCAGGAATTTGTCCCGGGTGGCGACGACCACGTCTTCCACTGCAATCTGCTTATCGATCAACACGACCAGACGATCGGCGTGGTCGAATTGCAGAAAATCCGCCAATATCTGCCGCTGCGGGGCATGACCTCCTACGGCAAAACCCTCCTGACCCGCGAACTCGTTCCCCTCTGTCAGCGTCTGGCCATGACCACCGGCTACAAAGGGCTGATGAATGTGGAATTTAAAAAAGATGCCGAGAATGGCCGCTGGGTCTTTATCGAGGTCAACCTGCGATTGCCCATCTTTAACTCGGTCTTCCCCAAAAGCGGCATCAACCTGGCCCATCTCTATGTTCGCAGTTTGCTCGGAACAGTCGATCAGCCGGTCTACGCGACCACCCCGGCCACCTGGATGCATGAGGAAAACGATCTGGCGAACATCCTGACCCAGAAGGTCAACACCAGGTTATCCACCTGGCTGCACCAGTTCATCCATACCGACGCCTTCGCCTACTGGTCGGCGACGGATCCCCTGCCGGGCTTTTACGCCTGGAGCAGGAACCTCTGCAATGGTTTGCACAAAATTGCCCGAAGCATCCGCAGCCTCTTCCCAGCCGGCCGGGCGAAAAAGGAGTGATTTCGCATGCCCAACCGGAATGCACACCACGCGTGCGTTTACGGCATCAGGCCCCATGCCTGACACCGCCTCGATCCAGAAAACACTCCGCTTTGCCGCGAAACAGGCCGTCAAGCGGATCTATGCCTGGGCGCCCTCGACATGGCGCTATGGCTCGACCTTCTTCAGCAAATGCCGGGAGGCCGAGGCGCGGGAGCATTGGACGGCGGAACAATTCACGGCCTGGCAGGAGGAGCATCTGCAGCGGCTGGTGCATCACGCGTATGCCCATGTGCCTTACTACCATATACTTTTCGACCGCATCGGACTCCTCCCGGAGGAGATCCGCCATCCGGCCGACCTCGCCCGCATCCCCCCGCTTTCCAAGGACGATCTGCGCACCCACTTTGCCGAGTTGACGGCGACCAACCTGCCAAAAAAGGAAATGACGCTGCACTCAACCAGCGGGACCTCCGGACGCCCCCTCCGCTTCTACTCCGAGCGCCGCCACGAAACGTATCTGGACGGGGATGCCTACCGCTGGCGTCATTTCCGCTGGGGCGGCTGCACACCCGACGACTTGCGCGCCACCCTGAGCGCACGGCGCCTTCCCGCCCGGCACAATGGCCAGCGGCGCCTGACGCTCTATGAGCCCCTCTTTCCCCTGCTCATCCTCTCCGCCTATGATCTCAGTCATGCGACCATTGCACACTACGCGCGGGCCCTGGAACGCTATCGTCCGCCCTTCCTGCATGGATTCCCCTCCGCCCTGGAAGCACTGACCCGTCTGCTCGAGTCCGAACATATCGCCCCTCCCGCGCCGGTGCAAGCCATCTTCACCCAGTCCGAGGTGCTCTATCCGTGGCAGCGGGAGCGCATCGGAGCCTACTTTGGCTGCAAGATTTTTGACTGGTACGGCATGGAAGAACGGGTCATCGCCGCCGCGGAATGCGAGCACCACGACGGCCTCCACGTTTTCCCGGATTATTGCATCGTCGAAGTGGTCGACGCGAACCTCCAGGCCACCAGCAACACGGGAGAGATCCTCAGCACGCGGCTGGATAATTTGGCCATGCCCCTGCTCCGCTACCGCACCGGAGATGTGGGGCAACTGATCACCGCCCCTTGCGGCTGCGGCAGGAGCATGTCGCGCCTGAAGCTCGGCGGTGGCCGTGACCGCAATTTTCTGGTGACCAGGGACGGAGGCCTGATCTCGGTGACGATCGTGGATATTCCCCATGCCACCGAGCATATCGAGCAGTTCCAGTTCGTGCAGCAAGTGCCCGGCGCGGTAACCCTGAAAATCATCAAGACAAGCCAGTTCGGCGACAAGGATCTGGCACAGGTTCATCAGGATCTCGAGGAAAAATTCGGCCGAGCGGTCGACGTGACTCTCGAATTTACCGATCATATCGAACGGACCGCCCGCGGGAAACTTCCCCTTCTGGTCCAGAAGCTCAATCTCGATCCTGCCGCACCGGCGCATTGATCGCAGCACCCGGCGCGGTCATGGAATCCAGCGGCGCCTCCCGGCCTGGTGCCGCTTGTCGCTCCGGGGCTTTCTCACAGGAAGCGGAAGCATGCAGCAGGAAGAGATCGTCGTACAAGCCATCAGGCTACTGCTCGACCTGGAACAACGGGGAACACTCGGGTTTCGGCGGGATCGCCGCGCTCTCGGCACAGTTCCGGATCGTCCCCATAAATCGGCGAAACAGCGGAGTTGCAGACATGGCGCCTTCTTCCTCCCCCACGGATCCGCACCCTCCCTTCTCCGCAGTGCCCGGCCACGGAGAGACCGGATTGGGGCGTCGCGCCGCGCTTCTGCAGCGGATGCGGTGGAGCATCACCCACCATTCACATTTCCTCCAGGATAGCCTGGAGTGGATCCTCTGGTTCACCAAGGTGGTGCGGCTGGACCAGTGGGTGCTCAGTGGCAGGGAGCGCTCCGGCGGACACAGACTCGTCCTTCTCTATGCCGGCAACAAGGCGTACCCGGCGAACCGTGCCTACTTGCGCAACACCCTTTTTTCCGCCCCCTGCAGCGAGCATTACCTCGGCAAGGCCTGGTTCTGGCGGCGCGCCCACTGGGAGCAGTTCAAACGGAGCGAATGCGTGCTGGAGATCGCCGAAGCCCCGCGGCTCTTGCGCGCTTTTTTCAGGACCGACCGCAGCCTCTTCATCCCCTCCTGGATCGATGGCCGCGTCGCGCTCACGGCGCCCGCCATCCTGCCCTTCGATCACTACAGCTTCCGCTGGGAGATGCGGATGATCAGGAAAAACCAGTTGGGGTATATTGTCTCCACCGATCCGGCCCAGCTGCGTCTCTTTTATGATACCATGTACATTCCGAACATTTCCCGTGTGCACCAGGACGGCGCGGTCATCGACAGTTTTGACGTGCTCTTGCAGGGATTGAAGCATGGCGAGATACTTTTTATCACCCGGGATGGAGAAGCGATCGCCGGCGCCCTGATGCTCTTTGCCGGCCGGGAGGCGCACATGACTTATGCAGGGATCAAGGAGGGAGACACGGCCTACGTCAGACTGGGAGCGGTTGGTGCCCTCTACTACTTTGGCCTCCTGCATGCGCATGCCCGGGGCTGCGCCCGGGTCGCGTTCGGGTGGTCCCGGGCCTTTCTGGAGGACGGCGTCCTGCAATTCAAGCGGCAGCGCGGCATGGCCCTGACCCATCCCTACAAAATGGGCTTTTCCGTCCGGGCGCGGATCGAAGCGGCGGCCGTTCAGGATTTTCTCCGCAGCAATCCCTTCATCTTTCTCGATCACGGAGGGTTCTGCGGCGCCTTTTGTATTCCCGCCGGAGAATATTGGAGCGAAGCGGAAACGGTCAGCCGCGCCGAAAGATACCTGATGGCCGGCATGCCTGCTTTGCATCTCTATGGCCTGGGTCCGGCCGATCCCGCGCCCGCGCAGATCCCTGCCGCCCTGGCGGATAAAATCAGCCTGCATCCGGCTGCGGACCTGTTCAGGCCCAGGGGCGGCCGTGGCAGGTTTCGCCCACGCCGCGTCTGAACGGTGGTGATGGCCGCGGTCATGCCACTGGCCGTCCGGCCGGATCGGTTTCGAACCCGCCGCACCTCAACGGCAGGCCGTCAGGCCTGCAGCAGACGCGTGCAGAATACGAGCAAAGAATGAACCCAGCCGCTCTCCCAAGAAAGCTGATATTTCGCGCGCTCCAGTGGTGGATTGCGCGCGGCACCCGTAAAACCGCTCGCATCGCCCGACCCGCTGGCGCAGTGGTTATGAACCGGCAAGGGCATCTGGTTGTCGGTGGGTGCGATACCCTCGAGCTGGCCGAAGCTTATGGCACGCCCCTGTTCGTCGTCGACCGCGGTGCGCTGGAAGCGCAGTACCGCAGCTTTGCGGCTGGGCTGCAGGAGAGCGGAGTCGAGAGCCGCATCTTTTATTCCTACAAGACCAACCCGGTTCCGGGGATCCTGCGTGTCCTCCATGGCTGCGGCGCCGGCGCCGAGGTCATCTCACCCTATGAGCTGTGGCTGGCCGGCCAATTGGGGGTTCCGCCGCAAGAGATCGTGTACAACGGGCCCAACAAGTCCCGCTCGGCACTGAGAACCGCGATCGATCTGGGCATCCGGCTGATCAACATCAATTCCCAGGCTGAAATGGAGCTGATCGAGGAAATGGCTGCGGCGAGCGGGCACCGCGTCCGTGCCGGCGTCCGGATCACACCTGCATCGGGCTGGGGCGGACAGTTCGGCTTGAAGGTGCAGAATGGCGAGGCCCTGGCGGCCTTTGCAGCGCTTGCCCAAAGCAGCCGGATCGAGGCTGCGGCGATTCATTTCCATCTCGGAACCAACCTGAAACACGCCCGGCATCACCTGGCGGCCCTGGCTGAAGTATTCGCGCTGATGGCGGAAATTCGCGAACGCTTCGGGCTCTCGATCCGCGAGCTCGATCTCGGCGGCGGCTTCGGCGTTCCGTCGGTCCGGCCGCTCAGCAGCAGAGAGATCCATTGGAACGCCATGGCCTACAAGCCTTATCCGCCGGAGCCGGCCGGTGCGATGCCGGAGATCGGCGCGCTCCTGGGCGAAATCACCACAGCCGTGGCGCAACTCAGCCGTCGTTATCGTCTCGATCCCCCCACCCTGCTGTTTGAGCCAGGGCGCGTCCTCACCAGCGGCGCCGAAATCCTGTTGACGCGCATCGGCGATCTCCGGGCGACAACCCACGGTTTTCCGATTGCGCTCCTGGATGCCGGGGTCAACATCGCCCGGCCGTTGACGTTCGAATATCACGACATTCTCGCCGCGGCCAGGGCCGCCGCCCCTCGCTCCGAACGCATGGGACTGGCCGGCCCGATTTGCACGCCGATGGATTTTTTTATCAAAAGCGCCGCCCTCCCGCCGGTCGGCAGCGGCGACCTCCTCGCCATCATGGATGCCGGCGCCTATTTCACCGCATTCGCCAACGATTTTTCCTTCCCCCGCCCGGCGATCGTCATGGCCAGCGACGGCAGCCACCGGGTCATTCGCGCAGCGGAAGGCTTTGAGGATCTGATCGCCCGCGACCGCCTTGTCGAGGACGCGCCGCGGCCGGGGCTCAGTGCGACTTGATGCCCATCCGCGCCAGCATGCCGCGATAAGGATAGCCGGCAAAGGTGACCTGAACCTTCACCTGGCCGCGCGTGCCGAACTCCTGTTCCCCATCCCAGGAAAAATCGATCCGTCCCACATCCATCTTTTCATCGCCGCGGATCACCGCATCGAATTCGCATTATTTCGCCATGAGCTCCTCCCGTTTCAGTTCTCACCATGATACTCCGCAAAAGCGCAGAAATAATTCTTGCAATTCGCGGGGAAATAGAATACTTTTTACCATTGCGCTGTTTTATGACGAGACAGCCAGCTTGTGCCCCGCAGGTGGGCAGCGCCTTGTGCAAGGAGACGGGATGTACGACGCCATACTCTTCGATCTGGATGGAACCCTGCTGGAACTGGACAACGAACTTTTCGTCAAGTCCTATTTCGGCGCCATGGCGCCCAAGCTCGCTCCCTGGTACCCCAAGGGCGAATTCATGCCCATCATCATAGCGGCCACCGAGGCAATGATGCAGGCCAGGGGCGACCGGGGCTTGTTGTGCGATGTCTTCCGCGAGGCCTATGACCAGCGCAGTTCGGTACCCTTTGCCGCGCTCGAACCGGTCTATACCGATTTTTATCGCAACGAATTCGAGGCTGTGCGCGCGCTTTCCCGGCCGCTGCCCCTGGCGCGCGAGGTGCTCAAGCAGGCCGCGGCCATCACCCGCCGCATTGCCCTGGCGACCATCCCGATCTTCCCGCGCATCGCCATCGATGCCCGGCTGGCCTGGGGCAATCTCCTCGATTTTCCCTTTACGCTCATCACCAGTTTTGAAAATATGCACACCAGCAAGCCCAATCCCACCTATTTTCTCGAGATCGCCCACCGGCTCGGCGTGGCCCCGGGCGCCTGTCTGATGGTCGGCAACGATTACCGGGACGACATGTCCGCCAGCGCCGCGGGCATGGAGACCTTTCTCGTCCTGGATGGCGCCCTCAACGCCCATCTCGCCCATCAGCATCCGCCCACCTACACCGGCAGCCTGGCCGAGTTGCACGAATTTCTCCGGCAGATTCGCCCCAGCTGAATCCTTTTGTCACCCTCTGCATCCAATCTTGTGGAAAGCGCAGGTGCGCCATTCCATTATGGACAACATACCTGTAAAGGAGCTTACATGGCTACAACCCCCCTTTCGATTGATAATTTTCAGAGCACTATTGAAAATAATGCCATCGTCCTGATTGATTTCTGGGCGGGCTGGTGCGGCCCGTGCAAGATGTTCGCGCCGATCTATGAGAGTGTCTCCGCCAAACACAGCGACATCGTTTTCGCCAAGGTCGACACCGAAGAGCAGAACGATCTCGCCTCGCTGTTCGGCATTCAGTCCATCCCCACTCTGGCCATCTTCCGCGATGGTATTCTGCTCTACCGCGAGGCCGGCGCCCTTCCCGAAGCGAATCTCGAAGAACTCATCGGCCAGGTGCGCAAACTCGATATGGACAAGGTGCGCGCCGATGTCGCCAGGCAGCAGGAGGAACATGCGCAAGCCCATGCCGAAGGGCATGACTGCTCGAGCTGTGCCGGCTGCGGCCACAGCCACTAGTCTCCGGCCCAGGGGCAGAGGCGAGCAGCGGAACGGCCGCAGCTCCCGTCGGCACGCCGCAGCCTAGGTTCGCCGGTGGTTCTGCCAGGAGAGGATTGGAGCGGCTGCCGAGGCTATCAGGCGTTTGCAGCCTTTCTCATGTCCTGTTTCCGGATCAGCTATTGCTACGGTTGAAGCGGCTGCCGAGGCCATCAGGCGTTCACAATCACTGTATTCCAGCATCGCAAAAGGGCGGGTTCTTCCCGCCCTTTTTTTGCGCCCCGGCCCCGGGCCGACTTAGCATGATATTTGCAACACTCGGGCCGCCATCCATCCGTACCACAGCAAATCCGGTCACGCCATCACCCGCAGCCGCAGCGAGGCAGCCATGAGAAAATTGCTATTATCGTTATGTATTTTAGCATGTTATCATCAAGTTTACCCTGCCGCCTCTTTGCGGCTGCTCAGCGATACCACCCCGCTCTATGAGTTCATCACCCTCTCCTGCGATGCGGGAATGGATGTCGCCAACCCCTTTATCAGCAAGACCTTATCCGCTACTTTTTCCGCACCCGACGGCCGCACCTTCACAGCCGAAGGCTTTTACAACGGCGGCCGCACCTGGCTGCTGCGCTTCATGCCCGACCGGACGGGAACCTGGAGCTTTTCCTGGGAATTCAACGGCGACAAGGGCACCGGCACCTTCACCTGTGTATCAAAGCGAAACAGCCGTCTCCACGGACACATCCGCGTCGACGGCCACAAACTCCGCTGCGATGACGGCACACCCCTGCACTGGTTCGGCGGCAAATACATCGATTTCGACGATCCCTATTATATGACCGCGGAGCACAAGAGCGTCCCTGAACGCTATGAACCCGCCCGCTACCTGCCATTGGTCCATACCTACCTGCAAAACATCGCTGCCAAGGGGCTGAACGGCATCGTCCTCAAGTCGCGCGTCCTGCCGCTCAATGACGATCGCCAATCCATGGATCTCGGCTTTCTCGCCAACTTCGACCAGATCATGCAGTGGTGCATGGATCTGGGCATCCATGTTCAGCTCAATTTTTTCGACACCTGGGGCAAGCTCAAACCCGGCATCGCCATTGCCGGCAACCCGGATCCCCTCAACTTGTTGCTGGAACCGCACTATTCCGGAACCTATGTGGAAGAGACCCGGTTCTTTATCCGCTACATGATCGCCCGTTATGCCGCGTATCCCAACACCCTCTGGGAACTCTGGAATGAAGCGGAGCGCCAAAAGGTCTCCGCCGCGGAGGCCTCCAGCCTTTATGCGCAGTACTTTAAATTGTATGATCCCTACGCCCTGCCGATCAGCGCCTCGGAAATCCAGACCGCCACCTATCCGCTCCAGATCACCTCGTTCCACGCCGGCTTCAAATGCGCCCCCTCGGAATGGAACTGGACCCATGAGCGAACTGGCAATCCGGCCCTGTACAAAAAATGGGTCAACTATTCCAGCTATGGGTACAGCTTCGGCCGCCCCATCCTCTGGAACGAGCTCTACCCCTACGATGGCGTCGATGACGGCGAGGGGTACGCCACCAATACCGCCGCCCATGACTGGTTCCGCGCCACCTTCTGGAGCAACTTTACCGCCGGCTGTGTCGGCACCAGCGAGTTCTGCTGGGCGCCCATCGATCAGGTCCCCAATAAAGTGACCGACTATCACAGCTATTTTGCCCGCTTCCTCGGCTACCTCAAGGACTTGAACGCCCTCGAGCCCGCCGACTCCGAGGTGGAATGCACCTCCGGCACCGCAACCCTGTGCCGTAACAAGGGCAAGGAGTACGTCGCCTACCACTTCACCCAGAACCGCGGCAGTCAGACCACGGTCCGGGTCAAACTGCCCGCCGGCACCTGGTACCATCAATTCTACGATCCCAAGACCGGCGAAACCGCGAGCACCCGCGGCCTCCTCACCCGCAACAGCGAGGGCTGGCAATCCTTCGATACGCCGGCGTTCAACCAGGACATCGTCCTCTACCTGATTGAAAGCAAGTTCTATGGCGTGGTGACCCCCGTCGAGCTCGCCCATTTTTCCGCCTCCCGCCAGGAGGGGGGCGTGCGCCTGAACTGGAGCACGGCATCGGAGAGCAGCAACTATGGTTTTGAGATCGCGCGCGCCAGCGCGGCGGAGGGCCCCTTCTCTCCGGCCGGATTTGTCGCCGGAAATGGCACCACGACGATCACCCAGAATTATAGCTGGAGCGACCCCGAGGCGGGCGACGGTTGTTACTGGTACCGTCTCACCCAGATCGACACCGACGGGACGCGCCATGCCTATCCCGCCCTGGCCGTGGCTGCGGCCGGGCCCGTAACAGCGCCCCGGGTAGCGCTCTTCCCCAATCCCAGCCGCGGTGCCGTGCATCTGCGCTTCCATATCGATCATCCCGACCAGGCGCGCATCACCATCTTCAATAGCCTGCAGCAGATCGTCTGGCAGGGCCCCTGGCAGAGCCATGCGGCGGGTGAGCATGAGGTGGTCTGGAATGGCCGCACTCCGGCCGGGCTGCCGGTCGCGACCGGACTCTACTTTTATCGTCTGGAGGTGCGCAATTCGGCGCCCGACGCCAGAAAAATTGTTGGACGTTTCATATATACACCGTAAATTTTATAAAGACATCAGCCATCATTTTATGAGGTGTATCGATGAACCGACCTGAATGGAATGCAGCAGATGCCTACGCCTATCCCCTGCTGATCAAAAACCTTCTTCTCGCTCCCGCGAGCTACAATCCCGATCAGGAGATCGTCTACAAGGGCGAGAAACGGTACACCTATCGACAGTTCCACGAGCGCATCCGCCGTCTTGCCGGCGCCTTGCTCAAGATGGGGATCAAGCAGGGCGACACTGTGGCGGTGATGGATTGGGACAGCCACCGCTATCTCGAGTTCTTTTATGCGGTGCCGATGATCGGCGCTGTCCTCCACACCATCAACATCCGCCTCTCGCCCGAACAGATGGTCTTCACCATCAGCCATGCCGAGGATACCGCCCTCTTTATCAATGCCGAGTTCCTCCCCCTCCTCGACCACATCAAGGGCCGGATCGATACCATCAAGTACTTTGTGCTGATGAATGACAGCAGCACGCCGCCGGAGCATCCTTTCAAATTCACAGATGAATATGAAAACTTTATCGCCGCGGCCGAGCCGGTGCAGGATTTCCCCGATTTCGATGAGAACACCCGGGCCACCACCTTTTACACGACCGGCACCACCGGCATGCCGAAAGGGGTCTTTTTCTCGCATCGACAGCTCGTCCTGCACACCCTGAGCGGCCTGGTCTCGCTCTCCTCGAACATCAACCAGGGTTCCTTCAACCGCAACGATGTCTACATGCCGCTGACGCCGATGTTTCATGTGCACGCCTGGGGCATTCCTTACATGGCCACCATGCTCGGTGTCAAGCAGGTCTACCCGGGCAAATACGCCCCCGATACCTTGCTGAAACTGATCGATCAGGAAAAGGTGACCTATTCGCATTGTGTGCCCACCATCATGCACATGCTGCTCAAGCATCCCAACAGCGCGAATGTCGATCTCTCGCACTGGAAGGTGATCATCGGCGGCGCGGCCCTGCCCAAAGCCCTCTGCCTGGCGGCGATGCAGCGCGGCATCGATATTTATTCGGGCTACGGCCTCTCGGAGACCTGCCCGATTCTTTCGATCGCCCAGCTCACCCCTGAGGAGACAGCCCTGCCGGCCGAAGAACAGGCAGCGTTGCGCTGCCGCACCGGCCGCCCCTTTGCCCTGGTCCACCTCCGCGTCGTCAACGACCAGTTCAAGGACATCCCCGATGACGATCTCGCCTCCGGCGAAGTCATCGCGCGCTCGCCCTGGCTCACCCCCAGCTATCTCAAGGACAAGGTCAACTCGGACAAGCTCTGGGCAGGTGGATGGCTGCATACCAGCGATGTCGCTGCGCGCAACAGCCGCGGCAGCATCCGCATCACCGACCGCCTCAAGGATGTCATCAAGGTGGGTGGGGAATGGCTCTCCTCGCTCGAGATCGAGGACATTCTCATCAGTCACCCCGCGGTCTCCGAGGCGGCCGTGATCGGCCAGCCCAATGACCGCTGGGGCGAGGTGCCCCTCGCCTTCGTCGTCCGTAAGGAGAATCAGGAGCTGACCACCCGGCAGCTGACCGGCCACATGCGCGAGTTCATCGACAAGGGGCTTATCCCTGGCGAAGCCATTCTGCTCAAGGCGCAATTTGTCGACAGTCTGGAGAAGACCAGCGTCGGCAAGGTCAACAAGATGGCACTGCGGGACCAGTATCTCAAGTAGGCGGGAGTTCTCCGCCGCAGGGATCAGAAACGCAGGGTTTGCAGGGGCAACAGCAAGGAAGCGGCAAGGAGTTTCGATTTGAACTCCTTGTCGCTGCGCAGAGCGGCGCCGACGGTTATGCCGATCGGCAAGGGAAGGGCTGCCTGGGCGAGATAGAGTTCGGGATCATGCGGCGTCTTTTTATAGCCCAGAGCGAACTGGAGGCGGCCGATGGGGCGCAGGACCAGGCCGGCTTGCCAGGTGAGATCCGCGAAGGCATCGGTCGCATCGTTGCCGATGACCTGCTGCTCGAGCCAAAGCGTATGATGGAAGAGGGCGATGGCACTGCCCAGCAGATAGCGGCGGGAGATGGTCCGGCCGCCCACCACCGGTTCGTTGCAGTCCAGAGCCAAGGCAGCGATGCGCAGAAAAGAGAGCGGCTGGAACTGCAGCCCGGCATCGATGCCGAACTGATGGTCGGAGTGATGCGGATATTCGAGCGCGTAGACTTTATTACTCGTGCCGATGGCGAGGACGCGGCCGCCGACGGCGAGATTGAGACGATAGATCTTCAGGGTCAATTCATCGCCGTCCACCACCAGGGGGAGCTGCTGATAGGCGAACCCCAATCCCCCCATGCTCATGGCGCAGGCATATTCGGGGTTTTTCCACTCCTTGTCGCCGATGCCGCAGACCATCACGCCATCATCATCGGGCCGGGTACTGAGCGCACCCGGATTGAGCAGCATGGCGCCGACCCCGAGCTCGCGGGTGATGAAGGCACCCTCCACCCAGGCTGCACCCGGCTGCTGCTGTCCATGCGCCGCACCCCCCAGGACGAGCAGCATCAACCCCGTCCACACCCGGCTATGTCCTGGTTTTCGCCTCAATAGAGCTGCGTCCCCACAGAAAGCGATATGCAGTTGTAATCATCCGCACTGGCAATAATGTGCATGCCGAAGGAGAGTCCCACACTCCATCGCGGATTCACCGTCCATTCCAGTCCCACCTCCGTGCCCAGTCCGAAGCGGAAGTTGGTGTTCTTCTCTTCCGAATTCTGCTGCGGGAAAGAGGGATAGCTCTTTTTCAGGCTGGTGTAGGCCAGATGCGGTTCGAGGGCCGGGCGCAGGAAAAAGGTGTAGGAGGGATTCTCGGTCGGCAAAAAGTGGATGGGTAGCCCGAGCGACAGCGTGGTTACCATGGCGCCCCCCTCGGCGGTCATGGAGCCCGGCACATCCGCCACGCTGGCGAGGTCCTTGTTGAGCGAGAAAAAGGCCATGATCAGCTGCGCCGAAGCGTTGAGGGAAAAGGAGTCAAACTCCTTGAGAAGATAGCGGTTGCAGTATCCGGCAGCGAAACCCGACTTGTAGGTTTCGCCGAACTGCGGCGCATAACCGAGAAAAAAACTGTCCTGACGCTTTTTGATGTCCCGAGAGCGCTGCATCGGGGCAGCGGCGGTGCTGAGCGCGGCCGGGGCGCTTTCGCGCGGCTCGGCAGCGCTCTTTTGCAGCCGCGGTGATTTGATCGGCTTGACCGCCGTGTGATATTCCAGACTGCGCAGCTGCTTCTTGTCGAGAGTCAGCCGGCCGATGCTGGTCTCCAGCGCGACAGTATTGCGGTCTTCGTAGTAGATATAGCCCTGCAGGACATTACCGGAGGTCAGGCGCGCCGTGACCGGCTCGCCGCGTTCGGCAAATTCGCTGTTGACATATTCGATCAGCCGGACCTGGGTTTTAGGAATGGTCAGGCGGCCCCATTCGGTGCGCAGCATGATCGAGTCGAGGCTCTTGCTGATCAGGTTGCCGTTGGTCGTTTCGCCGTTGACAAGGTGCACCACCACCAGATCATCCAGCGGCTGCTGCTCGAGAGAATCGGCAGGCGCAGCGGCGGTGCGGGCTTCGGGCCGCTGCAGATAGAGCACCGATTCGATGGCGGAGCGGCGCGTGCGGATCTGCCCCAGGTCGTTCAGAACGACCACATAGTCCTGGTTTTCCTCGACCAGCGCACCCTGAATGCTCTTGCCGTTGTACAGGATAACCTTGACCTCATCGCTGGCCGCCTGGCCGGATGTGAAGAAGAGCAAACAAGCCAAACCGGCTGCAAGTACGCTCTGATAGGCATGCCTCATGATCACCTCACCCTCCCTTAGCGAACGAAAAAGGACCAGATTTCACTGGTAGAGTTGACATCCGGCTCCACCGCGACCCCGCTCTGCGAGACCCCCTTGCTTTTGCTATAGGCCCCAACCCACCAGTAATAGAGGGCCTGGCTGGATAATTTGCTGCCCGAAAAGATCATCTGCTGGCTGGTGGTAATTTTGGACGTCCAGACGACATTGGAGAGAGGCGCGAGGCCCACAAAAACCTGATAGCCGACCGCGTTTTCGACCGGCTGCCAGGTGAAGGTGAGCGCGCCGCTTTGGATGGTACGATTGCCCGGGCTGAGGAGGGCCACCTTGTCGAGGATGCGGTCAAAGTCGGCGATACTGGCCACGCTGGCGCGGCCGCCGAGATCGACACAGGTCACCTTGTAATAATAAACAGCCCCGGTGGTGACCTGCGTGTCGCGGAACAGACTGACCGCCGTCGAATCCACGAGGGTGGCGGCATCGGCCTCGAAAGCGGCCTGGGTGCTGCGGTAGATGCGGAAATGACTCAGATCGCTGATCGTGGGGGGAATCCAGGTCACACTGCATTCAACCTGGCTCAGACTGGCGTTGTTGTGTCCGTAGACGACGACGGCGGTGGGGCTGGCCGGCGAAGAGATATTGACAGGCCGGACATCGAGAATGCCGGAGGCGGGGCTCTCGTTGCCGGCAAAATCGCTGGCGGTCAGGTAATAATAGTAGGTGGTTTCGTAGTCAAGGAAGCGGTCGACATACTCGTTTTCGCTGAGCTGGGCGAGCGCAACAAATGCGGCCGGCGAGCCGACGGCGCGGTAGATGGTGTAATAGCGGAAATCCTGTTCGCCGTTCGGTGCCCAGCGGAAGCGCGCTTCGCCGTCGCCGCCGCCGAGCAGCAGAAAAGTCGCAGGGGTGGCGGGCGGCGTCACATCCGCCGGCGCGGTGATCTTGCTGCAAGCGTGCAGCCCAAGGAGCGGCAGCACCATCAACCCAAAGACCCGGAAAAGCCGCTTTCTGCGCATAATGTTGGCCCTGTAGTAAGGACAGGTATTCTGCAAGACGCCCGGAACGGAAACCGTAGAATCGCAGTCCCCTGCTATAGTATACCCAATTAACCGTTTTGAGTCAATAAAAATCTCCCTGCATGAGGATGGGGACGGCAGTACGGGCCGCTGCGCCGGATTGCTGCCGGGCGGTCCCGCGACCAGGAGCGCCCGGGCGCTGCGCTAATAGCGCACGCGCCGTTTGTCGCGCTCGTGTGAAATCCCGCACGGCACTGGCACCGGGCTTTTTAACCGGCCCTAATAGCGCACGCGCCGTTTGTCGCGCTCGCGTCCCCGGCCGCCGACGTGAATATTGCATGACTCCGTGGGCTGATAGCGGACATCAAAGAGCTCCTCCACCACCTCCGGGCAGGCGGGATTGGCGAGCAGCTTGGTTTCGTTGCAGATGGCCAGGCGCACCACCCCGTCCGGCTGACTCACCCACTCTTCCGGCAACCGCAGGGCGATCAGGGCATTCTTGATGGTAGTGGCGGTGATCGGCAGGGCCGCGGCCGTGCCGGTCTGCTTGTTGCCGAGGGTCAGGGCCGGATCGTCATGGCCCACCCAGGTACCGACCACCATTTGCGGTGTAAAGGTGATATACCAGGCATCGGTAAAATCATTGGTGGTGCCGGTTTTCCCTCCCGCAGGCCGCGTGAAGCCATACTGGGACACCGCCTGGGCGCCGGTCCCGGCCTGGGCCACGGTGCGCAGCATGTCGGCCATGATATAGGCGGTCTCCTCACGGAGGACACCCTTGCTCTGCGGACTGTTCTTTTGCTGAAGGTTGCCGTATTTGTCCTCGACCCGCATGATGCCATAGGGCTGGACCAGCACGCCGTGATTGGCGAAAACGCCAAAGGCGGAGATGAGTTCGATGGGGATCACGCCGCAGGAGCCGAGAGCGAGGGCATCGACCGCGTCGAGATGGGTGGTGATGCCGAGATTACGGGCGTACTGCACGACCTGGCGCGGCGGCACATCCTCCTGCACCAGCCGGGTCGTCACCAGGTTGAGCGAACGGCGCAGGGCCTCGCGCAGGGTGGTCTTGCCGCTGATCGATTCATCGAAATTATGGGGCGTCCAGCGCGTGCCGTCCGGCAGATCCACCACCACCGGCTGGTTGAGCTTTTCGTAGCAAGGCATGTAGCCATTGTCCACCGCCGCCGTATAAACGATCGGCTTGAAGGCGGAGCCCGGCTGCCGTTTAGCCTGTACGGCCCGGTTGTACTTGCTCTCGCTGAAATCGCGGCCGCCGATCATCGCCAGAATGTGGCCGTTGCGCGGGTCGATCGCCACCACGGCGACCTGCACCGCAGCACGCTCGTTCAGCACCGAATCGACAAAGGCCTTTTGCGTCAGCCAACGTTCTACCGTTTGCTGGTTCAGCTGCTCGGGCGTGAGAAATTTTTGCAGGATCTCCTTCTTGCGCAGATTGCGGTTGGAGACCTCCTGCACCTTGGGCAGATAGGTGCGCACCGCCTCTTCCGCGCAGGCCTGCACCCGGGAGTCGAGAGTGGTATAGATGTTCATGCCGCTCTTGTAGAGATCCCAGCCGAAATCCTTCTGCAGATTCTGCCGCAGCCATTCGGTGAAATAGGGGGCGATCCCTTCCAGCTCCGAGCCCGTGCGGGCTTTGAGACCGAGGGGTGTGGCGATGGCCTCGCGGTACTGGGCTTGCGAGATGAATCCCTCGTCGCGCATCCGATAGAGGACGATCGAGTTGCGGCGTTTGAGAGCACGATCCGGATAGCGGATCGGATTCCAGAAGGCCGGCCGCTGCAGGCTGGCCGTCAGTAGCGCGCATTCGGGCAGGGTCAGGTCATGCGCCTTCTTGCCGAAAAGGTACTGCGCCGCCGCCTCGACACCGTAGGTGCCATGTGCGAACGACATGTGGTTGAGATACATCTCGAGGATTTCGGGCTTGGTATAGGTGCGCTCGATCTGGATCGCGGTCATCCATTCCCGGATCTTGCGCGTCGCCGTCTTCTCCGGTGTCAGGTAGAGGCGCCGGGCGAGCTGCTGGGTCAGCGTGCTCGCGCCCTGCTGCTTGCTGAGGGTCAGGATATCAAAAAGGACGGCGCGGACAAACCGCATCGGCCGGATGCCCCAATGGTCGTAGAACCGGGCATCCTCGGTGGCCAGCACCGACTTGATCATGATGTCGGGAATCTCGGACATCGGCACATAAAACCGGCGCTCGGTGAAGAACTCCTTGATGAGCACCCCATCGGCCGAATAGACCTTGGAAGTCAACTCGGGATTATAATTTTCCAGGGTATCCAGCTTGGGCAGGCTCAAGCCGAGATAGATCAGCCAGATCAGCAGCAGCAAGGTCAGGGCGGCCAGGATCTGCCCGATCCGTTTCCACCTTTTCCGGGCGGGGATCGCCGTAATCCTGCGTCGCATATCGGTCATGATGGAGGTATGCTTGATCGTCATGGTCCAACCTGTCGATAAAAAGAACGCCCCGCAGAACAGGGCGTTCATCCAGCCGCTAATAGCGTTTGATGTGGGTGAGCACCTTGCGGAAGCGCGGAATGTCCTCGAGGACCCGGCCCGTACCGCGCACGACGGCGCGCAGAGGCTCTTCGGCGAGGATGACCGGGAGGTTGGTCTCGCGCCGCAGCCGTTCATCGAGGCCCTTGAGCATCGAGCCGCCGCCGCTCATCAGGATGCCGCGGTCGAGAATGTCCGCGGAAAGCTCGGGCGGCGTCTGCTCGAGGCACATCTTGACGGAGTCGACCAGCTGATCGACGGTGTCGGCGAGCGCCTCCTGGACCTGCTTGGTGCTGATCGTCACGGTCTTGGGGATTCCGGCGACCAGGTCGCGGCCCTTGACGGTCATGGTGCCCTTGCCGTCATAGGGAGCGGCCGAGCCCAGCTCGATCTTGATCTCTTCTGCGGTAATCTCACCGATGAGAAGGTTGAAGGATTTCTTAAAGTACTGAACGATCGCCTCGTTCATCTCATCGCCGCCGATGCGGATCGAAACCGAGTTGACGATTCCGAACATGGCGATGACCGCAATCTCGCAGGTGCCGCCGCCGATATCGATGATCATATTGCCGACCGGCTGATCGATCGGCAGCCCCAAGCCGATCGCGCCGGCCATGGGCTCCTCGATGAGATAGACTTCACGGGCGCCGGCGTGTTCCGCCGAATCGCGCACGGCCCGCTTCTCCACCTCGGTGATGCCGGTGGGGACACAGATGGCGATGCGCGGCCGCGGGATGCGCGTCGGCATCGCCTTGCGAATGAAATGACGGATCATCTGCTCGGCCAGCTCAAAATCGGCGATGACTCCGTCCTTGAGAGGACGAATGGTGATGATCTCGCCGGGGGTACGGCCGACCATCTCGCGCGCCTGATTGCCGAAGGCGACGATCTCCTGGGTGCTCTTGCGGATCGCGACGACCGAGGGCTCATCAAGGACCACATCCTTGCCCCGGACGTAGACCAGGGTATTGGCCGTGCCAAGATCGATGGCGAGATCGTTGGAGAAAAAGGAACCAAAACCGAAACTCATGGGGCCCAACCTTGTTAAGTTTGCGTACTGTACTGTGATTTGATCTAAACTTGCGATTAATGACGGAAATGGCGCAGGCCCGTGAACATCAGGGCCATATCATGCTCGTCGGCGGCCGCGATCACCTCCTCATCCCGCACCGAACCGCCGGGCTCGATGACCGCGGTAGCGCCCGCTTCGGCGAGAACATCAAGCCCGTCGCGGAAGGGAAAATAGGCATCCGATGCCGCGGCGGTGCCGCGCAGCTCCAGTCCGGCGCTGCGGGCTTTCATCGCCGCCAGGCGGGACGAATCCACCCGGGACATCTGCCCGGCGCCGATGCCGATGGTCCGGTCGGGGCCGGCAAAAATGATGGCGTTGCTCTTGACCCATTTGGCGATGCGCCAGCCGAAGAGCAGCGCCTGGTGTTCCGCAGCGGTCGGCGCCCGGCGGCTGACCACACGGTAGCCGGCGGCGTCGGCCGGCTCGATGTCGACCCCCTGCACGAGAAAGCCCCCGCTCACCTTGCGCACATCGCGCATGCCCGGGACGATGCCGAAACCGGGCCAGCGGATCAGGCGCAGATTTTTCTTGCCCTGCAGCGTGGCGAGAACCTCGGGCGAAAATTCCGGGGCCACCACCACCTCGAGAAAAAGCCCGGCGAGCTTGTCAGCGAGCGCCTGGGCGGCAAGCGGCCGGTTGAGCGCGACGATCCCGCCATAGGCCGAAACCGGATCGGTGGCCAGGGCCTTTTCCCAGGCCTCGAGCAGATCGCTGCCGATCGCGGCACCGCAGGGATTGTTATGTTTGACGATCACGACAGCCGGCTCGGCGAATTCCGCAGCCAGGCCGGCGGCCGAATGAATATCAAGAATGTTGTTGTAGGAGAGCTCCTTGCCATGCAGCTGCTCCCCGAAGGCCATGCCCCCGGCTTCCGCATAAAACGCCGCAGCCTGATGAGGGTTCTCGCCATACCGGAGATCCTGGATCTTGTGCAGGTGCAGATCCAGGGTGTGCGGCAGGCCGGAGGCGGTCGGTGCCGCTGCCGGCCCCGCCTCGAGCCAGGCATGGATGGCCGCGTCATAGCGGCTGGTGCAGCCGAATGCGGCGGTCGCCCAGCGCTCGCGCCAGGCCAGGCTCGTGCAACCGTCAAGCTCTTCCAGCTGCTGCAACAAGGCGGCATACTGCTCCGGCGCCGTCAGCACCGCCACGCCGGGATAGTTCTTGGCTGCGGCGCGGATCATGCAGGGGCCGCCGATATCGATGTTTTCCAGGGCTTCATCCCGGCTGCAGTCCGGTTTGGCAATGGTCGCCGCAAAGGGGTAAAGATTGACCACCACCAGATCGATGGGCGTCACTCCCAGCTCTTCGAGCTGGCGCATTTGTGCCGCATCCTCTCGCTTCGCCAGGATGGCGCCATGGATATGCGGATGCAGCGTCTTGACCCGTCCGCCGAGGATCTCCGGGAATCCCGTGAGATCGGCAACCGCGCGTACGGCGAGGCCCGCCTCCTGCAGCGCACGCGCTGTGCCGCCGGTCGAGATGAGTTCAATGCCCCGCTTTTGCAGGGCGCGGGCCAGTTCGAGTAGTCCCTCTTTGTCGTAGACGCTGAGCAGAGCGCGCCGGATTTTGATCTGGTCCAGCACCAAGGCCTCCTCAAGAGCAGTGGCAGCCGTTTCCACATTTACCCGGAAAGTAAGTATAAATAAAAATTGGCAAATATCCAAGAATTTGCTGCACCGGTCCCCCCTTTTTTGCACA
>Ga0116170_10001970_pt1 | contig 20296 bp, 19 predicted proteins | sample AD_JPNHW1_MetaG_FD_89797 | JGI IMG/M metagenome (GOLD analysis project Ga0116170, IMG submission 89797) | Active sludge microbial communities of municipal wastewater-treating anaerobic digesters from Japan - AD_JPNHW1_MetaG | ecosystem: Engineered > Bioreactor > Anaerobic > Digestate | place...
CATTGACTTTGACAAGCTTGTCGGCATAACGCCGACCGGTAACGCCTTCAACAGCAATTTTCTGAAACTCTTTGTCGAGAAACTCGTATTTCTTCTGCCAATCGATACTGGCCGCTATTTCAGGAAAGAAGAACTCCATGAACTGCTGAAAATATTTTTCTACCAGATCCTTCCATGGAGAATCTTAATCTGTGCGCTTTGCCATGTTTTTGTCCTAATAGAAGACATCACAAGTATGATACCCCGCTATCTCTTTTTAAATCAACAGTCCCTTCGAATATTGACCAGTCAGCGTAAGAGCAACCGACTGGCTCACTGGCACAAACTTGGGACAGGCCGGCGGTTGCGCATGCCATTTCCCTTAAATATCTTGAAATAAAACTCAGGTGCATCGCGCCGCCGGCACCAAATGGATTTTGGGATGATCAGGGTCGGCAAGGCGGTCAAGGGCGCGAAGGTGTGCCGACAGGATGTCGGCGAATACTCGGCTGCCGCAGGGATAGAGGCAGCCGGGTGCTAATACTGGGGCTGACGTTTAAAGAGAACGTCGGGGATATTCGCAATACCAAGGTTGTTGATATTATCAGCGAGCTGGCTGAATACGACGTTGAATCTTGCATTTATGACCCCTACGCCAGCGCCGAAGAGGTGCGCCATGAATACGGGCTTGAGATATTGCCGTCACTTGAGGCGGTGCCGGCGGTTGATGCCGGCGCCCGAGCGCGTTGCCCCGCTGAGCAGTGCGGGATACGCTGCTCTAAAGGCTAAAGCCTTAAGAGCAGCCTAATCCTGAGGCGCTCGTGCATAGGCCACCTCCTGTGGCAAATTCTCGCGGTTTCGCATGATAAATTTAAAGATCTGACCGGGGAGCCCTGCGGCATAAGCGGCTCTAACCGCTAAAGCAGTAAGAGCCGCTAAACCCTCGACAAGCTCGCCGGGTTCTGCCGCAAGGGAGCCACGCCGATTGTGGTGGATATCAAGGGGATGTTTGAGCCAGAGATGGCGGTCAAGCAGGGGGTGAGGTATTGGAGATTGTAGGATCGGCCAGTCACTGGCTTGAACTTTTATGGGCAAGGAGGGGGCTGGGCTGCTGGGGCAAAAAATCAGCTCAAGATCTCGATTTCAATATGTGTATGCCCCTGCATTTTTTTGAAATCCCGGTCAAATGTTATAAGTTTCGAACAATACCGCTCAGCAACTTTAAGGTGAACCAGATCGTTAATGTTTCGCAAATTGTCGAGTTCTAAGCCAAGCTGCACAGCTTTAATAAAATCTTCCAGTGAAATTTCCCAGGAAAGATACCTTGAATAATAGTCGAAGTCGCTCTTGATCAAGTCCGCATCCATGTGAAGCTTTGCCATGGTAAAAACCAATTCCTGGAGAACCAGCACAGAAAGATGCAATTCAGACGCTTCTGCCAGAGATCTAATAAGGCATAAAGCCTTGTCCTTTTTGGCGATGTCCTGTTCGATACCGGCATAAACAAGAACATTGGTATCAAGGTAAACCATTGTTCATGTCCTGCATCAGGCTGTCTAAATCGATGTTTGCGTCAACCTTGAAATGACGCTGCTGCAAAGTTTCGAAAAATTCAACGGTCTGCTTGCTCCATGCCAATTTCCGGTCGGCATGGGTTCGGGCAGAGGCTTCAGCCTTAAGATTCCTGATCATCAACAGGAATTTCCCGCGAAGTTCTTCGGGCAACTGACGAAAGTCATCAAGAATGCTTTCTTCAAGAGAATTTTTCGTGTTCATACAACCAGCCTCTGTTTTCAGGAATACTCGACTAATAAGTCTAACAATTTTGCAGTTTCCAGGCAAGCTCTCTTTTTCGGGCTCGCGGCTACATCCACATGGGCAAGATTACACATCACCCTCCAGCGCCAGCTGCTTAATCAGTTCATAGACGCAGGAAGTAACATAGCGGGCCTTCAAGTTCGGCCCGGCTATAATACGACGGCACTATAATATCTCAAAAGCAACAGTTGTTGTAAATCGATACAGTCAACACTCAGCAGCCAGCTGTCTCACTTGCACAAACCAGGTATAGGCTGTCGCTCGCGCATGCCTTTTCCCTTAAATATGATGTAATCGGATTCGATGTTAACCAGGAAAAGGTCGCGCTGATGCAACAGGGGATCGACCCGACGGGGGAAGTGCCGGAAGGCGGACTCAAGAACGTTAAAATCGACTTTACCACTGACCCCGAAAAACTCCGGGAATGCCGCTTTATCATTGTGGCGGTGCCGACGCCGGTTGATCGCAACAAGAGGCCTGATCTGACGCCGCTGGTGATGAGTTCGACCACGGTGGGCAAGTATATTCCGAAGGGGGCCGTCGTCGTTTATGAATCTACCGTTGCACCCGGGCGCGCTGACCCGCTGAGCAGTGCGGGATACGCTGCTCTTAAGGCTAAAGCCTTAAGAGCAGCCTAATCCTCAGGCGCCCGAGTATAAGTCACATCCTGTGACGAACGCTTGAAGTGCTGCGGGCGGCCGGAACCAAATGGAACTTTTTGAAGTTCTTTCCCGGGCTGGTCGGCGGGCACTGTATCGGGGTCGACCCCTACTACCTGACCTACAAGGCTGAAGAAGTCGGCTATCACCCGGAAGTGATTCTTTCGGGGCGTCGCATCAACGACGGAATGGGCAAGTTTGTTGCCGAGAACACCGTGAAGAAGCTGATCAGGGTCGGCAAGGCGGTCAAGGGCGCGAAGGTGTGCCGACAGGATGTCGGCGAATACTCGGCTGCCGCAGGGATAGAGGCAGCCGGGTGCTGATTCTGGGGCTGACGTTTAAAGAGAACGTCGGGGATATTCGTAATACCAAGGTTGTTGATATTATCAGCGAGCTGGCGGAATATGACGTTGAATCTTTCATTTATGACTCCTACGCCAACGCCGAAGAGGTGCGCCATGAATACGGGCTTGAGATATTGCCGTCACTTGAGGCGGCGCCGGCGGTTGATGCCGTTATTCTCGCGGTTTCGCATGATAAGTTTAAAGATCTGACGCTTGATAAGCTGGCCGGGTTTTGCCGCAAGGGGGCCATGCCGATTGTGGTGGATATCAAGGGGATGTTTGAGCCAGAGATGGCGGTCAAGCAGGGGGTGAGATATTGGCGATTGTGATTTTGATGAACGCGGAAAGGCAAGACAGGCCACTGATGAACACGGGCCACGGATGAACGCGGGCCACGGATGAACACTGATGAACACGGATGAACGGCGAAGTCTGGTTTAGCAGGCCGTGCTATAAGAAGGTTCGTGTCGAGAGCGGGAGTTGGCGACAGAACATGAAGATCACGGCGATTTGAGAGTTGAAATTGGCACTGACAAAGCGTAGAATTGTGACATGAACAAAACCTTTGAACTGATAAAAGCGCTTATTGCAGACAATGATGTTCTGGTTTCCGGCAGTAATTGTAACCGCTTATCGGCCTGACCCGAAGTTATGGTCAAAAGACCTGAAGCGGAGATTGAAAAAATGAACAGGCGACAGGAAAAATTTATTCATGTTGGCAACTTTGTGGCCAGGGTTGAAGTGGACCTCGTTTATAATGAAGACTCATGGTCTCCATGCCTCACTCTTGAAGACGCACAAAGACTTGACAAAATTCGCATGGCGCTGCAAAAAGGCGATATCAAAGCAGCTGCGCAAAACGCACAAATTTTCCAGCTGACACCAGTAACTAAAGCTGCTTAAAACGGCCTTTTCCCTGTAGCTGCAAGAGTTGCTCAGCAGCACAAATTTGGGCCAGGCTGGCGGTCAGCAGGGGGTAAGGTATTGTAGATTGTGATACTGTGAGATTACCTCAGAGCTGCGGCTTTTTGGCCATGGATGACCTTACAAAATTGTTCAGAGAGGTCGTTGCCTGACCCGGTCTTTTTCGATGATGGTAAACCTTCCAGGCAGGACAATACTGCCATTCTTCAAGACAAACAGAATTTTTTGCGCAGCTTCTTCAGGAGCGGCTGGAGCAAATCTGAAATACACCAGACCGGCGGGAATCGGCAGCTTTCTGCGGTAAATAAGCTCTCCGTAGTCACGATCAAAAGTCAGCAAAATGCTATTTTCTGATGCCGCTCTGGCTAAGACCATCCTGTCACTGATTCCGGGAGTTTCTTCAACAATAGCCGTAACTGAATAACCGGCACGGCGCAGGCAATTAACACTTGCCAACGGAATATTCTCATTTGCCAGAAACAACATCAGGCTGCCTTTTCAGGGATCTCATAGAGACTTTCATCGCGCATGCACTCTGACGTATAGGCAAAAAGCGCCTGTAAAATCCTGGGATTCAAGGACGGGTAGTTTTCAAAAAGCTGCTGGTGGGTCCAGCCCTCGGCAAGAAGTCCGAGGATGAAATCTACTGCCAGCCGAGTGCCTTTTACAGCGGGTTTGCCAGCCAGTATGTCAGGGTCAGAATGAATGTATTCACGCCAGTCCATCATATACTCCTTTTCGAATCTGCTCTAAATGATATCAGCAAAACATCAGCCAGGCAACAGTGAACCGGCAGATTACTGGTTTCCCGAAAAAGATCCATTCTATCCTTGTCTGATCGGCGGGCAAATTTACGCAAGCTTACACCTCACTCCAGCGCCAGCTGTTTGATCTGCTCATAGACCCAGGAAGTGACATAGCGGCCTTCCCGCTCGGCCCGGCTGCGTTCGCGTGCGGTCAGTCTCGCTCTCAGACTGTTAATGACTGCATCGTCAATGCGGGGTCGACCCAAAGCTTTCAGGGCCTGCACCAACAATGCTGTAGCAGGCGACAAAACCGTTGTATCTCGGTTTGAGCGATGAATAAACTCAAGGCTACCGCCATCCCAGATGTATTTTCTGGCGGGGCCATCGCTGAAATACTGATAACGGGCAGGAATCTGTGTTGATAATCCAAGGATATTCAACGCCGTTTCACCAGATGGCAATATCGTCCAGCCATGGGTTCGCGCGATAGCTTGAGCCATGGCATCCGGATCGGGACTGGCGGGTGCCTGGAAAAGACTGCTGAATGCCGGATAATCATACAGGCCGCGTAGCAGTCGACGAATCGTGCCAGATTCTGCCAGACGCGACAGAGTCTGACGGACGGTTTCAGCTGTTGCCAGATCGTGAAAATCTTTTGGCGTAAAAACAGCACCCCTACCGTAACCATAAATCCTTGAAAGAATCTTTTGTGAGGTATTTTGGTTCATATATAATTACACACTTATGTCACTAAAAATAACGTTTTTTAGTGACAAAGTAAAGAGCTGTATGCAAATATTGGCAGTTGCAGTAAAAATAAACAGTAACCTCAGCAAAGCAGTATCCCTTGCTTGAGACAATGCTAAAACCAGAAAACGCCGGGCTGGAATGCGACGGCTTTATCATATCTCAAAAGCAAACGTTGTTGTAAATCGATGCAGAGCGGTGGTCTGAAAAAACTGGTCAAGGCGATAAGTGATGAAGCCCTGCATCGATAAGGCTGGCACTGTAATCTAGGAGGCACGCGGTCAGGATGAGGCGATGAGCTTGAGCGGTTCTTCGGCCGAGATTTTTGCGGCAAGATCGTGTTCAGGGCGACTTTGTTTCATTTCGAGCTTTCCTTTTCTCTAGCAGGCGATGGTTTTGCTAATGCCATTAGCAGGCCGTATGAGATGCGTTCCTGTTCGAGACGCAGAGATTTTGCGAAGCTGTTGGCGATCAGATCCTGATAAAGAGACTGTTCATCAGGGGTCAGACGAGGCAGATCGCGATTGACGGGTTTTGGTTCGGTGCCCCAGAACTCCTGATTCGCCAGCAGTGTCGCCCTGTTCATCAACATCGATCTGGCCTGCGGAAAATAACTGCGCAGCTGATCGAGCATGGCAAAGCCATGCGTGTCAATGTCGCCCCAATAGCTGATAGCGACAGTTTTGAGCCAGTCGACAGCGGCAAGCCGGTCGAGACCGTAACCGAGACCAAAAATCACAATCGCGCCCGGCACCGGCGGAAAAGCAAGGCCGTTGATCTCATTCTCAGTTATAAAAACCATGCGCAGCGGCAACCGCAGCCTGGCAAATTCATCAATTTTTATCTGCAGGTCGCTGAGCCCCTGAATTGTCAGCCCTGAATCAAGAATTCTGAAGCGCACCGTCACAGGCTTCACCCTGAACCCATAACGCTGCTCAAACCCGCTAATACCCTTAAATTCACGGTTGATTGCTGAATCGGGCAGCGCCAGATCAAACAGCTCACTCAGCACTTTTTTGTTGCCCTCGATGAACTTGGTGTCTATGCCGGCCAGATCGAGCTGGCGCAGGTAGATATCGGGGCGGGGTCGGGCTTTTAACCAGTCTGTAACAGCCATGAAGCGCAGCCAGTTACCAGCATTTTCGATTACCAGAAACGGATTTGCGACAAACCATGAGTGCCACCCGGCAAATTTTGGCAGAACCTGCTCACAGATCTTCTGGAACAGGGCAAACTGTGTTTCAGCTTTAACAAGCCTGAGAAGGTCAGAGCGGCTTGCGACGATCATAGCTATAGGCAGCATATTGCGCCCAACCACCCGATTTTCGACTTCGTGGTATTCAAGCTGTAACCCTGGTTGGTTAAGTTTTTGCAGATCGTTTTTCAACCCGTCTATCCAGGTTTTTACCTCAGCAAAAAGCTGGTTCAGCTCGCGCCCTGAGGGGTGTTTAAGGCTGATGCGGCGCGGAAAAAGTTCTTCATGCTGCAGAAAACCCCGCAGATAAAGGCCTTTTTGCCATTCCCCGAGCAGGCGCTTCTTTACATCCGAAAATGTTGTCCAGTCGTTCATGGCTATCTGGCCTCACGTTCAGCACGATATTCGGAGATCGTCAGGTTGCGCAGCAGTGATTCAGATTCGTTGTTGCTGTGAACAAAGCCGACGCTCTCAACGTATGGCTCAATTACATGAATTTTCTGCAGCGGCGTCACGATAAGCAACTGCAGGTTGAGCCGCCTGAAGAGCTCGAGCGCGTAGCGCGTTGACTCATCAGAGCCGCGTCCAAACGCTTCGTCAATCACTACGAACCTGAAACTGCGTGATTTTACGGTGCGGCGCTCAAGCCCGAACTGGTAAGCCAGGCTTGCCGCGAGAACGGTATAGGCAAGTTTTTCTTTCTGCCCGCCTGATTTGCCGCCAGAATCTGTATAATGCTCGTATTCGCTGTTATCTTCGAGCCAGCGCTCTGAGGCAGCAAAGACAAACCAGTTGCGCACGTCGGTCACTTTACGCACCCAGCGCTGGTCAGACTCAACCAGCCCTTCGCGGCCCCTGAAACGCTCAATTATCGCTTTTACCAGCAGAAACTTGTTTTCTGCATACTGCTCATCCTCGCTGCCGGTAAGGCTATCTTCGGTGCATGCTTTCAGTTCCTGTTTGAAATCCATGATATCAGCATCAGTAGTCGACTGCCCGTCGAGCTGAATATACCTGCCCTTGTTGTATTCAATCTCTGCCAGCGATTCATTGATCTTGCTTATGCGTTCCCTGATTTTCTGGCATTCGCAATTCAGCTGTGAGTGGAAATTGGCAATTTCGTTGATGGTATTCTCATTTAAAAGTCGTTTAAAACGCTCTTCAAAGGCCGGTAGTGAATCTTCTCTGAGCTTTTTCAGGCTTTCGCGATACTCTGCCGACGCCTCGACCCTGGCATCATATTCCTGCGTTTCAACCGGGTAATCGCGCTTGTAATTCTGCATGGCGCTCACGATTTTTTCTTCAATGGTCTTTAATCGCCGACTTTCGCTATCAATACGGCTTTGCAGATGGTCGCGCATTTTACCTTCAATTTCGCCAATATTGCGCAAAGTCAGCACAGTATCGCCCTGAACCTGATTTCTGATCGTATCGAGCGTCGCGCAAAGAGTCTTCATTACCCCTGTGCTGAACTCGCGCAGCACTTCTTCAAGGTCTCTGAGGTGCTCCCGGCATTTTTCGAGCTCACCCTCTGCTCTGGCCTGCTTTGCCTTGGCTTCGTCAAGAGAGTTGCCGACCTTCTGCATTTTTGTCTCAAGGTCTTTTAGAGTTTGCGACAGTTGTCTGAGAATGTCTGATGCTGCCTCAAGCTTTTTCTGCTCAGCCTCAAGATCGGCAATTTCACCGGCTATCCTTCGCCAGTCGATTTCAGAATAGCTCTCAAAAATTGATAACTGCTCGGCGGCGCTCTTCTGCTCGAGATTCTGCGCCTTGTCTTCTTTGCAGGTTTTCAGAATTCTGGCCTTCTGGCTTAAATCGTCAAGAACGTTCTGCAGTTCTGTATTCAATGCCTTTATTTTTGCCTCGTTGCTCCAGCCAAGAACGTAACGGGAACGGTCGGCAATGCTGTGCCGGTCGTCTTTTTCATGACGCTGGCCGCCGCTTTTCAACTGACCGTCGCGAGAGATCGCCTGATGCTCTCTTCTGAACTGTTCCATACTTTCGCAGCAGATGTAATCAAAACGCTGGCCAAGCTCGCCGGCAAGCCAGTCGTAAAACTCAGAGTCAGCTTTGATCTCGAGTTTTTTGACCAGCGACTGTGGTTGCGGTTCAGCAACACTCGACCGTGCTTCTTTTTTGACTCTGAAATACACGAGGCGACCGCGCAGGTCGGTTTTATCGACCCACTCAGATACTTTGGCATAGTGTTTTTCAGGCACCAGCATTGAAAGGGCAAAGTTGTGCAGCAGGCGTTCGGCGGCCCCTTCCCATAGCTGTTCAGAGGGCTGTATCTGAATAAGCTCGCCGGCAAACGGAAGCTGTTGCTCATTAACCCCAATAGCTGCACACAGACTTGCTCTTATGGTGATTTGCGCCCCTGGAATATTACTGCGGCGCCTTTTAAGAGAGTCGATCTCTACTTCGAGGGCTGTTTTTCGGGTATTCAGGTCACGGGCTTCGACCTCGTGGTCGGTGATAGTTTTCTGCAGCTCATTATCGATTTTTACGAATTGCGGGCGCATCCGGGCGATTCTATCGCAGTTCTGCTGAAACTGGTCTATCGACTCTGGTGCCTTCAATTTCAGGTGTTGCGCCAGATTCTGGTATTTGTCAGATTTTTTGTCAGCGCTTGCTTTTTCACGGTTTTTATCAACGATCTTCGCCTTAACATGAGCTATTCGGTCGCCGCCATTTGTTGCAATCTGCTGTTTGAGGTCATCACGACTAGCCTGAAGATCTGAGTTCTTATGCTGCAAATCTGCTATTGTCTCGCCCAGCCGGGCAAGATTGCCGGTCAAAGCCTGCTGCTCATTCCGCAACAGATCGCTCTTTGCAGCGGCGAAATAATGTCTGAGACAATCACGGTTCTGGCGCTGCGCACTGATATTTCGATTCATCATGTCCTGTTGATCGCAGCTCGAAACGATTTCGCTCAGCTTGGCAATTTGGTCCTTTGCCGTAAGAACGAGCTTGTGAGCACGATGCAGATCATCGTAGTGTTTGAGCAGCTGGGCGATGCGCTCTTTGACGTCGAATTCCTGCAGCATGTGCTCACGGACAAAGCTGGTAAGATTGCCGACCGATTTCATCGAAACCGTCTGGTTGAAGAGTTCGAGCGCCTGGTCGCTGCTGATGCCAAAATGCCGTTTAAACTCGGCACAATAACTTGCAAAGCTTTCATACAAAGTGGCTTTGTGTGTCTTCAGCTTTTTCTTCAGGCCGGCAAGCTCAGAGCCGAAATTGGCAAAACCATGAGCCGCTAATTGCTCTCCTTTAAAAGCCCAGGCATCAATGGAAATCGGCCATACCATTGCAAAAAGCTCCGACGGCTCAGCGTTTATAAATTCGCCATCAGACTTCGGAGCATTCTTAATTTTTTTATTACCAATCTTTGCATTGGTTAACCTGCATTGATGATAACATTTTCCAGGGAAATAGTGAATAAACACGCTGCGGCGGGCGCAGAGGGCGTGATTAGTACCGAGATAGGAAGCCTGCGATATAAGCAGGTTGGCAAGAAGATTGTTGTGGGGTGCGGGCTGTGTTATCATCGGGATGACGGCGTGCCAGCACTTCGAGGAGGATTCGGGCTGATGAGCAGATTTTTCAATACCACGGGGCCATGCAACCCCGAAAGACATTATATGCTGCCGGCCCATGAACGACTTGTGGGAGCTCACCTTGAGCGCTATATTAAAAACCAGCTCTACTGGGTGCTGCACGCGCCGCGCCAGACGGGTAAGACCACCTTTCTGCAGAGCTGGATGCACGAAATCAACAGCGGCGGCGAGGGTGTTGCCTGCTATGTCAGTGTCGAGCGCTGCCAGGGGTTTCCTGATGCTGACGACTCCATACCGGCGATCTGCCGGGCAATTGAAGAATTTGCCGGCAAAGAACTGCCTTCAGAACAGGTGCCGACCTATCAGGCAATGGAATCAAGCAGTCAGTTGAGTTCGATGCTCAGCGCCTGGGCGGAACAGGTTGCGCCGAAGCCTTTGATCATCTTGTTCGACGAAGTCGATACCCTGCAGGATCAAGCGATGATCAGTTTTCTGCGGCAGTTGCGTTCGGGTTTCGCCGCGCGTGGCGTGGGCAAGTTTCCGGCGTCGGTGGCGCTGGTGGGCATGCGCGACCTGCGCGACTACCTGATTCGGTCGAAAGATGGTGTAGCGCTCAACCCGGGCAGCCCGTTCAATATCAAAGAAAACTCGGTGACTCTCAGCAACTTCAGCGCCGAAGACGTGGCTCGACTTATCGGTCAGCACATTCTCGAGACCGGCCAGCAATTCACCCCTGAAGCCATCGCACTCGTTTACGACCTGTCGCGCGGGCAGCCCTGGCTGGTCAACGCGCTATGCAAAAAATGCGCCTGGGAACTGGTACCGGAAGAATCACGCGAAACGGTAACGGCCGATCATATTCTTCAGGCAAAAGAGTTGCTGATCAGAGAAAGAGCCGTTCATCTCGACAGTCTGGCCGAGCGCCTCAAAGACCCGAAGGTCAAGCGCATTGTTGAAGCGATTCTCGTCGGCAAAAGCGACCCCGCAATCGGAAGGGCTGACCGTGATGTCGAACTATGCATGGATCTCGGCCTGGTAATCTTCGAAAATGGCCTGAGAATTGCCAACCCGATCTACCAGGAAATTATTCCGCGAGTTCTGAGCCAGAACGCGCAGGACAATGTGCCTGCACCCGAATGGCGCTGGCAGAAAGACGACGGTTCACTCGACTACGCGGCCCTGTTTGCCGAGTTTCAGGCTTTCTGGCGCCGCAACAGCGATGCCTGGGAAAGCAAAATGGAATACGTCGAGGCGTTTCCGCATCTGCTGGTCATGGCCTTTTTGCAACGGGTCATCAACGGTGGCGGCCGCATCGAACGCGAATACGCTGCCGGGCGCGGCCGGGTCGATCTTGCCGTCGAATGGCATGGCGTCTGGGCGGTCATCGAAATCAAGCTGGTTCACCCTCAAGACAGCCTCGAAACCACGATCGAAGAAGGCCTGAAGCAGACCGCCCGCTACCGCGATACGGTCGGGGCAAAAGAAGCCTGGCTCATCGTCTTCGACCGCCGCGACAAAAGCCGCACCCTGCCCTGGGAACAACGCCTCAGCCGCAGCACCCGTGATACCACAGGCGGCCCGATCGAAGTGGTCACCTGCTAGCCCATCGTGTCTTTCGACAGAAAGAATGTTCTGGCGCCGGTCTGGCGATGGTTACATATTGCCGATGCCGGCCATGAGGGCGGCGGCGATGAAGAGAAGCATGTTCAGGGTGACGAAGGCGAGGGTGACTTCATGGTGGGAATGGCCCTTCTGAACCGCCTGCTGGTAAAGATGCTGGCGGTGTGGTTCCCAGAAGCGCTCGCCGCGCAGAATTCTCTTGATGAGTGTGAAACTGGCATCGCCCCAGAATAGCGCCAGCAGCAGAAGAAATGTGTAAAAGCCGCCGGCCCAGCCGGTGCCTGAACCGATGGCGAGGCAGCCGAAAGCGTAGCCCAGAAAGCCGCTGCCGGCATCGCCCATGAAAATTTTGGCTGGCGGCCAGTTCCAGAAGAGGAAGCCGAGGGCGGCGGCCGCAATGACCCAGGCGACGGTCAGGGGTGCCATCAGGCCAAGGCGCCCGGCGATGTAACCGCCTCCGAGGGCGATGATTACGGCCTCGGCGCCGGCAAGGCCGTCGATACCGTCCATGAAATTGTAAAAGTTGATCGACCAGGCAACCCAGAACCCGGCGCAGAATTTTTGTGCCAGCGTTGTTTCGGGGGGCAGCAGTAGCTGAACTGCCCAGGCAGCGGCTATCACATGCACCATGAACCGGGTTCTCGCCGGCAGTGACGATTTATCGTCAAGCCAGCCGATCCAGGCCACGGCACTGCCGCCGACGCCGATCACCAGCGCCCAGTTGAGTGGCAGCAGATTCGGCCTGATCAGCCCAAGCAGGCTTATTGAAACAATTGAGGCCAGGGCCATGGGGGCGCCCCCGGCTCTGGGCATCGGTTGCTCGTGCAGGCTGCGCTGATTCGGGATATCCATGCAGAGCGATTTTTTGATCGAGACATAGCGCATGAAACCGCAGCCAATGCTCGAAAAAATCGTGGTCAGCATGCAGACGACCACCAGCAGAAAGGGGATTTCCATGAGAATGTTGACGTGCGGCATGCCTAAGCTCCCTTTCTGGTCTGCTCATTCTGGCTGGGGATGAAGTGGTCGATCAGGTGGCTCAGCACGCCACTGCTGCCACGGCGGGTGCAGTAAATAATGGGCAAGTTTTCTTTCGCGGCCAGGGGCACGAGTTCGCGCAGCAGGGTGTGAGAAATCTGCCTGACGATGACGACCAGGGCGTCGGTTTTGCCAAGCCCGTTGCGAAGATCGTGCAGGTTTTGAAAGCCGCTGTGCCATGTGACCACCAGGCTGTGGCGGGCCAGAACCCGTTCGTATTCAGGGCCGATGCGGTCGCCGCCAAAAATATGCAGGCGCTGGCCGCTGAACTGAAAGACTGCCGCCGCGCCCTCGCTGGCCGGAAACCCGCCGCAGAAACTGCATGACTGGCCTGACCTGCATGCGCGTGCCATAACCGCGAGGTGGGCGCGTTCAAGGCAGGCTGGTGCCGAGCAATAAGCGGCAACCGGCAGGCTGGGGCGCAACCCGGTGAGCACCTGGCGGTAATCGCGGCTGAATTTGAGCTGCTGATCTTTTTCGTGTTTAAAACTGACCTTCAGTTTGCCGAGTTCGCTGCAGAAAGCGTCGAAATCAAAGAGGTCGGCATTAAAAAAGGCTTGCAGCTGCCTGGTTGAAGCCGAAAGACTGACGAAACTCTTTTCTTCTGAGGTTTTAAGCGGTTCAAGGTAATAAATACCCGCCTCGCGTCGGTCGGTTTCGGCAAGACAGATGCCACGCACCGGTTTGTCTTTAAGATGCGCGTCACAGGCGACGCAGACCGGCAGTTTTTCTTCTTCGTCTGAGATGAACCAGAGGTTGTCAGATTCTTCTTTGAGATAGCCGAGCAGGGCGCGGCGCCCGTCGGTTTCGAGTGATACGAGCTTGACCGGCACGCCGTCAGAATCGCAGGCGAGCAGGGCAAACTCTTCGATGATGACTTCTGAAGACTTTACCAGCGGCGCCGGCAGGGTGACTGCCCGGCCGGTGACCGATATAAACAACCATTCAGGCTGCCTGCCGGGGTTGGTGACTCTTGTGACCAGCTGGCCGGCGATGAGTTGTGCCTGAGAACTCTGCTGCTCTTCGAGGTTTTTGAGCGCGAGTTGCAGGTTTTCGATGCGCCGCTGCTGGTCGGTATCGGTGCGCAGGCGGGCGAGCAGCTCTGACTTTTCGGTTTCGAGGCGTTCTATTGATTTGTCGCGGTTCTGCAGGGCTTTCTGCAAGCCATCTATCTGCTGCTGGAAATTGGCGTTCTCGTCTTTGAGAGCCGCGGTTGCATCGGTCATGGCCGCGATGGAATCGGCGTCGGTGTGGTCGGGTCGGGGTTTGCCGGCGGCGAAGTTTTTCAGCTGCAATTGCAGGCTGCTGATCTGGCGTTCGAGTTCTTCGAGCCTGGCAGAACTGCTTTTTAGCTGAAGAACGTTTTCTTCGAGATTGCGGTTCAGGGTTGAAACTTCTTTTTCGCGGTTTTCGAGGTCTTTTTTGAGCTGGCGATTGTCAGATTTAAGGTTTTCGTTGGCGGTTTCAAGTTCGCGACTTCGCTTAACGGCTTTGGTGGCCATTTCGGTGGTTTCGTGCAGGCGTTTTTCGAGGTCTGGCATGGCCAGGGCGGCGGCGGTGGCAGCTTTTTCTTCGAGTTCGAGTTCGGGGTGTTCGGCAAAATATTTTTCGTAAATTCGCCCGGCCCCTTTGCGCGGGTCGATGCGGGCCAGGAGTTTGATTTTGCCGGGTTTGCCGTAACTGCCGGCGATCAGCCTGGCGATATTCTCAGGGTTGGCCGGAACACTCAAAAACCCCATGGTTTTCGGGTTTTTTTCGATCCAGGTGAAGAGAATGATTTTGCGGAGTTCCTGGTCTTCGCCGGCGGCGTCCATGACCTCGTCGATCAGGGGGGGGCGGTTGGTAATTTTGTGCCGTCTGATGTAACGGGCGCATTTCTGGGCGAGGGGGCGGTTGGGCAATACCCAGTTCAGGAGGTCGGCGTCAGCGGTATCGCGACACAGATGCCCGAGCAGGTCGGTATCTTCGAGCAGTCGCGCAAAGACTGGTCCCCAGTAGTCTTCAGCCATTTGTCATATCCTTGAGGCGGTTGAGAATGTTCAATGCTTCGAGGGGCGTAATATTGTTGACATCGATGTGCGAGATCGCCTCGATAACCTCGTTGCCGGGGGCAAACAGGCTGAGTTGCTGCGGTTTGTGAGCGCCCGGGGAAGTGCGCAGTGAGCGGGTGACTCGATCGAGTTCTTCGAGTTCGGTTTTTTCGAGTTCAAAAAGTATTTCTCTGGCCCGTTCGATGACGCTGGCCGGCAGGCCCGCCAGGCGTGCTACTTCGATGCCGTATGATTTGCTGGCCGGCCCTTCGTTTATCGCGTGCAGAAAGACCATTTCGCCGGTTTTTTCGTTGTGACTGACGCCGACGTTGAGGTTGAAAACCCCTTTGTGAACGCTGTCGAGGTCGGTCAGTTCATGGTAGTGTGTGGCAAATAGTGTGCGGGCGCCGATGTGCAGGTTGAGGTGTTCTAGAATCGACCAGGCGAGCGACAGGCCGTCGAAGGTTGAGGTGCCGCGCCCGATTTCGTCGAGAATCAGCAGACTGCGATTGCTGGCGTTTTTAAGGATCGCCGAGGCTTCCATCATTTCGACCATAAAGGTTGACTGGCCGCGCACCAGATTATCAGATGCGCCGACCCTTGTAAAAATGCGATCTACCACGCCAATCTCGGCGCTGTCAGCCGGAACAAACGAACCGACCTGGGCCATGAGAACAATCAGAGCAGCCTGACGCAGATAGGTTGATTTGCCGGCCATATTTGGCCCGGTGATGATTGCCTGGCGCCGATCGTCGTTGAGGGTCAGATCGTTCGGGTGAAATTCGCCGTTGTCGAGGAATTTTTCGACGACCGGGTGGCGGCCTGCTTTGATTGCGATGCGGTTTTCGGCGTTGACGAGCGGGCGGCAGCAGCGGGTTTCGCCGGCGAGCTGGGCAAGTGAACTGATGACATCGGCGGTGGCGATGGCCATGGCGTTGTCTTTGATGGCCGGAATCTCTTCGAGGGCCTTTTTAACGAGGTTTTCGTAGATTTCTTTTTCGATGGCCGTTGACTTTTCGCCGGCGGTGAATGCCTTGTTTTCGTAATCTTTGAGTTCGGCGGTGATGAAGCGTTCGCCGGTGGTGAGGGTCTGCTTGCGCACGTAATTATCGGGAGCCTGGTCGGCCTGGGTTTTCGAAATTTCGATAAAGAAGCCGAATACGCTGTTTTTGCGCACTTTGAGAGTCTTGATGCCCGTGCGTTGCTTTTCTTGTTCTTCGAAACGGCGCAGCCACTCATCGCCATCACGAAGCAGGCCGCGGAGTTCGTCAAGCTCGGGGCTGATGCCGTCGCGAATCACGCCGCCATCGGCGAGTGCCGCCGGCAGTTCATCGCGCAACTGCGCGTCGAGATGGGCGGTCAGGTCGGCGAGGGGCCGGCAGTTCCCGGCAATTTCGTTGAGACCGGCTTCGCGCAGGCGATTCTGCAGGGCAGGCACCCGGCCGAGACCGAGGCTCAACGCCTGAAGGTCGCGCGGGTTGCGGCTGCCGAGGGTAATCTTGCTGAGAGTGCGTTCGAGATCGGGAACCCCCTTCAGGAGTTCTCGGGTTTCGGCGAGCAGCAGAGCGTTATTGACAAAGAGTTCGACCATATCGAGGCGGCGGTTGATGGCGGCCGGGTCGATCAGTGGCTTCAGCAGCCATCTTTTGAGCAGTCGTGCCCCCATGCTGGTGCGGGTGCGGTTCAAGACGTCGAAGAGGGTGCCGCCGATGTTCTGATTGCGGCCATTGGGAAGCAGTTCGAGATTGCCGAGCGTCGCTTCGTCGAGCACCATACCATCGCCGAGCCGGTATTCGCGTGGCAGGCTGAGATGATTCAGCGGGCAACGCTGCGTATCGAGCAGGTGATCGGCAAGCATGCCCAGGGTTTTAAGCACCAGCGGCGGCATGGCGAGAAATCTGGCGCGATGCTCGGCCGGGTAAAGGTTGCTGAGCATATCGACGGCTTCCGCTTCGCTGAGGCGGGCCGGGTGAATTTCGGCCTTGAGGTGCTGCCATGGCGCCGGAGCCGGCATTGCCCCTGAAGCATCGGTCAGGCAGAGAATCTCACGTGGCAGCAGGCGGGTGAATTCTTCGGGCAGCATGGCCATTTCGAGCTGATCGCCGCCGGTGATGATGACTTCGCCGGTGCTCAGTTCAACGGCAGCCAGGCAGAAGCGCTCGTTACTGCTGCCGAAGGCGGCGAGGTAATTGTTAGAGCTTTCTTCGAGCATTGTGGGGTCAGAAACGGTGCCCGGGGTGATGATGCGCACCACCTCGCGTTTAACCAGGCCCTTGGCCTTTTTGGGGTCTTCGACCTGTTCGCAGATGGCGACGGTGAAACCGCGTTGCACGAGTTTGGCAATGTAGCCATCGATGCTGTGATAGGGCACGCCGGCGAGGGGAACGGGGTTGCCGCTGCTTTTGCCGCGTGCGGTGAGGGTGATCTGCAATTCACGGGCGACGAGCACCGCGTCTTCAAAGAAAGTTTCGTAGAAATCGCCGCACCTGAAGAGCAGAACAGCGTTCGGGTTGGTCGCCTTGATATCTTTATACTGCTGCATCAGAGGCGTCAGGCCGGCTTCTGAATTCTGTCGGGCTTCGATATCAGGGTTCAGTTCTGTTTCTTTCATGGTGCTGCACTTATTCGTCGAATTTCAGCTGGTTCTGGGTGACGGGCGGTTCGGGCGGCCGCATGCCAAAGTATTCCCAGGCGGCGCGGGTTGCGATGCGGCCGCGACTGGTGCGGGCAATGAACCCGATCTGAATCAGAAAACTCTCATATACGTCATAAATGGTATCGGCCTCTTCGCCCACTGAAACGGCCAGGGTATCGAGGCTGACCGGGCCGCCGTCGAAGCGGCGCAACAAAATATCGAGGATTTTCCGGTCGATGTAATCAAGCCCCATGCGGTCGACCTGCAGCATCTGCATGCCGGTTTCGACGGTAGCAAGATCGACGGTCTGGCATTTGTTAACCTGGGCGACGTCGCGCATGCGTTTGAACATGCGTATCGCGACGCGGGGGGTGCCCCGGGCGCGTCTGGCGATTTCGCCGGCGGCTTCAGGGCTGACCGGGTATTGCAGGCGTGCCGAAACTGATTCGATCAGCCGGGTAAGCTCGCCGATCGAGTAATAGTCGATGCGCGAAACGACGCCGAATCTGGTGCGCAGCGGTGCTGAAACGTCGCCCTCGCGTGTGGTGGCGCCGATCAGTGTGAAGGGTTGCACTTTCATGCGCAGACTGCGGGCCGTCGGGCCTTTGCCGATGAGCACGTCGAAGTGGTAGTCTTCCATGGCGGGGTAGAGCACTTCTTCGACGTTCTTGCTGAGGCGGTGAATTTCGTCGATAAACAGCACATCGCCCTGACGCAGCCCGGTGAGCAGGGCAGCTACATCGCCGGCACGGTTGAGCACCGGGCCAGAGGTGATGCGTATCTGTACACCCATTTCGGTGGCGATAACGTTGGCGAGTGTCGTTTTGCCTAGCCCCGGCGGGCCGAGCAGCAGGGTGTGATCGAGTGGTTCGCCGCGTTCGCGGGCGGCGGCGATGAAGACGCGCAGTTTTTCGACAATGGCCGACTGACCGATGAATTCATTGAACTGGCGCGGGCGAAGGCTGGGCAGCAGAATTTCTTCGTCGCCGGGCAATGGGGTCCGTGCCAGGATAGACTCAGATTCAAGATCTTCGTCTGTTTCGATCTGGTCGGCGGCAAGCAGTTCTTCTGCTTCGTCGCGCAGGTTCTTTTTACGCATGCGGGTCTACTTTGCTGGTGATTTTAACTGGTTCATGATAACAGAAATGCCTGCATCAGGGAAGAGAAGAGTTGCCCACAGATAAACCCGTCTGGCCGCCGATCAGGAAGGGGATACTCAGCTGCTGAAGGTTCGCAGTACGGCTTCGATTATTTCTTCGATGGTTGAGGCGGGGGTGAAGCTGCGGGCGAGCTTTTTGAGGCAGTGGGTGATTTCTTTGCCGGTGTAGCCCAGGTTTTCGAGGGCTTCGCGCACATCGGCCTCGAACGGGATACCGCCGGTGCCGGACTCGGCTTCGTTTGCCGGGGTGACGGTGCCGATGCCGAGTTTGGCAATCAGTTCTTTTAGTTCGACGATCAATCTCGAAGCGAGTTTGGGGCCGACGCCTTTTAAAGAGGTTAGGCGTGCGGTGTCTTCAGAAAGAATCATGGATGCGAGGGCTTCGGGGGTGGTTGCCGACATGATGTTGAGGGCGAGTTTGGGGCCGACCTTGTTGACGCGGTTAAGTATTTTAAAGAGCTGGCGCTCGTCTTCGCTGGCAAAGCCGAAGAGTTGCGGGCCTTCGCTTTCGCGCCAGTGCAGGTGGCAGAGCAGGCTGACCTGCAGGCCTTTTTCGGGGAGCTGGCGGCTGGTAGAGAATGGCACAAGAATTTCGATGCCGATGCCGCGCTGGTCGATGACCACCCGGTGTGGTTGTTTGGTGTGCAGAATGCCGGTTACAAATTCGATCATTTTGGTTACCCCTGTTGATGCTGGGCGGTGGCCAGTGTCTTAAAAATCACCGCTATTATATCATCGAAAGCCGTTCGTGGCTTCAACGATTCGCAATCAATTTTATGATGCGGTTACAAATAACGACGCCGGGGCAGTTAGAAAACTGCCCCGGCGTGAAAATGCATGTAAAAGCTGGCGCTAGACCGGCGTTCAGCTTGCGCTCATCGCCATTTCCATGTCTTCGTCAGAGATATCGTAGTTGTAGTAGACATCCTGGACATCGTCGTGTTCTTCGAGGGCATCGACGAGTCTGAGAACTTTGGCGACATCGGCGCCGGTGACCTTGACGGTGGTTTTCGGCACTGACATGACCTTGGCTTCTTCGATTTTCAGGCCCTTTTCGTCAAATACCTGACGGGCGGCGAAAAAGTCACTGGGGGCGCTGAATATTTCGAACCCGTCGTCGATGACCTTGAGGTCTTCGGCGCCTGATTCGAGAACGATTTCCATCAGGGTGTCTTCGGTCTGGCCGGGGTTGGTTTCGCTGGGCAGATAGAAGTAGCCTTTGCTTTCGAACATGAACGACACGCAGCCAGGTACGCCCATGTTGCCGCCATTCTTGCTGTAAATCTTGTTGACTTCTGCGACGGTGCGGTTGGTGTTGTCAGTGAGGCAGCGGGCCATGACTGCGACGCCGCCGGGGGCATAGCCTTCATACATTACTTCTTCGTAATTGACGCCTTCAAGTTCGCCGGTGCCCTTTTTGATGGCACGTTCGATGTTGTCTTTAGGCATATTGCTGTCTTTGGCAGAAACGAGTGCAGTGCGCAGCCTGGGATTGCTGTCGGGGTCGCCGCCACCCATGCGTGCTGCAATGGTGATTTCTTTGATGATCTTGGTGAACTGACGACCTCTGATCGCGTCTACTTTGGCCTTAACGTGCTTGACCTTGGCCCACTTATTATGACCTGACATTAAACCCTCCAGATTTTGCGAAGTGTCGAATATTATAACACAACCCGCACCTTAGAGCAATGTACAGAAATTCGAGGCAAACGAAAACTTTTTTCTCTCCAACAGCGGTATCACGGCATGTCAGTCGTTGCAACGCTCTGCGATCTTCGCACCCTCATAGTTCCATCTGCTCACTCTGCTCGCACGACCGGAACACGGGCTCTGTCGCTTCCG
>Ga0116170_10001972_pt1 | contig 20288 bp, 13 predicted proteins | sample AD_JPNHW1_MetaG_FD_89797 | JGI IMG/M metagenome (GOLD analysis project Ga0116170, IMG submission 89797) | Active sludge microbial communities of municipal wastewater-treating anaerobic digesters from Japan - AD_JPNHW1_MetaG | ecosystem: Engineered > Bioreactor > Anaerobic > Digestate | place...
CTTTTCGATCCGGGCGCCGTCGACTTGGATACGCTCGGTAAATTCCTGCAGATGGGGAGAGGTATACAGCCCGACTTTGAAACCCGCAGCGCGCAGCGCGGACGCGCACAAGGAAGCGGTAGAGCCTTTCCCTTTGGTGCCTGCCACGTGGATGCTCAGAAAATTTTCCTGCGGGCTGCCCAACAAATCCATCATCCGGCGCATACGGTCCAGCTTGAAAAAGCGGTGGCTGTCGTCCAGGTGCCGTTTCATGCTGAAATCGATGAAACTGTAAATGAAATCCAGCGATTCCTGATATGCCTGTTCCAGATTTTCCATCGTCACCTGTCCGCGTCTTTATTATATCCCCGTGAAAACGAAGACCCGGCTTTCCTTCAAGAAACACCGGGTTCGACGGTCAGAAGGATCCCGGCTTACTTGGCGATGACATCCACGAGCAGGACGTACCCAATGATCGAAAAGCCGTTCCCGCGGAATTCCACCAGCAGACACTCGCGGTTGAAATTGTCGAAGCGGCGCTCCGGCATGGGCAGCAGCGTGACCAAAGTCCCTTGTGGGATGCGGCCGGTGGCGATATAGCCTTCGTAACAGTCGTTGCGGGCATATACCTGCCGGACGGTTTCCACAACCATTACGGGGGTCGGCGTTGCGGTTTTGGTTGGGGTAGGCGAGTAATCCGGCGTGGGGGTAAGCGTCTGGGTGGGTGTCGGGGTAATCGTAGGGGTCAGGGTGATTGTAGGGGTAAAGGTGGCGGTGGGGGTGCGGGCCAGATTGCGCGCCTGGATGGAACTGCTGATGCTGCGCGTAGCCACACTGATGAGCAGCCCAAGCACGAGGATTGCCAAAAGCCCGCCCAGACCTGCCACCAGATAGCTGAGCGACAGGCCGCGTTTGAGCGTGATGACCTGGGGGTCGTTTGGGAAACGCTTGCGTACGCCGCGACTGATGAGGAAGGCGTTCAGTGCGAAGAAGCGGCTGCCGCTTTTCAGGGCTTCCAACGCGCGGTTAATAGCATCCTGGTTGGCTTCAATCTCCGACTCGAGGCTGCTGATTTCATTCTCCAGCAGCAGGCTTTGGGAATCGTAGGCATCGAGCTGGCGCAGAAGGTCCAGGTTTTCACGCGCGCCAGCAATTTTCTGCAGCGCGTTGGCCAGCGTGGGCGCTTCAGCGGCTTCTTTACTCAAGCGCCGGGTATTATCCAGCAGCGACTGGATGGTGGCTGGAATCAGCAAATCCAGGCGGTTTTGCAGACGGCTAATCTGGGAGATGCTGCCGTACTTCATGCGCAGCCGTTCAAGCTTGCTCTTGGCATCCGCCAATTTGCCGGGCGGAATCTTGCCGCTCAGGCTGACGATATCACTGACCTCTTCGAGCAGCGAAATATCGGCGCGTACTTCCGAGGCCTTATCCAGATACTCCGGGATCGCGACCGCGCTGGCAGCAGTCTGGATTTTGCCAAGCGCCTGCACCAGTTCCCCTTGCGAAAGCAGATTCAGGCCTTCTTTATATACGTCATATGCCTGCATCTGGTTTTCCAGGTCGTGGCGCAGTTCTTCCCCTTCGCGCCAGCGTTTGATGCCGGCAGCTTGCAGGTGGTCAAAGGCTTCATCCAGGTAGTTCAGCGCTACCTGGTAGCGGAAGACGCGCGCCGCGCTTTGGGCTTTGCCGTAGGCTTTGCCAGCTTCGGGGGGCAGAGCGACTGATGGGATATTGCCTGAGCGCAGGAACTCCTCGGCTTCCGAGTGGTGCTCTTCCGCCCGGGACCATCCGGGTTCCATCTGCATGACTTTTTCGTAGAGCGGGATGGCAGCCTGGTAATTGCCTTTATAAAAGAGCTCTTCGGCTTCGTCCATCATGCGTTCGGCTTCCGGGTCGTGGCTGGACTGGAAGAACTTGCGCAGCGGGTCAATGCCGGCGTCGCTCTGCAGGTCCAACCGGTTGACCGCAGGTTTTGGCATTGGGGGTTGGTCCGCAGCAGGCTTAGAGGTGGACGTTGAGGTTTCCGTTTGCGCAGGCTCTGCCTGACTGGCAATCCGCCGTCCGCGTTCGCGGCGAATTTCCCGCAGCAGACGGTTGGCTTCGTCAATGTCATCCAGGTCCACCTGATCCGAGATGCGGTGGGTGGCCACTGCTTCCAAATAGGTCGAGAGTGCGTTTTCTACCTGCAGCAGTTCGTCATCTGCCGGATTATTCTTTTTCAGTAAAGCTTTGGCCTGTTCAATGAGGTCGAGAATCATTGGAGGCTCCTTTCAGGCTTTCAATAAGGTAAGCTGATTATAGCCGTTTGCTGGCAAGGAACTGCAGATGCTCGCGCATCTCCGCGGCGCTCAAAAAAGCGCCGTCCAGGGCTTTCTCCAGAAAACGCATTTCTTCCTGATTCAAACGATTTTGAACGTCATAGGAATACGAAGCTTTGAAGTGCCTGGGCGCGCTGGCAATATCTTCGGGGCGGTTGGGGCCGACAGCGACCGAGCCCGGCGCCTGACGGCCGGTGAAGATGTGATGCAGGGCGCGTGAACTGAACTGTACCAGGTCGAACTGCAGCACTTCAGGCTGTATGTTTTCCGGTTGCCAGTGACCGATGTTCCAATCGATCATGATCACTTTCTGTCGGTATTCATTCCAGTAGTAATGCAGCAGCTTATGGTCCAAAAAAGTTGCTCCGCGCTGATGAGCCTGGGCGAGAATATCGCAAATCTGGATGGAAATATCCAGTACCTGCTTCATGGTCAGGTTTTTGGCAAAATTCCCGCGGGTATAGCCGGCGTCGCAGAGCATATAGAGGTTGTCTTCCCAGCGGCGTTCCAGGATAAGAAAGGGCAGCCATCCATCCGCGAGGCGTTCGTCCATTTGCTGCAGCACGTCGTCGGTTTCTTCCGGTTTGAAGATTGCCAGCTTTCCGCTCACCTGCAGCGCGCTGGCATTTTGCTCCGCGTCTTTGGAGAGCGGCGCCAATTCCGAGGGCCAAACGCAGCCCGGGTCAGGTTTCAGGAAGCCGCCCTGCAGCATGGAAGTGAGCCCCTGAATGCCGTTCAGACCGGCCAGGATTTTGTACTCCTCCAGAAACAGCGGCCTGGCATAAGAAATCTTGTCATAGCGCATCACTTTGAAGGCCGGGTCGCGTTTGTAGCCGCCGCTGTTCGACTCGTCCTTCAGTAAAAAGACGCGCGCGCTCGAGCCGGCGGCTTCGGGAATGGCGTAATCGCGGTTTCCGGCTGTCAGCCAGGTGTCCAGCGGCTCAGCCAGATAGAATCCGTTTTGGGGGGTTAGTTTTTTCTCTATCATTTTGTCCGTAAATTCCGGCTATTTTACCATTTTTGTCTGGGTGTTTCGTGGAAGATATCAAGATCCTTGGATGCCAGCTCCTGGAACCAGGCTGCCAGCGGGTGCGCGGGGTCAAGCGTTTCCAGCAGGCTGGCGGCGTTTTTCCACTCGGTTTGTTTCAGCACCTGATTGTACTGCTCCTGCCACAGGCGGACCCGGGAGGGCTTACGCGAAGGCGGTTCCAGCAGGGCGGAAATTTGACCCAGGGCGAACATCATATCGCCGGCGCCGTTCCAGGCCAGACGCGAGCGGGCAACCCCGGGCCGGGCGAGCGCGAGCAGCGTGCGTTCCAGCGTCTGAAGGTGGCGCGTCAGCTGGTGCAGCGACTGGTGGATTCCGCTGAAGGCGGATTGGTTCATTTGGATCAACCAGCGCAGTGGGCGGGAGGGGGCTTGTTCCTGCTCCTGCCAGAAGACAAAGAATTGGGTCTGGGCTTGTTCCGCGAGGCTAATCATCTCGCGTACATTCTCCGGGAAGACGCCCGTTTCCTGCAGGCGGCGCCAATCCGCTACAAGCTGAGCAAGGGCTTGCACGCAGGCTGTTAGGGCGTCTGGCAGCTTGTTGGCGCGCGTGAATTCAGCCAACGCCTCCCAGCGCATTTGTTTCAGGAGGGTCAGGGCGGGCTGCAGCGCGGCGTGCCAGGTTCTCTGGGCGTTGTGCGCGGCTGTGACCAGATGCCAGCCCTGAAAAGCAGCTGGCGGCTCCGCGCCCATTGCTGTGCCCGCGTCGAGCTGGGATTCTTTCCAGCGCTTCAGGTAGTCAAGAACTTCCAGCGCCTGAACGACGTTTTGCCTGTCCGCGGGGGGGAAGGCTGCCGCTTCCACCGCCTGAGTTTGGGCGGGAAGCGGAGTGAAGAGGGTTTCAAAGCCCTGGGCTAAGAGGCGGTACTGACCGTAAAGCCCAGGCAGAAGCGACTTTAGCCGGGATAGCGCCTGCGGCAAGTCCTGGTCCCCGCACAAGGCCTGGTGAAAGCCAGCAAGCGCATCTTTCTGGGCGGCGTTCATTCTGGTGGAAGCCGCGGCTGTGCGGAATTCGATGGTGATTTCACCATAGTCTACCCAGGGGATGGGCCACTGATTATTCTCTGCCAGCAGGCGCAGCATTTCCCCGTCCGAGGCCGCAGCCAAGGCTTCGGCACACTGCACCAGGCTGGCAAGCCAGGCGGGTTGGCTCAGGAACTTAGCCAGGTCCGGTTTGCGTTCCAGCAGACCGCGCCCGAATGCGTTTACGCTTTGCCAGGGTTGAGGACCGCGCGAAAGCTCGTCCATCCAGCCTTTCAAGGCTTCGATGCCTGCGGAAATCTCCCGTAAGTAAGGCATCGTCGGCTCCAGCAGGAAGAAATTCTTCAGGGCGTCCCGGCTTTTATTTAGCTCGCCTTCGGTCCAGAAGGTCAGGATTTCGCGGGTTTTGGCAAGTTCCAGGTTAAGCGCCTGGGACAGGGATTGGGGCAGGTTCGTCAGGTGCGCGCCAGGTGAGCGCAGCAGGTCGCGCAGGAGCAGGAGCTTATCTCCCAGCATTTCGCCGGCGCCAAGATTCTGCCAGTTGGAGAGGAGCGCATCCAGATTGGAGGCAAAAGTTTCCAGGGCGGCGGCTGCGTCTATCTCAGCCGGGAATTCCTGGCGGGTGTGCAGCAGGCGCGCGTATGTGTCATCCAGCCAGGCGCGCAGCTGCTCCAGCAGCGTATCGCGCAGGGCATCCGGCACGCCGGCCGCGCTGCGCATAGCCAATTGGATGTTGATCAGGCGCGGAAGGTTCCCGGAGCTCTCCCGGGCGCCTTCCAATTCCCAAATCGCAGCGGGCAGGTCGTTGGCGATGGTTTTTTCAAGTACGACCGGAAAAGCCGGCTGGTCCCAGGCGTCCTCCAGGCTGAGCAGGTAATCCACCAACTGCCAGCTTTGGCTTGCGTCTTCCGGCAGGTAAGTGCGCAGCAGTTCGACCAGCGCGTGGACTTCCGGGTAGGCGTTTGCCTGCGCGAGGCTGAGGGCGAAGCGCCGTACGGACTGCAGGGCGGTCTGGGTTTGTACCTGCACGCCCAGCCTGCCCAGCGCCTGCTTGAGCTCAAGAATGTCCTGCAGTTCCGCCAGGCTGTTAATCTGTCGGGAACTTTTATCAAATGCCAGTTGGTACTCCTTGATGCGCATGGAGAGGTGCGCTTCCATGTACTCCACGCGGTGCTGCAGCTGCAGCAGCGCCTCAGGCGTGAGGTTCGCGTCCTCCTGCGGCCAGTCAATTTCGGAAATAAGATCCGGGGCAATCTGGTTCAGCAGCAGGCTGCCCTCGCTGACGAACTGTTGGTAGTCCAGCCTTACCGGGTGCTGCGGGTGCTGCGCTTCGTCGGGGTCAAAAAACAAGCCGTTGCCCCAGTCGATGAATGAGAGCGTATTCGTGGTCTCATCCCAAAAGATGTGTTCCATCTTGACGTCATTCCAGGCAATACCCAGCGCGTGTACCCGCGAAAGCAGTGTAAACAGACTGGAGAGCACTTTCAGGACCAAAGTCTGCGAGAAGGAGGCGTTCTTCTGGAGCAGATTCTTCAGCAGGTTGGAAATCGCAATTCCGCGCACTTCTTCGCTTACGATAAAGAGAGCCGCTGTTTTGGAAGTCCCCTCAGGGCTTTGGTCCAGGAGCAGCGGTGTGTGCACGGTCAGATTGTTGCGGCGCACGTCGAGCCCGTTCAAGGCTGCCAGCACTTTGCCTTCGTTCTCAATCTGGACGGCCTGGCGCAGGATGGTGCCGCCGGAAACGTTCTGCACCGGACGCTTCATCAGCCCGCGCTCCCGCCCGAGTTCAGTTTGCACGCGCAGAACTTCGCCAGCATCCCCTTTTCCTATCTGCTCGCGCAGCTGCCAGTGGTATTTGCGTCCAAAAACGGTACTTGCCATGCCGCCATTATAAACGAGTTGGAAACCTGAAGAATCCGGGCAAGAGGCTGCTTTTTTGGTTGGGAGGAATGGAGAAAAATGCCTGGCGGGAAAAGGCAGGCATGCAGGCGCTAACAGGCACAGAAAAAGGCATCTCTGTGCCTTTTTTCCTATCAAGCGGCGTTATTCATTTCCGTGCAGGGCAAGATAACGCGCTTCCAGAACCGGATGGTCGACGAAACACTGCCAGCGCACAGAATAAACCGCGCTGTAAATGCCATATTCAGGGTTTTCAAAAGTAACCATAAAGGGCTCCAGGAAATCCAGAATATGGATCTTGACCAGCGCATCCTGTTCATCCGTCCAGATTTGCTGGTGTTCGGATGTAATCGTATTGATATCTACAGTGTACCCGTCATTGACGTATTGGTTATAGATATAATCTACCAACTGCTTCCGCATGGAAACGCGGTCCACGTAGCCAAAGGAGACATCGAAGGCGTCGGGGCATAGGACCATCAGTCCGTCTTCATCGTAGTACTCCCCCATAAGGATTTCCTCGTATCCGGCAACCATCGCGCCAAAACCGTTCAGGCCGGCCTGAGCATCGTTCAACTGGCTCTGCAAATTATCTACCTGACCCTCCAACTCGGTGATACGTGCGGCCGACTCCGCGGATTGGGCGGCCTGCGACTGCAGCTGCGTAATCTGGGCTGCAAGAGCTTCTTTTTCGGTTGTGAGCGCCTGTTTATCGGCTTCCAGGTCCTGAATGTCACGCTGTAAGCTGTTGACTTCTACGGCGTAGGAGCTCAGGGTCGGGGAATAATCCACTTGCGGCTCCTGGGCTGTCTGCGGAAAACAGGCGGATAAGGTGAAACCCATAAATATACACAGCATAGGTAGCGTCTTGCGCATAGGAATCTCCTTCTTAAGTTGTAAAAACAATGGCTGAAACTGACACAATCTTACCATACTACTATCCCGGCATGGATTGTGAATGCGGAAAAACCGAGGCTCAATATCTTTTCCCGCTATGGAAATCAATCTGTACGGTGCAGGACCACCTATGATCAAAAAGCGGCTTGATGCAGTTTTATTTCGCATTTGCTTGCCCGAAGAAGAGTTGATGCGTCTATACGAGTCCTATACCAGCAGAACCAGACAATCCATAGAATCTTTCATGAAATAATTGAAGTCCAGTTTGTGGAGAACTTTCGTGCTGCATAAACGTGAAAATGAGCAGTGCCTGCGGATGACTTTGATTGGAAAGGGATATCTGAAATGAAAAAACACGGCATTATTTACTTTTTGGTTTTTCTAACCGGCGCGGGATTGGTTTCGGGCTGCGCCAACAGCGCTTCCTCTGCCAGCACGACCACCAATGATATTGGCCAGGTGACAGAAATCACCCTGACCAATACTGTTGAAGCCTCGGGTTCCGTTACGCCCCGGCAGATTGCGACTGTGAACTGGACGCTCAGCGGCACAATCGCAACGGTGCCGGTGGTAGTAGGGCAGCAAGTCGCGCGTGGCGACATTCTGATGACCTTGGATACCAGTTCCCTCCCGGAGAGCCTGAAAAAGGCGCAAGAACAGCTGGCGGAGTTCACTTCTCCCTCTGCTGTGGCGGCAGCCCAGCAAAAAGTCCTGGAGGCGCAGTCCGCCTATGACACTGCGGTTCAAAACCGGAAATACCTGGATTACCAGGACGAGGATGTGATTGAGAACGCCCATGCTGAATACATCCTGGCCAAGGCAAAGTACGACGACGCTTACGAAAACTACCAGAACTGGGAAGACGAAGACTACAGCGACCATTACGATACCGACCTTGCGACCGCATACACCGCTCTCTATCAGGCCAAAACCGAAATGGAGACAGCGGAATACCTGTACGATCTGTATAAGTCACAATCTTCGGCACAAACGTACAGTGAATACGACAACGCGGTACTTGTTACAGGCAGCGCGTTAACTGAAGCCCAGAATTACCTGACACTCATCTCCGGCGGCGACATTCCGGATGACGCGACCAGCGCTTCCATCCAAACGTACCGCCAGGCATTGGAAACATTGGACGGGATCAACCTGCGGGCTCCCTTCGACGGGTCCGTCGCCGCGATTTATGATGAACCTGGAATCCTGGTTTCGAATAACCACACCAGCGTCAAACTGATTGACCGTTCCGCGCTGTATGTCGGGATCTCGCTGGAAGAAAGTGAGGTTACACAAGTTTCAGTCGGCCTGCCTGCAACGGTTACGGTCGATATTCTCCCTGAGCTCCCCCTCAGCGGGCATATTTGGAGCATTGATCCGGTCGGAACAGTTTCCAACGGCATGGTGTATTACGAAGTGGAAGTAGAGCTCGACAAGACCAACGACGCCATTCCAATCAACGCGAGCGCTTCGGTCTCCATTCAGATTGGGGAACCGGAAACCAAACTCCTTGTGCCTGCCAGCGCGGTTCAGAGCGATGATGCCGGCGAGTTTGTCCAGGTCATCCGGAACGGCAGCTACGAGCGTGTGGACGTCGTCAGTGGGACCATTCTGTCGGACGACACAGTGGTCGTTAGCGGCGACCTTACCGTGGGGGATTTCGTCCTGCTGATTATTGAAGTCTCCTCGACAGAGGAAAGCTCCGGCGCAGGTTTAGGCATCCTGGGAGGGGGCGGCAACCGCGGAGAGATACCTTCCGGCGGCGGTGAAATGCCCCAGGGCGGTCAGCAGCCTCCCAGCGGCAGCGCGCCACAAAATCCATAGAGGCTCAGGATGATTGAGACGCAGGAAGTATCCAAAACTTATCGCTTGGGCGATACAAAAGTGCGCGCGCTGCGCAAAGTGAACCTGAAAATTGAGGACGGCGAGATGCTGGCAATTATCGGGCCTTCCGGTTCCGGGAAAAGCACCCTGATGTCCATTCTTGGCTGTCTGGATGTGCCCACGAAAGGCGTCTACCTGATTGACGGTCAGCCGGTGGAAAGTCTTAGCGAAAACCAACTGGCCGCCATCCGGCGCAATAAAATCGGGTTTGTTTTTCAGCAGTTCAATCTGCTTCCGCGCACGACTGCTATCGAGAATGTGATGCTGCCCATGTATTACAGTGGAGTGAGACCAAAAGTCCGCCGGCAAAACGCGCTGGAAGCGCTCGCGATAGTTGGTTTATCCGAGCGCGCCTACAGTCACCCGAACCAACTTTCCGGCGGTGAGCAGCAGCGGGTGGCCATTGCCCGGGCGCTTGTCAATAAGCCCACGATTTTGCTGGCCGATGAACCGACCGGCAATTTGGATACCCGCCGTGGGGATGAGGTGATGCAGATTTTTCAAAAGTTGAACCGACAACAAGGGCAGACCGTGGTGTATGTAACGCATGACCCTTTCATCGCTCGCCACACAAACCGGATTATCCAGTTGGTGGACGGCAGAATTGTCAGTGATGAAGCAGTTCTTCAACCAATCGAAGCCGGCATGCCGCGCCCCGATGACCTGATGGTTAAGTCCTGGGAGGGCAATTCGGATGAGGAGGAGGACGCATGAGTATCTTTGAGACCTTCAGAATTGCGTTCCGGGCTATCAGCGCCAACAAGCTGCGTTCAGGCTTGACCATGCTGGGCATCATAATCGGTGTTGCGGCCGTGGTTGCTCTGATGGCAGCGGGGCAGGGCGCTACCAGCGGTATCACCAGTCGGGTGGAAGGTATGGGCACCAATCTGATAACGATTTCGACCGGCCGCTCCTTCCAGTTTATGTACGGCGGTCAGTCGCAGCAGTTGTTATACAGCGATTTCGAGGCGCTGATGGAGGACTTAGGCGCGAGCGGGGAAATAGCGCCGTATTATCAGGGCTCTGCCAGCGTGATGAACGGCGATCGCAGCGCAAACGCATCTGTGCGTGGGGTCACGCCTGAATATATCGATGTTAATGCCTACGAACTGGCAAAAGGGCGCTTCATCAGCGCGGAGGATAATTTTCAAAAGCAACGGGTAGTTGTGCTCGGTTCCAGCTCGGCGGAGGACCTGTTTGCGGGTCTCAACCCCCTCAAGCGCGAGATAAAAATCAACGGGAAGAGCTTTGAGGTGGTGGGGGTGTTGGCGGAAAAAGGCAGCAACGACGACCTGGTGCTCATCCCGCTTCAAACCGGATACAGCCTGGTGTTTGGAGCGGAGGCCCGGAGTAAGGGACAGTACACCTTGTCCTCTATCTCACTTTCCGCCTACGATGCGGAACAGGTGGACACCCTCATCGCGCGTATCGAATTCATCCTGCGGCGGGAACACGGGAACAAGCTGACCGATGAGCTGCCCTTTAATGTCAGCAGCCAGTCCCAGATGCTTGAATCCCTCAGCAGCATCAGCAGTACCCTGACCACGCTATTGGGCGCCATTGCCGGCATTTCTCTGCTGGTCGGAGGAATTGGCATTATGAATATTACGCTGGTATCTGTACGGGAGCGTACGCGCGAAATCGGCTTGCGGAAAGCAGTCGGCGCGACGCGCAGCGTTATTCTCTTCCAGTTTTTGGTTGAAACACTGGCGCTTTCTTTGATGGGGGGCTTGCTCGGGGTTTTATTGGGCTGGGCAATTGCCTGGGGCGTTTCGGCCAGCGGCTTGCTGACCGCTACAGTCACCCCGAACGTTGTATTCCTTTCGGTCGCGATGGCAACTCTGGTTGGCCTCGTGTTCGGATTATATCCAGCTTTCCAGGCAGCAGGTTTGCGGCCTGTTGAAGCGTTACGCTACGAATAGTTTAGGAGAACTATGAAACCTACAAAAATGACTGTATTGATCATTGCAGGCGTTTGCCTGCTTGCGCTGGCTTTGCTGAGCGCTGGATTTGCCGCCTACACCACTTTCAGGATGAATTTTGCAGGCGGAGCTGGACCGATGGGCGCTCTGCCTTCGAACGGGAGCGGTAACGGTCAATTAACCCCGCCGCAAGGCGATTTCACACCCGGGGAAGGGCAAACTCCTCCGGAAGGGAACTTCAATCGGGATGACTTCAATGGGCAGCGCCCGGATAGCAGCGGCTTCCCAGGGGGTGTGCCCGGTCGCAGAGGCTTTGGCGTCTCGCGTTGGTTGAGCCTTGGCGCGTACGTGCTGACGCTGTTGGGTGCCATCGCGGCTGCGGTTGGTATCTTTAAAGCCAGAAAGTGGGGCGTCATCCTGGGAATCATCATTGCGGCGCTGCTGCTGATTTCAGGAGTACTTGGACTCTTCGGGGCTTTTGGCGGGTTGAACCTTATTATTCCCATTGGAAAGATCCTGTTGGCGGCTGGTGTAATCATTCTCCTTCTGTTGCCGGCTGCCCGCAGGATTTATGCTGCACCCAAAGCACAAGAGGATGACAATGAGGATGATGACGACGAAGATGAGGCTGAAGGAACTGGCGCCGCCGGACAAGATGGTCAGGCAAGCGGAGAGGCAGTTCAGCCTGAAGCAGGAGAAAAAAGAGAGGTAAATGAAGCTGCCTTGTATGAAGAGCCTTCCGCTGCCGTTCCCACTGAGGAAACGCCAGTAGAATAGCTAGCAAAACCGATTACCAAAAACGCCAGACGAATGCACGCCTGGCGTTTTTCTTCATTTCTATGAAAAACAGCTGTCGGGCGTCAGGGCAGGCTGTAGCCGGCGGCACTGTAGATGTTGTACCACTCTTCCCGGCTGAGGTGCACATCCGCGGCCTGCACGCATTCCTTCAACCTGACGGGGTTCATTGTGCCGACGATCGGCTGCATTTTGGCGGGGTGGCGCAGCAGCCAGGCCAGCGCAATGGTAGTGCTGCTTACGCCATATTGCCGCGCGAGTTGGTCGAGACAGGCGTTCAGCTCCGGAAATTCGGGATTGTTAACAAACACACCCTTAAACATGCCGTGCTGGAAAGGCGACCAGGGTTGAATGGTAATGTCGTGCAGCCGGCAGTAATCCAGCACGCTGCCGTCCCGATCCAGCGCCGCGTCTTCGTTCGTGTTGACGTGGATACCGTTGGAAATCATCCCGGCGTGGGCGATGCTGAGCTGCAGTTGGTTGGCGAGAATCGGCTGGCGCACAAACTTTTTCAGCAGCGCGATTTGCATAGGTTTATGGTTCGATACACCAAAATGGCGGACTTTACCCGCCGCTTCCAGCTCGTCGAAAGCCTGTGCCACTTCCTCCGGCTCCACCAACGCGTCGGGACGGTGCAGCAGCAGGACGTCCAGATATTCCGTTTTCAGGCGTGCCAGGCAGCCGTCCACCGCTGAAAGGATGTGCTCTTTCGAGAAGTCGTACATGCCCTTGCGGATGCCAACCTTGGACTGTAGGATGAGGTTCTCACGCACGGACGGGCTCATGTGGACTGCTTGTGCGAAGATTTCCTCGCAAATTCCACCGCCGTAAATATCGGCGTGGTCGAAGAAGTTCGCTCCGAGAGCGAGCGCGGACTGCACAAAGGCTTCAGCCGCGGAGGATTCCAGTGTTTTCAGGCGCATGCAGCCGACGCCGATTACCGGAACTTGCATGTTGGAGCTTCCAAGTTGAATTGTTCTCATATTTTCTCCTTGTGATGTGACCTTGGTTAATCTCTTGTCGATGGCCGTCCCTGAAAAGCAAGCTTTCAGGCAGGCAGATTGAAATCGCTGACTAGAACTCAAACTCTTTGGCGCGGTACTGCAGCGCCTCAGCCAGATGAATTTGACCAATTTCAGCGCTGCCCGCCAGGTCGGCAATAGTGCGGGCAAGTTTGAGCACGCGGTGGTAGCCCCGGGCGGTGAGCTGCATTTGACGCATGGCGGTTTGCATCAGCGCCTGGGTAGGCGCTTCCAGGGCGCAAAAACGGCGCAGCTCGGCCGGGCTCATATCCGCGTTGGAAAAGAGCGCGGTGCCCGCGAAGCGCTCGCTTTGCCGCTGCCGCGCCAATTCCACGCGTTCCCGGATGGCGGCGGAGCTTTCACCCTGCCGGGAACTGCTGAGCTTTTGATAATCCACGCGGGGAACATGAATAAGCATGTCAATCCGGTCCAGCAACGGGCCGGAGATGCGTTTCTGATAGGTGGTGATGGCCGCGGGCGCGCAGGTGCACTGCTTGAGGGTATCGCCGTAGTAGCCGCAGGGACAGGGGTTCATCGCGCCGATGAGCATGAAGTTGGCAGGAAAGGTGAGCGTGCCGTTGGCGCGGCTGATGGTGACGCGTTTGTCTTCAATCGGCTGGCGTAAAACTTCCAGGATACGCTGCCCGAATTCTGGCAGTTCGTCCAGAAAGAGCACGCCGCGGTGCGCAAGGGAAATTTCTCCGGGGTGCGGCAGGTTGCCCCCGCCAACCAACCCGGCATGGCTGATGGTGTGGTGCGGCGCGCGGAAGGGACGCGCCTGCATCAGTGGGGTATCCGCCGGCAGCATGTCGCAAATGGAGTAAATGCGGGTAACCTCAAGCGCTTCTTCGAGCGTCAGGCGCGGCAGGATGGAATTAATCGCGCGGGCCAGCAGGGTTTTGCCTGCCCCGGGCGGCCCCGACATTAAGATGTTATGGTTGCCGGCAGCCGCTACTTCCAGAGCGCGCTTGACATGCTCTTGCCCTTTGATTTCGCTGAAATCGGTTTCGATGGGTTGGGGAGACTGCGGGCTGAAGGGCACCGCGGCGGCCGGCGTGAGGGGCTGTTCGCCGATCAGGTGCAGATACAGACCGGCGAATGAGGCTACCGGATAAACGGTGATATCCGGAATAAGGGCTGCCTCTGGGGCGTCCTCAGCGGGTACGAACAGAGATTTGAAACCGGCTTGCCTGGCTGCCGCCGCGACCGCTAACATGCCGCGCACATGCCGCACGGAGCCGTCCAGAGATAACTCCCCGATGACCAACGCGCCTTCGATTTGTTCCTGGCTGACTTGCTCCCCGGCAATTAAGACGCCCAGGGCGATGGGCAGGTCGAAGGAAGGCCCTTCCTTGCGTACGGAGGCGGGCGCGAGGTTGACGGTCAGCGCTTTGCGGGGATAAGCCAGGTCGGCATTTTTAATGGCGGAATAGACGCGCTCACGGCTTTCTTTCACAGCTTCGTCGGGCAATCCGACTATGGCCATATGCGGCAGTCCCTGCCCAAAATCGACCTCAATATCGATGACGACCCCATCCAGACCGATTACCGCGCAGGAAAACACGTGTGCGAGCATGGCATAAGTTTAGAGGGAATTAGGTGAAAAGTCAACGCGAAATGCTCACAAGTAGATTTAGGCGATATTACTTCTCAAAAAGAGGAGAACCGGGACTGCCTGGATAAGGCTTTTCCCACACGGGTTTTGGATATGAAAAAGCAATAGAACCTACACGGGGCTTTCGGGGCTGTGCACGAAGTCGGGATTTGCGCCAGCTTGGCTTCGGATTCCCTGCCGGAATGGTAAAATTCGTTGTTTCCAAGTTTCCTTCCCATGAAAGGACCCCCTATGAACCATAAACGAATACCGGATTATTTCAGAACCATTCTTATTTTCTTGAGCCTGCTGCTCTTGATGGGCGGGCTGACGCGCGCGGCGAGCGCCCAAACCAGCCCGGTGGATTGGCTCGCGTTTGGAAGCAGCGACACGCGCCAGGCTCCTGAGGTCGCGCTGCTGCAAGCGGACGCTGAAAGCATAACCTTACGCGCCAGCGCAGACGGCGTCGGGGTGCTGCCGGTTCAAATTGGCGGGCAAACCTATCTGAACCTGACCGGGGAAGGTTTTGGAACCCGCGCAGAGCCAGGAGCCCCGGCGCTGCCGGTCATCCTGCGCGATGTTGAAGTGCCGTTTGGCGCGCATGTCAGCGTGGAAGTCCTTTCCGCGCCGAGCCGTTTCACCTCGCTTGCTGACCTGGGGCTGGAGGGCGTCATCGCGCCGCGTCAACCCTCGCAGTCTAAATGCGCCGAAGCTCAGGGAGAGGTTCCGCCCGACTCGCAAATTTACGCGCTGCAGGAAGCCTATCCGGGAGAATTGGTGCGCATCGTCGATGAATATATTGTGCGCGGGCACCGCGTCGTGCAGCTCGCGATCGCGCCGGTGCAGTACACGCCAGCCAGCGGCGGCCTGGAAACATACTCCAGCATTGAGTTCGCGTTGAAATTGGAAGGCAGCGATATGGCAGCTACCTATGCGGAGGCTGAGCGGCTGAATTCCAGCGGATTTAATTCCATCTACGCCGGAACTGTGCTGAACTTCAACCAGGGACGTCCATTGGCAGACCCAAAGGACCCTGAAAATTATCTGATTATCACCGCGGATGCTTATGAGAGCGGACTTTCGGCTTTTGTGAGCCTGAAACAGAGCCAGGGCTTCAACGTCAGCGTGGCGAATATCACGACAGTCGGCGGGAACACGACCACCGCCATCAAGCAGTACATCAAGAGCCAATATCTGGGCGCGACCCCGCCAGATTATGTGCTGCTGGTCGGGGACTACAATAACGGCGCGGACAGCATTACGAACTACTCCTTCCGCTCGGAATCGTCTTCCTATCGCACAGATTTGTACTTTTTCACGATGGATAACGAAACCGAATACGTTCCGGATATCTTCTACGGGCGCTTTCCGGTGCGAAGCACAGCCCAACTGGCGGATATGATTGCCAAGCTGCAGACCTATGCCGGACGCAGCGGGCAGGAAGCCTGGGTGAAGAAGGCGGCTTTCCTTGCCACGAGCGATACGGGTTGGTACGACTTCGCCGAGGCGACCCAGAATTACGTAATTAATACCTACACCCTGCCCAAAGGGTACGCCGGCACCTTCCCGAACAACCCCATGCCCGGCGGCGATAAGCTGTATGCCATCACGTACGGAGCAGGTTCGGCGAATGTCATCAGCTCCATCAACGACCAACGCGCTATGGTCATTTATACCGGGCACGGCAGCCAGACCGGCTGGGCGGGACCGTCCTTGAGCCAGTCCCAGGTCCGCAGTCTTACGGGCGTCGCGGTGCCTTACGTCGCCTCGCACGCCTGCATGACCGCGGATTTTACGGTGAATGAGAGTTTCGCGGATACCTGGGTGATTGAGCCGGAGTACGGCGCGCTGACCATCGCGGCGGCAAGCAACTATTCTTATTGGTACGAGGATGACACGCTTGAACGCACGATTTTTAATTCGCTGTACGCGGATCCGACCGGCGCGGTCGTTCCCAGTGTCAGGGAAATGGTTCACGCGGGTTTGGTCGCGGTGGATGCCAGCACAACGGACCGGGACCAGTACTACTGGGAGGAATACCACATCTTTGGCGACCCCAGCCTGGAGATTATCCTTGGCCCCAGGCTGCCAGATTTTACGCTTTCCCTGCAGCCCAACACGCTGGATACATGCAGCACAGACACACATGAAGTAACCGTGAACGTAGGCAGCTTGAACGAGTATGATGAGCCTGTCGCATTGGTAAACGGTCAACTGCCGGGCTTTTCCCTCAGCTTTGAACCTGCCGGGCCTGTCACACCTCCCGGCCAGGCTGTGCTGACCCTTGAGGGGAATGGAAGCGCTTCCTCTGGATCGCAGACCGTCGCGGTCACGGGAACTTCTGGCAGCCTCACCCATCAGGCGGATCTGCTTGTAAATGTTTTCAACCCCCTAAACTCGGGTCCGCAATTGGTCTCCCCGGCAGACGGGGCAGTGAACATAGCTCCCGGGACCGGCTTCGCGTGGCAGGCGCTCGGCGGCGCGGTCAGCTACCGGCTGGAAGTGGCCCTGGATGCTGCCTTTTCGCAAGTCGTGCTGACACAGGCCGGCATCAGCGGCACGACTTACAGCCCGCCTGCTGCGCTGCAGACCGACACGCTCTATTACTGGCATGTTTCAGCGGAAAACCCTTGCGGTGAGACGACTGACAATCAGGTTTTCAGCTTCAGAACCCGCCCGGGTCCCGGGGATTGCCCGGCTGGCACAACGGCTCAGACGCTCTACCTGGGTGATTTCGAAGACGGCGCTCCCGGCTGGACGGACACTTCCACTGGAGCGTACCACTGGGCTCTCTCCACAGTGAAAGCCCACTCTCCTGTCAGCTCCTGGCGGGGCGCGGTTCCTTCTGTGATTGCCGACCAGCGCCTGGTTTCGCCGGGCTTCGACCTGCCTGCGGCGGACTTACCGCTCTCGCTTTCATTCTGGCACCGCTGGACTTTTGACAGCTCTTCGGCTTGCAATGACGGCGGCATCCTGGAGGTGAGCACCAACGGCGGAACCACCTGGTCACAACTCAGCAGCTCGAAGCTGCTCACCAATCCTTACAACGGTACCGTAAGAAGCGGCGTGTATAACCCATTGGCAGGCAAATCTGCCTGGTGCGGTGTTTCGGATTGGGTCTGGACAGTGGCGGACCTGGGCGATTACGCCGGACAAACCGTATCGCTGCGCTTCCGGCTCGGCAGCGGGAATTCTGGCAGCGCTGAAGGCTGGTACCTGGATGACGTGAAACTGCAGAGCTGCGTCGCAGAACCGATTGAGGAGACATTGATCTATCTGCCCTGGCTCAGCCGTTAGGAAATGTAAACAACGGGGCCCGGTTTTCCGGGCTCCGTTTTGCTGCCTGTTTGTGAGGTTTTCTTTACTTGCCTGAACGTGTTGCCCCGACATTGCCCAGGCCTATTCCCGCTGCGGCTGGTTGGGATACAATCAATGTTCAAGTCTGGTGCTGTGAGGTCCAATAAACGAATGAAATTTTCCGCTAAACCTTTTGTTCACTCATTTTCCATCCTTCTTTGCGTGACGCTGCTTTGTGCCTGCTCCGCCGAGCTGGCAAGCCCAAACCTGCAGCCGGAACCAAGCTTGAATCCAACGGAAGCTCCCCTCCCCAGCCCCACGACCACGAGTGCGCCAACAGCCACCGCGACCCCGGAACCGATTTATTTGCAGCTGGACGCTGATATCCCCGCGGATTTCAGCCGGTCCCTCAATCTGGAAGGGACGGATTTCCAGGTTGTCGACAGCGGAAAAAACGCGGCTGTACTGGATTTCGGTCCTGGCAACCCGGTCAGTTTTTGGGTGTATGCGCTGGCTGCGCCTTTCCCGACCATTACTGATACCATTCCCACCAAAACCTTCCTGGATTTTTGGAAACGGGCAGGAGCTGCGCCATTTTCCCGCCTGATTATGGACGCAGGAACCCTGAAAGCCCTCCAGAGCCGCTGGGGTGTGCCCGCCGGGAACGTGGAGGTGCTGGACGCGGAAAGTTTAATACTGGAGGCCTGGACGCACGCGGACACCTGGGCTGTCATCCCCTTTGAAGAGATTCAGCCGCGCTGGAAGGTCATCGCGCTGGAAAGGCAGTCTCCACTGCATAAAGACTTCGCGCTGCAGTCCTATCCGCTTTCTATTCCGATTTCACTGACAGCCTCGGTTGGCTTTCAGTCCAGGGATTTAGCGGAGCGCTTGAAGCCCTACCTTGCGCAGAGCAACCGCGACCCGGAAAAACTGGTCACCGTCATCCTCACCGGCGTGACCGCAATGGTCCGCGGCACCGCCAGTGAGATGGAAGAAAAAGGCATCACACGCGGGGCGGAGGTGATCTTACCGGTCACGCAGGCAGCAGACATTCTGCACATCAGCAACGAGGTGCCTTTTGCCGTGGACTGCAAGGACCCGGTACCCAAGCTCTCCGGAAAACTGAGTTTCTGTTCAAAAGATTCATACATCAAACTGCTCGAAGCCGTCGGAACAGACGTGGTGGAACTCACCGGAGATCATTTCCAGGACTGGGGCGAGGCTGCGCTGGAGCACACTCTGGAGCTCTACAAGCAAGAAGGCTGGCTGTATTACGGTGGCGGATTGAATATCGAGGAAGCCAAGAAGCCCTTGAAGCTGGAAATCAAAGGCACGAAAATCGCCTTTTTGGGCTGCAACGCGAAACCGACCGTTTACGGCAACGCCACCGAGGAGAAAGGCGGCAACTTCCGCTGCGATTGGGATTACATGACCGCCCAGGTGAAAAGTCTGCGGGCGGAAGGATATCTGCCGATCGTCACCTTCCAGCATCTGGAGTTCTACCAGTGGACGGCGCAGTCACAGTTGGTGGCGGACTTCCACAAGATGGCGGAAGCAGGAGCAGTAGTTGTGAGCGGCAGCCAATCGCACCAGCCGCACGGCATAGAGATTACCGACGGCGCCGTGCTGCATTATGGACTGGGGAACCTGTTCTTCGACCAATATGGGCTGGCGACCTTTACCAATTACGGATTCCTGGACCGGCATGTGTTCTACGATGGGAAATACCTGGGCGTGGAGTTGCTGCCCATACAGTTCAAGGATTATTCGCAGCCGGTTTGGCCGGAGGAACCTACGCGCGCCTGGTTGATGGAGATTCTCTTCCAGGTCAGCGAGTGGAATTACCCGCCGAAGTAAGCCGCTTTGGTGTTGAAAACTGAAAGAGGCTGCCTCAAAAGAACGGGCTTTTCTTTCGGACAGCCCAAAGTGGGAGAGCGTGCCGGGTCCAGGCCTTGTTTTGATAGCGCAAAGCTGCCAACAATGAATAAAACGGGCAAGGAGTGGGAAACCAAAAGGGGCTGCCCTGAAAGTTGGACAGCCCCTTAGTGTGCCCCCATCGGGACTCGAACCCGAGTTATAGCCTTGAAAGGGCTGTGTCCTAACCGCTAGACCATGGGGGCAGTTAAGCGAGAGATATTCTATCATCCCGTTTTTCACAGGTCAAGCGAAAAAGGGGCAAAAAAAAGGGCAATTTTGCGGTAGAATCCTAGAAGACCGCCTTAGCTTTTCCGGCGCCGCAGGTTCTCTCAGCGGAAACCGCGGAAGTGGGCGGCCTGGATAAGCGATCTTCCTTACACGACATTCCCCCCGGATTTCTTGACAGGGAAGGGCTTTGGATATATACTACTGGTTCGTTGCCCCGGCGAAAGTAGGCTGGGGTTCATTGTGTAAACCAACTTACCCGCACTCAAGCGGCAGCACGCCTGAAAAGCGGTTAAGAGAAGATTGGAGACGAAATGAAATATGCTATTGTTGAAGCGGGCGGTAAACAATACCGTGCCGAAGAAGGGAAAACCATTACGGTTGACCTTCTGCCCGCGAACGTCGGCGATGCAGTCACCCTCGATTCAGTTCTGCTGATTGCGGAAGGTGACAGGGTAGAGATCGGCACCCCCACCGTGAAAGGCGCCAGCCTGAAGACCACGGTTGTGGA
>Ga0116170_10001973_pt1 | contig 20288 bp, 20 predicted proteins | sample AD_JPNHW1_MetaG_FD_89797 | JGI IMG/M metagenome (GOLD analysis project Ga0116170, IMG submission 89797) | Active sludge microbial communities of municipal wastewater-treating anaerobic digesters from Japan - AD_JPNHW1_MetaG | ecosystem: Engineered > Bioreactor > Anaerobic > Digestate | place...
ATATTTAAATATTGACTAATAAATCAGTTTTTATTAATATTTTTAAATCTGTTTTATAAAAAAATATATACAGAAGAGGTTGACGAAAGCATTACCGTAAATGGAAATGTTGACTTCCGGGAGGTTTCCGTAAAAATTTAAAGATGCTATTTTAAAAAAAAGGTACCAATAACAGTATTCAGCAGAGGGAAACGTGCAGCTGCGCGGCCCCGTTTACGGGGAGTGAGGAAAGTCCGGACATCAAAGGGCAGGATGCCGGGTAATACCCGGGCGCCGTGAGGCGATGGAAAGTGCAACAGAAAATATTCCGCCCGTTAGCGGGTAAGGGTGAAATGGCGAGGTAAGAGCTCACCGCATTCTCCGTGAGGAGAATGGCAGTGTAAACCCCATCCGATGCAAAGCCAAGTAGTCAGCCGAATGAGGGCTGCCCGCTCCAGGCTGAGGGTAGGCTGCAAAGATGTGCATGGCAACATGTACGCAAGATAAATAGCTGCTTAAACAGAATCCGGCTTATGTTTCCCTCTGCTGAACATTGTTATTTTTGTGTATATCAGGTGAATGATACTTACATTAAGCCCCCGCACCCCGGTCGCTGGCATGGAAGGATTGCTTTGCCTCCTCCGGGGGTGCGGGGGCTGTTAGATGTCGTCGTAAATTATTTTAGAAACGGGTACAGGGGACAGCAGTTCCTAAACTAATCCCGCAGGAAAGGTTTAATATGGAGAGACAGCGAAAGATCATGGTTGCTATTCTTGCATTGCTCGCGATTATCGCGGTTATTGCAGTTGTTGATATCGGCCTTAAAATTGAAAAAAAGACCAAGTCCGATATTAAAATGTCATTACCCGAATTCGGCCCCGGTGTAGGTATAGTTCGTGTTGAGGGAGCGATTGAGATGTCAGGAACCGGCAGCCCCTTTGGTGTACCTCGCGGAGCTGAAGCGGTAATTAAAAGATTGAGTGAAATCGAGAGAGACAGCAGCATCAAAGCTGTAGTGCTGAGAATCAATTCTCCAGGTGGTACGGTCGCGGCAACCCAGGAGATCTATGAGAAACTCTGGAAACTCAGGAAAAAAAATATAATACTTGTGGCGTCAATGGGTGATGTAGCTGCGTCAGGCGGATATTACATCGCTTCAGCATGCAATTTTATTGTGGCAAATTATGGAACAATTACCGGATCTATCGGTGTAATAGCATACTCTCCGAATCTTAAACGTCTTTTTGATAAATTCGGAATACAGATGAATGTAATAAAAAGCGGAAAGTATAAAGACATACTCGCAACTCACCGTGACATGACCCCGGAAGAGAGAAGCCTGCTGCAGGAGATGATTGATTTATCCTACAACAAATTCATCAGAGATATAGCGCTTGGAAGAAACATGAACCAGGAGGACATTCGCCCCATTGCCGACGGACGTGTAATGAATGGAGAAACTGCTCTTAAAAATAAACTTATAGACCAGCTTGGAACTTTTGAGGATGCCATACTGAAAGCGAAGGAGCTTGCTGCCCTCGATGCGGATGCTCCGGTGTATGAACAGAACGATTCACCGTTTCAGGAAATATTAGGTTCAATAAAGAACATTTTTCAGGGAGAGATGGGACTGGGAAGTGAACTCTTCCATAATACTGATAAAATTGAATACAGGTACATGCAATGATACTGGAAACTATAAAATCTTTGCGATGGACCGATTTTTTTCTCTACGCAATAACTGATCCGAGAGAGCTCTACCGAAGAATTAGGCAGAAGGACCCGGACCCGTTTGCATTAAGTTTTATTATTCCTGCTGTCGCATCTCTTTTTGATATACTGGTTCTGTCGCTTGCAGGGAAGGAAACCGGTTTTTTCTATTATAAAATGAGTTATGGCTGGATACTGGTTTTTATCTATGCTGTTTTCAAAATAGTTATTTACTCTTCTCTTGTCGATGTGACCGCACAATTTTTCGGTTACAAAGGAAATATCAGGGAGATGCTCACCATAGCTAATTTTTCTATATTCCCCGGAATTTTTTTGCTCCCGGTTTTTTATCTCTTCGCGGTTATAGATTTTGCTCCCGGTTTTTTCTATGTATTCTTTTCGATTTTATTTTTTATCTGGTATGTGATGATTTTTGTGCAGGGAATTTCCGAGATGCATTCAATTGATTTCGGTAAATCTTTTGTAATATTTATACTCCCCGCGTTATTTATCGGGATAGTTGTTTTTCTTATAACAGTACTTCTTGTTATTACCGGCATCGGATTTATAACAGCATAAAAAAGCCGCACTGATTTACAGAGCGGCTTTCATTATCTAATGTGTTAAATCAGCTTGTCATATCCGCGAAGGCTGGTATCCATTGTTAGGATTTAGAATAATATTATTCTTATGGATTCCCTTTTTCATGGACATGACATTCAGTATATTGAGTAACTAATCCCGTATACTACCTTGCACCTTTCGCGATACCGGCAAACCATAGAGCAGCAGCTCCTTCGCCTTCAAACTTCAGAGAACCGTTCTGAATTGCTTCCATGTTTTTCGCTGCATCACCTGAAGATAGAACTGCAAAACCGGTTGCAGCATCTTTCCATACAAGAGCAACAGTCGGATTAGCTGCAATTCCTTTTTTGGAATCAACTTCTCCGTCATTAAATATGTAGTATCTTCCTTTTGAGTTGTCAGCAGTTTTGATCTGCACTGTGCAGTTTTTTTCAGCAACCTTTTTCTTGAAATCAGGATCATTTTTAACTTTTCCCTTCAGTTTACGGCCAAGAATAAAAAGTAAGAATTGAAATTTCATAAAACTTCCCCCTGTTATTTTTTAAAAAAGCGGATCAGCGCTTTTGTTTACTTTAAACAAGTTTCTCCAGTGCTTCCCTGATTCTCTTCAGTCCCTCTTTAAGGTTTTCATCTGATGTGGCAAATGACATTCTGAAATACCTGTCATTACCGAAGGCTATTCCCGGGACAACCGCTGTACGGGCTTCTTCCATGAGGTATGCGCAGAGAGTTGACGATTTGTAGCTGTCTTTATATTTTTCAGCAATTTTATTCCAGCCTTTAAGTTCAAATACACCGCTTACTCCGGGGAATGCATAGAAGGCACCCTCGGGATTATAGCATGTAACACCCGGCATTGAGTTCAGGTCCTTGACTACGAAATTTCTTCTTCTGTCAAAAGCAACCATCATCGCAGCAAGTACACTCTGATCGCCGGTGAGAGCCTCGATCGCCGCCCACTGCGAAATTGTTGCAGGATTTGATGTTGACTGTCCCTGGAGAATATCTATTTTACTTATCAGTTCCTGATCTCCGGCCATGTAGCCGATTCTCCATCCTGTCATTGCGTAAGTCTTGGAGCATCCATTAAGGACAACCGCTCTTTTCTTCATTGTCTCTGAAACATTTGCAATATTGTAAAATTTAAATCCGTCAAAGATGACAGTCTCGTAGATGTCATCGGATACAGGAATTATTTCTGTCTTTTCAATTACATCAGCGAGTTTTTTAAGTTCATCGAATGAGTATGCGGCACCTGTGGGATTTGACGGTGAGTTTATTACCACAGCTCTTGTTTTTTCAGTGATGCTTGCTTTCAGCTGTTCAGGGGTGATTTTAAATCCGGCTTCAGCTTCTGTATTTATAATTACAGGTTTTCCGCCCGCGAGAAGCACCATGTCGGGGTATGAAACCCAGTATGGTGCAGGAATAATAACTTCATCTCCGTCATTCAGCAGCACCTGCATGAGGTTGTAAAAGGAATGCTTTCCGCCGCAGTTAATTATAACCTCGGAAGGTTTGTATTCAAGATTATTGTCTCTTTTGAATTTTGTAACAACGGCATTTCTAAGCTCCGGAAGACCGCCGGATGGTGTGTATCTTGTTTTACCTGTTTCAATCGCTTTAATGCCGGCATCCCGTATGTTTTTCGGAGTGTCAAAATCCGGTTCCCCGGCTCCGAAGCCGATTATGTCAATACCTTGTGATTTAAGAAGACTTGCCATGGATGTTACAGCTATGGTTGGTGATGGCTTAACTTTAAGTATCCTGTCAGAGAATTTCATCAATTTACCCGTAGATATTATGTGATTATTTTTTTATTAAATGTTTTGTTCGGGAGTTTCCGACATATAACAGTCTGATAGAAATATAAATTTTTTTATACTGTCAAGTTTTTTATTGGACAGACGATTTTTTATTGAAATAATAATCATTCTAACATATAAATGGGCACATTTAATTATATAGTGCTATAGCGATTTGAATGTCGCGTGAAGTTATTCCTGTGAAGACTGGCTGCCTTAGCGGGTATGGCAGAGAAATAAAAACATTTATAATTAATGTAAAAAGCCTGATTTTAGTACCTAAAATAAACAGTGTATAGAGAGCAATATGAAGGTTAAACTCTGGGGAGTCAGGGGGTCTTATCCGACACCTTTGAATACTGAAACTATCGAAGAGAAGATCGTAAAAGCTCTTACAATTGCCCGTCCCGGTGATATATCATCTGAAGAATCCGTAAGATCATTTGTTAAGAGTCTGCCGCTCTCCATACGTGGGACATATGGCGGAAACACTGCCTGTATGGAAGTCAGGACATCAACAGGGGAGCTTATAATTATAGACTGCGGTTCCGGACTGGTAAATCTCGGGAAAGAAATGATGGCCGGGGATTTCGGGAAAGGTAGAGGCGCGGCGAGTATATTTATAACTCATACCCATTGGGACCATATTCACGGAATACCGTTTTTTACACCGGTCTATATTAAAGGGAACAGGTTTAATTTTTATTCAGCGTTTCCTGATTTAAAGGAGAGAATCGATTATCAGCAGGTTGATACTCACTTCCCTATAACATTTGATAATATGCAGGCATCAAAAAGATTTTTCACTGTTAAACAGGATGAGAACTTTTTTATAAATGATATTAAGATATACTCCAAAGTTATGCCTCACCCCGGCGGCGCGTACGGTATCAGAATTGAAGATGCAGGCAAGGTGTTTGTCTACACCAGTGATTGTGAGTTCAGCATCAACGAAATAGATGATATTCATACTTATGATGATTTTTTTAAGGATGCAGATGTGCTGCTCTTTGACGCACAGTATACTTTTCACGAGTCTCTCATTGACAAGATATCGTGGGGGCATTCATCGGCGTCAATTGCGATTGATATAGCGGCAAAGTATAATGTAAAGAAGCTGGTACTCTTTCATCATGATCCGAATTACGGTGATGAAAAGCTCAACAGTGTTATCTCAAATGCGCGATCATATATGCGGGTGAATAAAAAAGTGGGGGACATGCTGGAGCTTGACCTTGCTTATGAAGGAATGGAGTTTAACCTGTAATCAGGCCGGGAGTTTTGAATCCCTCGGATAATGAAGTATCATGTCATAGAGTACCTGGGCAAGAGATTTCATATGCTTGATACGGTTTTCCTGATTGCTGCCCGGGAGTTTGTTATATGAAACGGATATTCCGACTATTGAAGCGTAAATATATCTGGAAAGCGGCCTGGGGTTTTCAATAAATTTCATCAGTCTGAATATACGGTCAACCCGGGTGAGAGTTTCATTCATCACGTCAACAAGTGATTTACTCGATTCGAGGTTAAGGTTTCCCTGTGACATCAGTATTGTCATCATTCGGAAGTAGGTGTCATTTTCTGCTATAAAATCAATATATATATCAAGAACCCTTTTTAAGCTCTCTTCCGGCTTGTCTTCATCAAAGAATCTGTCAAGTGTATCATTAAACTCGCCCTGTGTTCTCACTGCGGCTGCTATAAGAATAGCTTCCTGGTTAGGAAAAAATCTGTATATAGATGAAGTTGCCATGCCGGCCTCATCGGCAATCTCCCTCATCGTTGCTTTGTCAACGGGTTTCGTCGCAAAAACTCTCTCCGCTGCGTCAATGATGAGATTTTTTCGCGCTTCTCTTTCATTGCTTTTAAGTGTTTTTAAGGTTATTTTTTCACTCATAAGGTGATTCCTCTCTTTTGAACTTCAGGCTAGTCTCGATACAGAAATATCCTGCCGGGATTGCTTTTAATGTTTCCGGCAGATGTCCTGCTGGTGAAATATAATTTATGACATTTATTAATGGATATTATGAACCGGATAAAAATTAAATCAAGTAAAAAAGATGATTTTTGTTAGCTAAATGAGAATTGTATTCTCTTTTTTAATAAAGATTCATTTTTAAGTTGGAATTCGGGTGTAATTTGATTAGTTTATTTTTATCTGAAGTGTACAATATCTCAATAAAAAACATATATTCAACTGCTGACTATTGAGCTGCATGGTTAGTTGTACTTATTCAGTCTTTACGGATCAGAAGGACGGATTTTTTTATATATTCTGTATCTTGCCGGCGGTTAACGGCATAGTCTCTCAAGGAGCGGTATTGCTTTAGTTTTTTAACAATGAGTCTATTGTCTCTAAAAGTATTTTCATGTCATAGGGTTTATTTATTATTGCGGATGGTGACGTATTTGTTGCTTTATTCATTATTCTGCTGTCGCTTATGGCGGTCAAAAATATGAAAGGAATATTAATATGGCACAAGATCTGTTCAATCGCTTCAACTCCGGAAAGCGTTCCTTTCAGCAGAATATCAGTTATGATAAGGTCGGGTTTATGGTCGATGGCGGCAAGTACTGCATCCTCGCCTCTGGATATTATATCAAGCACGCGGTAACCGCTGTTTTCAATTGAGGATTTCAGCAGCATGCCGTGAATCATTTCATCTTCAATTATTAAAACACTTTTTCTGTCCATGTTAACGCTTCTGTTTTTATTTTGTGAAGCAATGAGGTGATCTGCTATTTACCAAAGTCAATTAACATGGATAAGTTGCGTCAACAATTTTTCAGATTGTGAGATTTTTTTAAGTAAGACTTCGGGAAAATTTAATAATTCTTAAATTCTCTATAAAATATACAACTAAATCTTGGTTTGATATTAAAACTTGATGTATAAAAAATAACTTCAGTTTTAAAAATTTGATTTTTCCTTTGATTATGCTTATTAAAAAAACAAGAGGATTTTCAGTATATGATAAACGACAGGTTTTTCATAATTTTATTGTTTATACCGTGCTTTTTAATTCTGCAATCGTGCAATCCTGTATCTGAAGATATTACTGATCCATTATGGAATTCATTGCACAATTCGAAACCGTTTCAGAGTGAATTTTTTCACAGCGCCGATTACAGGTTTCCTCATAAAGCGTGTGATGAGCCGCAATGTCACGGAACATCGCTTGCCGGCGGAAACTCGGGAGCTCCTTCATGTTATTCATGCCATGATGATCAATGGACAATATTCGGTGTCAGTCATACAAAGAAGATCAGCGGATATTATCACAGGTACAATATTGATGATTATCCCGCTGACAGGAACAGTAATGCTTTATGGTTTGATTCATGTAAAACATGCCATGGCGCAACACTCGCCGGGTTTCAGGATGTACCTGCCCCTGGCCTCGCATACAGGTATTCCTGTAAAGTATGCCACAGCGGTTTTACACGCCCAATACCACCCCCTGGACACAGAGTTAATAAATCAGAAGAAGGCAAGTCCGGATGGCATCATTATAACTATGAGAATGCCGACCCGGAGGGCGGCGGCAACACTTCCTGCAGCGGTACAGCATGCCACGGTGATGGAACATCCGGCGGATCTGTTGCTGATGGTTCGGGCGGAAATATCGCAGCACATGGGCCGCCCTGTAGTGATTGTCATTAACATTTGAAGGTATATATGAATTTAAAATATAATATATTTATACTGATCTCACTCGGCACTCTGGTTTTTGCATTAAGCACGTGTAAATCCGGTAGCGTGGAGGAGCAGCATTCTTACGGTGACGAGTGCAGGCACTGCCATGGCGACAGGCTGCAGGGCAGCCAGAATGTTAAGAAAAACTGCGGTGAGTGCCATGATCCGCTGACGATGAAGCCTGAAGAGATGAAGAATCAGGAGAGAATAGACGCTGTTTTCAACGGCGCTCATCCTCACAAAACTGATAATATGTTCAAGAGCACGCCTTCATGTTTCTACTGTCACAGGCGTACAGATTTTTAATAAGGGAAAAGGTTATGAATATAAAAATAATTCTCGGAACTCTTATAGCTATGTTTATGTACACCGGAGTATCCGCTTCAGGGTTTGTGCCGTATGTTTTCAATCTGCCCGCATGCCAGACTGCCGGTTCGGGGATATTCATCGCGGATGTGGGTCACAGGTATCTGGATACGAACAGGCATACTACTAATATAAATCTGGCCCTGACTTACGGCATCTTCAATCCGCTTGATATTACAGCCGCATATTCTTTTAAAAACAAAGATATTATCGGGTCAATGAAACTCAATATATTCAATGATTTTTCTGGTTCAGACTGGATAGGGCTGTCACTATACGGCGGTGCTGGTTATAAGGATACAAATCAGGTTAATAACACGGTATCAATGTCGGCAGCAGATGACAGTAATGTCGAGGCGGTAACTACGCTTGATTCAAAGGACAGGGCTTCATATTTCGGTCAGGTGGTTATACAGAAACATATGTTTGGCAACAGGTTCAGTCTTGGTGTAGTTCCATCATATGCTTATAATACCAATTTTTACCAGATTGAATCGAAGTCTGACTACAGTGCAGGTTTGGGAATTATGACAGAGATATATATAACAGACAGTTTATCAATGTGCGGAGAAGCAATAATGAATCTCGCAGGTTTTGCATTCAAGTATATGAATTACAATGGAGGTTTTAAATACGCCGGTTACAGGCATACATTCTCATTATGGGTAACGAACAGTAACGGTTATTCTCCCGTTGAGTATATGGCCGGAAGCGAAGAACTTACACCGAAGATCAGTGGTGCCTTTACCCGTGAGTTTGATTAGCTGAGGCTCTGATTTGTAATATTACACATCCGGCAGTTCTGTGAAAAAACAAATCAGATATTAATTACCATTCCTTCTGCGCAGGCAAAACAGTCAAGATTTTTGCCTTTGTCTGCAATATACTTTCTGCATAGATCAACCTGAAATTTAATTTCATGATCTGTACGGTCCGGATCATGGTGGAATAAGCCAAGACGCGGCACACCCGCTTTAATCGCAAGATCAACTGCATCAATAAATGTTGAATGTCCCCAGCTTTTTGTCTTTTTATATTCATCTTCTGTGTATTGAGCATCATGTATAAGAAGATCGGTTCCTCTGAAGAAAGCGGCATATTCTTTTACTGTCCGGCCGCCTTTGTGTGCGTGCCGTAATTCGTTATCAGGTAAAAAACAGACTGTTTTTTTATCACTGACAAATTTAAATCCGTATCCTCCATTCGGGTGATTAAGAGGAATTGAATGGCATTTAATCGATTTTATTTTTCCGCCCGGGCGATGATCGCAGAAGCCCTGGTTACAGTGACACCCGAATAAAAGATCCGCCTTCATCTCGGAAATATCTACAGGAAAATACGGCGGTTCCATCTGGTGAGTAACATACTGTTTGATCAGTTCCTGCGGAACAGGCCCGCCGCAGAAGGATATTGAAAATTCAGGGCTATATGCCGGCCTGAAAAATGGAAATCCGGTGAGATGGTCCCAGTGCGCATGCGTGAAAAGTATAGTCACATCCCGGTTGACTTTTTCTTTTATAAGTTTGTTTCCAAGTTTCCTTATTCCTGAACCTGCATCTATTATTATGCTCTCACCTGAATCTGATATTACTTCAACACAAGTTGATTCACCCCCGAAAATTAATGTTTCGCGGCCGGGTGAAGGAATTGAACCTCTGCAGCCCCAGATTTTTACTTTCATAACAGGCACACCTCTTTTTTATTACAGATTGTAAAATCATATTTAATATTCAGTAATAATTCCTGAACTTTTTATAATATAAAATCTCAATATTTCCCCTCCGTCTTCGACGGCGGGGAGATACAATCGTTTATTCTAAACTAAAATATATGTTAATAAATTAACATTGTTTAATATTTAAAACATCCTTTAGAACGGGAAATCCTCTTTTTCGATAATAATTTTTTTCTCTTTTTTCGGGAGTTCCGCCTTTTCATGTAATCTGTTTCCTTCTACATATATCGCCTTGAGCGGCCTGACAGGGCATACATATTCGCATGCGCCGCAGCCGATACAGATTGCCTGGTTAACTTCAGGTATAACCAGGCTGTTTTTAAATGGAACCATATTCACGGCTTTTGTCGGGCAGTGTTCTGAACATGCGCCGCACGCTGTTCCATTAGTATATGTTATACAGTTTTCTTTTATAAAAAAAGATTTGCCCGTCCGGATCTGGTGTTTTTCTGCTGCAGTGATTTTATTAATCGCACCGGACGGGCATACTTCACTGCATACGATGCAGTCATAGTTACAGTACCCGGTGCTGAAATCGAGAAAGGGCTGCATAATTCCGTATATCCCGTACTGCATAACCGCCGGCTGCAGTACAGATGACGGGCATCTGGCAATACAGAGTGAACATGCAGTACATTTTTTATTGAACATGTCAACACCTGAAGATCCTGGCGGAGATATGAAAATATTTTTTTTATATTCCTTCTGTTTTGATCTATCCTGCACATAGAGAATTCTTTTGCTGCCGGGAACCTGTGCAGAAAGAACAGCGGGGATAAACACAACTCCTGCAATAAAATTTTTTCGTGAAATTTTTGTCTTTTCTCTATAAGGATTTAGTTCCTCTCTGCTGAAGGTGTACTCTTCTGTTTTAACTCCTCCTGAATATGAAGGCCTGAACTTTATGCTTGAGTTAGGGCAGACTTTCAGGCAGTTGAAGCATGAAACACATCTGGAAAAATCAACGTGTTCATATTTGTGTTCGATGCATGAACTTTTACATATCCTTTCGCATTTACCGCAGTGTATGCATGTGTCCTTATTTATTTTTATTTTAAAGAATGAAATTTCAGATATCAGTCCGAGCAGGCTTCCGACGGGACAGACCGTATTGCAGTATAGCCTCCCTCTGAACAGTGCAAGTGCCGATATGGAAACTATCATTATAACAACAACGAACAGCATCCCGAATCCCGCATGTTTTATGTCAACAGAGTGCATGGAGTAAATATTAAACCTGGAAAGAGTAACGGCGGCTGAATTATTAATTCCTGTGACAGCAGGAGAAACGATGTGAGATGAAAACCGTCCATATATCGAAAATGGATCCAGCCACACAATTAAAAATGTCCCGGCAGCTGAATAGGAAACTATTATTACCGTCAGAATTGAATACCGGAGAAGATCATGTTGAGGAGTGTACGCGGTATTTTTTTTCATTCTCAGCATCGGCGGGATACGCGCGATTATATCCTGATAAATTCCGAGAGGGCAGATGAATGAACAGTAGCTTCTTCCGGCTGTAAGCGTGAGTAGAATCACTATAATAAATGCTGAAAAAACTGCCGAGGGTGATTGTATGAAGCTTAACAGGGAAGGGACGAACTGTGTTAATGCCATGTATCGCGCCGCTCCCGGTGAAGTGAAATTGTATATATCAAAAAATGTTAAACTGATAATCAGGATGATTATTATGGCGGATACAGTCCGGAAAATTTTCAGCAGAGGATAAAGTCTCACATAGTTATCCTTTTGATATTCATCCTGTCGAGGTCGGTTCTTCCAAGTCCATGATCTTTTGCAAGTTTGATATACCGGATATCTTCCGCTCTTCCCGATACCGCACCGGCTTTTGCAAGTACCGCTGCACCCGCGCAGTCTATCGCTACAGGATCAGTTGAAATAAAAAGATACTCATGTTTAATAATATCTGAAGTACTGTATCCCCTGGGGCCGTTTTTTATCATAACCCTCCATCCGTCAAGTATACAGAGGTCGGGACGGCGGAGAGTCGAAAAATCGGCTATGCACTGGTGAAGGTCTTTCCTGTGCCATTCATATCTGTCCCAGACTACTCCCATGAAATTTTTCATTGAGGCTGTAATCCCTGTGGAGGAATGGTGTTTCAGTACAGGTACATTTATAATAACATCGCACTGCAGAAAAAGTTTATGTACAAGTACCTCTTTAAGTATTTTACCGCGGGGTATGTGTGTTTTAACGTAATAATCCTGCGAATTGGCGGGAACAACTTTTGCACCGGAATTTTTAGCGTATTCTTCAATTCTGCTGTTTTTGTAGCAGCTTTTCCATGAGTCACATGTATGGTCCAGCACATAAACATCAGACGCACCGGCATCAAAGCACTCTCTTACTATTGCTCCGACAAGAACAGGGTCTGTATTGGCCCCGGATTCAGGAGTTCTGTCCCATCCCATATTCGGTTTTATAAGGACGCTCTGGCCTTTTTTTACAAAACGGCTCATCCCTCCCATATATCCTATTCCCTTTCGAAATAGTTCGTCAGGTCCTTTCCCCCCTTTAAGGGCAACGAGGTCATAACCGGTTTTATCCTCAGCGGCCTCTGAATATTCAGCCAGCAGGGGGAATAACAAAAATGTAAAAAAAGTTCCCTCGATAATATCTCTGAATTTTATAAGAAATTTTCTTCTTGTTGTATACATGATTGCTCCGCCGGAAATATTACTGGTAAATTAATAATAAAGTTTAAAGTTATTGTCATCCTAAAGTTTGATTATTTTTTAAAAAAGTGTAAATCCGTTCCGAATAATCATTCAGGAACAAGCTGCTGTCCCGTGGAAAATAGCATCCTCCGGCAGCAGCGGCAAATATTGTTTATTTCTTGAAAAAAGGAAGAGACCTGTTATATTTAAACGTAATACTTGACGAAAATGCAAATAAAGAAATTGGAAAAACCGATGAATAAAACCATCCTTCTGGTTGAAGATGAGCCTGTTACAGCCAGAGCTGTATCCGATATGCTGAAAAAGCACGGGTATGAATCAGTCATTGCAGGCACTGGATTAGAGGCTGTTGCAATTGCACAGACAAAAGAAAATATCAGTCTTATTCTGATGGACATTGAACTTGGTGATGGTATTGACGGAGCGGAAACTGCCAGGCAGATTCTTTCCAGAAGATCCTTACCTGTAGTTTTTCTTACATCACATTCCGGTGAGGATTATGTTGAGCGGGTAAAGGATATTACCCGATATGGATTTGTTATTAAAAATTCCGGGAATTCCGTACTCCTCTCCTCAATTGAAATGGCTTTTGATCTTTTTGCAGATCACCAAAAAATGCAGGAGAGTGAAGAAAAATACAGACTGGTATTCGATTATTCACCGCTTGGCCTTGTACACTTTAATGAGAAGGGAGTAATCAGTACGTGCAATGATGTTTTTATAGGGATCATCGGCTCTTCACTGGAATTCCTTATTGGGCTTGATATGTTGAAACTTCCTGATGTTAAAATACAGGAAGCTGTCAGGATTTCTCTTAACGGATCAATAGGTTATTATGAAGGGCTCTATCAGTCTGTTACAGCAGCTAAATCGACGCCTGTAAGAGTTGTGTTTGCTCCCCTTAAATCTCCTGACGGATATGTACTTGGCGGTGTGGGAGTTATAGAGGATATCACTGAACGTAAAAGGGCGCTTGATCTTCTGAAAAAGAGTAACGATGAACTGGAAGCTTCAAACGAAGAACTGATGGCTACTAATGAGGAGTTTGAGGCGATGAATGAAGAACTTATCGTGGCCAATCAGGATTTATTGCGTGAAAAACTGAAAACAGAGGAACGTGAAAGTAATTACCGTGAAATTTTTGATTCTTCAAATGATGCAATATTCATTCATGATAGGGAAACAGGCATTATACTTGATGTTAACAAGACAATGCTTGCAATGTATGGATATGACAGTAAAGATGAAGTAATTAATAAGTCAGTAGCGGATTTTACTGTTTCACATAATGATTATTCGGGAGAAAGAGTTAAAGAGCTGATGCGCCGTGCCATTGAATCGGATAATGAGAAATTCGAATGGCATTCAAAAAAGAAAAACGGGGAATTATTCTGGGTTGAAATGTCGCTGAAAAAGACCGTAATCAGCGGTGTTGTCAGGCTTATGGCTACAGCACGTGATATTACACGGCGCAAAAGAATTGAAGACGAGCTTCGCACAACCGAGGAAATTTTCAGTCTCTTCCTGGAAAACAGCCCTATATACATTTTTTTTAAAGATGCATCAATACGTTCTCTCCGCTTAAGCAGAAATTATGAGCAGATGATTGGTAAACCGCTGAATGAACTGCTGGGAAAATCAATGGATGAACTTTTTCCTTCAGACTTTGCCAGAAAAATGACTGCTGATGATATGCGGATACTGGAGGAGGGAAAGCTTATAAATGTTGCCGAGGAATTTAACGGGCGTTATTATGAAACAACAAAATATCCCATATTTCAGGATGGTAAAGCCTGCTACCTGGCCGGTTATACAATTGATGTTACAGAACGCAAATATGCTGAAGAAAAACTTGCTTCTGAAAAGGAACGTCTATCTGTAACATTAAGAAGTATCGGTGACGGTGTTATAACAACAGATATTAACGGAAATGTTGAAATACTGAACAGGGTTGCCGAGGAGCTGACCGGATGGAGTCAGGAAGAGGCGAGGGGCAAACCTGTTTATGATGTTTACAATATTATCGATGAAGTTACACGCAAACCTCATGTAAGCCCCATACTCGAAACACTTGAAACGGGAAAATCCGGTGAGAGTACCAGTCATACTATACTCATTTCCAGAGATGGAACTGAAAGACTGATTTTAGAAAACGGTTCCCCGATTAAGGATAAGGACAGTAATACAATCGGAGTAGTAATGGTGTTTCACGATATTACGGAGAAGCGCAAGATCGAGGAGACCGTTCAGAATACGCAGAAACTCGAATCACTTGGAGTGCTTGCGGGAGGTATCGCGCACGATTTTAATAATCTTCTTGGAGGAATTTTCGGCTGCATAGATCTCGCGAAGCTGAAAAATAAGGATAGTAATCTGACGGGTTACTTAGACGGGGCATTGAGCGTAATCGAAAGGGCGCGCGGACTGACTCAGCAGCTGCTTACTTTCTCCAGGGGCGGTACTCCTGTAATGAAATCTGCCAGGCTCTCTCCATTCATCCAGGACACTGTTCAATTCGCACTAAGCGGTTCTAATGTTTTCTGCAGGTTTAATCTGCCCGAAGACCTTCCATACTGTTTTTTTGATAAAAACCAGATAGGCCAGGTTATTGACAATCTGGTCATCAATGCCCAGCAGGCCATGCCCATGGGGGGGATTATAGATGTTGCTGCGGAGCATGTTATGTTCCGGAAACAGGAACACGTTCTGCTCCGGCCGGGCGATTATGTTAAAATTTCAATTAAGGATAGAGGTACAGGCATTCAGAAGGATATTATTCCATTCATATTCGATCCTTTTTTTTCGACAAAAGCCAAAGGCCATGGCCTCGGGCTTGCCACTTGTTATTCCATCATCAATCGTCACGGGGGAGCTATAGATGTGGAATCAACTCCCGGCGCGGGAAGCATTTTTTATGTGTTTCTTCCTGTCGCGCGTGAATCCTCGGATATTGATTCAGAAAAGCAGGAAATCAGGCATAGGGGAGAAGGAAGAATTCTTGTAATGGATGATGAGGAGATTATTCTGAATATCCTAAAAGAGATGCTTTCAGAGTTCGGTTATTCGGTAATAGCAATGAAAGACGGGAAGGATGCAGTCAATTTTTTCAGGGATGAGAAAAGTTTAAAACACGAATTTGCCGCTATGATATTTGATCTTACTGTCCCGGGAGGAGTGGGGGGAATTGAAGCTGTCACGGAAATCCGGAAAATTGACAGGAGTATACCTGTATTTGTTTCAAGCGGGTATTCTGAAGATCCTGTAATGGCCAGGCCGCAGGATTTCGGATTTACTGCAAGTATACGCAAACCGTTTCAATTCAGTGAACTTTCGGAAATGTTGGAAACATATATTGTAAAGAAGTAAATGAAATGACAGGAGACAGTCAGGCATGAATGAAAACAGCGAATTCAATCTGAACAGCAGGTGCGGAGAAATAATTTCATCTCTCCCTGAAGAAAAACAGAAATTTATAGAAAAACATTCATTGCTTCTTACCGATAAGATGCTCTGGGTGACTCTGAAAGAGAATTCGTTTCCGCGAAAAATCTGCAGGCATGAATTCATGGAAAAAAGCGATATCCTGGGCCTGCTGTTCCGCGTAAATGAAATTTGCTTTGCTAAAGTAAATTATTTCCGTTCGCATATATCGTCATTCGAACCGTGCAAGTATAATTATAAAGACGGTTTCTGCACCACCGGAGTCTGGGACACTGAATTTTTTAAACATAAAGCATCCGGATATATCATTGATCTCAGATATCTGAACAGCATTAAAATTAAAGAGATAGAAAAATTCCGTGAGTTCTGCATTTTTCTGGAGGAGTACGAACAGTGCGTGTCGCGTGAAGAATGATTCTCAACTCCTATTTTAACAGAGCTTTTTTCAGCAGGTAGAGAATCTCCTTCCTGATTTTTTCGTCCTGGTTAAGCGAGTTTTTCCCTGCAAAAATTTTCATCCGTTCTTTGTAATATTCTGTGGAGTATGAGAATTGAAGAAGAAGCAGAATGTTATCTATGCAGAACGATGCAGTCTCTATGCTGATTCCGGGATCTATAACTCCGTCTTCAACTGCCGAGGCGAGAGTTTTCTTGTAGAATCCGGATGACACTGTCTCCATTTTCAGTGAGAGTTTTTTCGACATATCCGCCATACCCTGGGTTGTTGCTTCAAGGTAGAGCTGGTTCAGAAGGCTGAACTCCCTGGAATATTTCTGGATATGTTTTATTATCTCTTCCAGCTTGTCGAAAAAGGTGCCTTCAATAATATTGATTTCGGATAGGGAATGTTCAATTATCTTATAACCTTCGTCAATTGCCGTCAGGAAGAGATTCTCTTTTGAATTGAAATACTGATACATGGAGCCTATGCTGATACCGGCTTTCTTTGCTATAATATTTATATTTGCCGCATTGTAACCTTTTGATGAAAATTCGATGACTGCAGCATTAAGAATTGTTTTCTTTTTTTCACTGGAAATTTTTTCAAAAGTCTCTTTGTAATATTTTTCCTGTTTAGTTCTTCCTGGCCTTTTTGAATCCTGAGTATTTTTTTCCATTAATAATTCCTGATGTAGTTTGTAATATGAATATAATTGTTTTCAGTAAAGTAAAGCCGGTTATTTTATCCTGTGCTGCCGAATACCGTCTTAATTGTGAAGAACTGGATTTAACCCTCCGGTTCCGTTCAGGGGTCGTACTATTTTACCGGCTGAGCGGAGCCGAAGCCTTACGGCTGACTTGCTGTAATACTAAAGGCATTCAGTTTAACAAATCAGGTAAGCATAGCCTGGATCCGCTGCATAAAGTCATTCAGCTGTGCCGCATATTCAGGCGCTCCCTCGACCGAAACATACCCTTTGCTTACCGCTTCAACAAACTCTGAATCACGGAGGAGAACTGCAAGTGCACCGTCTGCTCCATGAAACTTCATATGAAGAAACGGGCGTTTTCTGGTATAGAATCCCCGCCCGGCTTTGCTGTTGCCGCCTTTTACTCTCAGGTACGCGGCTATATCCTCTCCTTCGACTGAAATCTGGTAGATTCGGTCGGGCTGCATGGTTGTCCATTTGACCATGTCCGGATCTCCGCCTTTATTGTACTGGCTGAGTGCAGTTGTGATCATATAGAAGGAAAGTTTAACCTTTAATTTTCTTTTCATTTTATCTTTAGGCCGTGCGTTCGGCATCAGTATTTTAAGTGAGAGCAGAAGAGATAGAATTTTAACAAGAAGGGAAATGTTTTTAAATCCTTTTATAGACGGAATGACCGGTTTTCCCGCGAGCATATCATTCATTTTTTTTACAGAATTAAATGAAAAAGTTATATCCGGATTCCGGCAAATCCCGTACTCAACGCTGAACGCACCGTTGTTAAAAACCAGCCATGCTCCCACGGGGCCTTTTTCATCCTTAGCGACAAATTGTATTTCAGCTTTAACATTTTTAAATCTGTCATTCATCTTCGGGTCATCGTGAAGAATCTCTTTGATGATGGGAAATACAGCTCTGAAAAACAGCCTCGCTGCAAGAAGTTCTCTTTCTGTGGCCATAGTTTATACCTCATCCTCCCAGCTTTCATCCTCCTCAAAATCTTTACCCATAACTTCACGTACTTTTTCGACGATACTGTCGCTATCGAGTTTATAGTGACAGTAAAGATCTTCCGGATAACCCACGACGCAGAAGCAGTCCGGTATGCCGACTTTTTCAAATGCGCAGCCTTTCCCGCTTTTTGCAATAACGTCCGCAACAGCACTCCCCAGGCCTCCGTGAATATTGTGATCTTCGAACGTAATAATTCTTCTGGTTTCATTCAGCGCTTTTAAAATAATTTCTTCATCAAGAGGTTTCAATGTATGCATGTTTATAACCCGGACAGACAGTCCGTCACTCTCTTTAAGTATTTTCGCGGCTTCCGCGGCCTGCAGGACTGTAATTCCGCAGCAGATCAAAGTTATATCCGTACCATCCTGAATTGTTACAGCCTTTCCGATTTCAAATCCGTAATTTTCATCTTTGTAAAAGGTCGGTTCAAATCCGCGGCCGATTCTTATATAAACAGGTCCTTTGTGAGCGATGCATGCCCGTACAGCTGCTGCAGTTTCAATTCCATCTGCCGGAACGATCACTGTCATGTTGGCAAGCGCGCGCATAATTGCGATATCTTCTGTGCAGTGGTGGGTCGTTCCCGCTGCCCCGAATGATACACCTCCATGAGTTGCAATCATTTTGACATTAAGATTCTGGTAGCAGATATCTGTTCTGACCTGTTCAAGTCCCCTCATCGCGGTGAATGCCGCCATTGTTGAGACGAAGGGGAGGAGCCCCGACTTCGCGAGGCCTGCCGCAATTCCGAACATATTCTGTTCGGCAATACCTACATTAAAAAACCGTTCGGGAAATTTGTCTCCGAACAATCCGATTTTGGTCGATTTGGCAAGGTCTGCAGATAATCCGACTATATTCTGGTATTTATCTCCAAGTTCGCATAATACGCTGCCGTATATTTCAGCCTGAGTCATGGTGTTGGCATCGTAAACTGTCCATGTTGTTCCTGTAATTTCTTTAGCCATAATATTTCTCCTTTGTATAATAACGGTTTTAACTTCGGTCTACAGATGCGTGGGCTTTTTCAGCAAGCTCTGAGTCAATGCTGCCGTAGTGCCATTTCACCTGGTTTTCCATAAAATCAACACCTTTACCTTTGACGGTATGAGCAATTATCATTACAGGTGATTTTTTTTCTTCAAGTGCGGAGTCGATTGCCTCTGACAGTTCTTTATAGCTGTGGCCGTCTATCTCTTTTACAATAAAACCGAAAGATCTCCATTTGTCGGCAAAAGGTTCCACTGACATTATCTGTGCGGTAGTCCCGTCGATCATAAGTCTGTTGCGGTCAACGAATGTTATGAGATTGGTGACTTTGAAATGAGCAGCTGACATGGCAGCCTCCCAGACACTCCCTTCATTGCACTCTCCATCGCCCAGTATACAGTATGTTTTCCAGTTTTTCTTCTGCAGTCTTGCTCCGAGCGCCAGTCCTACAGCCATGGAAAGTCCGTGCCCCAGAGAACCTGTTGATACATCAACACCCTTTACCTTGAGACTGTCCAGGTGCATGCCGAAATTCGACATGAAGTGGTTAAATTCTTTCAGTTCACCCCTGTCAAAATATCCCCTGTTGGCAAGAACCGGAGCATAGCCGGCACCGCCATGCCCTTTGGACAGAACAACTCTGTCCCTGTCATCCCAATCCGGTTTTGCAGGATCAATGTTGAGATACTTGAAATAGAGGATTGTCATAATTTCAACAATGCTTAATCCTCCTCCAATATGAGCTCCGCCTGCCCAGACTGTAGTATCAATGATATCATGCCTTATTCTCCGTGCTGTTTCCGTAAGATTTTTAATTTCAAGTTCTGTAACCGGCATCACAATCCTCCTTATATTCATATTAAATTATTATACTGTTTTATTGAGTACATGAGAAAAAAACTGATTCGTCGTAAAGTGCAGATTCCTGTATTGCAGTGCATCTGCATAAAAAATTTTTTTAAAATTCATCTCCATATTTTTTTCTGATCACTTTGAAGGCATCATCAACGATATCCCATGTTCTCTTTAAGTCTTTGTCGCTGTGAACCGTCGAGATAAACCAGTTGTGATGGGATGTGAAATATGCACCCCGCTTTGTACACTCTG
>Ga0116170_10001977_pt1 | contig 20256 bp, 13 predicted proteins | sample AD_JPNHW1_MetaG_FD_89797 | JGI IMG/M metagenome (GOLD analysis project Ga0116170, IMG submission 89797) | Active sludge microbial communities of municipal wastewater-treating anaerobic digesters from Japan - AD_JPNHW1_MetaG | ecosystem: Engineered > Bioreactor > Anaerobic > Digestate | place...
ATGGTCAGGTCATCGTACTGCGCGTCTTCCCTGACGTTCGTGTAATAGAGGTACTCCTGATGCTCCTGGTGGTCCTTCCGCTTTCCGCAATACACCGAATACTGCTTAAAGTGCCTATTCAGGAAGCCGTCAACCTTTCTATCAACCTGCACGCGGTCGAACTCGGTCGCCTTGGGGTCAAGGTACATGCGGAACACCTTCTCGACGGACACGAGCGCGAGGATTGCCTCCTCGATCGTGCCTTCGCAGTCGGTGAAGTCGAAATCGTAGGCGGCGTCGCGCTCGGGATTATGCCATTTAGAAAGCGAGTACTTCCGGCGATTGAGGACCGCCTCGATGATCGCGTTGACCCGCTCGGGACCGAGCTCCTCGTTATCCTGGCCTACCGAGTGGTTCCCGTGCGGGGCTTCCTTCTCGAGCCCGGGCTCCGCGCAGGTATACACCGCGAGGTCTTCCGTGCGGAAAAGGCGCTTCGCCTCCTCGATGCCGTCAGTGTAGAAGAACGCGACGTCACCGGGATTCAGGCGCTGCTTGACGACCTTGAAGCCGCCTTTCATGTCGACCATGAACGATGGGAAGACGCCCGCGGCCGAGCACTCGGGAAGCGTCACGAGCCGCATCTTCCGCGAGGACGCGTCATACACGTGCATGAGGTTGTCGCCCGCGTTGCACACGTACATATCGCCCGAGGCGGAATCGAATATCGCCATCGTGAACGCGGCGAAGCGCCCCTTAAACCCGCGGGACTCGATGAGGTCGTTGATGCGCGACACGACGAGGTCGAGCCGGTATCCCTGCTTCTCGTACTTCCAATCCTTAAAGTAGTCGAGGAAGAGCGTCGCGACCTCGACCATGATGAGCGCCGCGGGGACTCCCTTTCCGGCGACGTCGCACTTGATGAGCGCGTAGTGCCGGTCGTCGAGCTTGATGTAATCGAAGTAATCGCCCGAAACGCCCTTCGCTCCCTCGTAATAGCCGAAGAAGTCGGCGTTCGCGTCGCTCGAGCTTCCGCAGGTGAGCTTCTTGCCAGAGGAGTCCGTCTCGAGCGGTATGAACATCTTCTGCACTTCCTTACCGACGGTAAGGTCCTTCGACGCGGCGGCGGCCTTGACGAGCCCGTGCGTCATGTCGTTGATGGTCTCGCCGAGAAGCCCGATCTCGTCGCGAGACTTGAGCGCGATGTCCTTACCCTCGAGCGCTTCCTTATCCTCGGTATCGCGGATCATCGCGACGTGGGCCGCGAGCTTCCTGATCGGTGATATGATGATCGAGGCGAGCACGAGCGCGCCGACGACCCCAATGAGCACCGCTATGAGCGCGATGAGCGCCGTCGTGCCGACGAGCGCGCGCCGCTCGTTCCCGACGGTCTTGAGGAGGGATTCGGTGGATACCTCGACGCGCACGGTTCCGCGCACGTACGCCGTCTCCGCGCCGCGTCGGTACATAACCGGCTTATAGAATACGTACCGCGTCACGTCGCGCGAAAGCGCGAGCGGGTTGTACTCGGGGTATGAGCCCATGCCCTTCGCCGAAAGGCGCGCGAGCTCGGCGTTGAGCTTTTCCTCGAGCTGCCGCGTGATGGTCTGTATCTCGTCGCGCCTATTGACCGACTCGGTGTCCGTCTTGAGCGCGAGCTTGATTCCTTCCTGCGTGAGCGAGGTAATGCCCGTCGAAAGCTCGCCGACCGAGCGGACCGCCTCGTCGTCGAGTACCTTGACGCGCGAGTCGATCTCGGCGTTCTCGGGGCTCGAGTACCGCGAGCGGCCGGGAGCGAGTTCCGCCGTGTCGATCTTCGACGCGATCCCGGAATCGTTCGTCGCCCACACGAAATCGATTCCCGTCGCCTTGCCGTCCATGCCGTTGCCGGTAATCGTCGCGCTGATCGCCTCGTCGAGCGCGGACATCTGCGCGGGGAGGAAGCCGAGCTCTAGGACGTTCTGGCTCGGGAGGTACGCCCGCGCGCCCGAGGCAAGGCTCTCGAGCAAGACCTCGACGCGCGACTGAAGTCCCTGCGCGAGGGTCCTTTCCTGATTTGCGGAGAACCGGAGCCCGAGCGGGATCGAGACGATGAGGACAACCGAAATGACGAGCGTCGTCGTGAAGAACGCGAGCTTGAACCTGAGCCCCATCCCCTTCTTCTTAAGCGACACGGATCTCTTTTTCTTTTCGGACGGCATGATATCTCCTTCGATGAGGGCCTTGACCTCGGCGCGAATGCTGATCGAGTCCTGCGCGGTCGACGCGATTCCGTACATCGATACGAAAAAGACGGCGAGCGCGAGCGCGAGTATTGAATAGAGCAAAACGGTGTCGGGCCTGATCGGCAGCGCACGTTCCGCCTGGGCGACCTTCCACGGCGGTGTGAAGTCGTAGCGATAATCGCCGAACTTGATGGTGCCCGACGAGGTCACCGTGATCACGGGTTTCGAGAACGAGAGCCCGCGCGTCGGGTGCGTGAGGCCGACGCGGTACTCGCCGACCGCGACGTCCTTGAGGGTTATCCCGGATATGAGCCGGTCGTTCACGACGGTGAACTGGCCGTTCTTCCTCGAAAGGGTTATGTCATAAGGCGCGACCCCGTCCTTGTCGAGATAGATATCGGAAAGGAGCCCGCCTTCGGCGAAGCCGCGGCCGATGATCGACATGGATACCGACCCCGCCTCGTCGACCTTGCTGTCGACGTAGGTGATATACGTAAACGGTACGTACTTATTGAGGACGACGTAGCGCACGGCGGGGGCGCCTATGTTGCCGACCGAGTCGATCGCCGACACGGAAAGCGCGTAGATGCCGTTATCCATGTTGCTGAACGAGGCTGATTGGTCCTTCGTCATGAGCCGGGCCGGTGGCGCGGGAGGCTTAAAACTGTTTATTGCCGCGGACGCGAAGTCGAAGGACGAAGGTGGAACGCCGCTCTGCAATCCCGCCTTAAGCGAGCCCGCCGACGGAGAGCCATGGGCGAGGACCGCGAGATACTCAAGCGGCGCCACGTAGTCGAAGCTCCAGGTATACCCGGCGACGTCGTCATACTCGGACGGCCGCCAGGATAAATTAAAGGTATTCGAGGCGAGATAGCCCTCGGCGTCGGTATCCTCGCGCTCGATGACGGGCGCGGCCGGGGGCGTCGTGTCGCGGGTATACGCGACGTACACGGGAGAAGACCAGTTCCCCGCGTAGTCGGCAGCGCGAACGCCCAGGTACCAAACGCCGTCTGAGGAGGCGTCCATGGGCGGAAGCTTTTCCTGGGGGAGATGGCCGATTTCCTTCGGTACGTCGGGCTGTGATCCCTGCCCCCAAGCCCACGAGTAGCCCGCGAGTCCCGAGGAATCCTCGGGGAGCGCGAGGCTCAGGCGCGCCAACTCCCCGCGGCCCTTTCCGCCCGCGGCGAAATTTTCGGCGATGAGGCGCGGGCTCTGGACGCTGCGGTCCGGCGCGAGCCGTTCCACGCGATACGCGTTCTTTCCCGTCGTCTCTTGCCAATACACCTCGATCGAGCCGCCCGCGTTGACGATGCGGCCGAATACGGACTCCGGCGCGTTCTTCGATAGATCGGTCTCGGCCCAGAGGAGCCCTTCCTTCCGCGCCATGTATACCCGGTTCGAGCCGCGCCGATCGTCGAACCAAACGACGGTCGGGGCCCCGCCGGTCACGATGACGTCGGGATCGTAGCAGGTGCCGTCGCCCGAGGACACTCGCTCGACGGCACCGACGATGTCGCCGCGGGGACCTAAGGATGCGTAGTAGATCGCGTAGCGCTCGTTCGAGGTCTGGGCGCGCTCCCAAACGAGCGAGAGGCCCTTCCCAACCCGCGCGAGCCGCGCGCGCTGGTTATGCCATCCCTCGGGGGCCGCGGCCTGCGTCCCGGCCTCGGCGCCCGGCTCGGTAAAGGCCGTCACCATTGTCGGCGTCGACCACGTCTGCCCGCGATCGGTCGATATCGTCGAATAGAGCTGATAGGATGATCGGTTGTTTACGTCGAGAAACGCCTGGAACACCACGACGTCATTCTTGCCGTCGGACGCGCAGGTCGGGAGGAACGCGCGCTTCCTTCCCGAGGCGGGGCCGAACGGGACGAGCGAAGACCACTCGGTGCCGTTGTCGGAGCGCGAGTACACGAGGGTAAAGTTGTCCTCGCCGCCGCGCGTCGCGAAAAGGAGATAGCCGCCGTCCGTGCGCACGAAAACGCGCGGGGCGAGCACCTTGTCCGTCTCGCCCCGGATATTCGCGGCGGTGAAGGTCGCGCCCCAGTCGGTCGAGCTCAGGATAGAGATCTCGTTGACCGCGGAGGCTACCGAGACGAGGATGCGGTTTTTCGCGTCAAGGGTCACCGAAGCGACGGAAGGCACGTCACCCGCATAGGCGATCGGGCCGGCGAAGCGCTCCCGGGTGTGCCATTCGGAACCGTCGAACACGCGCGCGGAAAGCCAAATGACGCCCGAGCTTTCGGTTTCCCGTTTCACTTCCTGCCAAATGACGACCGACGCGCTGCCGTTCGTCGCCGACGACGGAAACCGCGAGTCCGCGTTCGTGACCGGAACCGGATTTTCCCAGTAGTAGTCCGTCGCCGACGCGCCGCGCGCGATGAGTAAACCGAGTATGATGAGCGCGAAGAACTTTATCCGTCTCATAGTTGCGAATCGATCCTTTTCTTGAGGTCCTGTATCTTCGCCGAATTCCGCGACTTCGGGTTTTGAAGGAGCTGTTCCACGAGCGCCGACGCGGTGATCTTGTTTCCCTTCTGGAGTTCCTGAACCGCCTGCTGGTATTTCGACTCGTCGACGGCCGAGAGAACGGCGACGGAGGCGCCTCCCATCGAGGTCTGGATGCGGTCCTTGAGGGCGATCGCCACCTGGTTATCGGGATTGAGCTTGACCGCCTCGTCGAGCTGCTGGACGGCGACGGTAAACATACTCTGCGTGTTCGCGTCGTATATCTTTTTCGCCTGACGCGTGAGCTCCGCGGACCGCGCGATCGCCTGCGGGTCGGGCGGCGGGAGCTTTATCCCGAGATATATCTCGACCTCGTCGAGAAGCTGCTTGATGCCGGGGTAGTTCGAGTTGATCTGATAGAGGTCGAGGAGGTCGCTGTACGCGGCCTTCCGCTCGCTCTTGTAGTTTTGCCGGATGGACTCGACCTTCTGGCTGAAGAAAAGCCTGAAGGCCGCGGGGTCAATGAGCTGATCGATGCGAAGCGACAGTTGGCCGGCGTCCTGGTTCATCGGGTACACGAGCTGGAGCTGCCGGAGTTTCTCCTTGGCGGACGAGAGGACGGCGACGCCTTCCGTACGGCGACCCGCGTCGATGAGGAGCTTTCCCTGGTCGTAGAGTTGGTTCGCGCTCGAGAGGATCTGGCTCATCTGCGGGTACAGCGGCGCCGAGACCGGTATCGTGCGGCCCGTCTTCATCGAGAGCGCCGTATTGACGATGTCGAGCCAGTTGTTGACCTCGGGGTTCGTTTCCACGTTCGTCACGCTCCACCGGGTCTTCGCGCGGAGGAAGAGTTCCTCCGCCTGGTCCATGTTACCGAGATAATAGAAGTTCTTTCCCGATGAAATGAACGAACGAACCTCGCGGACGACCGACTCGTTCTCGATGCGCGTGATCTCCGCGCCGAGCGATTCGAGCTTGCGGTCGCTTTCTGTCCGGAGCGACGGCGCTTCCTGGTACGCGAGGGATTGGTTTACCTTCTCGCGCGAGCGCTGGAGGTTCTCCCGCGCGGAGTCGAAGTCGTTCCGCTTGAGCGCGGCTTGCGCCTGCGAGTACCTGAGGTCGTATTCCTGGCGCGCGAGGCTCGCCTGAAGGATGCGCGAGTTGGCGCGCGCGATCTCCGAGCCGGCGCTCGCGTAGAGCGCGTCGAGCCCATCGAGCGTCTTCCGAAGCCCGCCTACCGACTCTAGCCAAGACGCGTCGGCCTGCACGGACTTCGGCGCCCCCTCGAGCGCGCCGAGCGCGGCGACGATTGACTTTCGGTCCGCGACGATCCCCGTCCGCACGCGGTTGAACGCGGCGAGGCTTTCGGTCGGGTAATACAGCGTCTGCCCGCCTTCCTGCGCGACCCCGTCAAGGAGCGCCGTGCCTTCCGTCACGTTTTTTTGCCATTCCGCGAGGGCGAGCGAGGCGGACTTATCCTGAAAACCCGCGGACGCGCGATATTGCGCGAGGGTATCGGCGGATATCGACGATATCAAGTTGCCCCGGATCGTCGCGAACTCGTCGGAGTACAGCGGTATTTGATCAAGCTGGGCGACCGCGGTCCCCAAGCGGTTCGTTCTCGCCAGGAGCGCGTCGAACTCGCCGATGAGGTTACCCCAGGCCTTTACGCGCGGCGAAACCGGCTGCGCGCGGATATCCTGCGCCGAGGGTTCGGCGCCCGAGGCCGTCTCCGCGCGCGATTTGATCGCGTAGTAGGTATCGAAGCTACTGCCCAGTTCCGAGAGCGCGGCGAGGACGGCGCCCGTGTTGGTATAGCGCCTCGACTCGGCCGCGGCGTTCCGCGTCCCATAGGTATCGCTCCGCCCGGTGAGCCGCTTGGCGGCGGACGGGACGGTGGAACCGAAGGTCGCGAAGCGCATGCCGCCCTTGAGGCTCGCGACGCCGGTCTCGACGTCGCCTGAGTCGATGGAGGAAAGCCCTGCGGTCCAGCCGTTTCTGATGGTGCCGTCCGTCGCGCGCTCGATGCGGTCGAGCACCGAGTTATACTGCGCGTCGATCGAGCCGAGCACGCCCTCGAATCGGCCGGCCGTCTTGCGACCGAGGGTAAAGCGCCACGCGAAGGGCAAGAAGGAGTTCTCGGTGACCGACTCGTTTCCCTTCTGCGCAGCCTTGAATGAATCCTCGAAATACCAGCCTGAGTCCGCGATGAGGTTTCGCGCGCGGGCAAGGCGCGCGAGCTCGGCGTCGAGGGCAACCCAGCTTGAGTCGGCACCGGGCCCGTCGCCCGCGGCAATCGCCTTCTCGCACGCCGCCGTCGCGGCCTCAAGCGACAGCTGCATTTCGGATATCGTACCGATCGCGGACACGATCCCCCCGAGGTTCGCGTTGACCTTGGAAACCGTCTCTTCCGACGAGACGTCGTCGAACTCTTGCTTATAGAACACGAAACCCTCGGTGAACTTGCGCAAGGCCTCCACGTAGCGCCCCTGGTCGATCAGCGTATCGCCGGTCGTCATGATCTCGTCGAATTTCGCCCGGTAATACGTGAACTGCGCGGCGTCCTTGGTATTGACGATAAATTCCTGCGTCGCCTGGTTCGGGTTCTTCTCGAGTCCCTCGAGGTTCGCGATCATATCGAGCTTTTTTTTGTCGTTGGTCGGCTCGTTCACGAGGACCATGAGGAGCTCGAGCGCGGTCGCGTTATAGCTTTCCCGCATCGTGATGATCTTGCGGATGCGGCGCTGGGCGCCGTCGAAGTCCTCGGGCTTTTCGTTCATATAGCTCGCGAGCTCGAGAATAGCCGCGTTATAGTTACGTTCCTTGATGAGACGGTCTACCTTCGGGAGTCCCACCTCGGGATTTCCCCCGGCATACACGAGCGCCGGAAGCAGCAGTGAGAAAAGGAATACTGTGAAAAAGACACTTTTTTTAATCACCGTCTTACCGTTTAAAGGTACTCCTATCTTAGGATTTTCGGCACGGAAAACGCCTCTATCCAGTAAAAAAGAGCAGAAAAACGTCCGAATATACAATATACTATAGGTGAAAAATGCGTATCAGATTGATTCTCGCATCCGTACTCCTCGCCGTTATCCCCGGGCTTTCCCTGGCGGCGCTCGATATATCCGATCCGTATAACTACCTCTCCGGGATTTTCCAGCCCCTCATCGACGAAAACGAGGGCCGCACCGCCTTCAGGTCCTTACTCATTCCGGGCGGCGGGCGGGCCGAGGCGATGGGCTCGGCGTTCAGCGCCCTCGCGAACGACATCGGCTTCTTCGAGCACAACCCCGCGGGAAGCTCGACCATGAAAAACACCGAGCTCGCGGTTTTCCACAATAGCTGGATCGCGGACTCCCGGCTCGAGAGCGTCTCGTTCACGAGCCGAAACGAGAATTTCGGGTACGGAGCGTCGATGCGCTGCTTCTACGTTCCCTTCACCGAGTACAACACCTTCGGCGAGCGCGTCTCGCGCGGGTATTATACCGAAACCTTCGCGGTCTTCAACGTATCGTACAATTTCCTCGCCGGGTACTACTTCAAGGGGATCGCGACCGGCGCGAACCTCAAGGTCGGGTATCGCGGGGTTCCCGATTACTCGGACAACGAGGGGCACCTCCTCAAGGGCTCGGGATTCGACCAGTCGGCGCTCGCCGTCATGGGCGATCTGGGCTTCCAGACCCGCTTCAACTTCCTCAAGCTCTACAACTCGCGCGACCCGAACTCCTTCCTCGGGCTTACCTTCAGGAATTTCGGGCCTCCGGTACGGGACGAGGCGATGCCGAGCGAGATAACCTTCGGCGCGGCCTATAAGCCGGCGAACCCGATAGCGATATCCGCGGAAATCCAGAAACCGATCAACCTTCTCGACTTCGCCGAATCGGGCGCGCTCGTCTATGGCGCCGGCGTCTCGGTCGAGCTGACGAAGTTCTTCACCTTCCTCGGCGGATTCCAGCTCAAGGGCGCCAACCCGCGCTTTAGCATCGGCGGCGAGGCGAACGTCAAGGACCTTCAGTTTAACATCAACTACACCCTAGACCTTACCACGCAGGCGGCGATATTCAACCGGATCAGCCTCGCGGCGAAGCTCAATCTCGGCGACCGCGGACGCGCGGATAAGCAAAAGCGCGTGGAAGAGCTTTATATCAGCGGATTGAAGCTATACGCGGGCGGAAACCTCGAAGGCGCGATCGCTGTGTGGAACGAGGCGCTTAAGCTCGACAAGCGGTTCGATCCCGCGATCGAGGGCGTCCAGACGGCGACCCTCACCCTCGACATCCAAAAGAGAATCAAGGAAATCCAGCAACTCGAATAGGGGCGACCGCCCCGGAAAAGCCGCTACTGCCGCTTGCGGAATACGCGATAGTTGATTTCGGGAAAGAGGGAATGCTTTTTCTCGGCGTTCGTGAGCCATTCGGTGCTGATGAAATTCGAGCCGAGGGATTCGTAGACGACGGTAAAGGCGCGGATGCTTTCCTCGAAGCGCATGCGGGCGTACTCGACCGAGCTCGCCTCATTCATCATCAGGAACCATTCCATCGACTGCGCGAGGAGTAGCTCGCGCGCCGCCATGTTGAGCGAGCGCTCCTTGAGTCCTGAGTCGTCGGGGAACCGCTCCGCGAGATCGATCATCCGCTTGACGGCCTTTCTGATATAGGGATACATCCAGTCGTTCGCGCTGTTGAGCACCTCTTCGGCGTACCCGCTATCCGTCCACGACGAATAGCACGGGTTCACGGCCTTAACCTGAGCGGGGCGCTGCGGCACGCGTGCCGACGGCAAGTCAAAGGTAACCGTCCCGTCCGCCGCGGCCTTCCGGAACACGCTCTCGAGCCAGGTGACGCCCTCGTACCAATCTTGGCCGAAAAGGGCGGCGGGAAACGCGCAGACCGTCGATACCGGCGCGCCTTCCAGGGCCTTCGACGCCTTATCGAGCTTTTCGACGCGCGCCGAGAGGAAGCACCCGGCGTCCGCGATGGCCTGGAGATGGGCCTTCGCGGGCTCGTAGAAACCGTCAGAGCCCGAATTGCCGCGCGACCAATACCGGAAGCCGGTAATCCGCCTCCCGAGGGAAACGTCGAATATCCCGGAAAGCTTATCCTCCGCGAGCTCAAAACCGATGTCGCGGTCGACGTTCAGGTACGCGTCGTTCGCGGAATACCCCGCGTCGCGGGAAGCGACCTCGCGGCAGGCGAGCGCGTCGCGCGCGAATACGGTAAAGCCATTCGCGCATGCGCACGGCTCGAACACGCCGGTGTCGGGCACGGTGTCGGAAAAAAGGACCCCGTGCGACTCGAGCACGGTATATTGGAAGCCGTAGGACTTCAGTATCTGCTCCATGCCATTGGCCCACGCCATCGCGGGAAGCCAGAAACCCGAGGGAATCGCGGTGAAATGCTTGCGATAGGTTAAAAGCCCCGTCTCGATCTGCGCGTTGATCGCCTCGGGTATGTCGGTATAGAGCGGAAGGAAGCACGAGGTCGCCGTCGTCGCGAGGATCTCGAGGTACCCCCGGTTCGCGAAGTAGTCGAACTTTCCCAGGATGTTCCGGTCGTAGATCTCGATGAAATCGCGCTGATTGAGCTGGAGCTGCTCAAGATGGAGCTTCACGAGCTCGCGCGTGCGCTCATCGTTACCCAATCGGTCGAGTTCCGCGATCCCGTAGTCGATGGACCGATCAAGGCTCTCGACGTACCGGCTCTGGAGCAGCGGATCCGCGAGCATCTCGCACAGGGTCGGGGAAAATGCGATCGCGAGCTTGAAGGGAACGCCCTCGGTCTCAAGGGCGGTGCAGGACCTGAGGAGCGGTAGGTAGGTATAGGATATGGCGTTGAAAAGGCGCGTCTCCTCGACGCTTCCCGGGGTTTCCGGGTGCCGTATGTACGGTAACGAAGCGTCAAGCACGAAGATTAGCGATGTGTCTGCCATGGTGTTCTCCGGATTGGGTTCAGTCGAATGACTGACGATGGTTCCTAAAATGGTCTTTCTTGAGCTCCGCGATGCCCGAAAGCTCGACGAGGGGGGGGCACCGCCTTTTGGGTTGGGCCGCCGGATCGCACAGCGTCGCCGCCGGGAGCGGAATCTCTACCGAGCGAACGATGAGCTCTTCCTTTTCCTGCTGGTATCTGCAATAGAGATCGACCCTGCAGAAGGAGGCATGGCCGGAAAGGTGCACGTACCATTTGCGGTCCCCGATGCCGACGTCTACGTCGAAAAAATCGCTTACTACCGCCGGCTTTGTGTCGGAGAGAAAATTGACGCGGAGGAAAAAACTTTCGAAATGATGGTTTCCGGTCAGCGCGTTGATGAGGTTCGTCTGAAAATCCCAGCAGACGAATACCCAACCGGGATCGCGCAGGAGCACGGTAATCTGGTTTTCGTTGTAGGTTTCGGGAAGGACGTCGGGCGCCGCGACATATTCAGCCTCGACGAGCGAACCGGTCTCGCCGCGATCCGATCCCTGGTCCTCGGTAACCTCGAGCAACTCGCCGATAATGAAACGGCGATTAAGACCCTCGGGGATGTCTATCCCGTAGTCATCCGCCAGCTTTACCAGATCGGTTGTTGACAATGTCTCGAGATAGGCCCTGCCCAATGGTGTGTTATCCATAATGTTTGAGGTATGATGGCCAAAACGGCTTACCGTGTCAAGGGTTCGCCCATTCCATAGGCCGCGAGGCACGCGGCCATGTGCTCGGGGATCGGCGCGGCGAAAAGCCGTTTCTTGCCCGCGACCGGGATCTCGAGCGATACCGCCGCGAGCTGGAGCTTCCTGATCCCGTACGCCGCCTTCGCCTCGCGGTTTCGCTTAAAGTCGCCGTACTTGTCGTCGGCGACGATCGGGCAGCCGATCGAGGCGAGATGGATGCGAATCTGGTGCATCCGCCCGGTCATGAGCTTGAGCGAGACGAGCGAGGCGCCGTTTCCCGAGCATTCCACGCGATACTCGGTCACGGCGGGCCGCTCGTCGCCGCGCCTGCCGGCGGGCACCGTTATCGTACCCGCGGCGGGAGCGGGGGCGCCAAAGCATACCGCGCGGTACCGTTTGTCGAGCGCGCCCGAGGCGATGAGCCGCGAATACTCGGCGGCCGCGCGCGAGCTCCGCGCGACGATAAGAATCCCGGCGGTATCCTTGTCAAGACGGTGAACCGGATATATCCTTTCACCTATCTGGCGTTCGAGAATTTCAAGGATGCTGACCGTGACCCCTTCGCCGCCCTGGCAGGCAATCCCGCACGGTTTGTTGACGACGAGGATGTCAGGGTCCTCATAGAGTACCTGAATTTCTTTCATGGAGGCATCATACAATGTACGGAGAAAAAAAACAGCGGCCGAATCGCCTTCTCGCTCGGCACGCCCGAACCGCGCTCCTCGCCGCCCTCCTTTGTATGGCGCTCCCGACCGCGCTCTTCGCGCTCGAGCTTGGATCGCCCGAATGGGGTTATGCCCTCGACCTGCCCGAGGGATACCAGCTCGCAGAGCGGAACGGAAGCGACCGGTACCACTTTTCGCACACCCTCTATCCCGCGGACCTCCAGATCGCGCTCTATGGGCACGACCGTTTCCCCGACGCCGCGACCGCGCTCACCTTCGTGACCGACCAATTCCAGTCCAAGGGCCATCAGGTGAGCTTTACCTGGCGAAACCGCGCGGCCGCCATCGGCCAGCTCTCTTTTTCCGCGCACTCGGGCTGGGCGCTCGCCCTAGAGCTTGCCAACGGCAAGGGCTGGCTCGTCATGGCGGCCTATACCGACGAGAAGCGCGCGACGGAGCTCGAGCCGCTCCTCGTGTCGAGCCTCGACGCGGTCTTTACCGACGACGGCTCCTATTTCGAGTCGGGACCGATGACCGCCTTCGCCTGGGGAAAGGAAAAGGGGATCACGGCAGACTACGACGACGGTACGACGAAGGTATCGCTACCCTTTAACGCCATCGACGCGAACGCGAACCAGTCGATCGTCGACCGGGAGTTTTCCCTCCTCACCTCGTACCTCAACACCCCGTACGTGTACGACGCGTGGAAGCGCTATTACCGGCTCATCTGGCGCGACGCCTGGGCCCGGTTCGCGAAGCCGGCCTTTATCCTGGAAAACCGACTCCCGAGCGATCCCGCCGAGCTCACCGCGAAGCTTCTCGCCTGGACGCAGGCCTTCACCTATGAGCGCAATTTTCAAGGGAGCGACTTCATTAACCTTCCCGAGGCCTTTGCGTCGCGCACGGGCGACTGCGATAGCCGCGCGCTCCTCCTCGTGCTCCTCCTCAACGAGATGGGGGTCGACGCGGTCCTCCTCGTCTCGCCCGAGTATAGCCATGCCCTAGCGGCCGTCGACTGTCCCGGTCCCGGTGCCCGCTTCGAGACGGGCGGAAAAAAGTACCTCATCGCCGACACGACCGCGAAAACGAAGGCTGGGCTCATCGCGGCGGACATGGCGGACCCCTCGAAATGGTTCGCCGTCGATTTCTACGCCTTCCCCCGGGTCCAAGCGGCGAAGACTAACTGAACCGCGGCGTATCGAGCCACCCCGAATCGCATAAAAAAAAGCCCCGAAAAGCGACGCTTCTCGGGGCCTTTGCGCGGTAAGGAGGACTTCCGCGCGTTTTCTTGTGTCGTTTTGAAACTAACCTTTGGCGATCAGGAGGTTATACGCCTCGATCGGGGTCTCGGCGGCGAGTAAGCCGTCGCGCAGGGACTGGCTTTTCAGCTTGCTCGAGAAGAACGAGAGGGTCTGAAGGTAGTAAGAATGCTGGTTATACGCGGCCGCGATCATGAAAAGGAGCCGGACCGGCACGTCGTCGATCGTCTGGAAATCGATGATATCGTGCTTGCACAGTCCCACGGCCATCACGAGGTCGGTGACCGAGGAAAGCCTCACGTGCGGGATCGCGATGCCGCGGCCGATCGCCGTCGACATGAGCTCTTCGCGCTTTAGGATCTCGACGGTGAGCTCATTGCGGTTCTTGATCTGGGGCGCGGTGCCGAGGGTGTCGGAAAGCGCGACCAAGGCGTCATGGCGGGTCGAGTGGTTGAGGATGACGATGCGATCGGGCGAGAGGATGTTCTGAACCTGCACGAGCGGGTTGATCTGCGGGGCCTTGACCGAGGCGGTAAGCCGCTCATTGACCCATTTTTCGATCTCGTCCTTCTTGAAGCGCCAAACGGTCCCGATCTTTCCGGCGGGAATCTCGCCTTTCTGCGCCCAGTCATAGACAGTGCGTTCGGAAACCCGAAGATATTTCGCTACTTCTTCAATCGTCAGTATATCATCTGCCAAAGCACTATCTCCTGTTCTCGCTATGACACCATTTTGCATCATACGGTACTATATGTCAAGCATTATCAAACAAGAACAGTTGATTTCGCGCGTCGAGGGAATCGATACCACTGCCTTGAAGATCATCGAACGTTCACGCGAGGCCTTACCGCGCATCGCCTGAAAGCTCGTGGAGGGCATCGAACGGAAAAAGCGCCCCAAGGGTCGTCTGCACGGCGCGATCAAAATCGGCTCCGAAAACCACCGGGGTCTCGGGCGGCATAAACTCAGAAAGAACCTGTCGACAGGCGCCGCACGGGCTCACCGGATAATCGGCGTCGGGAGCGGCGATCGCGATCGCCGAAAAGCGGCGAAATCCCGCGGAAACGGCCGCAAAAAGGGCGCTTCGCTCCGCGCAGTTGGTAAGCCCAAACGACCGGTTCTCTACGTTAACCCCGGTAAAAACGGTTCCGTCATCGGTGAGGATGGCAGCTCCCACGTGGAAACGCGAATACGGCGCATATGCGCCCTTCGCTGCCTCGCGCGCGCGTTCATAGAGTTCCCGTAGCTGTATTGCTTTTTCCATTTCCCTATTATACCATCTGAGATCATGAACATCAAAGGAAATATTAAATACATCGTGACCGGTTCGGTCATTTTCCTCGCCATATACATGTTCGTCGCGGCGATTCCCATCGGACCCGACGTTTCCTTCACCCCGGTCTGGACCCGCGATATCTCGACCGCGCCCGCCCTCCCGGTTTTGGGAGAGAATGCCAAGAACGCCGCGACCCCCGAGTCCCTCAAGAAGCCGGGCCTCGAGGCCTTCGTGCTCGGCGACAGACTCGGCTATTTCCTCCCCGACGGCACGATCGTGGGCTCAACCCGAACCGACGAGCGGATCAGCGCATCGTCGAGCGCCTGGGCGATCTATCCCGGGGACGCGCGAAACACCTCGGTGCATAACCCCGACGGAAGCCTTCGCATGACGGTCCCGGGCAGCGGATACGTGCATGTCGACGGCGACCGCACGTATCTCTTTATCCCCGGCGGGTGCGCGGTAAGCCAATTCGGCCCCGACGGGAAGCCCCTGTGGACGAGGGAGCACACGGCGCCGATCACGGCGTTTCATTCCTCCCCCGCGGGTACGGTCATCGGCTACGCCGACGGACTCATCGCCTGCGTGCGCTCGGACGGGACCGAGGCGTTCTCGTTTTACCCGGGCGGCAGCAATTACGAGATCATCCTCGGCGCCGCGATCTCCGAGGACGGCTCGCTCATCGCCTGCGTGTCGGGGATCGAGCGCCAGCGGTTCATCCTCATCTCGGTCAAGGACGGGCAGTATAAGATCGTCTATCACGCGTGGCTCGAGGGCAACGTCCGCGAGCAGGCATTCGTCGACTTCGAGAAAAACTCCGCCTTCGCGTTCTTCCAGACGGCCAAGGGGCTGGGCATCCTGGACGTGAAAAAGCGGTCGGTCGCCTTCGTCCCGATCGCCGGAAGGATTCACGCCGTGGGCGAATGCCCCGGCGACTCGCTTTTCGTCGCCCTTTCCGAGTCGGAAGGCTCGTATACCCTTTCCGCCATCGAGCGCCCGAACCATCTCATCGCGAAGACGACCTTCCGCGCGAAGGACGCGTTCCTCATCCAGCGCGAAAAGGCGGTCTTTCTCGGCCTCGACCAAACGATCTCGCGCATCGACATCAAGGGGGTCAAATGAAAAAGTCTCGCTCGCTCGCGATCGCGTTCGCGGTTTTTATCGCATCGGGGCTTTCCGCGCTCGAATGGCCGGTCGCCGAGATAAAGGTTAGGAGCTTCTTCGGGCAGCGCGACGAGGCGAGGATAAGCGGCGGCATCGCGCTCGCCGACGCCGACGTCGTGCGCGCCTCGGGCAACGGGAAGCGGGTCATCTCCATCGCGCAAAACGGAAACATGAACGGGTTCCCGAGCACGCTCGGCAACGCGGTGATCATCGCGCACGACGACGGGCTCCTTTCCGTGTACGGAAACCTCGATTCGATCGATCGCGTCGCGACCCATGAAACCCTCGAGACCGGCGCCATACTCGGCTCCGCGGGAATGAGCGGATGGGCGAGGCAGGGAGAGCTCATCTTCCAGGTGATCGACAAGGAACGGAAGACGATGCTCAACCCGATGCTCGTCCTCCCCGCGCTCCCGGACTCCCGCGGGCCGGTCATCAAGAACGTCATCGCGATGTCGAGTTCCGGGCAGATCGCCGCCCTCGGCGCCGCGAAATTCGTTCGGCAGGGCCAGTACCGCCTCTACGCCGATATCGCGGACACGGTCGACGGCTCGCAAGCGCCGCTCGCGCCCTTCCGGGTCAGCGTGCTCGTGAACGGCAGCGAGGCCGCGTCGATCCCGTTCGAGGTGCTCCGCGCCGAGGGCGGGAAGGTCTATCTCGACTCGCCCGCGTATACCACCGCCACGGTCTATAGCGACCCCGAGCGGATGTTCCTCGGGGAGATCACCCTGAACCGGGGACGCGCCGACATCTCGGTCATCGCGCGCGACACGGCGGGAAACGAGCGTACCGTCCTTTTCAGCCTTCAAATCGAATAAAAAAAAGGCGAAACCGGTTTGTTCCGGTTTCGCCCTTCGTATACTTCGCAGCTATCAGGGATTTTTCACTCCCCGTAGAGGTGCTCAAGCTGATGGAGCAGCTCAAGCGTCCGTTCCTTACAGCCGCCGCACGCGGTACCGATCTTCGTGCGCGCCTGGAGATCCTCCCAGGTTCGGTCGCCGGCCTTGTAGGCCTCCTCGATATCGCGGTCCGTGACGTTGAGGCAGTTGCAGATCACCTCAACCTTCTCGAGACCCTTCAAGGGCGGAAGCTTGTTCCGGCCGAGGTAATCGTCGATCGCCGCGCGGAGCGCCTTGTCGCCGAGCACGGAACAGTGAATCTTGTTCGCGGGGAGACCGCCGAGCTTCGCGACGATATCCTCGGGCTTGAGGATATACGCGTCTTCCAGTTTCATCCCCTTGATCGCCTCGGAGAGGATCGACGTTGAGGCGAGCGCGCTCGCGCAGCCGTAGGTTTTCCAGCGGCAGTCGTCGATCTTCCCGTCCTTAACCCGAATCAGGATCAGCATCTGATCCCCGCACTTTATGTTGCCGACCATGCCCCGGCCGTCCGAGGGCCAGGTCGATTCGTCGGCCTCAAGGACGTTCCGGGGATGCATGAAATGATCCTTCACGACGTCCGAATACAGCCATTCGCTCATACGCTCTCCTTGCTTGATACCGTCGAGAATCCGCGCAGTTTCTTGATGACCTGCGGGACTTCCTTAATGAGATAGTCGATGTCTTCTTCCGTGCTGAATTGCCCGAGGCTAAACCTGATCGAGCCGTGCGCGAGCTCCGGGCCCACGCCCGTCGCCATGAGGACGTGGCTCGGCTCGAGGCTTCCCGATGCGCACGCCGAGCCGGTCGATACCGACACGCCGAGTATGTCGAGCATGAGGAGGATGGCCTCGCCTTCCGCCCCGGGGAACGACACGTCGATGGTGTTCGGGAGCACCCGCTCCGGGTGCCCGTTGATCCTGATGTCCGGGATCGCCGAGAGGAACCCGTCCCTGAGGCGATTGCGCAAGGCGCGCGTGTGCCGCTCGTACTCGGAGAGTCGCTCCTTCGCGAGCCTGGCCGCCTCGCCGAAGGCGATGATGGACGGCGAGTTATAGGTTCCCGCGCGGAGCCCCGCTTCCTGGTGCCCGCCGCGGATAAAGGCCTCGATCGGCGCGCCCTTACGAACGTAGAGGGCGCCGACGCCCTTGGGGCCGTAGATCTTGTGGCACGACATCGTCAGGTAATCGACGCCAAGAGACTCGACGTCGACCGGGATCTTGCCGACGGCCTGCACGGCGTCGGTATGGAAGAGCGCTCCCGCCTCGTGGGCGAGGCGCGCAAGGAGCGCGATGTCCTGAATCGTGCCGATCTCGTTATTCGCCATCATGATCGAGACGAGAAGCGGCTTTTCCGCGACTACCCCGCTCCGCGCGCCGCGGCCGAGAAGCTCGCGGTAGCGGTCGATGTCGACGACGCCGTCCGAGTCGACGGGCAGGAAGTGCACGTCGTACCCGAGGCCCGCGAGCCGCTTCGCGGATTCCATCACGCAGGGGTGCTCGATGGAGGTCGTGATGACGGTCTTTCTCCCGCCATAGGCCTCCTTAAGGTGGCTCGTGCGGGTAAGCGCGGCGCCGACCATCGTGTTGAACACGGTGTTATTCGACTCGGAGCCGCCCGAGGTAAAGATGATCTCGTTCGGCGTCGCGTTCACGAGATATGCCACGTGCTCGCGCGCGGCGTACATATCCTTGGCGACCTTTCGGCCGTCCTCATGCATACTCGAGCCGTTCGCGTATTCGTCCAGCGCGCGTATGAAAACCTCGCGAACGCCCGGATCGAGCGGGGTCGTCGCGTTATAGTCCATGTATATTCGTTTTCCCATGAAAGCTTTTACTCCTTGCCTAGGGGAACTCTGCAGCCGTGGCAAGTCAAATATACACAAATCGAAACTGATTGCCAATCGGAAAGATAAGAATTAACCGATAGCCGACTAATTGAGGAAACGGGGCTCCCGTGCTAGTATCGATCCCCGGAGGAATTTCATGGCATCATCGGCTCACGCACCTTACGCCTTTGGCGATCCCGAGCGGATTCCGCTTTCGGGAGCCCTTCCGTCCCCTGCCGCCCTCGAGGCGGCTTTCGCGCCGCTCATACTCTCCGCCTCAGGCTGGCGGAAGGTCTTTTCGGAATCGGGCGACGAGGAAAGCCATTCCCCCGAGATCGGCGACGCAAACCGGATACTCGCCGCGCTCATGGCTGACGTATTCGCCGATTACCTCATCGAGCGAAAGATCGAAAAGGACCTCATCCTCGGCCGGGACGCGCGGCCCACGGGAGAAGCGATGGCAGACGCGATGTGCCGCGTATTCCTCGCGCGCGGCATCCGGGTACGGTACCTCGGGATAAGCGCGGCGCCCGAGATCATGGCCTACGCGCGGGAGCACGGCTCGTTCGCGTACGTGTCGGCGAGTCACAACCCCATCGGGCATAACGGCGTGAAATTCGGGCTTTCCGACGGCGGCGTCCTCGAGGGCGGGGAAACGCGTAAGCTTATCGCCTTCTACCGCGCGCTCGTCGCGCGGAAAGACGCCGCCGAACGCGCGCGCGACCTCATCGGCTCGTGCCCGACCGCGTCGCTCAAGGCGGTCGCCTGCTCCATTGAGACCGAAAAAGCGCGCGCGCTCGAGACGTACCGAGCATTTTCCCGCGAGGTCATCTCGGGCGAAAGCGAGCCTGCCAAGCAAGAACGGTTTCTCGGCGCGCTCGCGGAAGGCGCGCAGGCGCTTTCCCGGGCGGGCAAGCCCCTTTCCTTCCTCGCCGACTTTAACGGGAGCGCGCGGGCGGCATCGATCGACCGATCGTTCTTCGAGTCCTTCGGCATCCGGTTTTTCGCCATCAACGACGCGCCGGGGCAGATCGCCCATCGCATCGTTCCCGAAGGCGATAGCCTTTCCTTCTGCGCGCGCGAAATCGAGCGCCTCAGGAAGGAAGGCTCGACGGACGAGGAACGAGCCGTATCGCTCGGGTACATGCCCGACTGCGACGGGGACCGCGGCAACATCGTCTGCTGGAACGCGGCGAAAGGCGCGGCCGAAACCCTCGAGGCCCAGGAGGTCTTCGCGCTTTCGGTCATCGCCGAGCTCGCGCACCTCGCGTGGGCGGGAACGGTTTCCTGCACGCCCGGCAAGGCCGCGAACCCTCCCGTCGCGGTCGCGGTCAACGACCCGACCTCGCTCAGGATCGAGGCGATAGCCCGCGCGTTCGGCGCCCGCGTCGCGCGCGCCGAGGTCGGCGAGGCGAACGTCGTCAACCTCGCGCGCCGCCTCAGGGGAGAGGGCGCCATCGTCCGCATCCTCGGGGAAGGATCTAATGGCGGCAACATCACCCATCCCGCGGCGGTTCGCGATCCCTTGAACACCGCGTTTGCCCTCATCAAGCTCCTCCTCATCCGCGACGCCAATGGCAAAAAGGGCCTCTTCCACATCTGGTGCGAGCTTTCCGAACAGGAAGGCCGCTACCGCGACGACTTCGACCTCACCGATATCCGCGCCACCCTTCCCTTATTCGTGACGACCTCCGTGTACGAGCCCGAGGCGATGCTCGCCATCAATACGGCGGACCACGCGCTGCTCAAGCGAAACTTCCAGGCCGTTTTCCTCCGCGAATGGGACAATGCCCGGGCAGGATTTCTCGCGGACCTCGGCGTCGCGTCCTGGCAGGCGATCGCGAATAACGGTACCGAGGAAACGCGCGGCATCGCGGACTTCGGG
>Ga0116170_10001981_pt1 | contig 20225 bp, 9 predicted proteins | sample AD_JPNHW1_MetaG_FD_89797 | JGI IMG/M metagenome (GOLD analysis project Ga0116170, IMG submission 89797) | Active sludge microbial communities of municipal wastewater-treating anaerobic digesters from Japan - AD_JPNHW1_MetaG | ecosystem: Engineered > Bioreactor > Anaerobic > Digestate | place...
GTCAATGGAATTGCGTGGTTGGGAACCTGAAAAAATGGAAAAGCGGAAAACTGCAATTGCCGGTTTGTACCGAAAAAGTAAACACCATCCTAACGGCTGAAAAGATTCATCATTCCGGTAATACCTGCACCATCGAATTTAGCTGGGAGGAAAATCAGAACACCTTCTCTGAACTGCTTGAAGCCGCAGGGAACATCCCTATCCCACCCTATCTTCACCGGGAATCGGAAGAGGTTGACAAAACCCGTTATCAAACCGTATATTCCAAAATAAAAGGATCGGTGGCCGCACCAACTGCCGGGTTACACTTTACCGAAAGCACCTTCAAATCGCTCGAAGAAAAAGGAATTTCGGTAGCCGAACTTACCCTGCACGTAGGAGCCGGGACTTTTCAACCCGTGAAATCGAACCAGGTTGAAAGCCACGAGATGCACACCGAACATTTTTTGGTTTCCAAATCATTTATCAAACAAATACTTGCCCATCAAGAGTCCATCATTGCCGTAGGCACTACCTCCATACGGACACTGGAAAGTTTGTACTGGTTGGGGGTGAAGCTGAGCTCCAATCCTGAATTACCCATCGAAGAACTATGGGTTACACAATGGGAACCGTATCAATCTTCCACCGGAATTACAAGGAACGATGCATTTCAATCGTTGCTCAACTATCTAAACAGAAACAAATTGGAATTTTTCCATTCTTCCACTCAAATCATTATTGTTCCGGGCTATCAGTTCCGGGTTATTGATGGAATGATTACCAATTTCCACCAGCCCAAAAGCACATTGCTTCTTTTGATTTCAGCTTTTCTGGGCGATGCGTGGAAAACCTTATACCAACATGCGCTCGAAAACGGATACCGGTTTTTAAGTTACGGCGACAGCAACCTCTATCTGAAATAAATCGAGGGAAGAACTTTTCAGAGATTTTGATCTTTCGGCAGGATATTTTTTTCACAACTATTTAATGTGTATTTTTATCCGAACCATGACCTGCTTTCAAAATAAATATAACCGTTTGCTTTCAATTTGCTGTTTGTTGCTGGCACAAACCAATTTTTTATTGGCGCAGCCTGATAACACCAAGCTTTACAACAACCTGAAGGTAAAAGATGGCCTCCCGGTGAATGAGATTTTCACCATCAACCAGGATTCTGCCGGTTTTATCTGGCTGGGAACCATTAACGGGATTATCCGGTACGACGGATACGAGATGAAGGTTTTCCGCCAGGATGGTACCGGAAAAACCGCCCTGCCCGACAACCAGATCACAGCCATCGAAAAGGATCGCAAGAGTGGACTGTGGATCGGCTCGTACGAAGGGTTAATATATCTGGAAACAGAAACCGAAAAAAGCAGGCTAATTGATCTGGGCGGCGTCAGGGAAGTGCGAAACCTGCTCAATCAGGGTGATTCCATTTTGTGGATTGGCACATCCGAAGGGCTTTTTAAACTGAACACACAAAGCCTCGAATGCAAAATTTTCAACCAGCAGAATTCCCGGCTTGGTTCAAACATCGTGCGCTCGTTGTATACCGATGCCGAGGGCAACGTATGGATCGGAACATTTAACGGACTGAATATGATAAAACGGAACGGCGAAATGCTTGGTTTCGATTTGAAAGGTAACTACAAGCCCGAGTTGAAGAACAACCTGATCCTCGACATTCAGCCTTACGCCAAAAACGACGATTCCAATTTATGGATCGGTACGGAAACCGGGCTGGTACTATTTAACCGGAAAAGTTTTCAATCGAAGGTTTTCAATTCTCAAAATTCCGGTTTTGGCAACGAAGTAGTTAAGTGCATCTTCCCGTTAAAACCCGGTCAAATCTATTTTGGCACCGATTTCGGTTTCTACTTTTTCGATTCAAAAACCGGGGATGTTCAGGTTTCAACCCACGATCCTTTCAACAATTACTCACTGGCCAACAATGTTGTATGGGATATTTTTCAGGACAACGCCGGAATTATCTGGCTGGCAACTTCCAACGGGATCAGCCAGTTAAACACCGACCAGGGGATGTTTCATTTTACACCCGTTTATAACAAAGTTGGGAATGCCCAGGTTGGCAATCAGGTAAACGATTTGTACTCCGATAAAAACGGAACCGTTTGGCTGGCAACCAAAAAAGGAGTTATTGCACAGTACAAAAATGGCGACACGAAAACATTTACCGCCGACAACAATGCACCACACCGGCTGGTACTGAACAACATCAACACCATTACGGACGACAACCTTGGCCGGATTTGGATTGGAAGCGCCGGAGGGATCAACGTATGGGACGAACGTTCGGAACACATGTACACCATCACGGCCAGTTTCGACATGAACAAAGGGCTTCGCTCAAACTACATCAGCGCCTTTGTTACCCCTTCGGACGGCTCATTTTGGGTGATAACCTGGGGCGGTGGCATGTACAAAGCCAAGGGAAATTTTTCAAATGCAGATGAAATTTTCTTCGAATTTGTCACCAACTTCAACACCAATATCTTTTCTGCCGGCAAGAAAATCTGGCTGAAAAATGAAAAGAAAATTTACACCATCGACCTCACCACCCTGCAGATTGAAAGCTGCGACAAACTTAATAATTGGATCGGAAGCAGGGATATTTCCTCTCTGCAAATCTCCTCCAAAGGAGATTTATGGGTTGGGCTTAATAACCAATTGCTGAAATACAACACCCGTAACGAAGAGATTTCGACCTACGATATTTTCACTGGGAAAGACAGCTATATCAACAACATGATCGAGGATTGCAACGGCGACATCTGGGGCACCACGTTAACATCCATTTTCCGGTTCTCCACTTCATCCGGTCAGGTCGATGCTTTCCCGACCAATAAAGGCATTCCGCTCGACATCTTCCTTTCGCAAAGCAATTGCCAGTCGAAAAACGGCACCCTCTTCTTTGGCGGGAACGACGGCTTCATCTCATTTAATCCCGACGAGATAAGGAAAAACTCATTCAAACCAGTCACGGTGATCACCTCGCTGAAAGTGAATAACAAACCCATTAACACGATCGACGAATTAAACGGGAAAAATCGTTCCGATAAGTTGGTAACTTACTACCCAAAAATTACGCTGAAATACGACCAGCACTCTTTCAGCATTGGATTTTCATCGCTCCATTTTGGCGATCCTTACCGGAACATGTATGCCTACAAGCTGGAAGGCTATGACAAAGATTGGAATTACACCACCGGGTTTCAGAATTTTGCCACCTATTCAAACCTTTCGCCCGACAAATACAAGTTCATTGTCAAAGGCACCAACAACGACGGGGTTTGGTTCGACAACAGCACTTCGCTCGAAATCGTTGTAAAACCACCAGTATGGGCCAGTGCCTGGGCCATTATTATTTACATTCTTATCTTGCAACTAATTCTGACGTTGCTGTTTATTACCATTCGCAATAAATCGCAATGGAAAGAAAGCATCCGGAAAATTACCCTTGAAAAAGAAAAAAACGAAGAACTGGCAACTGCAAAGCAACAATTCTTCACCAACATTTCGCACGAATTCCGCACACCTCTGAACCTGATTATTGGCCCGGTCCAAACACTGATCAGCAAACATCAGCCCGATGATCAGGAAGGACTTGGCTTACTTCAGTTGGTTTCAAAAAATTCACGGCGGTTGCTTTCGTTGGTAAACCAGTTGATCGATATTCAGAAAATCGAAAACCGTTCACTAAAAATTAACTCCCAGCCTGTTGAGCTTTTAAGCTTTTGCCACGAACAATATGACCTATTCAGGGATATTGCAGTAAACCAAAAGATTAAATTCATTTTTGAAGCCCCATCTCAACCGGTAAAACTGCTGACTGATCCGGCAAAGTTGGAATCGATAATCCAAAACCTGCTTTCAAACGCCTTCAAATTCACACCAACTGGCGGGGAAATCACTCTTAAAATTGAGATGACGGGGCAGGAACAATTCCAAATAACAGTTTCGGACACTGGCTGTGGAATTTCGGCAGAAGAGCAGCCGTATGTATTCAGCCGATACTTTCAGGGCAAAGAAAATACGGCTGCAGGCTCAGGTATCGGGTTAAACCTGGTAAAAGAATATTGCGACCTGATGAAAGGCACCATTCGATTTGAAAGCCAGGAAGGGAAAGGCACTACGTTTGTGGTTGAGTTACCCCGGAAGGCTGAGCGATCAGAAAATTTCCAGAACGACATTCCGGGTCAAACCATCATTACCAACGGATCCGATTTCAACGAAAACAAACAGACCAGTCAATCCTCAAACAATTCGCTGCTTGCAACCATTCTCCTGGTTGACGATCATCCCGACACGATGGAGTATATTAAAATCTGCCTGGCCGGCAAGTACCATTTCATTACTTCCGGCAATGGAAAAGAAGCGCTGAAGATCCTGGATAAACAAAAGATTGATCTGTTGGTCAGCGATATCATGATGCCCGAAATCGGCGGATTATCGTTGTGCGAACAGATTAAAAGAAACCCACGCCTCTCCAATATCCCCATTATCCTTCTCACGGCCATGGCTTCCAACGAGGTAGACGGATTGCGTGCCGGTGCTGATGCCTACATCACCAAACCGTTTGACATAATGGTGCTTGAAGCCCGAATGGAGAGCCTCCTCTCTAAAAACCAACGGATTGACGACTTTATCAAACGGCAACTGATCGTTGAAAACCAATCGGTTGAAACAAAAACATACTCCGAAAAGCTACTTCAGGAAACCATTCGCTACATCAACGAACACATTTCGGACAGTGAAATAAACATTGACAAGATGTGTAAGGAAATTGGTGTGAGCCATTCCAGCCTCTACCGAAAGATTAAGGATCAAACCGGGTTAACCCTGAATGAACTAATCAGGCAGGTAAAGATGAAAAAAGCAGCTCAACTGATCAAAAGCAAGAAATTCACGGTTGCCGAGATTATGGATGAAACGGGTTTTAGCAACCACTCCTATTTTGCCAAATGCTTCAAAAATGAGTTTGGAATGTCGCCCAGGGAATATGGGGAAAAGAAGTAGAAATACTCCTCTTTGACCTTTAAACAAAATGCATCAATTCCTTTTTATGGGAAAAGTAAAATCCATGGATTTAAAACATTGCAGCTCTGGAACCTGAAACATATTCCTTTATCGATCCAATACGTAAAAGTTCATCTCGCTTTTCAGGATCAAGTTTCACCTCCTTATTTCCCACGACCAATGATTCTAAAGGAATGCCCAGATATTGGTTTAATAGCGTAATCATTTTTAAACTTAACGGTCTCCTTCCATTTAAAACTTCAGATACTCTTGTTTTTCCACCAAACAACGGTGCAATATCTGCCTGCTTCAAATTCATCTGATCCATCCGGAACTTGATCGCTTCAATCGGATTTGGGGCCTCAACCGGATAATGTTCATGCTCATAGTTTTCGACAAGTAAAGATAAAAGCTCCAGCTCCTCACCTTCAGGACTATCCGGTTATATTGCTTTTTCTGTGACATGAATCATTGCATAAATACGCTCACATGCCTCGTTATATTCCTTTTCTGTTTTCAATATTTTAATTCCCATATCCTACTGTTTTTGCATCAATTGCATCGTATTCTGTATGTGTTCCAAACCAAATTACAAAGACAATTTTCAATTTGGAAAGTTACCAAATAGGGTAACATGAAATTGTTTTTCCGAAACAGGAACTTTATTCTCTACATATCAAATATTTATCCTTCGTTGAGCTGAATTTTTTTTCATATCTGACCATATTTTTTTCAAAAAAATGAAAACAATTTTCATAATCAGCTATTTTAAGGCAGAGGTTCCAGAGGCACAGCGTTAGCTTTGTAGAGAATGAAAATAAACCAAAATGGAAGAATCGAAATTAAGACGGTTACAAATGAAGCTTGTGGTTTTAAGCATAAGCGCTGTTTTGCTGATTATCTTTTTGATTTTTCTGTTGATCAATTACTAAATTTCAACTAACACTTTCTTTTAAACCTAAAAGAGATTTCTATGAAACGTAAACTACTTATTGGTTTGGTTTTGATGTTTTCGGGATTGATAACCCTGAAGGCTCAAACGATAACGGTATCCGGAAATGTGAAAAACAGTTCCGGAGAATCCTTGCCGGGAGTAACTGTTTTGGAGAAAAACAGTTCCAATGGTCGAACCACCGACATGGATGGAAATTATACCATACAGGTGAAGCAAAATGCAACCCTGGTTTTTTCCTTTATAGGTTACCATCCGGTGGAGGAAATGATCAATAACCGAAAAACAATTAATGTAACCCTGAAGGAAAGCATTACGGGACTTGAAGAAGTTGTGGCCATTGGATATGGTTCTACCCGCAAAGGCGACCTGACCGGTTCGGTGTCGAACGTAAGCAGCAAAGATTTCAACATGGGGCTGATCAACACCCCGGCACAACTGGTAAACGGAAAAGTTTCCGGGGTGCAAATCATGAGTTCCAACGGATCGCCAACTTCCGGCAATACCATTCGTATCCGTGGCGGGGCTTCGCTCAACGCCAGCAACGACCCGCTCATCGTACTCGACGGAGTACCCCTTGAAACAGGCGGCATCAGCGGAAACAGCAGCAATTTCCTGAGCTTGATCAATCCCAACGACATTGAAAGCATGACTGTATTGAAAGATGCCTCCTCAACCGCCATCTACGGATCACGCGCATCGAATGGCGTCATCATCATTACCACCAAGAAAGGCAGCGGTTCAAAAAGCGGCAAACAATTGGATGTATCTTTTTCCACCTCCAATTCTGTTCAGATGAAAACCAAACTTGCCGACATGCTTTCAAGGGATGAGTTCATCAATGTGGTTAGCACCGAAGGTTCTGACCGGCAAAAGTCGCTGCTTGGCAACGAAAATACCGACTGGAACAACGAAATATACCAGGCTGCTTTTGGCACCGATAACAATTTAAGTATTGCAGGAAAAGTTAAAAATATTCCGTTCCGGGTTGCCCTGGGTTACTACAATCAAAATGGGATACTCAACACCGACAACGCGACCCGCGAAACCGGCAACTTCTCGGTTTCCCCTTCTTTCTTTAATGACTACCTGAAATTCAATTTGAGCATAAAAGGGACATTAAATCAAAACCGTTTTGCCAATACAGGTGCTATCTGGGGCGGTACAACCTACAACCCAACCATTGGGGTTTACGCTTCATCCAATGCTTTTGGCGGTTACAACGAAGCCATCGACAATACGGGAACACCCGTAACCGGAGCGGTAATAAACCCGGTTGGGCTTTTGGAACAATACTCCTCCACCAGTAACGTAAACAGGGTGATCGGAAATTTTGATGTCGATTACAAAATGCACTTCCTTCCCGAGCTGAAATTCCATGCTACTCTGGGTTACGACTACGCACAGGGAGAAGGAACCATCACCGTACCCATTGAAGCCGCTCAATTCTATACGACCGGTGGACGCAATTACAACTATGGGCCACAGAAAAAGAGCAATAAGCTTTTTACATCCTATTTCAATTATAACAAATCGATTGAAAGCATCAACAGCACGATTGATGCAACAGTTGGTTACGACTACCAGTTCTGGAAAAGCACATCCGTAGCTTACGATGTTCTCAATGTAGCCGGCTTAAGCCAATCGACAACAGCAGCGACCGATGCCCGCCATGCGTTGGTTTCGTTCTACGGAAGGTTAAACTATTCGTATGCATCGAAATACATGATCACAGCAACCATTCGTCGTGACGGGACTTCACGCTTCAGCGAAGACAACCGTTGGGGTATGTTTCCCTCGGTTGCCCTTGGGTGGAGAATATCCGAAGAATCGTTCATGAAAAACATTTCGGCTCTCAGTAACCTGAAACTTCGTGCCAGCTATGGTGTTACCGGACAGCAGGATGGGATTGGCGATTACGGTTATCTGCCCGTTTACACCATCAGCCAGACCGGTGCCGAATACCTGTTTGGCGACAAATATTACTTTACCTACAGACCCGAAGCTTACATCTCAAACCTGAAATGGGAAACCACTACAGCTTTCAACTATGGTTTGGATTTTGGCTTCTTTAAGGACCGTTTATCGGGAAGCATCGATTACTACACCCGGCAAACAAAAGACCTCCTGGCTAAGGTACCTGCGGCTGCCGGAACCAATTTCGACAAAACAATTCTTACCAACGTTGGCAATGTCGACAGCAAGGGGATTGAAGTTGCATTGAATGTTGTTCCCATCGACAACAAAAATATAACCTGGGAAGTAAGTTTTAACGGCACCTGGATGCAACAAACCATCAAAAACCTCTCAATGGTGAAAGGTGGCGCAATTACCAACACCATGACCGGCCCAACCATCGACAGCTATACTTTTCAGGTACTTACCGAAGGCTATGCCCCTTACATGTTCTACGTTTATCATCAATTGTATGAAGAAAGCGGGAAACCCATTGAAGACGCCTATGCCGATGTAAACAAAGACGGAAAAATCAATGCCGATGACCTTTACCGTTACCACTCACCTTCGCCCGACTACATTCTGGGGTTCAGCACTTCGCTGAGATATAAAAACTGGAACCTCAGCACCAGTCTGCGCGCCAACATTGGCAATTACGTTTACAACGGAATGTCGATGAATACGGGAGCTTTCAATACCATGTCGTATAACGATTATCAGTTGAATAATCTGAACAAAAGCTATCTGAAAACAGGATTCCAATCACGGCAATACCTTTCCGATTATTATGTCGAAAATGCCTCATTCCTGAAAATGGATAATCTTTCTTTGGGCTATAACGTTGGAAAAATAAGCGATTTATTCCGATTAAACCTTGCCGCTACTGTTCAGAATGTGTTTACCATCACCAAATACACCGGTGTTGATCCGGAAGTACCGAATGGCATGGATGTTTCGTTCTATCCACGTCCAAGAATTTACTCACTGAGTGTTGGTATTGAATTTTAACATCTAAAAAGGAATTGAAATGAAAAAAATACTAAATATCATACTTGCAGGTTCATTTCTGTTGTCGGTTTCGTGTACCGACGACCTGAACCAGACCCCACAGCTCGATACCACTTCGACTACGGTTTATGCAACCGCTTCAAACTACAAAATGGTTTTGGCAAAACTGTATGCCCTCTATGTTACGGCAGGGCAGGAAAAAGGGGGTGTCGATCCCGATTTGTCGAGTAACATGGGTTACGACTACATGCGCTGCTATTTCAATTTACAGGAAGCCGGAACCGACGAACTGGCCTCAACCTGGATTGAAGGCGATAAAATTGCTGACCTCACCTATCTTACCTGGGATGCTTCAGATCCATGGGTTGCCGATATGTATTACAGGCTTTTCTACACCATTGCTGTGTGCAACGAATTTTTAAGAAATGCAGCCGATGATAAAATATCGGGGTTCACCTCGGCCGAACAAAGCGATATACGCACATTCCGTGCAGAAGCCCGTTTCCTTCGGGCGTTAACCTATTACCATGCAATGGACTTGTATCATAATATCCCGTTTATCAACGAAAACGATCCTGTTGGCGCATATATTCCTCCACGTTATACCTCCAAACAAATTTTCGATTTCATTGAATCGGAACTGAAAGATGTTGAAGGAACGATGCTTGACAAAGCTTCGTGCGAGTATGGACGCGCTTCTAAAGCAGCAGCTTGGACTTTGTTGGCAAAAATGTACCTCAATGCCGAAATTTATGAAGCAGGGGCACACTACTCCGAATGTATCTCGTATTGCAAGAAAATAATCGATGCCGGATATTCGCTGGAACCAGAGTATGCCAAACTTTTCAATGCCGACAACCACCTGCGCACCAACGAGATTATTTATCCGCTGGTCGTCGACGCCGACCACGTCATGAGCTGGGGTGCAACTACTTATCTCATTTGTGGCGAAGTAAGCAGCACAAAAGACGACTCCGGTTACAAGCCATCAGATTATGGAGTGACCAACGGCTGGGGTATGTTCCGTATTCGCGGCGAAGTGCCAGTTCTCTTTGCTGAAGGCGATTCTCGCGCCATGTTTTTTAAAGATGGACAAACTTTAAAGGTTGACGACGTCACGAACCAGTTATATGGTTATTTGGTTACCAAATGGTCGAACCTGACCGATAATGGAGAGCAAGCTTCAGTCACAACTTCCGATGGTGTAGATACCGATTTTCCGATGTTCCGCCTTGCCGATGTGTACCTGATGTTGGCCGAAGCAGTTGTCCGCGGAGGATCCGGATCTTCCACGGAAGAAGCTCTCGGTTACGTAAACCAGTTACGCCAGCGTGCATTTGGTGATGCCTACGAAACCTCGGGTAAAATCTCGATCAGCGATCTTACTGCCGATTTCATCCTCGACGAACGTGCCCGTGAACTTTATTGGGAATGTTCCCGTCGTACCGATTTGATCCGCTTTGGAAAATTCACCGGCGACCAATACATCTGGCAATGGAAAGGTGGAGATAAAAACGGAACGAGTGTTGACAGCAAGTACAACATCTACCCAATCCCATCGTCGGAACTCACAGCTAACCCAAATCTTAAAAATGAGAATTATTAACGGATTTTAATTACGAAAATATGAAATCAAAGATATATATACTTGTCATACTGCTTGCAACCATTTTGTGTGGCTGTGAGAAAGATGGCGATTTGATTACGGTGTCGGGGTTAAATTCATCCCAATTATCAGCAAGCCAATCGTCCATTGTTCTGGTAAAAGATAGTGCAGCTGCAGTAGCCATTACATTGAACTGGAGCAAGAGTGCTCTCACAATCAGCAACCCTTCCGTTGCCATCCCGGCATCAATCCCTTCGATGACCTTGCAAATTTCGACCAGTCAGGATTTTGCAACAACAACCGATGCTTCTGCACCCGACTACACCAAGTCGTTTACTTACAGCGAGCTGAACACCATAGCTAAAAATATGGGGGTCAAAGCATACGAAAGTTCGCCGCTCTATTTCCGCATCAAAGCCAAATTGGGCAACAATACCGAACCGGTATACAGTAATGTAGCTACCGTAAATGTCACAGCTTATACCATTGATATGAGCGTAGGTTTCATTCTTGATTCAAAACAAGCTGATACCGGCGTAACCCTCTATTCTCCGAAAAGCGATGGCGAATACAAAGGCTTTATGGGAGCAACAGCCTGGTATAATTATTATCTGCTCGAAGGCGATGGCACCATCTGGGGCAACTATGGCGTTGATGGATATGCATTCACCATGGACAACAACTCCAGTTCAACCGCTATCTGGAACTTCTGGTTCCCGGGACAAAACGGTTGTTACTACACAACACTTAACACAAGTAGCAAAAAATGGACAGCAACCTGGATTTCGTCGCTCTCGATAACCGGCGATGTAACGGCCGACATGTCGTTCACCCGCAGCGATGTAACCTGGATGGCTTCGTTTACCACCACAAAAGCGAACGCCACATTCAGTGTCGGTGGAATCAGTGCACTCTACAATGCGGAAACGGGAACCGATGATGCAGCTGCTATTGCAGGCACAGTAACCTTTGCCCCCGGCAGCGGTAGCGAGGTACTTTTCAATCAATCTGGAACATTTACCGTTCCTGGCAATGCCGGCGATTATACCCTCAAAATCAACCTGAGCAACCCCAAAGCCTGGACTTATGAGATTACAGCCGGGACCATAATCATTGAAGAACCTATCAGTAATTATCTCTATTTGCCAGGCATCGACGACGGCATATCTGGCAGTTGGACCTTTGATAATTACCTCACCTTATTAAGCGCCGATGATTCGACCTTCGCCGGAGTTGTCAATGTAAAATCCCAATGGGGTTACCAAATGGGGCTCGAGTCGGGTAACTGGACCGATGTGTACAAAATGACCGGTGGTGATGCCTACTCCGGAACCCTTGGTTTCCAAACTGGTGACAACATTGCTGCTCCTGATCCAGGCCTATACCTTATCAAAGCAGACCTGAAAAATAAAACCTATAATTTAACTTCGGTAAAGAAAGTTTACTATACCGGACTTAATGATGACTGGTCGTTAGCTGAAATGACGGCGACTGAAACACCGGGAGTTTATACTTCGCAAATAACCATCTCGAAGGCTTCCTCATGGGGATTCCAAATCTTTATTGACGACCAGTGGACCAACAAATTTGGAGGCTCCAAAGGGGTATTGAGTTACAACGGTGCCAACATTACCGACGACCAAACCCTTGCAGCCGGGACTTATACCCTGGTGGTCAATCTGGTGAAAGGCACTTACAGCATAACCGGTGAACAAATCTATGTAGCCGGATTGAATGATGTGTGGGATTTCGCCTCAATGGTCGTGCCCCAAACTGCACCGGGTATCTATTCCGGAACAATTACTATCAGCAAAGATACCCCCTGGGGCTATTACTTCCTGCTCTACCCCGACAATTGGGATGTTAAATTCGGAGGCAGCGAAAGCGCTTTAGTCTATGGTGGTGCTAACATTGTTTCAACCTGGTATGCCACAAAGGGAACCTATACGATGACGGTCAATTTTATCAATCGCACATGCAATGTAACCCAGTAATATTGCATCTTTGTGGATCGAATTACATTCAAAACCAACAGGTAAAAGAAGATAACAAAATAAATTCAGAGAGGCTGGGTGAAAAGCCCGGCCTCTTTTACCCAATTTATTTGAACAGAAATTAGAATGAAGAAATTTAAACAACTGTTTTCCAAGGTGTCTCTCCTTGTTTTTGTCCTGACAGCAATTTCATGCTGCAAGAAAGATGATCCGGTAACACCCGTTCAACCTGATTTCTATTTTGGTGCCGATATGTCGTCGGTTAATATGATCGAAGATTATGGCGCCGTTTACAGGGACAGCAGCAAGGTTCGCGACCCTTTTGTTATCTTCAGGAACCACGGATGCAATGTAATTCGCGTGCGTTTGTTTCATAATCCGGACGCCAAAGACGGTTATAGCCAATACTATAAACCGGGCTATTGCGGCTTGAAGGATGCGGCCAGAACCATTCAACGTGCAAAGGATTTGGGAATGAAAGTTTGTCTCGATTTTCACTATTCGGATACCTGGGCCGACCCGGCCAACCAGAAAATTCCAAAAGCATGGCAGGGTTTAACCATTGACATACTGAAAGATTCACTGTACAATTACACGTTTTCGGTGTTAAATAATCTAAAGGCTCAAAACCTTACTCCCGAAATGGTACAAATTGGGAATGAAATTGATCCGGGACTACTTCTTCCCATCGGAAAAACAATTGCCGCACAGGCTACCTTGTTTAACAGTGGTATCCAGGCAGTTCGCAATTTCTCTCAGACCTCCGATATCAAACCGAAAATCATAATCCATTATGCCGATAATGAAGGGTCCGTGCAACGTTTCCAGACGCTGATCAACAACGGGGTAAACGATTTCGACATCATGGGAATATCGTACTATGACCAATGGACCGATATGAAATTTGCCGGTTTAACTTCGGTGATCAAATTGTTGAAATCTACCTTCAAGAAAGAAGTAATGGTCGTTGAAACCTTTTATCAATGGACCAATGTATCTGAAGATGGGAAAGTGTACGATACACAGATTCAGCTAAATGGCTACCCGGTAACCCCGGCAGGTCAGCACGATTACCTTATCGCTTTAACTCAAAGTGTAATCGATGGTGGCGGCAGCGGCGTTTTCTATTGGGAACCAGCATGGATCAGCTCATCGCTGGGGTATGGACAAGAGATAAAAGCACTTTTCGATTTCAACGGAAATACCTTATCCGGGATTGACTTCATGAATTACGCATACAATTTCAAGTAGAAAAAACAATTCATACGGGAATTTCTAAATTCAGATAGTAGGTTTTAAGTTAGGATTCATTCATTAGATATTCGTTTACCAGAAATTCCCGTTTATTTTTTCATTTCTAAAGAATTGAGGGAAAGCTTAGTTTTCACGTTTCACATCAAAAGAAGTATGAAAAATTTCAAAATCACATTCAATATCGTGCTGATGTTTGCTTTTTTGCTCAGCATCGGCTGCAAAGCTGAAAAACCCAGCAAAACTTCCGGCTTCATTTACGGAGGTGACTTTTCGCTGATGAAAAAAATTGAAGACGGAGGTGGTGTTTACAAAATAGACGGACAAGCAAAACCAGGGCTTGAAATTTTCAAGGAAAACGGCTACAACTATGGAAGAGTCCGTCTTTTCAACAGCCCCAACAATGTTGGCCCCGTTTGCAACTCATTGGAATACACCATTGCCCTATCAAAAGAGATTAAAAATGCGGGGATGAAACTTTTGCTCGATTTTCATTACTCCGACACCTGGGCCGATCCGGCTCACCAAATCAAGCCCAAAGCATGGGAAAATATTTCGTTTGAAGCCTTAACAGACAGTGTTTACTCGTATAGCAAAAACGTAATCCTTGCAATGAAAGCGGCCGGTGTTTTGCCCGATATGGTGCAGGTTGGAAACGAAATTACCCCTGGATTTATCTGGCCCGACGGGAAGATTTATACCGAAAAAGGCGAGAATTGGGTAAATTTCTGTACGCTTTTAAAAGCCGGAATTCGTGGAGTGAAAGATGCTTACGGGGGAACAGCAGTACCCATCATGATTCACATTGATAAAGGAGGTGATCAGGGTGCCACCGAATATTTCTTCAGAAAAATCACGGAGCAGGGAGTTGAATTCGACATCATTGGGCAAAGTTACTACCCCTGGTGGCACGGTTCTTTTGCCGATCTGGAGAAAAACCTCGCCTGGATGTCGGCCAATTACAATAAGGACATCATCATTGTCGAAACGGCCTATCATGCCAACGGATTCTATCCGGAACCAGACCAATGGGTACTTGATATTAAACCTTTTCCTCCAACTCCTGAAGGACAGTACGACTATCTGGTAGCGCTCGACAGCATCGCCCGCAAATACCCAAAAGTAAAAGGCATTTTCTATTGGGAACCCGATGGGATACTGATCTCCGATCCTGAAATCTATTACCTCGGACGTAGTTTGTTCGACGAAAAAGGGAATGCACACAAAGGCATAAAAGCCTTTAAAAAGGCCGAGTAAATAGTCATTGGTCATTAGAAAAATGAAATCTATATGGAAAGCCCCTGTGGGGCGCAATATGAATAACCCCGGGTTTCAACCCGGGGATTAAAAAGGCAGAAAGAAAAATCGGTCGCGGTAGTAGATTCAACAAAGAGCAATTCTCTATTCGACCGAAAATGGAGAAAATCTAATAAAAGGATAACAAGAAAATTGTTAAGCATGAGAAACTTACAAATGAGACTTAATCTGGTTCTCACAATCATACTCCTATTTGGCCTATTCGGTTGCCAAAAACCCATTTTCAAAACGAACTTCAACGACGACTGGCAGTTTGCCATAACCAGCGAAGCAGTGGATAAAACAGGCGGAGAAAATATTCCATGGGAAAATATATCGCTGCCCCATACCCCAACGATTGAACCAAAAGTTGTAAACAACCAATGGCAGGGAATATGCTGGTACCGGAAACAATTCAAGCTGGATAACGACGCCAAAGGGAAGAAGCTCTTCCTAAAATTCGACGGCGCCATGAATGTGGCCGAGGTGTGGGTGAATGGCCAAAAGATAACAACCCACATTGGCGGTTATCTGCCTGTGATTTGCGATTTTACCGAAGCGGCCTTGCCAGGAGAAACCAATACTGTTCTGGTACGCCTCGACAACAACGACAATCCGGTTACCGGCCCGAAACCGTTGGCTCAGCTCGATTTCAACACCTACGGTGGACTTTACCGCGATGCTTTTTTAATCATCAAAAACCCGGTTCACATCAGCGATCCTATACTGGCCAACAAAGTTGCCGGAGGTGGAGTATTTGTCACCTACCCAACGGTCTCGAAAGAAGAAGCAACCGTTCAGGTAAAAACCAATGTAAAAAACGACGGTTCAAAAACAGAACCCATTGTGGTACTGAACGAAATATGGAAAGGAAACACACTGGTTGCCAGCAAACTTTCGCCAAAAACAAAAATTGAATCCCATAAAGATGTGGATATTACCGAAACACTGGAGGTAAAACAACCAGATCTCTGGTCACCAAAATCGCCATCGCTCTACACGCTTAAAACAAAAGTACTGATTGGCAGAAGCATGGTCGATGTGGAAGAAACCACCATTGGCATCCGGCATATTCAGATTACGAAAGAAGGTTTTTTCATCAACGGCGAAAAGATGTTCCTGCGCGGGGTAAACCGCCATCAGGAATATCCCTACATCGGTTATGCCCTAAGCAACGAAGCCCAATACCGCGATGCAGTAAAAATTAAAGAAGCAGGATTCGATTACATCCGGCTTTCACATTATCCTCACTCACCGGCTTTCATGGATGCCTGCGACAAACTGGGGTTAGTGGTGCTCGATGCTATTTTAGGCTGGCAATACTACTCAACCGATACGGCATTTCAGCAACAAATCTTCCAGACAGGCCATGATTTGATCCGCCGCGACCGCAACCACCCCTGTGTGATTGCCTGGGAATTGTCGCTTAACGAATCGTGGATGGACGAACCGTTTATTGACCAGCTTCAAAAGATCACTCACGAAGAATATCCTGGCGACCAATGTTATTCAGCAGGATGGCAGGAGTATGGTTATGACATCTACCTTCAGGCAAGGCAACACCGTTTGGGACATTATAAAGAAACGGGCAAACCGTATATCGTTTCGGAATATGGCGATTGGGAATATTATGCCATGAATGCCGGGCTTAACCAGGATAACTGGGGCGATCTGAAACAGGCTGACCGTTCGAGCCGTCAACTGTTGACGGATGGTGAAATAAGATTGTTGCAGCAAGCCACCAACATTCAGGAAGCCCATAACGACAATTTCAATACCACTGCCATTGCCGATGGTTACTGGGACATGTTCGACTACAACCGGGGCTATTCACCCGATCTGGAAGCTTCGGGTGTTATGAGCATCGACCGTTTGCCCAAGTTTAGTTACTACTTTTTCCAAAGCCAGCGCGACGCCGCTGAAAAATCAGAGTTGTACCAAAGCGGGCCAATGGTATTTATTGCTTCCTACTGGAACGAACAGTCACCGCTGAATGTGCGTGTTTTCAGCAACTGCGATGAAGTGGAACTCTTGTTAAACGGTAAAAGTCAAGGCCTTCAAAAGCCGGATCAAAATACCATTTCAAACCATCTGAACCACCCGCCATTTACCTTCAACTTAAAAGCGTTTGAAAAAGGCGAACTGATTGCCAAAGGTTTTATCGGAGGGAAAGAGGTTGCATCGCGCACGATCCATACACCTGAAACACCATCAAAATTTGAACTGAAAATTGATGAAAGCGGTTGTGCTCCAAAAGCCGGAGTAAACGATGTGGTGTTTGTGGTTGCCCGGCTGGTTGATTCCAACGGCACGGTAGTGCCACTGAACGGGGTCAAAGTCAACTTTAAAATTGAAGGTGATGCGAAAATCCTGAACCCGGAAGAGATTACCACCGAAGCCGGGATTGCCACCGCGTTGATCAGGATTGGAAGTTCCCTCAACGAGATAAAAATCACCGTACACGACTTAGAAAACAGAAACGGAGAGATACAGTTCAGACCGTTGTAATTCTCTGCTCAATATGGAAACAGAACGAAGTTGCCTCTGAAAAGGGGGAACTTTTTGTATTTCTGTCAGACAAAATCATTTCACAACAGAAGGACAACTAAACGAATAGTATTGATCAGAAAGTAAAGAGTGATAGACTCCTCGCGCATATGGATTCTTACCAATTGCATTAAATTTCAACTCTGGAGATATAACGGAAAGATTGTATAAAACTTTGTAATTTCAATCATTTTATGCAAATTTGGAATTCAATTCCAAATTTGCATAAAATGATCCGGCGCAAAATAGAAGAAAAAATACGGAATGTCATTGACAAGATGCCTGTTATTTGTATTACAGGCCCACGACAGTCGGGAAAGACAACATTGGTAAAAAACATTTTCCCCTCATATCAGTATTATAACCTTGAGTTTCCTGAACATCGACAATTCGCTCAAAACGATGCAATCTCCTTTCTCAAAGGGATTGACAAGGGAATAATCATTGATGAAGTCCAGCGCGTACCTGAAATTCTTTCATCCATCCAATATTTTGTTGATGAAAAAAAGATGTTGGGAAAAATTATTATTACCGGATCACAGAATTTACTTTTGATGCAATCAGTAAGCCAGACGCTAGCTGGCAGAGTGGCACTTTTTACTCTCCTGCCGTTTTCAGTCGAAGAACTGGAAGATACCCCCTATAAGCAGGATGAGTTTGAAGATTATCTTGTAAAAGGATTTTATCCCCGCATTTATGATCAAAATCTGGATTACAATAGCTGGATCAGAGACTATATCACTACATATATTGAAAGGGATGTCCGCCAGATTATTGCAGTGAAAGACCTTTCCCTTTTCCGAAACTTTCTTCAACTGTGTGCCGGACACACCGGGCAAATCGTGAACTATTCCACCTTTTCAAACAACCTTGGCGTTGATGTCAAAACCATCAAATCGTGGTTATCGCTATTGGAAACAAGTTACATCGTGTACCTGCATCAGCCATACTCAAGAAACATAAACAAAAGGCTGATTAAATCCCCCCGATTGTATTTTTACGATACTGGTATAGCATGCAATTTATTAGGCATAAGAAATACCGATGATTTTTTGTCCCATTATTTAAAAGGAGGCCTGTTCGAATCTTTTATTATTGCCGAAATCAATAAGTTCTTTTTCAATCACAGGCAGAACGGACAAGTAACATACTTCCGCGATTCAAACGGTAACGAAGTTGATGTAGTACTCGAATTCGGCAGCATGCAAAAGGTTATTGAAATAAAGTCGGGAAAAACCATCAACCAGAATTTTTTTAAAGGATTGGCCTACTGGGATAAACTCTCAACAGAAATGCCTTCACAGAAATTTCTCGTATATGGAGGTGATCAGGTACAGGAAAGATCAACGGCAACAGTGCTGGGATGGAAACATTTGGATAAAATCTTTACTGATTCGTTCTAAAAAAACTATCAATACCTCTACTACAACTTATCAAAACAATTTTTTGGATATTTGCTGCTGAAAAAACAACCCAAAGGTTGTACCTTCATTCCCGATTTAAACAAACGAATCATGAAATTCGGAAAAACTGAAAATACGGAATCAATCGATTTTCGACTGCCAGCCGACAATCCTCGGACGGCTGAGATACTGAAACAAAATGACCGGAATAAACCACTTACCGTTTATGTGGGTTGCGCCAAATGGAATAAACAGGATCTGAAGAACTTCTATCCCCGGGGTACGAAGGACGAATTGACATACTATTCGCAGCAGTTTAACTCCATTGAACTGAATGCCACTTTTTACAACATGCCCAAACCGCAACAGGTGATTACCTGGCGGGATAAAACACCCGACGGGTTCCGCTTCTTTCCCAAAATAAATCAACTGATCAGCCACATGCGCCGGTTGAACAACGCAGAAATGCTAACCGAAGAGTATTGCGACAGCATCATCCGGTTTGAGGAGAAACTGGGCATGGTTTTCCTTCAGTTGCACGACAACTTTGGGCCGAAGAACTTCGAGCTACTGGCCAATTATGTTGAAAAATTCCCGAAAGCAATACCTCTTGCCGTTGAGTTGCGCAACACCGAATGGTTTAACAACGAATCGGTTTCTTCCAAAGCATACCAACTATTCGAAACAGAGGGCGTCACCAACATTCTGGTTGATACAGCAGGGCGCCGCGACTTGCTGCACATGCGGTTAACCACGCCCAACGCTTTTATCCGGTATGTTGGCGCCAACAACCCCGAAAGCGACCGTGAACGACTTGATTTCTGGATCGACCGGCTCAAAATATGGGTAGATTGGGGATTACGGGATATCAACTTCTTTGTCCACCAGAACATCGAAATGGAATCGCCCTTTTTATCGGCCTACTTTATTGAAAAGCTGAACCGCGAATTCGGGTTAGATTTGCAAATACCGAAGCTCATCACACCGGAGACTCAAAACGGAGAACTCTATACAAGTTCATAAGCAATATTTGCACTTACCAGCCTCATCATGCTCTCTTCGGCGGTGCAAAAACTCAACAGGTTGATGCTGCTGAACCAGACAATCTTTTGGTTGATGATGGCAAACTTTTGGTGGATATTGGGCTATACAGACCTCTCAATTTTTAAATAATTCTCAATAAATTTGAA
>Ga0116170_10001983_pt1 | contig 20221 bp, 18 predicted proteins | sample AD_JPNHW1_MetaG_FD_89797 | JGI IMG/M metagenome (GOLD analysis project Ga0116170, IMG submission 89797) | Active sludge microbial communities of municipal wastewater-treating anaerobic digesters from Japan - AD_JPNHW1_MetaG | ecosystem: Engineered > Bioreactor > Anaerobic > Digestate | place...
AAGTTCGTGCGCGGGGGCGATTTTCTCTTCCACTATGCGACCTTTGAACAGGTGCTCTTCCACCAGGTGCGGGACGTCTTCGACTGACACGCGCCCGTAGATGACTGCTTCCGGGTAGACAATGACCAGGGGTGAGGCATAATTCCGGCCGATATCTTCCACCAAAGAAAGCGAAACCTCATCCTGAAGCTGGAGTCTGTTCAGCTCCTGCTGGAATGCCTCGAGTACAGCGTCGGCTCCTTGCTGGATACTGACCGGATCGTGAGAGATCAAAACCATTGAACGGGAAGTTTTCATGGATATCTCCTAGTCGTATCGGCTGAGAATGTGCGGCACCTCTTCCGGGGTAAGGTTCCCGTAGAGGTCGGTATCCACTAACATCACCGGACCGATTCCGCATACTCCAAGGCAGCTGGTCGTAATGAGCGTCCAACGATGATCCGCGGAAGTTTCCCCCGCTTGGAGGTTCAGGGTCTTGGTGATTGCCTGCCAGACCTGGTTTCCACCAACGACGTGGCAAGGAGCGCTTTCACAGAATTGGATGACGTGCTTTCCGCGCGGCGCAGTGGAAAGCATGCGATAAAAGGTTGCTACCGATGTAATTTCTATACTGGGCAGGTTTAATTTCTGGGATAGTTGGAGGACAACTTCTGGTGAAATGAAACCTAAGCGCATCATGATGGTTTTGAGGATAGGAATCAATTCCGAACGGGAAACGCCGTGCTGCTGAATGGCTTCATCAACGACCGAAGTCGTTTTCATACTTGCGCTTACCTGGTCTGTCATCGGTCAACTCCTTCTTGACTGGCTAATCGCGCATTAAATTACTGTAATCGCGTCAAAGGCGCAAACCTGATGGCAGATGCCGCATTTGATGCAAATATCCTGATTGATGACATGAGTCTGTTTGCGTTCGCCTGTTATCGCTGAGACCGGACAGTTGCGCGCGCATACTGTACAGCCAGTGCAGGCTCCATCCATAATTTGATACTTGATGAGCGCCCGGCAAACTTTGGCTGGGCAGCGTTTTTCTTTGATGTGGGCTTCATATTCGTCCAGGAAGTGGTTGAGCGTGGATACCACCGGTGCGGGCGCGCCCTGGCCTAAACCGCACAGGCTGTTTTCCTTGATTTCGGCGCACAAGGACCGCAGGGTGTCGATGTCGCCCTCTTTGCCGCGGCCTTCACAAATGCCTTCCAGAATTTCCAGGATGCGTCGGGTTCCCACGCGGCAGGGTACGCACTTTCCGCAGGACTCTTCCTGGATGAATTCCATGAAGAATCGCGCGATATCCACCATGCAGGTATCCTCGTCCATGACAATCATGCCGCCGGAACCCATAATCGAGCCTGCCTGACCGAGGGTTTCATAGTCCACAGGCAGGTCAATCATCGAAGCAGGGATACAACCGCCCATTGGGCCGCCGGTCTGGACGGCTTTGAGCTTTTTATCTCCCTTGATGCCGTTGCCGACGTCGTAGATAATTTCGCTCAGTTTGATGCCAAAGGGGACTTCAATCAGACCGGTGTTCTTTACATCACCGGCCAGGGCGAAGGTTTTGGTGCCCTTGCTCTTTTCAGTGCCCATGCTGGCGTACCATTCCGCGCCTCTGAGGATTATCTGGGGCACGTTGGCGTAGGTTTCCACGGTGTTAATATTGGTGGGTTTGCCCCACAGGCCTTTTTGCGCAGGGAAGGGCGGGCGAACACGCGGCTCGCCGCGTCCGCCTTCGATGGAAGCCATCAAGGCGGTCTCTTCACCGCACACAAATGCCCCGGCGCCCATGCGCATCTCCAGGTCAAAGCTGAAGTCTGTACCCAGGATGTTCTTACCCAGGAGCCCAAGCGCACGCGCCTGTTTCATTGCCAGGTTCATGGTGCTGACAGCGATGGGATATTCTGCGCGGCAGTAGATATACCCCTGACGGGCGCCAATCGCGTAGGCGGCAATGATCATGCCTTCGACGACCGAGTGCGGATCGCCTTCCAGCACGCGCCGGTTCATGAAAGCGCCGGGGTCGCCTTCGTCCGCGTTGCAGACAATATATTTGATATCGCCGGCAGCCTGACGGGCGAAGCGCCACTTGAGACCGGTGGGGAAGCCAGCGCCGCCCCGGCCGCGCAGCTTGGCATCCAACACGACCTGAATGACCTCTTCCGGGCTCATCTCGGTCAATACTTTGCCAAGCGCCTGGTAACCGTCATTGGCAATGTAGTCTTCGATATTGCGGGGATCAATCACGCCAACGTTGCGCAGAACAACGCGAATCTCCTTGGATTTCGGCGCGCTGAGCTCCTCATCAATCGCGTCCTGCATTTTTGCGGCATACTGCTTGAGGATGCGTCCTTTAATAAAGTGCTCTTCGACCAGGCGGGGAATCTCATAGTAATTCAGGTTGGTATAATGCGTTCCTTCGGGGTAGACGACCATATCCGGACCGAATTTTTGCGGATCACCCAGCCGTGGGGTCTCCAGAATGCGCACCTCGTCGATGAGGCCCTGTTTAATTAACTCGTCGTTCAACGCGTCAATTAACTCATAAGCCCCTTTCTCCACGCACACCGGGTCGACAGAAACAAGCACAGTAGATCTATAGAACGCCATAATATTCCTTCCGCTCAGTAATTTCCAAGATATCGCCAGACCACAGGAAGCTTAGCTCTTGACCTGGTAGTCCGCAACGATTTTGCCTTTTATCACATGTTCTTCCATGATGATCTTGACGACATCAGGCGAGACGTGCCCGTAGGTGACCTTTTCTTCCCCAGGGAGGATAACCTGGACTACCGGCTCGAAAGAATCTATCCCGATGTTACCGGTCTGCCTGATGATGATGTTCTCCAGGTGGTTGCTGTCCACAAACTCCAGGATTGCTTTCAGCGTTTCGCGGGCGCCGGCGGCAATGCCGACGGTTCCCATCCCGACCACGATTTCCTTTTTGCCGGTGGTGGTCTTCAGCTCTTGTTTGCGCAAAGCTTCTTCACGCATTTTTTTCAAATCTTCAAGGGATTTAATGGTAGGCATAGCTCTCTCCTTAATTCAACGCTAACGCTTCGATTCCTTCAGTAAACAGTTCACGTACATATCGAATAACAGCGGGTTCAGCCAGGCAGTCCTCGCCCAGTTCTTTTTTCAATTCCGCGTCATCGAAGGTAAACTCTTTTTCATCATTTTTCACCCGAAAAGTCCAGTGGACCTCCGGCGTGCCGATCAGTAATCCTAAAAAAGTGCCCGGCAGGTCGCCCAGGGGCATCCGGTCGATGTGTCCCAGCTGGAAGCTCACCTGCACCTTGGTTCCCTTGTCGGGCTCGGAGGCTAACCTGAACGATCCGTTACAGGCTTCCGCGGCAGCCTTGAGCAAGGGGATACCCAAACCTACATTGCGTTCCTTCCGGCTCGTGGTGAATGGGTCTGTCACCATCGCCGCCATCTCCGGGCTCATTCCTTTTCCATCGTCAGTGATTGTGATTTCCAGGCTGTCTTCCCGGTGATTTCCGACGATGCTGATTGCGATATTCCTGGCGCCCGCGGATATGCTGTTGGCAGCGATATCCAAAATATGCAGGGCAATTTCTCTCAATGAGCAGTCTCCTGGGTCTGTATGTCCTGAATCAGCTTTGGGAACCTGTTTGGTTGCATGCGGCCGCGGATGTTGTCATCGATCACGACTACAGGCGCCTGGCTGCACGCGCCGACGCAGCGGCATACTTCCAGGGTAATCATCCCGTCCGGAGTGGTATTTCCGGGTTCGATATTGAGCAGTTGTTTTGCTTTCTCGATAATCTGATCGATGCCGCCCACGTAACAGGCGGTTCCAAGACAGAACTTGATGGTGTGTTTTCCTCGCGGGGAGGTGGTGAAGAATGAGTAGAACGAAACGACGCCGTGAACCTTGGAAACAGGCACTCCCAATCTATCAGCAATGTAAGCCTGCACGGGCTTGGAAATATAGCCGATTTTTTCCTGAACCTGGTTGAGAATCACCATGGTGGCGCCGTTCAAATGAAGGTTTTCATCGATGATGGCGTCAATTATCGCTTTTTGTTCGGGATTCTCCAGGGGATTGGCAGATACATTGTTTTCAGACGGGGTCATAAGTACTCCTCAAGGCAAACAAATAGTATTAATTTGTGAAAAAACATGCAATTAGTTTATACCCTAAAACCGATTAGGTCAATGACTTTAAGCAGGGTGTTGAAGAACAAAATGTGACTTTCAGGATGATTTCGTTTTGGCAGCCTCATGCTCCATAAGGCACCACGGGTACCCAAATCCCGAAACTTCCCCAGCGGCAAGCGGTTTTTTTGTGGAGGAACCATCCGCTGGGGAAGGAAAAATGTTCGGGGCTGTCCCAAAAGTCGGACGGCTCCTTCTGATTTCCCACTCCATGACAATTTTTATGGGCATTTGCGGATTTGCGCGCTCACCACGAGGCCTAAACCAGGTGCTATCTCCCACATTGGGCTGTCCCAAAAGAATAACCAGTTCTTGTTGGGCAGCCTCAAATGTAAATTCCCCGTCCCAGCGAAAGTTTATCAGGATCATAAGATAAGCTGAGTCCGCCGGGAAGGAAGCGGGGAAAGGCTGTTCGTAGGCTTGTTGGTCAAAACAAACTGAACCCTTTGAAAAAATCCTGAGGATTGGTCAGTTCTTTCCTTATCAGCATCTTATCCATTTAATTTTAGGGAATACATCGACCAGGAGCCTCTCAGAGGCTGCTGAGCAATCCTTCTGTGATCGCCTTGAGCGAGCTGTTTTTCGCCCTGAACGTGCTGGCACCCAGGAAGCCGTCCAGGTAGTGCACGTCTCCGCTTTGTATCAGGCGGTAGCGCGCCAGTTCGGGGTGCTTTTTTAGACAGGCTTCTTTGGTCGTGTGACGGTTGATTTCAAGAATCTGAACATCCAGGTCCGGGGGAACCGTGCCCAGATGCGAAAGCAAGCCGTTGGCTTCCCGATTGATATGCGCTGGGATGAACAGACCTCCCAGGTCCTTCACAATCCGGCAGGCTCGTTGAATAGAAATCTGGACGGGAAAGAGCAGCTGCCTTGTCTCCGGGCGAAGCTTATTCCCTTTTTCGTCCACCACCCATTGGGGGCCATAGAAATCTTCGTTGTTCGGGTAAAACGGAAGCCTCGCATCGACAATTTTCTGCAGCGCGTCGAGTTGGTCCAGCGTATCGAACAGGCACAGGGAGTGGACTTCTTCCTCGGTTTCCAGTTCCATCCCGGGCAGCACCATCAGCCCTTGTCTGCGTCCTGCCTTTATCACCGGCGCAGCGTTGTAACCGGCATTATGGTCCGTAATGGCAATCAGATTGATTTCGTTGAAGAGCGCTGCTTCCACAATCGGCCCGGGCAGCATGTCCGTTCCGGCGCAAGCAGAGAGGACGGTATGGACGTGCAATTCAGCGCGAAATTCAATCACGGAGGGAACCTCACGATTCCTCTGCCCGGATACCCAGCTCCCACAGCTTGCCTACGATTTCAAAGGTCGGCCTGGCAGTGGAGAACAACGCAATTTCCCTCTCGCGTGCCCTGGCAATGGTGAGTTCATCCGGCTGTGCGTTCTCAGTAATGATAATGGCGGGAATATCCAGCAGGGAGGCAACCGCGACGATGTTGTTGTGTGCCATCAGCGTCACCCATACGCTGCCGCTCAGCGCTCCGGTCATGACGCAGCTGAGCATATCCGAGGTGTAACCTGTGCGGATTTCCACGTTGTCGGAAATGGTCGGCGCGGTGAGGGTCTTTAGTTGGAGTTGGTTTTGAATTTCGTTTAGGCGCATAGTTCAGCTTCTATCAGGAAAAATGCCTGGTTTTATCCAGGTGCATGACCATATAGAGGTTCGTGCCGCGGTCCAGCGAGGAAGCAAGGTTCATTTCATCCACGCAGCTTTTAATATTGACCAGACCCATGCCGGCGCCAAAGCCTTTCTCGCGGATTTCCTGCGGAGCGGTGGAGTAGCCGGGCTGCATCGCCAGCGAGATATCCGGGATTCCGGGGCCGTCGTCGTAAGCTTCCATGGTGATGCGGTCCGGTTCGATTTCAACGCGCAGGACGCCGCCGTGGTTGGTGTGGATGATCAGGTTCATCTCTGCTTCGTAAACCGCGATGCCGCACCGGCGGGCAATTTGCGGGGTGGCGCCCAGCCTGAGCAGAGCTTTTTTAATATTGTTGGAGGCAGCCCCTCCGTGGGAAAAATCGTTCCTCTTGACGTTATAACGCAGCGTAAGCGTGCTGCGGTCGGAAACGATATCTTCGAAGAGGTGCGAAGCGCGATAACGGATCAACTCTTCGGCTTCATAGTCGTTTTGCAGCGCCTTGAGCAGTCCGTTGGTAATGTCGCTCTTGGTCAGGATACCGACTAGTTTATCATCGCTGTCAAGCACCGGCAGCCTGCCCACGCGGGACTTGACAAACAGCTTTAATGCCTCGATTACCGGGTCCTCTTTCCGGGCGGTGATGACATCCGCAGTCATGTAATCCGCGACTGTCAGGTCGATGCGGCCGTCGCGTAAGGAGCGGATCATATCCTCAATCGAAAGGATACCGAGCAGCTTTCCATCGACCTCAACCGGCGCGCCGGAAATCCTGTGTTGTTTAAACTCATCCAGCGCTTCGCGCATCGTTTGATTCGGGCGCAACGAGAACACCTTGCTGGTCATCACTTCGCCGACGCTGAGCTCGTAGGCAAGCTCCTCCACGCGGGTGATTTTCGCGGCTTCGTCGTCAGTAACAGCAGGTTTATCGGAGAACATATTCGCGCTCAATCACTGTCGAAGGCGTGCAGCATGCGTTTTTCAAAGCTGGGCAGGCCGTGCTGCAGCAACCTCCCGCTGATCTCGTAGAGACCGAGATCAGAACTGATAACGGGTAATTTCTCCTCGATTGCCAGTTTGATGGTTTCCTGAGCCGGCTGCTTTCCGCGCGCGAAGATTACCACGCGCACATCGGCAATCAGTGCTGTACGGATGACCTGCGGGTTGCTTAAGCCCGTGATGAGCACGGATTCCGGCTGGATGCTTGCCAGGACGTCGCTCATCAGGTCTCCGGCGAAGCCGCCGAGGATTTCAATGTCAGGATTTGCGTAGGGGGTGAGCAAACTGCCCTGGGAAATTTCCAGAATTTCGCTTATTTTCATCGCTTTTCCTTGAGAATGACCCGTTATTACCATCATTTTACCCGATTTTCCCCATGATATACTTTAACGACAATTGTTAAAGGAATGCGTTATGGAAAAAATTGTAAGAAGCGTAAAGGGTACCCGCGACTTTTATCCGGAAGAGATGGCCGTCCGGCGCTGGCTGATTTCCAGAATCCAACAGGTCTCGGCAGCGTTCGGTTACCAGGAGTATGACGGCCCCTGCCTGGAGACTATCGACTTGTATGCAGCCAAATCCGGCGAGGAATTGGTGAAGGAGCAGGCCTTTGTCTTTCCCGACCGCAGCGGGGAGAATATCGCCCTGCGCCCGGAACTGACCCCGACCCTGGCACGCATGATTGCCTCGAAGCAGAATGAGCTGACTTTCCCCTGCCGGTGGTGGTCTTTTGGACCGTTTTGGCGCTACGAGCGCCCGCAAAAAGGCCGCACGCGCGAGTTTTTCCAGTGGAATATTGACCTGATCGGCTCGGATGAAGTGAGCGCTGATGCCGAACTTATCGCGGTGGCAGCGGAATTCCTGCGCAGCGTGGGTGTGCGCCCGGACCAGGTGAAAATCCTGATTAACGACCGCCGGCTGATGGACGCACATCTTGCGCGCATCGGCATCCCGCTGGAACTAAGACCGGCTGTGCTGCGCCAGATTGACCGCATCTACAAGCAGCCGGCGGATGTTTGGGATAAAAACGCGCTTGACCTGGGTTTAACTTCCGGGCAGCTGCGCGAGCTGAAGCTGCTCCTGGGCAGCGCCGACCTGTGGCAGCAGTCCCCAGAGTTGACCGCGCTTTTTACTGAATTGGAAGGATTAGGCGTGCGGGAATACGCGGCTTACGAACCGAAAATCATCCGCGGGCTGGATTATTATACCGGCACAGTCTTTGAGGCGCGCGACACGGCCGGGAACTTCCGGGCTATCCTGGGAGGCGGTCATTACGCGAACCTCGTCGGCGACGTGGGCGGCAGGCCTCTGCCCGGCGTAGGCTTCGCGATGGGCGATGTGGTTATCCTGCTGCTGCTGGAGTCGTTAGGGCTGCTTCCTGAAATCAGCGCGGCAGGTGAGGCCGTTTTTGTGTCGGTTTTTAATGAAAACTGCCGCGGCGCATCCAATCGCGTCTCAACGCGTCTGCGACGGGCGGGTTTCAAGGTCTTTTCCTATCCCGGAGCGGATAAACTAACCAGGCAGCTTAAGTACGCTGACAAGCTGGGCGCGCGCGCCGCGCTGGTCATTGGACCTGATGAGATCGACCGATCCGAGGTGGTCTTGAAGGATTTGGCGAACCACAGCCAGCAGGTCGTACCCGAAGCCGAACTGGAGAAACGCCTGGCAGAAATCCTTGCGTAGGGGCAAGCGCTGTGATAGAATGACCGCCTATATGGTGCCTGTAGCTCAACGGCAGAGCGCCTCACTGTGGATGAGGAGGTTGAGGGTTCGAAACCGTCCAGGCACCCAAACACCCTGCAAAGGGTGTTTTTGATTCTTTCACTAGCAGTAGACGGAGCAAGGAGAGGAGAAAGAGGCTTGTTACTGAAAGAAGCTGTTGCAACAACGGGAATACTCTTCGATTCGCGCTGGGAAAACCCTCCGGCGTCCAGATTTTGCTTTGCGCTCCTTCAGTCTTTGTTTAGGTTCGGTCTTTGCTTAGGTTGACCTGAAGCTGTTTTTATGGGATAATCCCTCTTTGTTAAAAGCATTGATGGAAACGAGTATGCCGGATGAATCCGACAGCGAACCCGGAATGGTGGAAGCCGGGGCGGAACAACGGGCAGAAAATCCTTCCGGAGCCGCGAACCGAACGCCCTCGGGTCAGTAAGGGAGCCGCGCTGCTGCAGCGTTAGTGGCGGCTGCGTTTGCCCGTGTGGGCGAAGCTGCTGAGTTGCCCGGGATTTCCCGGGAACCAGGGTGGTACCGCGAGTTTGAGCTCGTCCCTGATTTGGGACGGGCTTTTTTTTGGAGGAGTATGTTTAACGCTGTTTCGCCAAAACTGAATGTGAAAGTCCTGGAAGACGGCATTCTGCGCTTTTGGAAGATGAACGAGGTGTTCAAATAGTCTTCCGATGAGCGTAAAGATCGCCCGCCCTATGTCTTTTTCGAGGGTCCGCCCACGGCTAACGGCAAGCCGGGTATTCACCACGTCCTCGCGCGCGTTTTCAAGGATATGTTTCCGCGCTATAAGACGATGAATGGTTTTTACGTTGATCGCCGCGGCGGCTGGGATACGCATGGGCTGCCGGTGGAAATCGAGGTCGAAAAGAAGCTCGGTTTCACCAACAAGTCGCAAATCGAGACCTACGGCATCGAAAAATTCAACGCGCTTTGCCGCGAATCGGCTTTCGAACGCATTCAGGATTGGGAACGCTTGACAGAACGCATTGGTTATTGGGTGGACCTTAACCGCGCTTACGTTACCTACCGGAACGAGTACATCGAATCCGTGTGGTGGCTGCTCAAATCCATCTGGGAAAAAGACCTGCTGTATCAAGGTTTCAAGGTGGTTCCATACTGCCCGCGCTGTGGGACCCCGCTTTCAGACCACGAGGTTGCCCAGGGTTACCACGAGACGGAAGACCCGTCGGTCTACGTGCGCTTCCCACTGGTGGACGAAGCTGAAACGTACCTGCTGGTCTGGACGACTACCCCCTGGACTTTGCCCGGCAACGTGGCGGTGGCAGTTCACCCGGAGCTGGAATACGCGCTTGTCTCCCGTGCGGATGGACTCAGCAGCGAGCGCTTAATCCTGGCAAAAGAGCTCATTGGCGCTGTGTTTGGCGATACGCCCGTAAAGATTCTCAAAACCATGAAGGGCCGGGCGCTGAAGGGGAAACGCTACGCACCACTGTTCACTTTCCTCCCTACCGACAAGCCGGCTCACTACGTGGTAAACGCGGAATACGTCACCACTGGAGATGGCACCGGTCTGGTGCACATTGCGCCTGCTTTTGGCGCAGATGACATGGCTGTGGCCAAAGAATACGATCTGCCGATATTGATGACGATCAATGATGAAGGCAAATTTAAAAAGGAAGTTTCCCCGTGGGCTGGCATGTTTGTCAAGGACGCCGACGCCGGCATCATCGAAGACCTGGACAAGCGCGGACTTTTGCTCAAGGCTTCGCGGTACACGCACAGTTATCCATTTTGCTGGCGCTGCGGCACACCGCTGCTCTACTTCGCCCGCCCGACCTGGTTTATTCGCACGAGCAGGATTAAAGACCGCCTTGTGCAGCTGAACCAGGAGATTAACTGGGTGCCGGAGCACATCAAGAACGGGCGCTTTGGCAACTGGCTCGAAAACAATATCGATTGGGCTTTAGGGCGGGACCGTTATTGGGGCACGCCGCTGCCCGTGTGGGAATGTTCGCACTGCCGCAAACAGATTTGCGTTGGTTCCGTCGCGGAACTGAGCAAGCTGGCCGGGCGCGACCTTTCCGGGATGGATCTGCACCGCCCGTTTATAGACGCCGTACAGTTTGACTGCCCGGATTGCGGCCAGGGCAGCATGCGGCGCGTCAAGGAATTGATCGACGTCTGGTTCGATTCCGGTGCGATGCCGGTGGCGCAGTGGCACTACCCCTTTGAGAACGTTGAGGAATTCAAACAGCAGTTCCCCGCGGATTTCATTTGCGAGGCGGTTGACCAGACGCGCGGGTGGTTCTATTCTCTGCTTGCCATCAGCGGGCTGGTCTTCGACAGCATCAGCTACAAGAACGTGGTCTGCCTGGGGCTTATTCTGGATGGCGAAGGGCAAAAAATGTCCAAATCCCGCGGAAACGTGGTTGATCCCTGGGAAGTCATTGATCAGCACGGCGCGGACGCGGTGCGCTGGTACCTGTACACCTCCAGCCCGTCCGGGAATGAACGCCGCTTCAGCGCCGACCTGGTCGGGGAAGTGCTGCGAACTTTCAGCCTGACCCTGTGGAACACCTACTCGTTCTTCGTTACTTATGCCAATCTGGATCAGTGGCAGCCGGAACTGGACGTCATCCCCCAATACAGCCAGATGGACTACTGGCTGCTTTCCTCGCTGCACACGCTGGTGCAGGATGTGACAGCCGCCTATGAAGCGTATGACGCGCTTGGCGCGACCCGACCTATCGAGGCTTTTGTGGATCAGCTTTCCAACTGGTATCTGCGCCGCTCGCGCAGGCGGTTCTGGAAGAGCGAATCTGACGGGGATAAGGCCGCCGCGTATGAAGTGCTCTATAGCGCGCTTACCACGCTTGCCGGCTTGCTGGCTCCAACCATGCCGTTCATGGCTGAGGAACTATACCAGAACCTGGTTCGCAGCGTGAATAAGGACGCGCCGGTTTCGGTTCATCTGATTGAGTGGCCTAAGGCAGACCCGCAGCGCATCAACGAGAAACTTAACCGTGATATGGCGCTAGTAATGCGATTGGCGTCGCTTGGGCATGCCGCGCGCAACAAGTCCAGCATCAAAGTGCGCCAACCGTTGGCGGAAGCAGCCTTCGCGGTCGGTTCGGCCGAAGACGCGGAAATCGTGGAACGCTTTAAGGATGTGCTCATGGATGAGCTGAATGTCAAATCCGTGCGTTTGCTCAGCGGCGCGGGTGAGGTTGTTGATTACCGCATCAATCCGCTGCCCAGGCAGCTCGGTCAGAAGTACAAGAACCTCTTCCCGCAAATTCGCAATGCCATTCTGGAACTGCCTGTGCAGGAAAGCGCTCAAAAACTGTTGGACGGCCTCAATCTGGTCGTACAGGTGGAAGGCAAGTACTATGAAATTCAACCGGACGAGGTGGAAGTGCACACTTCCGCGCGGGAAGGCTTGGAAGTGGCGTCCGAGGGTCCTTACCTGGCGGCGCTGGATATCCATCTGACCCAGGCGCTGGTTTATGAAGGGCTGGCGCGGGAATTCATCCGGCGCGTACAGACTTTGCGGAAGGATGGCGGATTGGACATCGCGGACCGCATCCGCTTGCATTACAGCGCCACCCCCCAGCTCGCTGAGGCAGTGCGCAGCAGCGCCGACCTGATCAAGGCTGAAACGCTTGCGGTGGAGCTGGCGGAGGTCGAAGATACCGGCAGCTGGATTACCGCCAGCGACAGTTTTGATAATGAGCAGCTAACCCTGCGCATCCAAAAAACCAGATAGAGAGGGAATTCCGTTTGAAAACCAAACTTAAGCAAAACCTGCTGCTTTTGGGGATTGCCTTGGTCGTCATTCTTGTAGACCAGGCCACGAAATTTATCATCCGCCAGAACCTGGCCTTGGGTCAGGCCTGGCTTCCTTTCGCGCCTTCGGAGTTTTTCCGCTTCGTCTACTGGCAGAATACCGGCGCGGCATTCGGGATTTTCCAGGACGGGAACATGGTGTTAAAGGTGCTCACCTCGGTCATCATCCTGTTCATTCTGTTTTACTACCAGAGGATACCTTACGAGCAAAAATTCGTGCGCATCTGCCTGGCGATTATGCTCGGCGGAGCGCTCGGCAACCTGATTGACCGTATTAATTTCGGTTACGTTTTGGATTTTATCGCGGTAGGTTCTTTCCCGGTGTTTAACGTAGCGGATTCCTGCGTGACCGTCGGGGTCGGGCTGCTCATCCTCGCGCTGCTGCTGGAAGATAAGAAAGCGCGCACACACAGCTTGCCTGACGCGGAAAACAGCCGGGAAGAGAGCAAAGGGTAGAACAGGCGCATGCATGAACGCACAGACGAAAGATCTCCGCTTCGAGCAGTCTGAGCCCGAGCGGCTGGATAAATTTCTGGCGGAAGTTCTGCCCGAACATTCCCGCTCACAATTCCAGGAGCTGATTGCCAGCGGGAAAGTTTGGGTGGACGGGCAAGTATGCCTGAAACCTGCTCTAAAACTGAGCGCCGGGCAAATGGTCAGCGTGGAATTGCTGGCACCACAGGCGCAGGGCATTCCTGCCGAAAACCTGCCGCTGGACGTCATTTACATCGATGAGAACACCATCGTGATAAACAAACCCGCCGGCCTTATTGTGCACCCGGGAGCCGGGCACAGCACCGGCACCGTAGTGAACGCCGCGCTTTACCGCTGGCCGGAAATTCGCCAGGTAGGCGAGCCAGAGCGTCCCGGGGTAGTGCACCGCCTGGATAAGGAAACCTCTGGCGTGCTGGTGCTGGCCCGCACACAAAGCGCTTACGCCTGGCTGGTACGGCAGTTCAAATCCCGCAAAACTGAAAAGTACTACCTGGCTCTCGTCGACGGACATCCGCCGACGCCCAACGGACGCATTGAAGCGGCGGTCGGACGCGACGCGAAATTCCGGCAGAAGATGGCGGTAGTATACGAAGGCAAAGGCCGGAAAGCGGTCAGCGAATATTTCACAAAACAGAGCTTTCGCGACCATACGCTGTTGGAAGTGCGCCCGTTCACGGGGCGCACACACCAAATCCGCGTCCACCTGGCGTATCTTGGATGCCCGGTCGTGGGCGACCGCGTCTACGGCAGGCGCAAAGCCTCTTTTCCTTTGGAGCGATTCTTTCTGCACGCCGCGAAACTGCGGATTATCCTTCCGGGAGAGAAAGACCTGACAGAATTTCAGGCAGCCCTGCCGGATGACCTGAAAGAAGTTCTCAACACTTTATCTGCTATGGAGGATGTATGAGCCAGTATGACTTTCGTTCCGATACTGTGACCAGACCAACGCTACGGATGCGCCAGGCGATGGCGAGCGCTGAGGTAGGGGATGACGTTTATGGTGAAGACCCCACCGTGAACCGCCTGGAAGCCCGCGCGGCGGAGCTGCTCGGGAAAGAAGCCGCGCTGTTTGTAACTTCCGGGACGATGGGAAACCTGCTGGCAGTCCTGGCTGGCTGCGAGCGCGGCGCGGAAGTGATAATGGGCAGGCAGGGGCATACTTTCCTGCACGAAGCCGGCGGGGTTTCCGTCCTGGGAGGCGTGTCGATGCACACCATTCCCAACCAATCCGACGGCACGCTGGCGCTGGAAGACCTGCATGGCGCGCTGCGCGACCCCGCGGATTTCCATGAGCCGCTTTCGCGCATGGTCATCCTGGAGAACACCCAGAACGCCTGCGGGGGCATCCCGCTGAGCGCGGAATACACGGACAGCGTGGCTGCTTTCGCAAGGCTGCACGGATTGGTTTTGCACATCGACGGCGCGCGTATCTTTAATGCCGCTGTGGCGCTGGGGGTGCCAGCGGCAGAGCTGGTTCGGTCCGCCGATTCCATCACCTTTTGCCTGAGCAAAGGTTTATGCGCGCCGGTTGGCTCAGTCTTGTGCAGCAGCCGGGAAACGATTAGCAAAGCCCGACGCCTGCGCAAAATGCTGGGTGGGGGCATGCGCCAGGCCGGCATTCTGGCAGCCGCGGGTTTGGTATCCCTGGACCACATGATTGAGCGCCTGGCGGAGGACCATCAAAGGGCGCGCGAACTGGCAGACGCGCTGAGGGCAGTTCCGGGGCTGCGTATAGATAAAGGAACGCCTTACACAAATATGGTCTACCTGGCTCTGGAACCTGAGGTACGCCAGGATGCCGCTGAAATCGTGTCGCTCCTGGCAGAGCAAGGGGTGTTGATTGGGGCTACCGGTGCACGGACATTCCGCCTGGTGACGCATCACGATGTGGATGACGAAGCGCTGAAAGCCTGCATAAGGGGATTTTCGCGGGTGATAAACCGCCAGAATTAACTCCAAATTCTACCGACCGGCAAGAAAGGTGGCATAATCATTGCAATTCCTCAGCTTGACTAACGAAAGGGCTGCCTGGCCGGCATGATGAAAAAAAACAAAAAAACCCGAATGATTTTCCTGTTTTTTTGCGTGGTCCTCGCTGCTGGAGCGCCTCTGGCTCCTGCTTCGGCGGGGAGTAATTCCCAGAGCGCGGAAGGCGGCGTTGTTATCTATCTGCCCATCCTGTTCAGGGCGCCGGACCCGCCTTCCATCCAATCCATGTCCATCGGTCCGGACGGGGGCACATTCACAGCCGTCGCGGTAGACCCGGGCAATCCCTCCATTTTGTATCTCGGCACTTACGGCGCGGGCGTCTACCGCAGCACCGACCAGGGCGTCAGCTGGATTCAGCGCATCAACGGGCTGGGAAACACTTTCATCCAATCGCTGGCTGTTGACCCGCAAAACGGGAATGTGCTTTACGCCGGAACCTATACCGGCGGCGTGTACAAAAGCATCGATGCGGGTGCCAACTGGTTTGCCTCGAACGGCAGCCTGACCGATCCGATTGTAGTTTACGACCTGGAGATTGACCCGCAAAACCCGTCCATGGTCTACTTTGCCGGCAGGATAAAGAACACCCTGATTGGCGTGGTTTATCAGAGCTGGAACGGCGGCCTGGATTGGAACCTGCTGCTGCGCGGTGACCAGTTCAATACCGACGACTACTTCTATGACATTGACGTAGACCCGACCAACAGCAGTGTGCTGTACCTGGCGGCGCACGAGCACGGCTTTTATAAGAGCGTGAATGGCGGCGCAAGTTTCAGCGCGATTAACAGCGGCGTTTCCGACCTCAGCGCGCGCAGTATGGCGCTCGACAGTGGCAACCCCTCCTTGATTTTTGGCGGCGTCTGGCACGGCGAGGGCGTCTACAGAAGCACCTCCGGCGGAACGAGCTGGTCGAGGGTCAGCAGCGGTTTGCCAACTGACGTGGAAGTCTACCGCTTGTATTTGGACCAATCTGTAAGCGGGACCAAACCCGTGTTTGCCTGTACATACGAGAACGGACTGTACCGCTCCAGCAACAACGGCAGCAGTTGGGGCAGCGCGGGGTTGAGCGGTCAGTTCCTATACGATTTCACCATCGCGCCCGGTTCCCCGCAAAACTGGTACGCCGGCTTGAGTTACCGCGGACTGTACCGCTCAACGAATCAGGGAGCGGACTGGGCCCCCAGCCACAGTGAGGTGAGCAGCCATTCGATCAACGGGTTTGCCTCTATCTCAGCTCAGCCGGGCTATGTTTACGCGGGGGTCTACGGCATCGGCGTGGTTCGCACGAATGACGGCGGCACTACCTGGCAGGAGGTGAATTCCGGCCTTGGAAGCCGCCTGGTGACCTGGCTGACCGCGGCGAACAATAAGCTCTACGCGCTGACTCCCAGCGCGGTGTACGTTTCCAGCGGAGGAAGCTGGACTACGATTAATAATCCCCAATCCGCGGGTTACGACCCGAGCTGGTATCTCGAGACCGTCCTGGCAGGGATCAGCCAGCCGGAAGACGACGCCGCGCAGGAGATCCTGACTGCTCTGGAAGTCCAGACCGAAGCCGCGCTTACCAGCACGCCGCTCATCAGCCTGACAGCCATCGGCAGCACGCTTTTCGGCGGCAGCGCGGGGGCGGGTTTGTGGAAGTATTCGGGCGGTTCATGGACCCAGGTTGGCTTGAACGGCTATTCCATCCCCAGCCTCTCAGTCGATACAGCGCTTGGCCGGGTGCTCTTGACCGCCTGCGATTCTTCCGGAATCTGCACAGCACGCTACCTGAAAGACGGAGCCCTCACCAGCATCAATCAGGGTTTGGAAGGGATTAACACCAATCAGATACTGGCCAGAGGCGACGATTACTTTGCCGCCACGGTTAACGGCATCTACATGCGCGATAACACCGGCTCGCTGTGGATACCGGTGGGGGCCGCAGGCAATAACATCCTTTCCATCAGTTTCCACGCCCAGAACACAGCCCTGATGGCCGCAGGTGGGGCGGGTTCCACATTCTGGAGCGGCGATTACGGCGCGCATTGGCAGCTTGCCACGCCTGTGCTGACCCGCTGGTCCTATCAGAGCGTCATTCTCGACCCAGCGGACAGCTCTCGGGTCTTGTTTGGCACACGCGAAGCCGGCGCATTCCGTTGGAGCGGGGAGTAAAAAACCGTGTTTTCCGCGGCGTTTCTGGTATTTCCGGTGCGGCTGCATACCCGGGCTTCACGAGAATAAAGAGGTAGAAAATGCTGATTGTCATGTCCGATCTGCATCTGGCGGAGTCGAAGTCTCTGGGATTGGGCAGTACGCAGTTCAATCACAACCTTCCCGCCGGGGTCTATCAGGAGTACTTCCGTGAAATCGCGGAGTCTTTGGATGACGGCGTGGTTGGCGAAGTGGACCTTGTGCTTGCCGGCGATATTTTCGAACTCACCCGCTCCGCCTCGTGGCTGGAGGACAGTCTGCGGCCTTACGGTCATCTGGATGACATCGCTGAGGGCAGCGCCCGGGAAGCCAAGATTCTGGCCATCCTGAAAGAAATTGCTGAAGACGCGCGCGTAGCTGAAACCTTGCAAAGCATTCGCAGTCTGGAAAACAGCTTCCAACGCCCGACCAGAGTGCATTTCATCCCAGGCAACCACGACCGCCTGGCCAATGCCACACCGGCAGTCCGTTCCGCCGTGAGGCGCATGCTTGGGATAGCGGACAGCCCCGCGCCGTTTGATAACCAGTATCTGCATCCGTTCGATGGTCAGCCCGGGGTCTTGGTGCGGCATGGGCATGAGTACGACCCGAACAATTTTGGGATTAACCTCAGCGCGGAAGCCTCACTGCCGCTGTTTATGCCCGCGGAATGGTACAAACGCCCGGTGCTGGGCGATATTACCACCTTGGAACTGGCTGCCAGGCTGCCAAAAGTCTTTAAGGACTATTACACAGCCGAGGGCATCCTGAAAAAAACTCCGCTGCTCCTGCTTTATCAGCGCATCATGGAATTTGACGATGTCCGCCCAGCCAACGCGCTGATGAGTTTTCTGTTTTCCACTCCGGGTCTCAACCGTGATGAAACCTGGGGCTACCTGGAACCCGTGTTCAAGTGGATTCGTGACGAGATTGCGAGGGATGAAGCCCTGAAGCAGCAGTTTCTGACTTTGGGAGCGCTGGTCGGGCTTCCCCTTTTCACCCTGAAAATCCTGCTGGATAAACGCATCTGGAAGCGCCGCATTCCCTTTTGGGTTTTCGAAAAGCTGATTGAATCGCTTTCAGGGAAGTATACGCTGGGTTCACTGATGGGGATGATCCAGAAAGAAGAATGCCTTAGCCGCAGCGATTCCACCGTAACCTGCATGGTCAGCGGGCATACGCACACTCCCGCAGTAGAGCTTGTGCGCACTTCCGGGGGGCGGGAGAGATATTACCTGAACAGCGGCACCTTCCGCAACGTGATTAGCGCCGCACCGGACAGCTCAAGTTTCGGGCGCTTGCGCTCGAAGGCGCGCGTGCTGATCTACGGACCCGGGGAGAAGAATCCCGAGTACGCGCGGGAAACGGGCTGGTCATTTGATTATTCAAGCAGGTTCGGATACGGCTCTGAGAGGTAATTCCCCTCTCAAACCACTTTCCCGGGGGAACGGCCAGAAATTAACGCACCTGCATCAGACTTTGGGCGCGTTTGTAATCTTTTGGGCGCACATAGATGGCATACACAAAGGTTGGCGTTGCTGCCCCTTTGTACAGCGCGATATTTGACGCCGCATATGAGCGGGAGTCCATGAAAGAACCTACGGAGCCGCGGGAGCGCTGGGTTTGAAGGCGGTAGGGAATATTCTCCTGCTTGAGCAGATCTTCAATCCGGCGGATTTCAGCAGAAGAAGTGTCGGAAATTAATTGCTTGCCAAGAAGAACAAGGCGGTTTGACATTTGCTTGCCTCTATAAAAACACCATTAGCCCCAGCGTTTAGAACCGCGTAAGGGTTTGCAATTCGTCATTTCTTGCACACCCTGAAGAAGAATTAACTTTGCTTACTTTGCTTTGCCACCGGGCGCGTTTCGGTCAGGGTGTGCCCGCGCAGCGCGCGCACCAGGTCCGCGCGGCGTAAGGCGCGTTTGCGGTCAATCTCCACAGTTTTCGCGTTGTCGTCCGCCAACTTGCGCAGGGCTTCGGTCCAGGCAGCGCTGGAAACGGGTTTATGGTTGAGCCGCCAGCGTTCCACTTTGACTGCCAATTCGTCTGCGTTCAGCAGCACATCGCGGCTGCGTTTGACTTGCATGCCCTGATACTCAAATTCGAATTCCTGGCTCTCGTATTTGGGTTTGATCGGGCAGACCTGCATGCAAGCTCCGCACTTGATGCAGTAGTAATCCGCCAGGACGAGCTCGCCCTGGTCGTCGATATGCAGGGCGCGGGTCGGGCAGATATCCGCGCAGGCAAAGCAGCCTTCCACGCAGCGCTCGCGGTGCAGTTCTACCGAACCCTGCCAGGCTTGGCGCACTTCAAAAGCGCCCTTGCTTGCGATTTCGCACTGTCGGCAGTGGATGCAGTTTTCAAAATCCACACGCATCGTGTCGCGGGTCTCATCGTAACTGATGACGTTGGCGGAACAGTTATCTATGACAAAATCTTTGAGGCTGAAGTCGAAAAGTTCCCGCCGGAAGATGGTTTTCGAGAGGTACTCCGGATAAGTTTCATATTCAAGCACCGGGATTTCCGTTTTGCCGTTGATGGTCAGGCTGATGGCGTGCGTCGGGCAGGAGACGACACACATGCCGCAGTTCACGCATTTCTTCTCGTCCACATCCACGGAAGCTTTGACGGCGATGCGGCCGTTTTCCAGCTGGACGGGCACGTGCGTCAGGGCTTGCTTCGGGCAGACAATCGGCCCAATCTGGCAGCCGACGCATTTATCCAGGTCCCAGGTCATCAGGTAATTGCGCGTGACCATGCCGCGGCGGATGGTCATGCTGTGTTCATTTTTTGATTTTTGTGGAATTCCGCGTTGACTCATGCTATCTCCATTAAATATCCGCGGGCAGCGCGTTGAGTTCCGCCAGACTGAAGACTGGACCGTCTTTGCAGATATACTTCGAACCGATGTTGCAGCGGCCGCACTTACCCAAGCCGCATTTCATGCGTTTTTCCAGGGAGGTAAATATCGCCTCCGCTGGGAAACCCAGCGAGACGAGCGCTGGCAGAGTGAACTTGGTCATGATTGGCGGGCCGCACACGATTGCTACCGCGTTGTCTGGAGAGGGCGCGATTTGCCTGACCACATCCGGAACATATCCGACGTGGTGATCCCAGCTCTCTTCGGGAACGTCGATTGCCTGATGGACTTCCATGTCTTCGCGCTGGTACCAGCTTTGGATATCCTGTTTGTACATGCACAGCCCGGAGCTG
>Ga0116170_10001985_pt1 | contig 20213 bp, 17 predicted proteins | sample AD_JPNHW1_MetaG_FD_89797 | JGI IMG/M metagenome (GOLD analysis project Ga0116170, IMG submission 89797) | Active sludge microbial communities of municipal wastewater-treating anaerobic digesters from Japan - AD_JPNHW1_MetaG | ecosystem: Engineered > Bioreactor > Anaerobic > Digestate | place...
AAGCGCGTCGCGCTGCGCATCGTGGCGCGGACGACCGTCGCGCCGTTCGCGCCGCGGCGGATCCTGGCGCAGGCGCTCGTGCGCGAGCAGAAGATGGATTGGCTGATCCAGAAGGCGGCGGAATTGGGCGTGCACGAAATCTGGCCGCTGCAGACCGACCAGGCCGTCGTGCGCATCCGCCCCGAGGAGGCGGACAAGAAAGCGGCCCGCTGGCAGGCCATCGCCTTGGCCGCCTGCAAGCAGAGCGGCAATCCCTGGCTGCCCCGGATCGCGCCGGTGCGGAAGCTGCCCGCGGCGCTGGCGGCGCTGCAGGCCAGCGAAGGCGCGGCTTGTTTCGGCGCCCTGCAGGACGGCGCCGTGCCGCTGCCGGAGTATTTCGGGCGCCTGCGCCGGGAGCATTGTCCGCAAGTCGTCGCGTTCATCGGGCCCGAAGGCGACTTCAGCGCCGGCGAAACGGCCGCGCTGCGGGCCGCCGGCGTGCAGCCGGTCACCTTCGGCCCCATCGTGTTCCGCGTCGAGACCGCCGCCCTTTTCATTCTTTCCGCATTGCAGTATGCTTGGCTCACATGAATAGAAACGACCGAAGTCCGGAAGACGCCCTGCGCGAGCTCGAACCCCAGGCCTTCGCCATCCGCGGCCAACCCGCCCGGACGTTCGACCGCTTGCCGGTCGTCGGCCGCGTCGCGCCGGCCTTTTGCCTGGCCGACGCGGATTTCAAGGACTGGACGCTCGCCGATTTTTCCGGAAAGAAAAAGATTCTGAACGTCGTGCCCTCGCTGGATACGCCCGTCTGCCGGCTTTCCGCCAAGAAGTTCAACGAGGAAGTCGCCGCGCGCGCCGACGTGGTCGTGCTGACGATCTCGGCCGACCTGCCCTTCGCGCAGGCGCGTTTTTGCGCGACGCTGGCGGCGCCGAACGGCAAGTTTCTTTCCACGTTCCGCTCGCCCGAATTCGGGATGGACTACGGCACGCTGATCGTGGAACACCCGCTGATGGGCTTGCAGGCCCGCGCGGCGATCGTGCTGGACGAAAACGACGTGGTGCGGCACGCCCAGCTCGTGCCCGAGCTGACGCACGAACCGGACTACGCGGCGGCGCTGGCGGCATTGGGGTAGAGCCGTGGCCGGCATGGTGCAATCCTCCGCCTGGGCGTTGCGACGCCTGCCGGGACCCGCGCAATATCCGCCGGCATCGGCCGCGCCTTATGCACCGGACGAGGCGTTTCCGGAATTTCCCGCGCTGCCGGTCGGCGCCGCGCCCAATCCGGTGTTCGCCTCGGTCCGCGCCGCGTTGCGGGATTTGGGACTGGATGCGGCGCACTTCGGCGCGCCGCAATGGAACCCGCTCGGCGACCTCGTGCGGCCCGGCGGCAAGATCGTGGTGAAGCCCAACTGGGTGATGCACAAGAACTGGGGCCCGGGCGGCATGGATTGCATGATCACGCACCCGGCGGTGCTCCGCGCCATCTTGGAATACGTCTTTCTGACCCGGCCGGCGCAGGTGGTGCTGGGCGACGCGCCACTGCAGGGCTGCGACTTCGAGCGGATGCAGGACCACGGCGACCTGCGCGCCGTCGTCGCCGAATTCCGCAACCGCGGCCTGCCGCTGGTCGTGAAGGACTTTCGCCGGACCGTGATGCGCGAGGAGGCGGGGCTCAAGCAGGTCGCGGAGGAATTGCGTCCGGAGTCGGACTACGTGCTCGTCGATCTGGGCGCGGACAGCCTGCTGGAAGCCATTTCCAAGGATTGGAAGAAATTTCGCGTGACGGTGTACGATCCGCGCAAGATGTGGCGGCACCACCGGCCCGGCCAGCACCGGTTCCTGATCGCGCGCGACATCCTCGAGGCCGACCTCGTAGTCAACGCGCCGAAGCTCAAGACGCACAAGAAGGCGGGCCTCACTTGCTGCCTCAAGAACCTGATCGGCATCAACGGCAACAAGGAATATCTGCCGCATCATCGCAAGGGCGGCGCCGACGGCGGTGCGGGCGACAACTATGCCCATCGCCATTGGCAAATGACCGCCGCCGAAATCCTGCTGGATGCGATGAATCGGATGCGTGGCCGGCCGCGCCTCTATCGGTTCGGCGAACGCGTCGCGTGGTGGCTGATGACGAAGGCCGCCAAGACGGATGCCACCGTGCAGATCGAGGGCAGCTGGTTCGGCAACGACACCATCTGGCGCACCTGCCTGGACCTCAATCGCGCCCTCCTCTATGCGGATCGGACAGGCCAGATGCGCGACGCGCCGCAGCGCGAAGAAATCTCCATCGTGGATGCGATCGTCGCCGGACAGGGCGAAGGGCCGCTGGATCCTTCGCCGTTGGACACGGGAGCGGTGTTCGCCGCGAGAAATCCGGCGGTCGGAGATTTCCTGGGTTCCCGGTTGCTTGGATTTGATCCCGCCAAGATTCCGTTGGTGAGGCATTCCTTCGGCGAAATGCGCTGGAGAATCTGTGAATCTCCTCCAGTCTTAGCCGGCTTCGAGCCGCCGTTTCCCGCCGCGCTTGCTCCCAAGGGGTGGGCTGGATACATTGAATCCAGCCGGCCGGGAACGTGAAAAACAGAACGTGGATTTCCCCCGTGCGGGTCGGGATGGGCACGCATTCGGAGGCCATCGGGTTCGCTCCCGCCGTGCGGGAACTAAGTCGCTGCTGACACTCGGCGCCCCGATGCGGATGGCGTTGCGGCGCGATAGGGGGGCGATCTCGCGGCTGGATTTAGAAGCTGGCCGCCGCTTCCGCGATCTGCGCTCGGATGTCCAAGGCGGACCGTCCGATGGCGCCGGGCATGTCGCGAAGCGCATCGCCGATCGCGTGGCGGAAAATGACAGCCAACGTCCAGCGTGAAATCTCCGGCAATCGGCGGATGAAAGCTGGCGCCGGAACTCGACTTTTCCTGCGAAATCGGCAGAGTGTCCGCACATATGCCTAAACCATTCCATTCATTCCGCTGGATCCACGCGTTCTCCGATGTGGCGCAGGTCGGGTCGGGTTTTCGGCCGTGGGTTCCGGATGCGCCCCCATGGGCCAGAGAAGGATAGGTCCGCCGTCCATGGACTTGCGCATTCGATCATTCAGGCAGGCCGCCTTTTGGTCCACCGGCATCAACGCCTTTAGCCAGGGACTTGCGCTGCTGTTCGGCATTTTGATGGCGGCGTATTTCGGTGCCCGGGAGAGTACCGACGTGTTGTATTATTGCCTGGGCGTGTTTGCCTTGTTGTCCACTTTGGTCCAGCAGGCGAACGTGTCGGTGCTGGTTCCGGAAACCATGCGCCGGAGGCATCAGGTTGGCGAACGGGACGCCATGGCGTTCATCAACCGCTTTCTGGCGTTTTTTCTGGTCGCCATCTTGGCCTTGACCTTGGCGGCGATGTCGAATCCCTCCGGAACGCTGACGACGGTTTCGCGTTTGTCGAAGGAAGCGCTGGGGCGGAATTCCACCTTGGTGTTCTGGCTGCTGGTCTCGTTTCCTCTGCAGATGGTGGCGCAGCTGTTGCTGGACATCTTGGTTTCCTACAAGTTTCTGACATTGCCGGCCACGCTGTCGTGCGTGAACAGGATCCTCAACGTCGCGTTCGTGGTGCTGTTTCGAAATCGATTCGGCGTGGATTCGGTTGCCTTCGGCATGGTGCTGGGATTCGCCCTCCAGGTGGCACTGAACCTGTATTTGTTGGTCCACGTCGTGCACTGGCAGCCCTTGGCGTGGAAAACGAGGGTGGGCGGCGGCATCTACCGGGACATCGCCTGGGTGCAGGCGGGAACGCTCGTTTCCGCCTTGGCGGGATATCTGCCGCTGTTTCTGTTCTCCGGGTTCAGCGCCGGCGCCATGACCGTGCTGAACTACGCCCGTCGGTTGAGCGCGATGCCTTCGGAATTGCTAACCTCCCAAATCTCGAGCGTGGTGGCGGTGAAATTCAACGAGCTGGCGGCCCGCGGCCAAGCGGAGGAATTGCGGGAATCCTACGGGAAGATGTCGCGGCTGGTTGTGTTCGTCTTGACTCCGCTGAGCGCGTTGCTGGCGCTGCTCGGGCCGGACATCGTGTCGATCCTGTTTGAAAGAGGGGCTTATCGCGGGGAGGCGGTGGAATCCACCGCGCGGCTGTTTTCCCTGCTGGTCCTGAACATCCCCTTGGCCGGCATGGTGGCGATCGTGGCCCGGTTCATCGTCGCGCGCCAAGCCATCCAGTACGGGACCGGATGGCAGATGTTGTCTGCCCTGCTGAACGCGGCGATGGTTTTCGCGTGGGTGAAGGGGCTGGGGCCGGTGGGATTTCCCATCGGCCTGATCGTGCATCTGTCGCTGTATTTGGCGGTGCTGTCGGTTTCGATGCGGCGGCGGTTCCCCGCTCTCCCGCTGTGGCCCGTCTGGAAATCCCTGTTCGCGACGCTGGCTGCTTGCGCCGTCGCCGCAGTTCCCGCCTGGATCGTGCGCGCGCAATGGGGGGCGGAGGCATCGCCCTGGCTGGCGGGGGGTGTGCTGGTCCTCTCGTTTGCCGCGGGATATGGGGCGGTCCTGTTTGTCCTTCCCCCGGACCGCATGGCTTTGCGATACTGTCAAGAAGTGGTGCGGGCGGCCTGGATCCAAATGCGCGACGGGGCCCGAGCCGGGATCAATAGCAAATGACGACGAAACCGAACAGCCTTTCCTCCCAGAAATACTGGGCGTCTATTCATGAAAAGACGGCCCGCGCCGGGACGGGTGCCGGTCGGCCGCGCCGAGGCCAGAAGGGAGGGGCCGAGTTTCTCCGGCGGATTTGGAACCGGCTGGGGCAGCGGCATTGGTCCCGTCTGTTGTGCGACGTGCTTTTGCCGCCGTATCTGGAAGGGAGGAATGGCCTGAAAGGATTGGAAATCGGAAGTGCTCCGGGCTACCGCGGCGTGGCCTTGTGGCGGCAGTTCGGGATTGTTCCCTATGGGTTGGAATACACGGAGACGGGCGTGGCCTTGCAGCGGTCGCTGTACCGTTCCTGCGGGTTGTCCGAAGAGCTGGTGATCCACGGGGATTTCTTCGATGACGCTTGGCGTGCCCGTTGGGCTGGCCAATTCGATCTCGTGGCGTCGTATGGATTCATCGAACACTTCGACCATCCGGAAGACGTGGTGTCGAAACATCTGGAACTATTGCGTCCCGGCGGGGTATTGGTCGTGACGGTGCCCCACATGAATGAAGGCACACTGTATGGAAAGCTGGTCCGCCGCTTCAATCCCGAGGTGTATGCCATGCACAACGTCCACACCTGCACGCGGGAGCCTTTTCGGAGGATTTTCGAGGGCCTGGCCTGCGATGTTCGCTATTGCGGTCCGCTGGGGGGATTCGACGTTGATTTCGTGCCCGACCGGCGCCGGACGAGTCGCGTCGTCGCGCGCTTGTTCCGGCTGGCGATACCGGCGGTCAACGCGCTGAACCACCTGCTGGTCGGAAATCGGCTGATTGAATTTCCGCGCACCGGCTCCACCTTGGCCGCCGTCGCCATCAAGAGATAGAGGAGCGCCGGAGATGAAACGATTGGAAAAACCGATTGGCCTTTGCGGTGGGCCGCAAAGCTTCGCGCCGCGCTGGGCGGAAGCGCTGAAGAACCGGGGCGCGGCGGTGAAATGGCTCGACTTGTCGGGGCCCGATCCGTTGCTGCAAGTGGCCGGATGCGCCGGAGTGATGTGGCATTGGTTCCATTTTCCGCACGAGGTCCGCTGGGCGGCGTTGCCGATGCTGCGGGTCATCGAAGAGCATTTGTGCATCCCGGTGTTTCCGGACATGGCGACGTGCTGGCACTTCGACGACAAGATCGCGCAGAGCTATCTGCTGGAGGCGCTGGAGATTCCTTGCCCGAAGACCTGGATCTTCTGGCGGGAAGCGGATGCGCGGGCCTGGTGCGAACAAGCGGAATATCCCGTGGTCGCCAAGCTGTCGGGTGGTGCCGGCAGCACGAACGTGCGTCTGATTCGGTCCGTCTCCGAAGCGCGGGCCTACGTGGAAGAATGCTTTTCAGGCGCGGGCGTCGTGGCACGTCCGCCGCTGCCCGCCGGTGCCGGGGCGCGGGTTTGGGCGCGGGCGAAGCGCGCGGCCAAGCGCGCGGCGCAGGCGTTGCCTTATGTGCTGGCCGATCGGTTTCCCTCGTTGCCGGATCAAACCTATTGGATGCCGCACAAGAATTACGCGTTGTTCCAAGAATTCCTGCCGGGCAACGAATTCGACACGCGCGTGACCGTCGTCGGCGAGCGCGCCTTCGCCTTCCGCCGCCTGAATCGGCCCGGCGATTTCCGCGCGTCGGGCAGCGGGCGCATCGACCACGATCCCAGCGCCATCGACGCCCGCTGCGTGGTGGCGGCATTTGCCGCCGCCCGCCGGCTGGGCGCGCAGTCCGTGGCGTTCGATTTCCTCTTCCGCGGGAAAGCGTGCGAGCCGGTGGTGGGGGAAATCAGCTATGCCTATGCCGATGGGGCCGTCGAGCGCTGTCCGGGCCACTGGGATTCGCGCCTGCAATGGCACGAAGGTCATCTGTGGCCCGAGGAGGCGCACGTGGAGGATTTCCTGGCGCGGATCCGGAGGGGTGCGGAATTTCGGCCATGAACATCCTGATGATGGTCCTCCAGTTTCCGCCCGCACACAGCGGCGGCGCGGAAATGCAATGCTGGAAACAGGCGCGCGCCTTGGCGGCCCGGGGGCACGAGGTGACCATCCTAACCGAATGGCTGGTGGGAAGCAGCCGCCGGAGGGAAGTCAAGGAAGGCGTGGTCATTCGCCGCCTCGGATTCTTCCTGCCGGCGACCATGGTGCTGCGCCGCATTCACCGCTGGCTACGCCAAAAAACAACGGGGGTAGCTGCGGATCGGCCGGATCCGTTCAGCGCCGACTGCCTGCAGTGCCCGCTGGAAATGCAGCAGAAAAAATTCCGCTGGATGACGCCCGTGGAATGGCTGGGGCATTTGAGTTTCATCCTGGAGGCGGCGGTTGCGCTGAGAACGGGCCGCGGAAAGCCCGATGTGGTGTATGTGCACGAATCCCATTGGTTGGCTGGATTTGGCCAGTGGCTGGGAGAACGAGCCGGGGCGTCCGTTTTTTGCAAGGAGGCCTGCGGAGTGGTGCTGCAATGGAAGGGAACCGGCGACGTTCCGGGACGGAGCTGCTGGTTGCGCCGCCGGGGCCGATGCCGTTTCATCGCCATCACGTCGCACATCCGGAACGAACTGGAAAAGGCGGGGATCGCCGGCAGGCGAATCCTGGAGATTCCCAACGGAGTGGAATTGCCGGAAGAACCCGCCCGCCCCGAGATGTGGTCCGGGGCGGTCTATGCCGGCAATTTTTCGCAGGGCGCGATTTACAAGGCGTTTGACGTGTTGCTCAAGGCGTGGGGCATTGCCTGTCGCGCGGAGCCGGGCATGAGGCTGCGCCTGTTCGGCGGCGGAGGGGTGGACCGCTGGAAGCTGGTCGCGGAACAGGAGGGCTGCGGAAAGACCGTTGAGTTTGCGGGTCCGTCCTCCCATTTGCAGGACGAATTCCGGCAGTCGGGATTTCTGGTCTTGCCCTCGCGGGTCGAAGGGCTGTCGAACGTCTTGCTGGAGGCCATGGCTTCGGGACTTCCCGCAGTGGTTTCCGACATCCCGGGGAACGCAACCGCCATCCGCGACGGCGTGGAAGGCTTGGTCGTGCCGACGGGAGATGCGGAGGCGTTGGCGGCGGCCATGGTGAAGCTTTACCGTTCGGCCGACCTTCGCAAACAAATGGGTGGGTTGGCCCGTGCGCGAGCGGAGGAAAAATTCGCCATCGGCCGGGTCGCCCAGCGACTGGAAGAAGCCTGCCGGAAGGCCATGGCGGAGGACCTGGAAGGTGGATCTTCCCTGAATTTCGGTGGTTGATTTTGCCGGGTTTCGCCATCAAACTGCAAAATCAACGTTGAAATGAACCAATCTCCCGTCCAGCTTCCGCCCAGTCGGCGGACCATATATCAGTTTCCGGCCTATCGCTGGATCGGCTGGCTGGCGGTGGCCGGATTCGCCATCGGACTGACGATCATGTTTTTCATTTCCAGCATGTTCGGCATTCCGGCGCCGCTGGGGTGGGCGGCTTTCGTCATCCTGTTCACGCTCGGGACGTTGCTGCTGGACCGGCCGAAGCTGCTGCTGCTGGTGATGATGTTCTATTTCGCCTTGATGCCGGGCAATCGGTTCCTGGGCCTGCTGGGCCTGCCGTTGCCCAGCTTCCTCGACGAGTTGTTCTTCCTGCCGCTTCTCGCGGTGATCGTGATGAATTGGATCCAGCGACGACAGCTCCGGGAGGCCACGGCCTTCCCGCTGGTCTTCTGCCTGATTTCCGCGCTGAGCTGGTACGTGAACGGCCATTCGGGGATTTTCACGGCTCTGCAGGTCACGCTCATCATGCTGAAGTCCTATATCGTCTGGTATTTCTGCCGTCTGACCTGCACCTTCGACGACGAACGGCAACTGTCGAGATGGGTCTGGGGCTATGTGATCTACGTAGTTGCGCAATTTTTCTACAACATGCTGTGGCAGCAGGCCCCGTGGCCCAAGTTCCATCCCGACCGCAGCGGCGGCGTATTCGGTCCAGACCAAACTGGCGGAGCGCACATCGTGGGCTATCTCAGCGTGTTCGCCTTGTTCATGCTGACCAGCTGGTGGGCCAGCGTGGGTCGGCGATCCTCCCGCGGACGCCGCTTCTGGGCGCTGTTCTGCCTGCTCGTCATCGGGTACGATCTGGTGTTCATGACGGACACCAAGCACGCCTTGATTCTGTTCCCCTTGGCGTTTTGGCCCTTTTTGTTCCATCCCGCGCTTCCCATCCGCACGCGGACCCATTTGGCTTTTGGGGGGCTTGTTTTCATCGTGGCCGTGGTCGTATATTTCCACATCGCGGCGGTTCGGGGCGGAGTCCTGCAGCAAATCGAGAACATCAAGAATTCGCCCAAGGGGGAAATGTTCTACGCCGTGACGGTCGATTTGCCCCATCTGGTGCCTTTTCCCTTGCTCGGAGCCGGCCCCGGGCGCTTCACCTCGAACCAAGCCGTGGATGCCCGCATGCCGCTCGCGCGGCGCTACATCATTCCCTACGACGACCAGCAGCGGCGGATGTCGTACTGGGGCCGCCAAGGCGACGTGGCCCAGGCTTCGATCCTGGGCATCGTCCGCACGGATTTCTTCAAACTAATGGGGGAATTCGGGTGGCTTGGCACCGTCATTTTTTATTCGTTCTACGTCTGGATCATCTTCCGGCTTTTCCACAAGTCGATGGAATGGCCCATGGACCATCTGGCCTCGGGGCTTTTTCTTGGGATGGCTTGCAGCATCATTTTCCTCATCTTCATCACCTTTTTGATTGGCGTCGTCACGGTGCCCGTGCTGGTTTTTCCGCTATGGATCATTATCGGTCGGATGTGGGACATGAGGGTGGTGGCGGAGCCTTCCGGCTCGACGGAGCCATGATGCGTGCGGAAGGGCAACGCGGCGGCAAAACGGTGTCCATGCTGTATTCCGCTTCCCCGCCGGACGGTTTGAGCGGAGGCCCGGTTTGCGCGCTGGATCACCTGAAGGTCTTGAAAACGGGTTTCGATGGGACCTGCTTGGTTCTCTGCGAACAGACCCCCTTGGCGGACCGCGCCCGGGCGGCGGACATCCCGGTCTGGTGTTCGCCCTTCACGCGTCTTGGGCTTCGCAAAGGCGGACTGCTGCGGTTCATTCGGGGGATCGTCCCGGTCGTCCGTTCCCGCTGGGCCTATGTTTCGGGCTTGCGCCGGATGCTGAAACAGAAGCCGGGAGTGCTCCACGTCCATAGCCGGGCGATGCATCTGCCCTATGCCTTGTTGGCCGGCCGGTGGGCGCGGGTGCCCGTGGTGGTGACCCTCCACGAACCCTGGACCGGCGGATGGGAAGCTTGGGTTCAGTTGTGCATGATCCGGTGGTTGGCCCAGCGGGTGGTATTCTTGACCGAAGTCATGAAGCGCCAGCATCCCCGCTTCCTGGGAAAAGTCGCCGAGGTGGTTTACAACCATTGTCCGCCGGCGCCGGAGAAAACGACGGTTTCCGCGCATGTCCGTCCGCGGGTGGTCATGGCCGCGCGGATGACGCGGGCCAAGGGGACCGATGTGTTTTTACAGGCGTGCCGGCGCCTGAAGGACGAGGGATTGCGTTTCGAAGCGTGGCTGGTCGGTCCTTGGCCGCGGCCCGAAGAGCGCGCCGCCACCGAAGACTATGTCCGGCAAAACGGTTTGGCGGACGTGGTCCTGCTCCGGGGCCTTCAGGAAGACATGTCGTCCGTGTATGAGCAAACGGACATCCTGTTGCTTCCTACGCGTCGGGATTCGTTTCCCCGCGTGGTCATGGAGGCGATGTGCCACGGCATTCCGGTGGTGGCGACGCGCGTGGACGGCGTTCCCGAAATGGTGGCGGACGGCGTGACGGGGATGCTCGTCGAACCCGAAGACGCGCAGGGCTTTGCCGCCGCCGTGAAACGCTTGCTGGAGGACGAACCGCTGCGCCGGCAGATGGGCACGGCGGGCCGGGAGCGGGCGCGGAAACTTTTTTCGCCGGAAACCTATTGCGCGCGGATGCTGGCCATCTACGGCGAACTGGAGCGGGGAACGTGAACATCGGCTGGGACGTGACCGATGTTCCGCCCAACAAGGATGGGACGTTTGAATTCATTTCGCGGTGGCTTCGCGCCGTGGCGAGCTTCCCGCAGGGACATCGCCACGTGTGCTATGCCAACGCGGCATTCCGCCGCGCCACATCCTCGCCCGCGTACGACAATCTGGATTGGCAAATCGCCGGCGATTGGCGGAACCGGTTCCAGCTCCGCCGCGAGGGGTTCTTTCTGCGGCATCACGGGGAGATTCGGCGCCACGTCGACGTGCTGTTGTCCGTCTACCGGCCGCCCTTTGCCTGGCGCGGCAAGTCCATCACGATCGTCTTGGATTGCACGAAGGAGCTTTTTCCGACGGTCCGGGGTTTCAAAAGCCACGTCATGGCCAGGCTGCGAGACGTCGGCGCCCGGCGGTCCGGCCGCTGGCTGGCGATATCCGAATGGACCCGGCAGGACGTGGTCCGGTTGCGCGGATATCCGGCCGACCGGGTGCGTTCCGCCGGAATCCCGCTGGCCGATCTCGAGGCGCTGCCGTCCGCGGCCGCGCCGGCCGCGATTCCGCAGGAATTGGCGAAACGACGATACGCTTTCTACTGTTCGGCCATTTCGGGACGCAAAAACCACGAACGCCTGATTCGGGCCTGGCGGCGCGCCTTTCCAAACCGCGAGGTGCTGCTGGTCCTGGCGGGGCGGGAACTGCCAGGCATTCCCGCCGAAATTGGCCAGGCCATCCGCCAGGCCGAACGCGACGGCTTTGTGCGCAGCCTGGGATTGATCAGCGATTCGGCCCGGGAGCAGTTGTATGCCGGGGCGGATTTCATTGTTTATCCCAGCCTGTGCGAAGGCTTTGGCATGCCGATTCTGGAGGCCCTGCGGTATGAAAAGCCGGTGTTGACCTCGGCCGGAACCTCCACGGAAGAAGTGGGCGGCGAGGCGGTGTTGCTGTGCAACCCATGGGATGAAGCCGATCTCGCCGAAAAACTGGGGCAGCTGGCGACGGACGCATCCCTGCGGGCCCAGTTGCGCGCGCATATTCCAGCGGTGTTGGCGCGATATTCCCTGGAGAACGTGGCCCGGCAGATCCACGAAGCCATCGGCTATCTGGTTGCCTTGGGAGAGGCGCGCCCATGAATGCGACCGGAGCGCTGATTCCCCTGTGCGCCGGCGAACCGGCCGGGGCGGAAATGCATGGGAAGCGCCGCCAGCCTTGCGGACGCCGGAGCGGGGCGGCCGCGTGCCGGCGAGTGCAGACAGTGGGCCGGTCATAACGGGGGCGACGCATGCGAATCCTGCTCTGCAGCAATTTCTACTACCGGCGGGGCGGCGACTGCACCTATTTGCTCGCCTTGCAGCGGTTGCTGGAGCAGCACGGCCACGAGACGGCTGTTTTCTCCATGCGGCATCCGCAAAACCTGGCCTGTCCGCAAGAACCGTATTTCGTGGATCATCTGGATTACGCGGAGCTGAACCGGGCCAAGAATCCGGCGAATGCCGTGAAGGTCTTGCAACGCAGCATCTGGTCGAACCAGGCCCGGCGGAGGATCGCCCGGCTCATCGCCGATTGGAAACCCGACCTGGCGCACCTGCAGAACATCCATGCCTATCTGACGCCCGCGATCATCGGCCCGCTGCGGCGCGCCGGCGTGCCGATGGTTTGGACCCTGCACGACTACAAGCTGATTTGTCCCAACGACAATTTCTACAGCAACGGGCGCATTTGCGAGGAATGCAAGGGCGGACGTTATTGGCGTTGCGCCCGGAACCGGTGCAAGAAAAATTCGTTTGCCGCCAGCACGGTCGTCGCCTTGGAGGCGGCGGTCCACCGCTGGCTCGGCGTGGGCAAGCCGGTGGGGCGGTTCATTGCGCCCAGCCATTTCGTGAAAGGAAAGTTCACGGAGTGCGGATATGCCCCGGACCGGATCGCGGTGATGCCGCATTTCCTGGAAACGCCGCCGCCGTCGGCAACCGCCGGCAGCTATGGACTGTATGCGGGCACGCTGATGCCTTTCAAGGGGGTCGGGACGCTGCTGCAGGCGCTGGCGAAAGCCTCGCCGCATCCCTTCCACATCCTGGGCGGCGGCGCCATGCTGGAAGAATACCGGCGGCAGGCGCGGGAACTGGGACTCGAGCAGGTCGTATTCCGGGGTTTCCTGAGCGGGGCGGAACTGTCGGCGGCCTTGGCCGGTGCGGCCTATGCGGTCGTGCCCAGTGAATGGTGGGAGACGTTTTCCTATGCTGCCCAGGAGCCGCTGGCCCGCGGCTTGCCCGTGATTGCGGCCAACTTGGGTGCCTTGCCAGAGCTGGTTGTGGACGGCCAGACCGGATTGCTGTTCCCCGCGGGGAATGCGGCGGCGCTGGCGGAACAGATCGATCGGTTATGGGGGGATGCCGGTTTGCGCCGCCGGTTGGGTGCGCAGGCGCGGGAATTCACCTGCGCGAAATGCGATGCCGAGCGGTATTACCGGGAACTGATGGATCTCTATGCGGCGGTGCGCCAAACGCCGCCCCGGGCTTGAAACCTGGGCCGTTGGCCGCGAGTCCGGCCTGCGCATGGAATGCGGATCCCCTTTGATGCCGAGGCGTCATGCGGTGGCAGGGATCCGCCGATGGCGGAAGGCCAGGCAGGAACCGCGGCCGTTCGGGTCGATCAGGCTGGCCACGGGCGTGCTTCCGGATGGGGGCACGGAGTGGTCGCGAGGATGCCGGCCGCGTGCGTTTCCCGACGGTCCTCGGGCGGCAGGCGCATGTAATCGCCATACATCAGGCGCAGATAGCGGTCGGGGTTGCGAGGTGCCGAAAAAACTTCGCCTTCAAAGGCGAGGCGTTGCAGGGGGAAGAGGTCGTCGTCCTCGAGCCAGAGACGCGGAAAAACCTTGGCCTTGAACAGTTGGAACCAAAGAAACGGCGCCTGGTCCGGCCGAGCGGTGCAATGGTGGAGGAACGCCTGCTGGATGCGGGCGGAGCCCACCAGGCGGCGGAACGCAATCACCGGGGCTTTGCGGAGGTTTTTCAGAAAATGGCCCGGGGCGTGGATCGCGACGGGATTCAACAGCCGCCCCGCCAGGCTGGCGGCGGCCACCCGAGTTTTGCGGACGCGGTCCGCTGGAAAAATATCCAGATCGATGCCTTGGTGATAGCGGATGGTCCGGGCCAGCGGCAGGCGTTCCTTGAACCAACTGCGGCGGTCGCGGAGTTTGGCGATATGCACGTGGGGATAGGCGGGGTCGGATTCCGCCGTTGCCAGAAACGTGTCGTCCGGAAGCAACGGGGCGGCCGTGCGGCAAAACGCCTCGTAATCCTCCCGCGGCATGGCCACGTCGACGTCGTCATCCCAGGGGATGAAGCCGCGATGGCGCACGGCACCCAGCAGCGTGCCGCCATCCAGCCAATAGCGCCAACCCTTTTCCGCGCAGACGGCGTCGAGAATCTTCAGCAGGCGGAGTTGGACCAGCTGGCACTGGCGCAGGGGGGTGTCGCCTTGAAGTCGGTTGTCGGGCGGAAAAATCATGAATCAGGTTTTGTTCGGCGAGCTGCGCAGATCGAGCAGCACCTGGTTGATGAGGGTGCTCGAGGTGCCCTTCGTGTAGGGGAAGTAGACGATCCGAACGCCGACGGCCTGGAACTGCTTTTCGAATTTCCGCCACTTGGGCGTGTTCAGCCAATCGTCGCCGACGAACATCAGGTCGAAGTGGTAGCGCTTCCACGCCTCCATCTTGTCCATGGAATCCTGCGGAACCGCGGCATCCACGTATTTGATGCTGCGGACGATTTCGAGGCGTTCCTCGAAGGGAATGACGGCGCGCTTGTTCTTGTAGGCGACGAGCGCGTCGGTGGTGACGCCGACGATCAGCTTGTCGCACAGGCTCTTCGCGTTTGCGAGCATCTTGACGTGTCCGACGTGGAACAGGTCGAAGACGCCCGTGGTGTAGCCGATGGTCGGGTTTTTCTTGGATTTCGCGGTTTTCATAGGGGGAGGTAGGAGGGGCCTGGTTTCAATTCCCGCAAGCTGATGTTCTCCCAGCGGTACGGGGGGCGATAGCCCAGCATGGGCGTCTCGCGTTCGCGGACGTCGTCGAGCGGAAGATCGGCGGAAAGGATCCGGACGCGCCGGGGGGTCTGGGATTCGAGATGCCGCAGATATTGGATTTGGCCGTCGTCGTAGTCCATCAGGCGCACCGCGGCGAGATCGGTCGCGAGCAGGTCTGCGCCGGTGACGACGACGCCGGGCGAAATGGGGCAGGGAAAATGGGGGCCGTCGGTGTCGCCGCCGCGGATGCCGTCGATGACGGACAGGAACCGCATGGGCGCGCCGCGGGCATGGGGCAGATCGCGGACGAAGAGGTTGTAGACGTCGCAGGTCATGCGCCAAGTGGTGTCGTTGAGGGCGGCGGAACCGCGCAGCATCCGCTTGCGCTGCGCCTCGGTCTGGAATCCGCGCATCAGGGCGCGGCCCGGCGGGAATTTCCGGAGCAGGTTGCGGGCGGCCAAGTGGACCTTTTCGGGCAGATGGTCCATCAGAAAGTGCTGGACGGAGAGCTTGAAGCGGTCGGCCCGCTGGATCGGTTCGGGATATTCGTCGCCGCCTTGGGAGGGAAAGCCGATCCGCCAATGGACGAGGCAGTTCTTGTTGGCGATGGTGCCGATGAGCCCCTTGATGTTGAGCGTGGCGCCCACCTTGGCGTGGGATTTGAGCTTGGGGATCGAGATGAAGACGTCGGCGGCGTACATGCTCTTCGAAAACACGTAGGCATGGCGCCCGTTCCGGTGGAACGCGCGGGTTTCCGCCCGGTCGTTGTACGTTCCCCGAAAATGCGCGTCGGAGATGCCTTGGAAAAGCGAATGCGACCCGAGATCGGCCTCGACGACGCCGGCGGGATCGCCGGGCAGCGGAATCCGGCCCGCCTTGTAGCCATACAGGTCGAGGTTCTCGAGGGTCCACAGGCGGCAATCGAGGAAGGGTACGTCCACGCCCCGGGTTTCGCGGTAATAGGCGGCGAGTTCGTCGAGCCGGCTGAGCTTGCGAAGCTCGGCGAAATTCGTGTCCACATGGGGATTGTCGCCGACGACGACGCGTCCCGTCCCCTGGAGCGCGAGCAGGACGTAGTCCAAGACGGCGCGGATGACGGACGGATGCGTGATGACGCTCCAGACGTCGTCGCCGAAACGGTGCCGGTGGTCCACCCAGTTGGGCTTGATGAATACGGCATCGCCGGGGCGGATGAGATGCCCGAGCGGATTCCATTGCGGGGTGCCGAAGCGGGCGGCATCGAAACCCAGCAGGCGGAAGTTTTCCCGCACCGCCGCGTACACGCCGTTGGGCGCGTCGGCGACGTCCCGGCCGGAATATTCGGGATAGGCCTTGGCCGGCGCGTAGGGAAATTCGGGATATTCGGTCCCGCCCCGCGTCGCCGCGACGGAATGGAGGGGGACGTCAGCCATCGAGCTTGCCCGCATCGAGCAGGTCGAGAAATTCGCCGAGCGAGTGGAGCAACCAACGCTGGTCGCCGCCGAACGCGCCCCAATCGACGCCGGACTTGAACTCGGGACGCCCGGGCCCCCGCCAATCGGCGAGCCACGTGTCCATGGGGCGGGCGAACGGGATTTTCTCCGGCGGTTCCATGCCGGCGAACAGACGGCGGAACAAGGCCTTGAGCAGATATTTGCTTTCGCCGGCGCGGATGCGGGCCAGATCGAGCGGGCGCACGTAGCGCAGTTGTTCGAACGGTTCCAGAAGCGACAAGCCGACGGAGCGAATGGCGTTTTCAAAGGACTGGATGATGCCGAGGCCGTGGACGGTCTTCAGGAAGCGCTGGACGTCGATCAATCCGTCGGCTTTCAGATAGGGGCGGTAGACGGAGCGGAGATCCACCGGATCGCGCAGCGCCCGGAAAGGATCCACGAAGGTGTAGCGGTCGTAGAATTCCTCCAGCGTCCAGTCGCGCGCCAGCAGCTTGTCCATCCCGCCGAAGGTGCTGTCCGCTCCGTTGCCGACGATGAGCGCGTCGAGGCCGTCCGCCCGCGCGGCGCGGGCCGCCTTGTGCAGCGCGACCTCGATGGCGTGGAGCGGCGCCTTTTTCCGGACCATTAGCGCCGGAGCGAAGGCGGCGTAGTCGGCCCAGTCCACCGCGACGACGCTGTGCCGCAGGCCCAGCCGCTCGGCGTAGACCCGGGCCTGGATGCTTTCATCGAGAAAACGTGCGGCGTTGAACCGGATCGTGTAGGCGCGCGTGCCGCGGGGAAGCAAGGCGGCGAGAATGGCCGAATCGATGCCGCCGCTGAGCAGGATGCCCGTGGTCGGCGAGAGCTTCCGGGCGATGATCGCCCGGAGCTGCCCCTCGATCTCTTCCATGGTCTCGACCGGGATCTGACCCTGGGCGGCAACCTCGGGATATTCCGGCTTGATGCCCGGCACCCACTCGGCGGCCGGATCCACCACGTAGCGGAAGGCGAGAAACGAACTGAGACAGTATGGATGGATCGCGCGGACCATGGATGGAGCTCCGGTTTCAAGGGGGGGAATCATCAATGGCAGATTCTCAACGCTCTTCCCACGGGCGCAAGCCAATTTTTGCGCTGGGGACGGTCGGGGGCGGGGCGCCGGATGCTCAAGACGCGGGCATCGCCGCCGCGATGGCGGAGGCGCATTGCCGGAAAATGGCCTCGGGGCTGTGCGCGGCTTCGAAGCGGGCGCGGGCGGCCGCGGCTTTGGCGCGGGCTTTTTCCGGATGGTTCACCGCATCTTGGATGGCCGCTGCCAAGGCGTCCGGATCGCGGGGCGGAACGAGCCACGCGCAGGCGTCGTCGAGGAATTCGACGGACGTCGCGGTGCGGGTGGCGATGATCGGGCGCGCCGCGGACATGGCTTGCAGGAACACCAATTGGCCGGCGGAGACGGGCAACGGCTGCAGCGGGACGACGACCAACGCCGCCTCGGCGAGGGCGGTGCGGAACGGCAGACCCCACAGATCATGATGCACGGCGACGTTGGGCGGCGGAACGAGGTTGAGCGCGTCGGCCGGCTTGCAGGCGATGCGGATGGGCGGGAAGCCGGGCGGGAGCCGGCGCGCGGCTTCCGCCAACGTGGCATAGTCGCGGCAGGACATGCCGGCTGAAAACAGATAGGGCGGCACGGCGGGAGCCGCCGGCGGCACGGGATCGATGGCGAAACGGAGAAACTGGAACTTGGCGGCGGCCGACGGAAATTCGCGCCGATAGACGTCGATTTCGCTTTGGGAATGGCAGAAGGCGATCCGGAGCGCGGGATGTTCGAGCGCCGCGACGAACAGCCGGCGCCACAGGCGGCCGAAGAGACCGGGACGGGGGACGTAGATCAGCGCTTGCAGGAACAGCGGGGGCATGGGCAGCCGCAGCAGGGTGGCGAACAGGCAGACGTAGAGGGCAATGAATTGCTGGACGCAGAAAAACGCGCGATAGTCGTTGCGGTGCCGGAGAACGGAGCCCGCGCGGCCGAGATAGGCGAGGTGGCGGCGCAGCGGATGCCAATGCGGGGGAATGCGCCGCCCATGGCTGACCACTTTGCAGGTCAGGCTTTGTTCGAGAAGCTTTTGCATCAGGGGCGCAGGCCCCGGCTGGTCGCCGATCCAGCAAAAAGGCTTTGAACCGGCGGCTCCGGTGGCGGAGAGGACGGGATTTGCGCGTGGCCGAGGGGCGTTTTTGCCGGTTTCCATTGGATGGCGGAGAGGATACGCGAACCGGGGACGCGGAGCAAGGCGAAGGACGGGGCGCGGGGGAGAACATCGGCGGCGCCGCCAAAATACGGTTGAGAATTTCGTCCTGAACGGATACACACCCCTTGAGCGAAATCAAGGAGGACGTGGATGAAGAAATTGGTCAGGCGGATTCTGGGATGGTTCAGTCCGGTGTTCGAGCCCATCATCGTATGGGCGTTCCATTGCCTGTGGTACTACTCCCGGACCACCTGGTGCCAGAACACGTTCCTCGGCTACAAAATTCTCCAGTGTCCGCTGGACCTGCAGCTCTATCAGGAGCTGATTTACAGGCTGAAACCGAATTTCATCCTGCAGACGGGCGTGGCGGGGGGCGGCTCCATTCTCTACTTCGCGTCCATGTTGGATCTGGTCCAGGCGCCGCCGAGCACTCCGGTCGTCGGCATCGACATCTTCCTGACGGACGAGGCCAAACGGCTTGCCCATCCCCGCGTCCACCTGTTCGAAGGCAGCTCCTCCGATGCGGCGCTGGTGGAGCGGATCAAGCGCATCTTGCCGAAAGGGCCGGGGCTCGTCGTGCTGGACTCCGATCACCGCCGGCCGCACGTCCTGGCGGAACTCAACCTCTACAAGGACCTCGTGGAAGTGGGTTCCTACATGGTGGTGGAAGACGCCAACATCGGCGGGCATCCCGTGTTGCCGCTCTTCGGGCCGGGCCCCTGCGAAGCGGTTCGCGAATTCTTGAAGGCGAATCCGGAATTCGTCGCCGACGATGCGCTCTGGAAGCGCAACAAGTTTTCGTTCCATCAACGGGGCTGGCTGAAACGCATCCGCTGACCCGCGGACCGCGCGAACTCCGCACCCATGAATTACCCTTTGGCCAAATGGTTGTATCGGTGCTTGCCGCAGGCGATCCAGCGGCGCTTGTACGATCCGCGCCAATTCGGATTGCGGCGGCGCCTGAAGCGGCGGCTCCTGGCCCATTACCGCGGCACGCCGGATCCCGAAATTCGGGAGGTGCTGGCGTTCATCCGAAAATACAAGCTGACCACGTTCAACTACGAATTCATTTTCAAATACGAAACCCGCGACGTCGACGTGCGCCGGGACGAAACGTGCGGGCTGCTGTACGTGGTCGAAAACGGCAAGCGGCTGTATTTCAAGCGCGACATCGCCGATCCCCATTTGGCGGCCGATTACTACAACGCGATGTGCAAGGAGCAGGATCCGCGTTCGCCGCATGGCTACACGTCCGCGACCCACGCCGTGTCGGGCGGCGCGCTGCTGGATCTCGGCGCCGCCGAAGGGCTGTTTTCGCTGCGCCACGTGGAGGCGGCGGACGTCCTGTATCTTTTCGAATGCGATCCGGGCTGGATCGAAGCGTTGCGCCACACCTTCAAGCCCTATGCCGACAAGGTCCACCTGGTGCCCAAGTACGTTTCCGACCGGAACGACGAACGCGAAATCAGCTTGGATGAATTTGCCAAATCCGTTTCCGCGAAGATTTCCTTCGTGAAAATGGACATCGAAGGCGCCGAGCTCCGCACGTTGGCCGGCGCGCGGGAAATGCGGCGCAACCATCCGGATTGTCGGTGGTCCATTTGCGTCTACCACCACCCCGACGACGAACGGCAGGTGCGCGAAGAGTTGCGCGGGAGCCGGGTGACTCCGGCGCCGGGCTACATGCTGTTTTATTTCGACAAGACGCTGGCGCCGCCGTTCTTGCGGCGCGGCGTTTTGCACGTCGATCCCTGACTCCGCGCGCGCGGCCGCGGCAAACGGGGCCGGGCACAAAAAAACCGCCTTTGCGGGGCGGATTCGTCCGGAATTTGGTGGAGGGTAGGAGGTTCGAACTCCCGACCTCCTGAATGCCATTCAGGCGCTCTACCAACTGAGCTAACCCCCCAAATTCCTCAGACGATGCGGGAGGTTG
>Ga0116170_10001986_pt1 | contig 20209 bp, 18 predicted proteins | sample AD_JPNHW1_MetaG_FD_89797 | JGI IMG/M metagenome (GOLD analysis project Ga0116170, IMG submission 89797) | Active sludge microbial communities of municipal wastewater-treating anaerobic digesters from Japan - AD_JPNHW1_MetaG | ecosystem: Engineered > Bioreactor > Anaerobic > Digestate | place...
AAGTCCCAGTGAGGAATATTGTTTTCAGGCAAAACTGGAATTTCACCACTTCTTTTCACAACAAGATTTTCCTCAGCGCTATGGCCTTCAGGAACAATATCTGCCGGAATATTAGGAAGTAGAACCTGCAACGCAAATACATCCTGATCAATGCGGGCAAAATCTTCATCAAGCTGTTTGATCGATTCTTTGAGCTCAGCAGTGCGGATTTTTGCAACTTCAGCTTCCTCTTTCTTTCCTTCGCGCATTAACGAACCAACTTCTTTCGAAATTTTATTCATCTCTGCTTTATACTTGTCAGCCGTAGCCTGTGTCTCGTTTTTCTTCGCAGTTAACGTGGTTATTTCCTTAACGATTGCAGAAGCATCAAAATGCTTCTTTTTCAATTTGGCAACTACCAATTCAGGATTTTCCTGTATGAATTTTAAACTAAGCATCTTCGGTAAGTTTTATGTGAATTGACGGACAAAATTAAATAAAAAAATCTCCTGCCTTCGGAAAAGCAGGAGATTATTCGATGAATATCTTACATCGTTCTAGTTGCTACCTTCTGCCGGAACAATAGGTTCAACTGATACAAACGATTTGTTGTCTCTTCTTTTTTTGAAAACAACAGTTCCGTCAACCAAAGCAAACAAAGTATGATCTCTGCCAATACCAACGTTTAAACCTGGGTGATGAGAAGTACCTCTCTGGCGAACCAAAATGTTACCAGCTACAGCAGTCTGACCGCCGAAAATTTTAACGCCAAGTCGTTTGCTATGCGATTCGCGTCCGTTCTTGGAACTACCGACACCTTTCTTATGAGCCATTGCTAAATTTTTTTAATGTTATCCAATTACTTCTTCAATCTGAATTTTGGTCAGGTATTGACGGTGACCATTCATTTTCTGAAAACTTTTTCTTCTTTTCTTTTTGAAGACCAATACCTTTTCTCCTTTTACATGTTCAAGCACAGTAGCTTTCACGCTTGCACCTTCAACAACTGGAGTCCCAACTTTAACTGCACCGTCGTTGTCAATCAAAAGAACTTTGTCAAACGACACTGATTCTCCTTCAGCATTTTCCAAACGGTGTACATAAGCTTTCCGGCCTTTTTCAACTTTAATCTGTTGACCGGCAATTTCTACGATTGCGTACATTTCAACTTATTTAAACATTTCATCCGGCAGGCGGCAATCTGTTAGACCACGCTTATCGGGCCTGCTCGAAAACTTTGGACTGCAAAAGTATACAATTTTGAGTGATCGCCAAAGGTTTACGATATTTTTTCTGATTTATTTTCTTCCACAAAAGGATAGCTTAATTTTACTATATTTGCTTCGCAATGAAGGGGTACACAAAATAACTGATGAAAAAAATCAGGCTAAACATATTAGGGCTATCAGTTAGTCAATCGCAATCGGGAGCATACGCTTTGGTTTTAGCCGAAGAAAATGGAGACAGGCGTATTCCTATTATTATAGGTCCAATTGAAGCACAGTCGATAGCCATACAACTGGAAGGGCTTAAACCTCCTCGCCCGCTAACCCACGATCTTTTCAAGTACCTTGCTTCGTCATTCGACATTTTTCTGAGAGAAGTTATTATTTACAAACTCGAGGAAGGTATTTTTTACTCCGAACTTATTTGCGTGAATAACGACAAGGTTGTTACCATCGATTCGCGAACCTCTGATGCGGTAGCACTTGCTCTTCGTTTTGAATGCCCAATTTATACTACTGATGATATTCTTGAACGTGCCGGAATTGTAATCGAATTTGAGAATGAGCACAACGCGGAAGACTGGAGCCAACCTCTGATTGAAGATCCTAAGAAAAGCAAACACGAATACGAAAAATACACGTCGTCCGAATTGAATCAAATGCTCGAAAATGCAATTCAGGCCGAAGATTACGAAAAAGCTTCAGCCATAAGGGACGAAATTCAGCGCCGAAAGAAAGAATAAATTGACTTTTCAATTAAGATATCCTCTACTTTCCCAAAATCCAAAATATTATTAAATCCCACTTTTTGAATTGGTAGATTTTAGTAGTTTTATTGCCGCTAAAAACATAACTATTCAAAAACATGGGAATTAAGAACCGATTGATTGTAATGAGCTTTCTCCAGTTTTTTATCTGGGGTTCGTGGTTAATTTCGTTAGGTGGATATCTCGGCCGGGTATTGAACTTCGAAGGCGGCCAGATCGGGTCAATCTTTGCAACACTGGGAATTGCCTCGCTTATCATGCCTGGCATTATCGGTATTATCGCGGATAAATGGATCAACGCCGAAAGGTTGCTGGGAATTTGCCACCTGTTTGGCGCCGTTGCGCTTTTCTATGCCTCGACGATTACTGACTATGAGCATATGTACTGGGCAATGTTAATCAATCTATTCTTTTACATGCCAACCATTTCGCTAAACTATTCAGTAGCATACAACGCTCTCGAAGAAAATAATTTCGACATCATTAAGGCCTTTCCGCCTATTCGTACTTTCGGCACAATTGGTTTTATTGTTGCCATGTGGGTTGTCGATTTGTCCGGTTTTAAGAATACCAACGCACAACTTTACGTAGGATCGGTTGCCTCGCTGGTGATGGCACTATATTCATTTACTTTGCCGAAATGTCCACCCGCTAAAACCGAGCACAAATCCCTTCTTTCAGCCTTCGGTCTTGATGCGCTGGTTTTGTTCAAGTCAAAGAAGATGGTTGTATTCTTTCTGTTCTCGATGCTTTTAGGAGCAGCCCTACAGATAACAAATTCGTATGGAGATTTATTTATCGGTAGTTTTAAAGACATTCCTGAATTTGCTAACTCGTTTGGAGTTAAACATTCAGTCATTCTTCTTTCAATTTCGCAGATGTCAGAAACCTTGTTTATTCTCACTATTCCTTTTTTCCTCCGGAAGTTCGGCATCAAACAAGTAATGCTAATGAGCATGCTGGCCTGGGTACTTCGCTTTGGTTTGTTCGGAATTGGAAATCCGGGAAGTGGACTAATTTTACTTATACTATCGATGATTGTTTATGGAATGGCTTTCGATTTCTTCAACATATCCGGATCATTATTTGTAGAAACTGAAGCAAAACCTGAAATACGGGCCAGCGCTCAAGGTTTGTTCATGATGTTAACCAATGGATTGGGTGCCATATTTGGCGGATATGCCAGTGGCGCCATCGTCGATTTTTATTCGGTTTATGGCGAAGGTGGAAAACTTATTAGCCGTTCGTGGCCAACAATTTGGTTTGTATTTGCGAGTTACGCGCTGATTCTTTCCGTCGTTTTTCCGATAGTTTTCAGGTATAAACACAAACCTTCTGGGTTAAAAGTTCATCACTAATACGAGTACATTCAATTTTTCCGACCGACTGAATAGAATGCAGCAGACGCCGCAAAATCTCAAAAACTTTTTTACCTTGTCAACGGTTTGAAAGCTTAGATTTAAATTGGCCAAAAGATGAAACAATATATTGATTTACTGAATCATGTATTAAAAAATGGTGTCGAAAAGAGCGACCGCACCGGGACAGGAACAATTAGTGTTTTTGGCTACCAATCGCGTTTCGATCTTTCGGAAGGTTTTCCGGTTTTGACAACCAAAAAGCTCCATTTAAAATCAATTATTCACGAATTACTTTGGTTTTTAACCGGCGACACCAACGTAAAATATCTTCAGGAAAATGGAGTCAGAATCTGGAACGAGTGGGCTGATGAGAATGGCAATTTGGGGCCAGTTTACGGCTATCAATGGCGCTCCTGGCCAGCGCCTGACGGAAGGCATATTGATCAAATATCTCAGGTAATTGAAAGTCTAAAGAACAATCCTGATTCGCGCCGCCACCTGGTAAGCGCCTGGAATGTAGGGCAAATAGATCAGATGAAGCTGCCACCATGCCATATTTTGGTTCAGTTTTATGTGGCCAATGGCAAACTTTCGTGTCAGCTTTATCAACGTAGCGCTGACATATTTTTGGGCGTTCCATTCAATATTGCATCATATGCCCTCTTAACCCTAATGGTTGCTCAGGTATGTGGCTTGCAACCGGGAGAATTCATCCATACATTGGGCGACGCACACATTTACTTAAATCACATGGAGCAGGTAAAACTACAATTGAGCAGAGAACCATTTCCGCTACCTCAAATGAAAATTAACCCCGGGGTAAAAAGCATATTTGAATTTAAGTATGCCGATTTTGAGCTCATCGGCTACCAGTCTCACCCGCATATTGCCGGAACCGTAGCAGTATAATTCTTATAATTCAGAAGCAAACACAATGATTCACAAAAACATATCAATAATAGTAGCAATAGCACAAAATTTCGCAATCGGAAAAAACAATGATCTGTTATTTCACCTTCCGAACGATTTAAAGCGTTTTAAGGAAATAACGACAGGTCATCCGGTAATTATGGGACGGAACACGTTGCTCTCATTACCGAAAGGCGCCCTGCCAAACCGAAGGAACATTGTAATTACCGACAATCCTGAAGAAAAGTTTGAAAGATGCGAAATGGTTTTTTCGATCAATGAAGCAATAAAAGCGGTTGCGAACGAAGATGAAGCATTCATTATTGGTGGTGGAATGATTTATCGGCAGTTTTATCCACATGCAGGTAAACTATACCTCACATTGGTTCACCAGGATTTTGACGCCGATGTATATTTCCCTGAAATAAATTATCAGGAGTGGAACGAAAACTTCAGGGAAGATCACTTTGATCCAGCCAATAATTTTAATTACTCGTACCTTAATCTGGAACGAAAATAGAATCCACCCAGTTAAAGAAAAAGAGGGCTGATTCAATTTATGAGTCAGCCCTCTTTTTAAATTTACTATAACAGTTTTCCAATATTATCAAAGCGTAGATGGTAATCATCCATCGCATACTGTATTACAACAAGCGCTTCTTCAGCGCCATAAGTATGTGTTATTTCCGTATTACTTGCTTTGCCGGGCATGTCTTTATAGGTCAGAAAGTAATGTTTGAGCCTTTCTACTACGATATCCGGCAAGTCCGACAAATCCTTGTATTCGCTGTAAACAACATCATTGGTTAAAACAGCAATAATTTTATCGTCAGCCTGATTGCCATCAATCATCCGAAATCCACCGATGGGCCGGGCATCAACCAAAATATCACCGTGCGCGATCGTTTTTTCTGTCAGCACGCAAATATCTATTGGGTCACCGTCTCCTTTTATCCCAACCTTACCTGTTTTTTCCATGCAATATTTTCCAACTAACTCACCGCAATATGTTTGCGGAATAAAACCATAAATTGCAGGAACAACATTCGAATATTTCTGAGGACGATCCAGCTTCAGGAACCCGCTTTCCTTATCAATCTCATACTTTACTGTATCGGTAGGAACAACTTCGATAAAAGCGACTACATTTTCAGGGGCATCCTTCCCAATAAAAACGCCATGCCAAGGATGTGATTTATAACGAAGTCCCATCAGTCTTCCTATTGGGTCAGATAATCTGTCAGCCATAATTATTTCTTTTTAGTTTTTTTGAATATAACCAAATTTAACTTAGAATGTTTGCTCCAAGCTCGTGATTTCACCTCATTTGTTCTGAAAGCACTTGCATCTTTTAAGCTACGCAGAACAAAAGTCAAAATTTCATCGCTAACAACCAAATTCCGTTTTAAACAAATATTTGCTCAATTCTGGCATAGCACAATTTTAGAACAATTCCGTTTATTATTCTATATCAACACTATAGAACGGAAAAATCAGAAGAAAAATAAGGAACTGTTTCAAAATACTTTCACTGTTAACAAACTGATTAATTGGTACCTTACCAAATTGTTAAGCCAATCTGAATTTAAATATCCAATCCAAAATACGTTTTATCTTTGCATGCGTTATTTTAAAAACAGTAATCCTAAAAATAAACAATTATGAAAGTAACAGTTGTTGGTGCTGGGAATGTTGGTGCTACCTGCGCGCAGATCGTAGCTGAAAAAAACATTGTAAGCGAAGTTGTTTTACTTGATATTAAAGAAGGATTGTCAGAAGGAAAATCATTAGACTTATGGCAAACTGCTCCAATTAATTATTATGACACTCGCACTGTAGGTGCAACTAACGATTATTCAAAATCAGCAGATTCTGATGTAGTTGTTATTACTTCTGGTGTTCCACGTAAACCGGGAATGAGCCGCGACGACTTGATTTCAATCAATGCCGGCATCGTAAAAAGCGTTACCGAGAATGTGATCAAATATTCTCCAAATGCAACAATCATCATCGTATCAAATCCACTTGATGTTATGACTTACGTTGCACACGCAGTTTCGAAATTAGGCAAAAACAAAGTATTGGGTATGGCTGGTATCCTTGATACTGCACGCTACCGCGCTTTTCTTGCTGAAGCTTTGGACGTATCGCCGCGCGACATTCAGGCTTTGTTGATGGGTGGACATGGTGACACAATGGTTCCACTACCACGTTACACTACCGTTGCTGGTATTCCGGTAACAGAATTGATTGACGAAGAAAAATTGGCAAAAATCATCGACCGCACTAAAAAAGGTGGTGGTGAATTAGTTAACCTTATGGGAACTTCAGCTTGGTATGCTCCAGGTTCAGCTGCAGCTCAAATGGTTGAAGCTATCGTAATGGACCAAAAACGTGTTTTCCCTTGCTGCGTTAAACTGGAAGGCGAATTCGGTCTAAACGACGTTTTCGTAGGTGTTCCGGTTAAATTGGGTAAAAATGGTGTTGAAAAAGTTATCGAAGTTGCTTTAACTGAAGACGAAACTAAATTGTTGCATGACTCAGCAAAAGCTGTTAAAGAAATCATGGACGTTGTTGACGGAATGAATCTTCTTTAATCTTTCCTGAAAAACAAACAATACACTATATTTGAAGCTCTGGCTTACTTGCCAGAGCTTTTTTGTTTCACCAAACAGTATCATCCAGTTTTGAAATTCCTGAGAAAAAGAAAGAAAAATACAATGGCCGAAATCCCATTACATATCGTTGAACTCGAACATGATAATTACCACATTTTGATTGAAGGAATTTTTGCCGATCAATCTACTGCTTTCTGGGTTATCGATACAGGCGCTTCAAAAACCGTTTTTGATAAAAATCTGACTGAACATTACACTGTTACAGAATCAGACAATATCGACGATTATCAGAGTGCAGGTATAAACCACGAAATGATGGAAACACAGGTTGGCGTTGTTTCATTCGTTGAGTTTGGAGAATTAAAAATAAAAGACCGAAAAGTTGCACTAATCGATTTATCCCATGTCAATCAGATATACGAGAAATACACCTCATACAAGATTGCAGGATTAATTGGCGGCGATATTCTGATGAATTACAATTGCATCATCGACTATAAAAATAGGTCGCTTCATTTTCAGGAATCATAATACTGCCCCATAGCAGAAAATCGACGCTTCTATATTTGGAAAAAATAAATATATTTGGCGGCTGAATTTTATTAAATGAACCTAAGCAAATACATATCAAGAAGTCTTATCATCAAGGTATGCCTGCTGTTTGCATTGATTGCATCAGCGGTGGTTTTTGATATGTATCACAAAGTCAATCAAAGTTTTGCAAAGAATTCGAATAAGCTGCCTTATTCAAGTGAATCTGACAACAATAAAGTTTTCTTCTGCAACCAGGTTACAAGTTTCAATTTGAAAACATTAGGGTCAGAGAATCCAATCCGCCTTCGTTTTGACGTTCAGCAAGATAAATTTCTGGTTAAATATTACAATTTGCGAACTTTCCAGATCATGAAAGAAGAAACATCTCACATTTCTCTTTCTGCCGTTCGCTATTTTCATTCACTTCCTTATAAAAGAGTACTTTACTCGAGCCCCGACGATACTCCGCCGCTCGTTTAATTACCGTTTCACCTGATCCCTTTATACAAATTCAGGCTGGGCTCGACACGTCCCGTAGCTTTTATAATTCTTATTGAAGAATTCAATTTCAACATTAAATAACTAGTTATAAACAAATTAAATTTTTACAAATGCAAAACAAAGGTGCAATTAGACTGTTTGCAATCCTTCTTGGTTTGATTTGCGTTTATCAGCTGATGTTTACCTTCAAGGCAAGCCAGGTTGAAAAAGCTGCAAAAGTTTACGCCAAGGGAGACAAGCACAAAGAGGAAGCTTACCTCGACTCTATGCAGGGAGAGGTGGTTTACAATTTGTTGGGTATTCGCAAGTACACATTTAAAGAAGTTAAAGCACTCGAATTGGGTCTTGGACTTGACTTGCAGGGTGGTATGAACGTTACATTGGAGGTTTCGGTTGTCGATTTGGTAAAATCGCTATCGAACTTCAGTAAAGATTCTACGTTCAATGCAGCTCTTCGCATGGCTCTTGAAAAACAAAAGACCAGCCAGGAAGATTTCGTAACACTTTTCGGCAAATCATTCGAGCAAATTTCGCCTAGCGGTAAACTTGCTTCTATTTTCAACACACTTGATCTGAAAGACAAAGTAAAATACAACTCTACAAACGCTGAAGTTTTAGATGTTTTGAAAAAAGAAACAAAAGTTGCTATCGACAACTCGTTCAACATCATTCGTACACGTATCGACCGTTTTGGTGTTGCACAGCCAAATATTCAGCAACTTCAAACGGCAGGACGTATTTTGGTTGAACTTCCAGGTATCGACGATCCGAAACGTGTTCGCAAACTGTTGCAGGGAACAGCTAACCTCGAATTCTGGGAAACATACGACAATAGCGAGGTTTATCAATATTTAGCTCAGGCAAATCAAAGAATTGCTGAAATTCAATCAGTAAAATCTCAGTCAACAACTGCAACTGCTTCAACAGCCTCTGTAACAACTACCGGGACGTCGAGCAATACATTATTGAGCGAGTTGGACAAGGGCGACAAAAAAGATGCTTCTGCCGACAAAAATGCCGACATGAAAAAACAATTCCCTTTGTTTTCAATTCTGTCGCCAATGGCAACACCTCAAGGACAACTTTATCCGGGAGCAGCTGTTGGTACTGCTCATTTCAAAGATACCGCCACAGTAAACAAATACCTGAAAATAGATCAGGTAAAAGCTTTACTCCCTCGCAATCTCGCATTCAAATGGACTGCAAAAGCAATTGATAAAGATGAAAAGTATTTCCGTCTGGTTGCAATTAAAGTGACTGGCCGTGATGGTCGTGCTCCACTAGACGGTGGCGCAATTGTTGATGCTCGTCAGGACTATTCTGATATGGGAAGTAAACCTGAAGTTACCATGTCGATGAACGGAGAAGGAGCTAAAACATGGGCTCGTTTGACTAAAGACAATGTTGGAAAATCAATCGCTATTGTTCTTGACGGATATGTTCGCTCTTATCCAAACGTTTTGGGTGAAATCACTGGCGGACGTTCTTCAATTACCGGATTGGAAAGTGTTGAAGAAGCAAAAGACTTGGCAAACATTCTGAAATCAGGAAAAATGCCGGCCCCTGCGATGATCATTGCTGAAGACGTTGTTGGTCCTTCATTAGGAAGAGAAGCTATCACAAGCGGTTTATGGTCTTTCGCTATCGCCTTCTTGCTTGTTCTGGGTTACATGCTGTTCTTCTATAGCTACAAGGCTGGTGGTGCTGCAAATATCGCATTGATTGTAAACGTATTCTTCCTGATTGGAGTTCTAGCTTCAATTGGAGCAGTATTAACTTTGCCAGGGATCGCGGGTATCGTGTTAACTATGGGTATGGCGGTTGACGCGAACGTTTTGATTTACGAACGTATTGAGGAAGAAGTTCTGGCCGGAAAATCAGTTCGCATGGCTGTTTTCGACGGCTTCAATGCGGCCTATTCGGCAATTATCGACGGACAGGTAACCACATTGTTGACTGGTATCGTTCTTTACATTTTCGGTTCCGGCCCAATCAGAGGTTTCGCTACCACTTTGATCATTGGTATCTTGACTTCGTTGTTTACCTCTATCTTTATTACGCGTTTGATTTTCGAACGTCAGCTGGCAAAAAACAGAGAAATCACATTTACTACCAGCTATTCGAAAAACTGGTTGCGTTACGTTAAAATTCCGTTTATTGAAAAAAGGAAGATTTTCTATACTCTGTCGGGAATTTTGATACTTGCTTCTATCGTTTCATTCTTCACAAGAGGCTTCGATAAAGGTATCGACTTCAAAGGGGGGCGTACTTATGTTGTACGTTTCGATAAAGACGTGAGAGTTGACGACATTAAAGGTGCACTGTCTCCTATATTCAATTCAACTCCTGATGTTAAAACATACGGAAATAACAACCAGGTTCGTATCACCACTGGTTATAAAATTGAAGAAAATACAGCTGACGTGGACAATGAAGTAGAAGAATTGCTTTATCAGGGACTTAAGAAAGGCGGATTTATTGGCGATGTATCGGCTGATACCTTTGGAAAAGTAAACCTGCAAAGTACACAAAAAGTAGGTCCTACAATTTCAGATAAATTAACCAGAGATGCTATTTGGGCTGTACTTTTCTCCTTAGTATTAATTTTCTTGTACATCCTTGTTCGTTTCGACAGTTGGCAATATGGCCTCGGCGGTGTTATTTCGTTGGCACATGATGCCATTATTTGTATGGGAGCATTCTCGTTGCTGTATGGTTTCCTTCCGTTCTCTCTCGAGATTGACCAATCGTTCATCGCTGCCGTATTAACGGTGATTGGTTATTCGATCAACGATACTGTGATCATCTACGACCGTATCCGTGAATACCGCCACTTGTATCCAAAACGTGGATTAGCCGAAACAATGGATCATGCTATGAATTCAACACTTCGTCGTACATTCAGTACTTCGTTAACCGTGTTAATCGTGCTGGTAGCTATCTTTATGTTTGGTGGAACTTCGATTAAAGGATTCACATTTGCATTGTTAATTGGTATCGGCGTTGGTACATATTCATCTGTATTCAATGCTGCTCCAATCGTTTACGATACGATTACTCAATCTAAAAAATTCAAGAAAAGCCATCAGGCTGTTTAAGAACTAGATATATTGAAACAGGGCCGCATTTGTTTAACTACAGGTTGCGGCCCTGTTTATTTTTACACACATCAAGTTTATCTTATTAAGCCAGTTCTGCGGAGGACAGCAATCCCAACAGGCTGGTCAACAAACCTACAATCCGCTACTGATTAAAAAATAAAAAACGGATATTGGCAAACTGTAACAGGATTGCCAATATTTTTGCTTTGTTGCTATTGTTAGATTATTCTAACTATATTTGACCTATGGAAAAGCTTGTTGGAATTATAGCCAGATTATCGCTTGAAATTGGCCGAATGGAAGAATCGGCAAAAGAACAATTCAACTTTAACGAGTTGACCTTGACCCAAATGAACTATCTGGAAACTATTAACAACCTGCATAATCCGAATCTTACAGAGCTGGCTCGCGAGATGAACCTGACAAAACCTACGGTAAAAGTTGCCATAGACAAACTAATTGAAAAAGATTTTATTTCGAGGGTAAAATCAGACGAAGATCGGCGAAGTGCACATTTGCACCTAACGGTTAAAGGAAAAATTATCAATCACATGCACGATTTCGCTCACAAACAGATGGCAGAATTATTTTCGGCAAAACTAAGCAATGAAGAAATTTCGGCACTGGAATCGATGTTTGAAAAAGTGTTTCAGAAGCAATAAAATTTTACCCAGATAGTTAGAATAACCTAATTAAATATCCGAAAGAAATGACAATTGACCTAAAATCAGAAAAATTCAAAGGACTTTCAGAAGAAAAAGTTAAAGAAAAACTTAAAAGCGAAGGGTACAACGAACTGCCATCATCGAAGCCCAGAAATGTTTGGGCACTCGCCTGGGGTGTCGTGAAAGAACCGATGTTTTTGCTTCTGGTTGCTTGTGGAACTTTATATCTTATTTTAGGCGATATTCAAGAAGGTTTGATGCTCATGGGATTTGTATTTGTAGTGATGGGCATTGAATTCTACCAGGAAAAGAAAACCGAAAAAGCACTCGATGCTTTAAAAGATTTAGCCAGTCCGCGGGCACTCGTAATCCGCGATGGAATTGAAAAACGCATTGCCGGAAGGGAAGTTGTAACCGACGATCTGGTTATTCTTCAGGAAGGAGACCGTGTGCCCGCCGATGCCACGATTTTGTATTCGGTGAACCTGTTGGCCGACGAATCGTTGCTTACGGGGGAATCGGTGGCGGTTAGAAAATCCGAATGGAATGGTGTGGACACAAACAACCAACCAGGCGGCGATGATTTGCCATTTGTATATTCCGGATCGATGATTGTTCAGGGAAACGGCATCGTAAAAGTTACAGCAACAGCCTCCAACACCGAAATTGGGAAGATTGGAAAAGCACTCGAATCGGTTGAAGAAGAGCCCACAAAACTGAAATCAGAAATGGGGAAACTCATTAGAAATCTGTCAGTCATTGGAATCGCGCTGTGTGTGGTTGTTATCGTCCTGTTTTCGTTGACGAGAGGTGATTTTCTAAAAGGAATTTTGGCCGGAATTACGCTTGCAATGGCTATGTTGCCTGAGGAATTTCCCGTCGTGCTAACCGTTTTTATGGCTTTGGGTGCATGGAGAATGTCACGCAAGAACGTACTGACCCGCAAGCCGTCGGCAATCGAAACTCTCGGTTCAGCAACCGTTTTATGCACCGACAAAACCGGTACCCTCACCCAAAACAAAATGACCGTTACTAAACTTTTCAATGGAAATAATTTTCACTCTGTCAGCAAGCAATCTCCATTCCCGGAGGAATTTCATGAAATAATCGAGTATGGAATTTTGTCGAGTCAAACAAACCCGTTTGATCCAATGGAAAAAGCCATCATTAATATGGGCGACAGTTATCTGAAAAATACAGACCACATACACATCGACTGGGAAATGGTGAAAGAATATCCGTTGTCAAAAGACTTACTGGCAATGTCGCGCGTTTTCACTGATAAAGAAAAAAAAGAAAGAACAATTGCAGCCAAAGGAGCACCTGAAGCTATTTTCGATTTGTGTCATTTACCGGAGTCCAGAAAGAATAAAATGGCCGATGCCGTTGCAGAACTTGCATCGCAAGGACTAAGAATATTAGGGGTAGCAAAAGCAAAAATTGGAAGCGAAAACCTGCCTCCTATTCAGCATGACTTTGATTTTGAATTCATTGGATTAATTGCCCTTTCAGATCCAATACGAGAAACAGTTCCGGATGCTGTAAAGGAATGTTATCAGGCTGGAATTCGTGTTATCATGATTACAGGAGATTATCCTGTAACCGCAATGAACATCGCCAGGGAGATTGGTTTGGAAAACTACAACACGACCATAAGCGGATCAGAACTTCAGGAAATGACTGAAGATGAGCTCTGCCAAAGAATAAAAGAAGTGAATGTATTTGCGCGTGTCGTTCCGGAGCAAAAACTGAAAATAGTCAACGCATTGAAGAAAAACGGCGAAATTGTAGCGATGACCGGAGATGGAGTGAACGACGCCCCTGCCCTGAAAGCAGCAAACATAGGCATTGCTATGGGCGACAAAGGAACCGACGTTGCCCGTGAAGCATCTTCTCTTGTATTAATGGACGACAATTTTGCATCAATTGTTGGTGCCGTAAAAATGGGGCGCCGCATTTTCGATAACCTGCAAAAGGCCTTAGGTTACATCTTTGCCATCCACGTACCAATTGCCGGACTATCTTTATTGCCAGTATTTTTTGCAAAACTACCGCTATTATTATGGCCCGTTCACATTGTATTTCTGGAATTAATAATCGATCCGGCGTGTTCGATTATTTTTGAAGCTGAAAAAGAAGAAAAGACCGTCATGAACAGACCTCCCAGGGACTTGAATGAGCCATTTTTTGGCCCGAAGAAAATTTGGCTGAGTTGCTCTCAGGGAATTGGGATCCTTGCCATAGTTTTTTCAGTTTATTACCTTGGGCTAAAGATGGGATATGTAGAAGGCGAGGTTCGTGCCCTGTCGTTTACAACACTTATTGCAGCAAACATAGCGGTGATTCTTTCAAACCGTTCGTGGACCAGGAATATTTTCCAGATTCTGAAAACATCAAACAAAACGGTAAAATACGTGGTAGGTGGGGCAACTTTCTTCCTGATTCTTGTTTTGAATGTTCCGTTTCTCCGCGATCTTTTTCAGTTTGAAAAAATTAGTACTCTCGAAACACTTTGGTGTGTAGCCGCCGGTTTTGGAAGCATAGTCTGGTTCGAACTCTATAAAATTCTGCAACCCAAAAGAATATAGCACAACTACATTGGCAACGAAAAATAGAAGGTTGAACCTTTATCATATTCTGATTCAAACCAAATTTGTCCACCCATTTTTTCAATCAGGCACTTTGACAAAAATAGTCCAATGCCGGTTCCCCGGTGCATTTGATTCCGGCCTTTTTCTAACTTAACAAATCTATCGAAAATATGATGTTTTTGACTTGACTCTATTCCACACCCCGTATCTTTAACCCAAATAACTCCGGAGTCCATGCTCCTGTAAAATCCAACTTTCACAAATCCTTTATCAGTGAATTTTACCGCATTCGCTAGTAAATGCCTTAATATTTGTTCAAATTTCAGCTTATCAACTTTGAGCAGAATGCTCGATTCTTCTATTCCGTCAACGATAATCAAATCACGATTGTGTTTATGCGTTGATTGAATCTTCTGAACCAACATACCTATAATTGGAACCACATTCACGGTCTCAATCTTAAATTCAAGCTGATTTGACTCAACTTTTGAAACATCAACGATGTCGCCAATAAGATTCAGCAAACTATCACTATTGTATAAGATATGATCAATAAACTCTTTCCTGTCTTTTTCACTAATTGTTTCGTCAACTACGAGCGAAGAAAAACCGACAATTGCATTTAACGGGGTTCTGATTTCGTGCGACATATTAGCAAGAAAAGCGGATTTTAATTGATCCGATTTTTTGGCTCGCTCAAATTCCTGCATATACTTCTTTTTCAGAGAAGCCAAAAAGAAGAGAATGATTAGAATTGAAATAAGAAATCCCAGATAGTTGTCAATCAGCTTACTCTGATAATCGGGATAGTCGCCAATCACACCACTCCAGCAATACTCAATAAAAAAAAGAACCGACACATTTATAATTAGCAATGCAGTGAAATAAAGATAATACCTCGTGTAAAAAAGCAACACAATAAAGGCGTACAAAACAACAAAAAACAAAAACATCGGGCCGTTCGAACCATAATTTAGCAACCAGGCCATATCAAAATAAACCATCAACAATATTGCCGTAACGAAATACATATACTTCGGGCGGCTTTTAAATCTGAAAAAAAGGTAAAGTATCAGTGAAACTAAAAATCCTGCAAACGAAGAAAAAATAATCAACTGGTTTAATCCCATCGCCAGATTTGCGAATACATAGACCATGCAAAAAAAAGCCATGAATAACGTAGCTGACAGCAAAAGTTTCTCCTCGAAAATAAGAGCTGAACTCCCGAAGAACACATTCTGCCAATAATTACGCCGCCGATCTATCGTCTTCATTTTCCGACAATTAATAGCATGATGATAAATTTAACAAATATTATTGAATTATTTTAGTGCTCAGGTAATAAATTGATGTTTGTAATTTTACAGACGTCCTTTCTTCAGCTCTACCAAAATATTGAAACAGAATATGTACATTTAAGCCTCACAAACCTTAATTAAACACCTTTATGCAAAAGAATATTAACATTGTTGCCGCCCTGCAAATCGGGCTGAGTATTTTCAATCTCCTTATTGCATTTCTGATCTTCACCGTTCTTAAAGTTGTTGGCGGATTTGTTGACGACTCAAATGGCTCAACCATTTTATCGCTTATTGCAGATATTCTTGCAATTGTTTTTATCGTCATTTCGTTGCCCGGTATTTTCGCCGGAATGGGATTGTACAAACGAAAAGAATGGGCCAGAGTTCTAACGATAATTCTATCTGTAATTGAACTATTTAGCTTTCCGTTTGGAACTGCAATAGGCATTTTCTCGATCTGGGCATTAATTCAACCCGAAGCAATCGCAGAATTCAACGAGTTGGACAATTCTATTTAAATTCTTTGGTGTCTTAATGGACAAAAAAACCGTATTTATTATCATCACCGGACGAGTCCAGGGTGTTGGGTTTCGTTATTTTGCTCTATACAAAGCCCAGCAAGCAGGCGTTACGGGTTGGGTAAAGAATACGGTAACCGGCGATGTTGAAATCGAGGCTTCGGGAACCCAATCAAAACTCGATGTATTTATAGACTGGATTAAAACAGGCCCCCCACGGGCAATAATTAAGTCAATTTCAGTTGCTGAGATACCCAACGAACGATCATTCACAAACTTTACAATTCGCTAAATATAACAATGAACAAACCTGAAAGCTTCCATATGACACCTGACCAATTCAGGAAATATGGGAAAGAGATTATTGACTGGATCGCAGATTACTACGAAAACATGGAGAAATTTCCGGTTCTTTCGCAAGTAAACCCGGGAGATATAAAGAACCAGTTACCCAACACACCTCCAGTCGAGGGGCAGTCATTTGATCAAATAATGGGTGACGTAAACGAAATTATTATGCCGGGAATTACACACTGGCAGTCTCCTAACTTTTACGCGTATTTTCCCTCCAACTCTTCAGGTCCATCTGTATTAGGCGATCTGCTTTCATCCGGTCTGGGAGTACAGGGAATGCTGTGGTCAACAAGTCCGGCCTGCACCGAGCTGGAAACCACCATCATGGATTGGCTCGCGCAAATGTTACAACTTCCTGAAAAATTTAAATCCATTTCAACCGGTGGAGGCGTTATTCAAGATACTGCTTCGAGCGCAGCGTTGAGCGCAATTCTGGCTGCCCGTGAGCAAAAAACCAAGTACCAGACAAACGACAAAGGGTGTACAGGACAACTTACTGCATACATTTCAACCCAAACCCACTCATCTGTAGAAAAAGCAATAAAAATTGCAGGAATCGGCAAAGACAATCTTCGATTAATTGAGGTTGACGAAAATCTTGCAATGAATGTTGTAGCGCTCGAAAAGGCAATCACCGATGACATCAATGCAGGTTTAACTCCTTTCTTTGTATGCGCATCAATCGGCTCAACATCGACAAATGCGATGGACCCATTGCCGGAAATCGGCAAAATATCCCAGAAATATGACCTCTGGTTACACATCGATGCGGCCATGTCGGGCACAGCAGCTATTTGTCCTGAATACAGGCATTTTCTGGATGGTGTTGAACTGGCAAATAGTTTCTCATTTAACCCACACAAGTGGATGTTCACCAATTTCGACTGCAATTGCTTTTTCATAGCCGACCGTTCTGTACTGATAAAAACACTCAGTATTCTTCCTGAATATTTAAAAAATAAAGCTACTGAAGGCGGTGCTGTATTTGATTACCGCGACTGGCATGTGCAATTGGGAAGGCGATTCAGGTCGCTGAAGTTATGGTTTGTAATCAGACATTATGGAGTGAGCGGATTGCAATATCACATTCGGGAACATGTTCGCATAGCGCAGCAATTTGCCGAATGGGTAAAATCATCCAAAGATTTTTGTTTGGTCGTTCCTGCTCCCCTAAACTTAGTTTGCTTTAGACACAAAAGCAACAATGATTTCAATAAAACCTTGCTCGAAACAATCAATAATACCGGTAAAATATTCTTCAGCCACACCGTAATCAACGGGCAATACGTTCTGCGAATGTGTATCGGACAAACCTACACGCAACAGCACCATGTAGAGCAAGCCTGGAAACTGATTCAGGAAACCGCAAATGAATTAATCGCAAAAAAAGAATAATCAGATTGTTCACATGATTTCAGATTGTTTTTGAATAAAAAACATGTTCAAGAACAATCTTTTGTTGGCTTAATTTCATAAGTGTTGTTTTTACGTTTATTATTTATTCTCTATTTTTAACACATCAAAAACAGAATCATTTAAACTATTTTGATCATGATAAATCTAAAAGAATTAGAAGTTTGGTTTATAACTGGTAGTCAGGATTTATACGGTCCTAAAGTGTTAGAGCAGGTTGCTTCAAACTCAAAAGAAATCGGCGCATTTTTCAATAATTCTCCATTTATTCCGGTAAAAGTTGTTTTCAAATCGGTTATGAGAAGCATGGAAGAAATTACCAATATCTGTGTTGAAGCTAATTCGGCAAAGCAGTGTATTGGCGTAATTACCTGGTGTCATACCTTCTCTCCATCTAAAATGTGGATTAACGGGCTGAAAATTCTGAACAAACCAATGCTTCAGCTACATACGCAATATAACCGCGATCTTCCCTGGTCAGAAATTGATATGGACTTCATGAACCTGAACCAGGCCGCCCATGGCGACCGTGAGCACGGATTCATTTTAAGTCGTCTCCGTAAAAACCGCAAGATTGTTGTTGGCTACTGGAAAGAAGAAGACGTTCAACAACGCATTGGCGTTTGGAGCCGCGCAGCTGCAGCCTGGTTCGACATGCAAGGCGCTAAAGTCGCTCGTTTTGGCGACAATATGCGCGAAGTTGCAGTAACCGAGGGCGACAAAGTTGAAGCGCAGATAAAACTTGGTCTTTCAGTAAATACGTGGCCGGTTGGCGATATTGTAAAAATAATCAATGGCGTTTCTGAAGCGCAAATTGACAGTTTACTGGAAGAATACAACGCGACTTACGAATTTGACAAAGAAGCTCAGGTTGGCGGCAAATATCATGAAAGTGTACGCTACCAGGCCCGCATCGAGGCTGGTATTAAATCGTTCCTCGAAGCCGGCGGATTTAAAGCCTTCACTACAACATTTGAAGACCTTCACGGATTGAAACAGCTTCCTGGTCTGGCTTCACAGCGTTTAATGGCTGCTGGTTACGGTTTTGGTGCTGAAGGCGACTGGAAACATGCGGCAATGGTTCGCGCAGTAAAAGTAATGGGCGAAGGTTTGAATGGCGGTTGCTCGTTCATGGAAGATTATACTTACCACCTCAACCCTGTTAGCGGATACAAAGCATTGGGTTCGCACATGCTCGAAATTTGCCCAACTATTGCTGATGGGAAAGCAAAAATCGAAGTTCATCCACTCGGAATTGGCGGTAAAGATGCCCCTGCCCGTTTGGTATTCAACACACCAACAGGAATGGCTACCTGCACCAGTTTAGTTGATATGGGCACCCGGTTCCGCGTTGTTGTTCACGATGTTGAATGTGTTGCTCCTGAAGCTAAGCTCGAAAAATTACCAGTTGCCAGCGCATTGTGGATTCCGCAACCAAACCTCAAAGTTGGAGCAGCTGCATGGATTTTAGCCGGTGGCGCCCACCACAACGCTTTCAGCCAGGCTGTAACAGCTGAGTACATTGAAGACTTCTGCGATATGGCAGGAATTGAATTCGTTCAAATCAATAAGGATACATGCTTAACCAGCCTGAAAAATGAACTGAGATGGAACGACATGTATTACATTCTTGCAAACGGATTAAAATAAATTATACAGCGCTCTTTTTTGAAAAAAGCCGGAGAATTTTCTTCGGCTTTTTTATGGCGTACCTTACTGTAAATTATTTTCCAGCTGGGCAATCGCCTCATAAAGATCTTGTCGGGGATAAAAGTTCTGATGCGAAATATTAAGAAACCGCATGATCAGGAAAGCATCAAAGAACTGAAAAAACCGCTTTATAAAGGCCGCCAGAGTTGAGCTATATTTATTTATTTCAACTATTTTCTCATCGAATTTAATAGCCTCTAAATACTCCTGAACGGGCTCTGACAAGGAAGATTTAACAGCAGTTATCACGACTTCATCACACTTATAAAATGAACCGACTTGCGCGAATAATTTTTTAAGATCGATAAATGCACTAAAATTATAAGTAACAGAAAGGTCTGCTTCTGAGTTCATCCATTTAGACATCGCTGCACCTGTTCCAAATGGAACCCGATCAGAAACTCTGGCAGACGGATAAACAAATGCATTTTCAATCTCCGGGATTTTCCCGAGATGGGTTAGTTTATTCAGAAAATAAAAGTCTTCGCCAGCTTGCCTTCGGTTCATTCCGCCCTGTTTCACGTACGCATCAGCCCGCACGGCAAACGCCGACCCTATTGTATAAATTGAATTTGGGAACCCAGCAAAATCAAGTGCCTTTTTATAATAGTGCAGGTAATCTTCATACAAACGAATTCCGCCCTGTTGCTTCTCTCCTATC
>Ga0116170_10001987_pt1 | contig 20208 bp, 20 predicted proteins | sample AD_JPNHW1_MetaG_FD_89797 | JGI IMG/M metagenome (GOLD analysis project Ga0116170, IMG submission 89797) | Active sludge microbial communities of municipal wastewater-treating anaerobic digesters from Japan - AD_JPNHW1_MetaG | ecosystem: Engineered > Bioreactor > Anaerobic > Digestate | place...
AGAGATATGGTTGATTCTGACCAGTGGGTTGGTGATGCCGGCCTGGAATACAATTTTCATTATATCAGAGGTCTTAGATTCAGTGCTGACTTTGGGAGGATTAGCTACATAAATATTGAAAAGGTTGCAGTGGATACTGCAGCAGCATGGATAGCAAAGAACTATACAGAACGTTCAAACGACACCATCAAAAATAAGTTTTATGATATACATCTGGCATATTCAAAACAGATTCAACCTATTCATACAGGAATTGAATTATTTGCGGGGGTAACTGAATATAACACCAAAACCAATTATTATCACTGGACAGGAAGTTCAGCCGGCTATTCATACGCATATGGCTGGTATAAAGATCAGCAGAAAGCTTTCTACGGTGGCCTTTCTGTTTCTGTCAAAGACAAATACAACGTAATTTTTGATTTAAGAAAAGACAGTTACGAAAAGTCTATTTATCCGGAAAATAATAGAGAAAAGCGAACCTCCTCAATATCAGTTTCCTGGGATTTAAAACGAGAACCGTTCCTTGAAAGTGTTAATGCCCTTTCTGCCTTGAAGCTTAACGCAGGATACAGCAAGAGTGGCAATTATAACCGTAATTATTATGATTTGTTATCTGACAAATTGTTGATGTATAACCCGAAGCTTAAGCAGGAAACCATAAATTCGTTTAATGCCGGCATTTCATTCGGGTTGTTATCTGACAAAATTAAGGGCAATATAGAGTACTTTAATAAAGAGGCAAAAGACCTCCCGATCTACGCTAACCTTGGCGGATGGGGTTTCTTCGATGGGTGGATATTAAATCTGAGCAGTGTAAAGACAGCCGGTGTTGAAACATCCTTGCACTTTAATGTTATATCTCGTAAAGATGTTGAAATAAACTCAGGTGTAACTTTTTTACTGGTTAAAAACAGGGTCGGAAAATTAGCTGAATCAATTGATTACGTTACAATATCGGATTATTGTGGTATTGTGGATTATCAGGATAAACCAATCAATTCATTTTATCTTTTAAGACAGAGGTATGGCAATGATGGTCACCCTATCGAGGGTGAATATCTCGATTCAGACGGAGATGGTCGTCATGATTTGTATTTTGAAGGAACAACATATCCGACAGCAATACTAGGACTAAACTGCGATGTCAGGTATAGAAAATGGGATCTTTCCTTCGCCGGAAGGATGTTTAAAGGGAACCATGTTTTCAATATGGAAAACTTTAACAGTTGTTATTCTAATCTTTTTATAAATAACTGCTCACGGATTTTAAATGAATCCAGATTTATCCAGCCCCAATGGAGGTCCGATTATTATCTTGAAAATGCTTCCTTTTTCAGGATGGATTATGTCAATCTCGGGTATAACCTAAGAATAAAGGATATTGAAAAGATATTGTTTAATGTTTCTGCAACAGTGCAGAACGCCTTTGTAATAACCGGGTATCGCGGGCAGGATCCTGAAGTTGTGGGAGGAGTCTCTGACTTTGATTATCCAAGACCCAGAACATTCTCCCTTAATATAAGCGCTGATTTTTAAATGCCGGACACAGGAGTTTACTTTGCCTCCTCCACCCACTTCTCAGTGCTAACGATAGTAGCATAACTTTTCATTGCTGCCAGTACCGCTGTCTGTACATCGGCAGCAGATACCTCCCTGCCATTAAAACTGAGATTACGTGTGGCACAGGCATCGTGTACCAGGATTACCTTAAAACCGTAGTCATGAGCAGCCCGTACTGCAGCTTCAACACACATATGCGTTTGCATACCACAGATAACCACCGTGTCAATCTGAAGCTTCCTGAGGTGATCCAACAGGCCGGTACCTAAAAAGCTGTTTGCCTCTTCCTTTACAAAAATGGTTTCTCCGGGCATTGGTTTTATTATGTCAGGAATATCCATTCCGGCCGACGTTTTGTGCTGTATGAATATTACAGGAGTGTTTGTTTTTCGGGCCCGGTCAATAACTATAGCTGCATTGGCAGCGGCTTTCTCAGGCTCAACAAGAGGGAGTGAACCACCCGGGAAATAAAACTTCTGGATATCAATCACCAGAACAGCCGTCTTTGACTGTGAATAGGTTGCTATCGAAATTAAAAGGGCGAACAATGAAAGGATTATTTTTTTCATGGCATAGTTAAAAAAGAAGACTTCAGCCGATGGTGACTGAAGTCTTCAGCGGGTTATTATTTATTTTTTTGTCTCTTTATCCTTTACAGGTTTTTCGGGCTTCTGTTCATCTTTATTTTTAACGCTGTCCTTCTTTTCCATATTGGTTGCCTTTACCTGCTGTCCATAGTTGTCTTTCCCAACAGCCTTGCCCTTATTGGTATTGTCACCCTCTTTCTTCATGGTTGATTCACCCTGTTTCCTCGAGGTTTTTTTCGCACGTTTGGTCTTTCCTTCCTTTACACGCTGGTCCTGACCCTGTTTCATTTTATCCTCTTTCACAGGTGGCTTGTTACCTCCCTTAAGATCAAGGGTGTCGCGGTGAGTCTCCTTGTCATTAGTTTTTACCTCTGTTTTCTTAGCCTTGTCTTCTTTTTGTTTGTTGGTCTGCTGAGCGTAGGTCTGGCTACCCATTATACCAATAAACATCACCAATAAAAGTGAAATTACCTTTTTCATAATTCTAAATTTAATGATTAAACATATGACAGCACAAATTTACTCATTTTGTGAAATTATATCTCAACATATTTTATAAACAATACCAGAGTGAAAAATGTTTTACATTTAACCCCTTAAACATTCACAAATGATGAGTACTAAATTATTGTCTTTCCTTTTTGCAGTTCTGGTACTGACCGGATGCGCATCAGTAAAGACAAAAGATAACAGTAATAACCAGACAGTGGTTCTTGTCTCTCTTGATGCTTTCAGGTGGGACTTTGATTCGATATACGGAACTCCGGTTCTCCACGACATAGCTGACAAAGGCGTATCAGCAAAAGAACTCATGCCGTCGTTCCCCACAAAGACATTCCCTAACCATTATTCAATTGTCACAGGTCTTTATCCCGATCATCACGGGATCATTAATAACAGCTTCTATGCTCCGGATCTTGACATGACCTATCGTATCGGTGACAGGAATATGGTAAAGAACCCGGCTTTTTACGGTGGAGAACCAATATGGGTCACTGCACATAAGGCGGGAATGGTTACCGCTTCGTTTTTCTGGGTCGGATCAGAGGCAATACATCCTGACTACTGGAAGGAATTTGACAATAAGGTGGATTACGGTGCGAGGATAGACACAGTGTTGAAGTGGCTCTCTTATCCTGTGTCAAAAAGACCCAGGCTTATCACATTGTACTATGAAGAACCTGATGCAACGGCACATACTTTTGGACCGGTATCCCAGCAGACAGGGAAGATGGTGCATCGCCTCGACAGTCTCATGGGTGTTTTGAGAGAAGGGTTGAAAAAAGTTCCTGATGGAAGTAATATAGACCTGATCATATTATCTGATCATGGAATGGGCGAGATCGACAGAAGCCGGTATAACAATATCCTCGACACACTCCCCAAAAGAATGCTAAAGAGCATTGTAGGTGGTTCACCGGTATGGGGATGCATTCCTGTGGAGGGCAAAACCGACAGCATTCTCTATCTTATAAACATACAGAAGGGTGTTAAGGCTTACAGGAAGAGCGATCTGCCTGAAGAGTGGCATTATGGTACAAACCCTCGCATGCCGGAGATAATTATTGTTGCCGATCCCCGATGGCAGGTGGGCATCAGGGCTGAGCTTCCGGGACCAAATAAGGGCGACCATGGTTATACGCGTGAGTGGAGGGAGATGCACTCAATATTTTATGCCGAGGGTCCGGCTTTCAGAAAGGGTTATAAGATTGATTATCTTAACAATGTGGATGTTTATGACATTATATGTCACATACTCAGGCTGACGCCGGCACCAAATGATGGTGATGAAAAGAGGATCGCACCGCTTTTCAGATAGACCTGTTTCTTTTTGCCATGGCTACATTGCGCATCATTGCCTCATAACCGGTACGTCTGATTGAAGAATAGGCAAAGATACTGTCAAAACGATCCGCGCTCATGCTTTCCCAATCGTCACACTTTAGTGACTCTATCTCCCTGGTGGCGAAGAATTCGCTGACGCCTGTGTGTGGTGCTTTTTTATTCCATGGGCAAACCTCCTGGCACCTGTCACACCCGTAGATGCTGTTGCCAGGATAGTCAACCTCTTCGGCAGGCTTCTCAATGGTGCAATAGGAGATACACTTTGTGGCGTTAATAGTGCGGTTACTGTTTATTGCACCTGTAGGGCAGGCGTCAATACAACAACGACAACTGCCACAGTGATCCTGTACAAATGGCTCGTCGTACTCAAGAGGTGTTGTGGTAACTATCTCTCCCAGGAAAAAAAAGGACCCGATCTCCTTGTTTACAATGACACTGTGCCGGCCCCTCCATCCAATCCCGGCATGTATAGCCCAGGATTTCTCCGTGAGTGGTGCGGAGTCAACAAATACCCTTCCCCGGGTGTCTGGAATAGCTGAGGTGATGACTGACAGAACCCGGTGAAGCTTCTCTTTTATGACTATATGATAGTCTTTACCCCTGGCATAGCGTGAGATAAAGTACCTGTTGTCACTTTCCGGTATGTCCTCATTATTATAACTCAGAGCAGCAACTATTACTGATCTTGCCCCTGGCAGAAGAGTGGATATGTCGGCGCGTTTGTCGCTGTTTTGACCAAGGTAGCTCATGCTTCCGTTCATACCTGAGGCTACCCAGGCAGCAATTCTGGCTGCATCTTCCGGATGGGGCATCGCCGGTGCTATGCCTACCGGGCCAAAACCTTCTGCGCGAAGCGATTCTTTTACCAATACGCTAAGCGACTCAGGTGTGATATTATTCATCTGGTTTACATTAGTCCCAGTTCCAGCCTGGCCTCATCAGATAGCATGCTCCTGTCCCATGGAGGGTTAAAGGTGAGCTTTAAGTCACATTCCTTAACGCCCCTGGTTCCTGCCGTCTTGTATTTCACCTCCTCGACAAGATCTTCTGCCATAGGACAGTTTGGTGCAGTGAGTGTCATGGTTATATGCGCCACCTGATCCTCATCAACCCTTACCTCATACACCAGCCCGAGGTCATATATATTCACGGGGATCTCAGGGTCAAAGATACTCTTGAGCACTGCAATGATCCTCGCTTCCGTTTCCTGTATCTCCTGTGTATTCATTATTTGTTTTTTGCGCTGAACGCTATTGCATAAAGCTTTATCTGCTTGACCATTGAGAGCAATCCGTTTGAACGGGTGGGAGAGAGGTTCTGTTTCAGCCCTATGCGATCAATGAAATAGAGTTCTGAGTTCATTATCTCTTCCGGAGTCCTTCCGGATAGAACCCTTACCAGAAGCGCAACAATGCCCCTTGTAATAATTGCATCACTGTCGGCAGTAAAGGAGATTATTCCGTTCTCAAAGGACGGATAGAGCCATACTTTCGACTGACATCCTTCTATGAGATAATCATTTGTCTTGTGCTTAACATCAATAGCCGGGAGTGACTTACCAAGGTCAATGAGATAATTGTATTTATCAATCCAATCATCAAAAACAGCAAACTCTTCAACAACCAGATCTTGTAATTCGTTGATAGTCATTATTATATAGCTTTATGCAAACATTTCCATAACCTGTCTTACTCCCCTGGCGAGAATATGCATCTCTTCCTCGGTATTGTAAAAAGCAATTGATGCTCTTACCGTGCCGGTGATCCCATAACGGTCCATTATCGGCTGAGCGCAGTGTGTGCCTGTGCGGACAGCTATTCCCATCTTGTCGAGTATCATCCCGGCATCATACTGGTGTACTTCGCCAGGCAAAAATGAAAGGACAGAAACTTTTTCAGGAGCTGCTCCGAAGATCCTGACTCCCTTAATATCCAGAAGCTCTTTTGTTGCAATTTCCAGCAGATGCTTTTCCCGGGCAGCAATATCAGCTCTTCCGATCTCAGAAACATAATCAAGAGCGGCGGCAAGTCCTATTGCTCCCGCATAATTTGTTGTTCCGGCTTCGAATTTGAAAGGAAGGACGTTATATGTAGTCTTTTCAAAGGTGACCTTGTCTACCATGTCGCCACCTCCCTGGTAAGGTGGCATTGCCTCAAGCCATTTCTCCTTGCCGTATAATACACCAATCCCTGTAGGGCCGTAAATCTTGTGCCCGGAGAATGCAAAGAAATCGCAGTCTAAATCTTTTACGTTGACCATTCCGTGCTGAACAGACTGGGCCCCGTCAATCAGAACCGGGATGTCATGCTTATGTGCCTCTTTAATCATTTCTCTGACCGGGTTGATTGTTCCAAGTACGTTTGAGGCATGAGTTACAGCAACCAATCTCGTACGGTCAGTCAGCAGCTTTTTATACTCTGACAGGTCCAGTATTCCCTCATCGTTAAAAGGTATCACCCTGAGACGAGCCTTTTTGCGTTCACACATCATCTGCCAGGGGACAATATTTGCATGATGCTCCATAGCACTTACAACAATCTCATCTCCTTCCCTGACGAACTGTTCTCCAAAGGAGAAAGCCACTGCGTTAATGGAGGCTGTTGTCCCGGCTGTAAAAATTATCTCTTCACGCTTCCCGGCATTAATGAAAAGCCTTACTGTCTCCCTGGCTGCTTCATACTGTTCTGAGACGATGTCGGAGAGACGGTGTACACCACGGTGTACATTGGCATTGGCGGTACGATAAACCTCTTCAACGCGTCTTATAACCTTCTCAGGTTTCTGGGTGGTGGCACCATTGTCGAGGTAGACAAGCGGTTTACCATATACACGTTCAGCGAGTATCGGGAAGTCGGAACGTATCTCTTCTACAGACTTATTCATCAGTTTCAGTTGCATTTGACGGCACAGGAGGCACAACGTGTAAGCTCACCCCTTAGTCTTTGCATTACCAGGGTGTCTATCCGGTCTCTGAGTGCTTCAATATGAATATTTTGAATTACTTCATGTGCAAAGCCGAACATTAGCATGAGCCTTGCTTCGCGCGCATCTATGCCTCTTGAGCGAAGATAGAAAAGCGCATCCTCATCAAGCTGACCTACGGTGGCGCCGTGGCTGCATTTCACATCATCGGCAAATATCTCCAGCTGTGGCTTCGTGTACATCTTTGCCTCAGTGGTCATCAGTATGTTATTATTCGACTGGTAAGCATTTGTTCCCTGTGCATCGGGCCTAACAAGTATCCTTCCGTTGAAAGAGCCTGTGGCGGAATCGTCAAGCACCCCTTTGAACAACTGAGTGCTGTTACAGTGCGGTGCTGCATGATCTACAAAGACATAGTTATCGGTGTTCTGCGTCTTGTCAGAGAGGAAAAGACCGTATGAGTGGGTCTCTGAATTTTCACCTGCCAGATGATGATAGGTTGCATTACGGACAAGTCCTCCATGAAGGGTGATGTTATTTGATGAGGCATAGCTGTCACGCTCCTGGTGAATGAATGTCTGGGTTATCTTGCCCGCATTGTCCTGCTGGTTTTGAACTCTGATTATGTTAAACCTTGCATTTTTACCTACATAAACCTCTGTTACCGTATTAGTAAGGAAATGCTGGGTAGAGGTAGCATGGTCGCATACCAGCAGAGTGAGGTCGGCACCGTCTTCAACAACAATAAGGTTGCGGTCCTGTACAAAAATATCCCTGTCGGAATGAACCAGATTGACAATCTGCAAGGGTTTTGTAACGGCTGTGTTCTTTGGTGCATAGATGAACAGTCCATCAGCTGAGAGTGCTGTGTTTAACTGAACCAGCCCATCGTTTGAAGCCGTGATATACCTGTTATAGTGCTTCTCCATGAGTGCCGGGAATTGTTTGACGGCTGATGTCATGCTTCCGGTCCATAATCCTCCGGGAAGCATCATCAGACCATCAGCAGCACCGGGATAAAACCCGTTTAACAGTACCATGCTCCAGACATCAAGGTCCTCAACCTCGCACTTGAACCTTTCGGCCATAGTATAATCGGCAGGAGAGGGCATATAATATCCTTTATATTCATGACTGAGGAATGCCTCCAGGTTGGTATAACGATATGCTTCGTTCTTCCTGTCAGGCAGTCCTATCCTGAGAAAGTTACTGAAAGCCTCGTCACGGAACCCGTTGAATAGCCCCGGAGACCGTTTCATCAGCCCATCCCTGCCGGCATCATATAATGACGACAGTTTTTCCATTAATTCAGCTCTGTAGTCCATTACTCCTCCGTGCTGTCAGCTTCTTTCTTAATCCAGTCGTAACCCCTGTCTTCCAGTTCCAGAGCAAGTTCTTTTCCTGCTGTTCGGACTATTCTCCCGTTGTAGAGAACATGGACAACATCAGGGACAATATAATCGAGAAGTCTCTGATAGTGGGTGATGACTATTACTGATGTGTTTGTCTTCCGTATCTTGTTCACCCCGTTGGCTACAATCCGAAGAGCATCTATATCAAGTCCTGAATCTGTCTCGTCAAGTATGGCCAGCCGTGGTTCAAGCATTGCCATCTGGAATATCTCATTTTTCTTTTTTTCTCCTCCTGAGAAGCCTTCATTGACGCTCCTGTTTGTCAGGGCTGAATCAATCTCAACAAGCTCTTTCTTCTCTCTCATCAGCCTGAGAAAATCAGATGCTGAGAGTGGCTCCTGGCCTCTGTGCTTGCGCTGTTCGTTAACAGCTGTCTTCATGAAGTTAACCATGCTCACCCCTGGTATCTCTATCGGATACTGGAAGCTGAGGAATATACCCTCGCGTGCTCTCTCTTCGGGCGACATTGCAAGCAGATCCTTGCCATCAAAACTGACGGTGCCATCCGTGACTTTTGCCAGTTCTCTGCCTGTGAGAACAGATGCCAGTGTGCTCTTGCCACTGCCGTTGGGTCCCATGATAGCATGGATCTCACCGGGTTTGACATCGAGACTGAGTCCCTTGAGGATCTCTTTATTATCTATTGATGCTTTAAGGTCTTTAATCTGTAAGAGATAATTGTTATCCATATAATGAATGATGTTAAAGATTCATATTAACCAACACTTCCTTCAAGGCTTATCTGGAGCAGTTTTGTAGCCTCCACCGCAAACTCCATAGGCAGCTTGTTTATTACTTCACGGGCATAACCATTGACGATCAGTCCTACAGCGTCTTCTGTAGAGATGCCTCTCTGGTTGCAGTAAAATATCTGATCCTCGCCAATGCGCGAAGTGGTAGCCTCATGTTCAACAATAGCTGTCGGATTGTCCACCTCAATGTAAGGGAAGGTGTGAGCTCCACACTTGTCACCCAGCAGAAGCGAGTCGCACTGTGAGAAGTTGCGGGCGTTGTCTGCCTTCTTAAGCACTTTCACCAGGCCACGATAACTGTTGTTGCTCAGCCCGGCTGAGATACCTTTTGAGACTATTGTGCTCTTTGTATTCTTTCCTAGGTGAATCATCTTTGTACCAGTATCAGCCTGCTGATGATGGTTGGTCACCGCTACTGAATAAAACTCTCCCACGGAGTTGTCTCCCCTCAGTATACATGAAGGATACTTCCATGTGATGGCAGATCCGGTCTCAACCTGAGTCCACGATATCTTGGAGTTTTCACCTTTGCACATACCCCGTTTTGTGACGAAGTTGTAGATACCACCCTTGCCGTCTTTGTCGCCCGGGTACCAGTTCTGTACGGTGCTGTACTTGACCTCGGCACCACGCTCTGCAACAATCTCAACCACTGCCGCATGCAGCTGGTTCTCATCACGCTGTGGAGCTGTGCACCCTTCAAGATAACTGACGTACGCCTCTTCATCTGCAATGAGCAGGGTCCGCTCAAATTGCCCGGTGTTGGCTGCATTGATACGGAAATATGTCGAGAGCTCCATGGGACATCTCACTCCCTTTGGTATATAGCAAAATGAGCCATCGGAAAAAACAGCCGAGTTAAGTGCCGCAAAAAAGTTATCTGTATATGGCACAACCGAGGCAAGATACTTTTGAACAAGCGAAGGATGCTCTTTCACTGCCTCTGAAAATGAACAGAAAATAATACCCTCTTCGGCAAGAGCCTCACGAAACGTGGTCTTAACCGATATAGAATCCATAACTGCATCAACAGCCACACCTGTAAGACGTTTCTGTTCTTCAAGCGGTATGCCCAGCTTTTCAAATGTCTTCTTCAGCTCCGGATCCACATCGTCCATGCTCCCCGGTGCTACTTTCTGCTTCGGTGCAGCATAATAAATTATATCCTGATATCTTATCTCGGGTATCTTAAGGTTTGCCCACGAGGGCATCTTCATCGTCTGCCACTGCCTGAAGGCCTTAAGACGAAACTCAAGGAGCCATTCCGGCTCATTCTTCCTCGATGAGATAAGACGTATTATATCTTCATTCAGACCAACAGGTATCGTTTCAGTGTCTATATCTGTCACAAAACCATATTTGTACTCACCGGAGGTTACTTCGTTTATTACTTTATCCTGATCGTTATCCATATAAAAAGTGACCCTTTTTGCTCTATCAACAAGCCTGAGAGATTAAAGTTGAGTTTTTTAGAATAATTCTAAATAAGTTGCAAAATTAACGAAAATAGTTAAAAGGAGAAAGGCGATATGTAATTAGCTTCAATAATTGAGAGGATCGATTAACATTGGTTACCTGGAAAGAGATAATTATGCCTTTTGAAAGGATAGAGATTTTTAATTATTTTAGGCAACTGAAAATAGTTGAGCCTTAATTAAAAAACTCTTTATTACATGAGGAAAATTTCGTTTTTATTGTTATTAGCCGCAATGGTTCTGCCCCTTTATGCACAACATGATATAAAAACCTCAGGGCTGGCCGAAGTTGAAAAATTATCCAGGGCTTTGTACAGGGAACAAGCTGCTATCAGGGAATATATTGATTCAACCATCAGAGCCTATAACAGTGCAGTTGAAATTGTGGACTCAAGACGAAGCATGGCAGAGAACAGGGCTCATGTTAATGCAGAGAAATCTGCAAGAGGTCAGGAAATCATCTCTGAGATAAATGCGCTCAAGGACAAACGAGAATCTGTGTTTAACTCATCATCAGAGCAGATTGATGCCAGCAAAGCACGCCAGGAGGAGATCGATGATATTCTTAATGAGAAAAAGGCAAGATGTGAGTCACTTCAAAAACAGGTCAATATTGCAGAAATCTCCCTTAAACTATCCAAAGCGTCAGCCGAGATGGCCGAGTCAACTTACAAGAATTTTGGCGGGACTGATAATTATGAAAATTACAGGAAGGCTGTTGACAGCTACAACTCACAGCTGGAAGACTATAATAATCTGTATACAACTCTTTCAGATGAAGTGGATGAGTTTAACTCCATGGCCAGAGAGCTTGACGATGAATACAATTCAATCAGCTCATATCTGAAAAACTATACTGATGAGACCAATGCCTCGCTGAATGATATGGATTCAGAGATTAATTCTCTTCTCTCTGAACTTAACAACCTTAAAGCAGATTATTTCAATGAGGAAACCAGTATAGATCCTTACTACGGTGCGGCTAAGGAGGCACAACAGATAAAAGACTTTGATGAAAGCGGTTATTATGACCTGATATCGGCGTGGTACGGCATAGATTTTTACATAGGCAGGGACGAAGCATACAGAAATGTTGTCCCTGACGCAATGACAAAGCAGGGGATGGCAATATGTGACCACACCGGGCCACTCTTTGACACACTTTGTGCAAAGATCAGAAGATTCGAGAACTCCTATTTCAGAATACTTTCACGTGCTTCTGACATAGATGTCACTGTTGATGGTAAACCCTATCCTGATGTCCACTTTTTTTCAACGTGCCTTTCCAAAGAACCAGCTGAAGTTAAAGAACTCGAGTCGCTTCGTTCTCTTTTTAATATTCCGCAATCAAAAAACTGCGTGGATTTCTTTAACCAGATATTGAATCTTGATGGACTCGTAATTAACTCTGATGAATATCCAGTCGAAGACCTATCATTCCTGAAATATTTCCCATCCCTGAAGAATATTGTAATAGAGAACAGCAACTTCAAGAGTTTTCAGCCTCTGTTTGATATTGGTTACAGTGGCAGGGTCAGTATCGCAGGGGCAAAGAACTTTAAAACCTCTGAGCTAAAAGATATATGTAAAAAGCTCCATAGTGAATATGGTGCTGAATGCATTTATAAGAAATAATTGGATAAATTTGTTTCTGTAATTAACATCTGAAATGTCGATCTGGAGAGTTTTAGTATGCATTCTGTTCCCTCCGCTTGCAGTGGTTGACAAGGGGTGCGGATCATTCCTTATTGTCTTTATCCTCACACTCTGCGGATGGATTCCGGGCGTGATAGGGGCCCTGATAATCAACAATAAATAAGGCTAAAGGCTAAAGGCAAAAGGCGAAAGTCGAAAGTTAAACTCTGTGTTCTCTGTGTTCTCCGTGGTGAAATTTAAGTCAAATTCCGGAATGGTTATCTTATCAGCTGATCTGCGGCCTGAAGTATCTTAAGCCTTAGATTCTCAGGATAACCGGGATGCGTTTTCAGAAAACTGGTTACGACCTGCCTTGCATTTTCAGAATGATGTCCTTCGAGTGTAGTTGTTATCCAGCTTGCAGGAAAGAAAATGTCTCCGGTGGCTTTTATCTCCTCCAGCAACTCCAGTGAAGGTAGGATATATTTCTCAGACGACTTCTGTCTCAACGGGCTGTGAAGGTATCCCAGTGCCTCAATAACCCATGGTTCCTGTGACCTGTTTTCTTCCTTCTTCAGGCTCTCAAAGAATGCGTCTCTTACTGCTTCATCCCCTGAGACAGATGGAGAGATAAATGCAAATTTCTTCTTACGATCGGGATTTGTAATGTTGTTATACTGCTGCTTCATTAATGAACCGGCATCAGGGTAATCCTTTAGCGAAAGAGTGAAGGCAACAGTGCAAAGGTCATCTTCGCTAAGCTTTACATCACATGGCAGTGAGCCTGTTTCCCATACCTTGTAAAGCCGGCTGAGAGCCTCTTCCGATAATGCAATATTCCTGAAGAGTGCAAACCATGTACGACGTTGTGAGCCCACTGACTTATCCGAGACCCTTTCCCAGGAGAAATCCTCCAGCAATTTTCCATAATGACCACGTTCGGAATCATCAAATTTGTTGAGGAAAATATACGACAGCCGTCCGGAAAGCCAGGTCTGCAACTGAAGGTCATTCTCGCTATGTATTGCATTGAACATCATCTGCCAGAGCACTTCCGGCTGAAGCTTCCCGTTAAGCATCTGTTCGTTTAGATTTATCCAGATGGTACCGCGAATCAGCGGATCGGATATTGATCCTATCTTTTCTTTCAGGTAGTTCAATGATCCATTGTCTGTGACGAAGCACCCATAGCTTATTCCTGTGGTATCTGGTATTATGCAGACGGGCTCATTTGAAAGTGAAAGAACCGATGTTGTATCACCGGGGTAAAGCTCACTGCTGATGGCTCCATCGGTGGTGATTACCTTTGTTTTAAGAGTCTGTGGCCAGTGTCTGCCTCTGCCTGCAGGATCTGTCTCTCTGAAACGGATTTTGTAACCCGTTTTGCTTTTTTTAATCTCCGGTTCAATTGTAGGCATCCCGGCTTCTCTCACCCAGGCATCGCTCCACTCTTTAAGCTGTTTGCCTGTCGATTCCCCGATGACATTCACAAGGTCGCTCCATTCGGCATTCGAGTAGCTGAATTTTTTAAGATAGTTTTTTAAGCTGTTTCTGAGGCCATCCTCACCTGTTATCTGCTCAAGATGCTTCATTACCACCGGCGCTTTATGATAGATAATATTACCGTATAGCGATCCGGCATCCTTCATGTTGTCAAGCTGCTGGATAACCGGGTTTGATCCCTGTGTGCGGTCAACGGCATAGGCAGCAGGATAGTGCGAGAGAAGAAACCGCAGGTCATTGTCTATTGTAGGGAAGTCGGGACTGACAATCTTATCGGCAAAGAAGCCTGCAAAGACCTCTTTGAGCCATACATCGTTGAACCACTTCATGGTGACGAGGTCCCCAAACCATATGTGTGAGGTCTCATGTGATATCAGAGAGGCCCTTGTCAGCTGCTCATTGAGTGTAGGGGAATCGTCGAGAAAGAGGCTTGACGCCTTGTAACAGATCGATCCAGGGTGCTCCATACCGCTGTACTGAAATGTTGGGATCACCACAAATCCAAACTTCGGGAACGGGTACCTGATGCCTGTATATTCCTCCATCCACCTTATGGCTTTATAATGAAGCCTGAATATCTCATCAGCATTTCTTTCAACATATTCCTTTCTTGTCTCGCGGTGCAGCATCTCCATTTTGACCCCGTCGATCTCTTTTTCAATCCGCTGGAATTTACCGGCAGCAAAGGCAAAGAGATAGGTTGGTAACTTTTCTCCCCGGTCAAAGGTTATTAGCCTCCTGCCTGCCGATGAGTCAAGCCTGATAACCGGGTTATTGGCTATTGCTTCATATGAGGAAGGGATCTCAAGAGTGAGGTTAAAATATGCCTTCAGATCAGGCTGGTCAAAGCAGGGGAAGGCGGTACATGCACGGTCGGGAACAAAGAGTGTGTAGAGGTACTCTTCATTGCGATTCAGCGACTGATCTCCGGTGCGAAAGGCCAGAGTGATTTTGTTTCTGCTATCTGAGAGAAATTTGACGGGCAGGACTATATGGTTGTCTTTTACTGCCGTCGTCAGCTCTTTCCCATTTACTGATAAGAATTTCAGGTATCCTGCCGGTGTTCTGAAGTCAAGAAGGACTGGTTTGTCTTTTGATGCAAGATCAAACTCAATGGTCTCTTCTGCATTTATCGGCTCAGAGATGTTATCTGGTATTGAAAAGCTGAGGGTATAATTTACATTGCTTATTGTTTTTGCCCTCCATTGTGCCAGCTGATATGAAACACCGTCGTCGAAAAAGTGGTCGTTGTTAATATTATTGCAGCCCTGAATACATACCAGGGATATCACGATGGCAACAGAAGATATCAGGCTTTTCATCACATCCGGATTTATCTCTCAAAAATAAAATGAACCTGCAACCACAACAGTATCCAGGATCTATTGTTAATTGCTAATTGTTAATTGTCAATTGTCAATTGTCTCAGCACTGTTCTTGAAACGCCCTCCTGAATGCCATCGGCTTTGCAATGTTATGGAAGGTCTCACGCGTACCGCCGGTGCCAATGATTGTCAACGAGCCATAGTTGAGTATACGACCCATTACTGACTGGTCAACATTCACACTCTCTATCTTGGAAAGGTTCATTTCAAAAGTATCCCTTGCAATGAACCCTTTCTTCATAATAATACGTCTGTTGGTGACAACAAATTCAGAGACTGCTCTCTTTATCCAGGCGGCAAGCGTAAGTGTGAAAAGAGAACTCCATGAGATGAAGATGACCCAGTGCAGCCGGGTTTCAAAAACTACAGATTCATCTTTAATCAGATGTGAATTGACATATGTGCCCATTATGTATTAATTAATTGGGTATAAACGATTAATTATATTATTTTAAATTGATATAGCTGAGCCGTTGCATGCAACGGCTCTACGACAATTAAATAATTTTAACAGCCTTATCCTCGCTCTGCCACAGGCCATGCTTGGTGCAAACAGCCATTGCACTCAGATTCATTGACACCTCGGGGGCAACAATGAAGAAATCAACCTCAAAATGTGCCGGCTTTTTTCCGTTCACTCCTGACGTATATCTGGCCTCGGCCAGCAGTGTCTCACGATTCCATAACTGCAACAGGCTGATAAAATGATCAGGGTCATCGGGATGAGGATACTCATCTCCCATGCGAACCTTAACCATGAATTTTTCACCTCGTTTAACCTCATCGGGACAGATAACATGAGGCATATGACGATCAAGATAGTCGCGCATTACCTCCTTGTTTTCCTTTTCTACTTCAATAGCTTTAAATACTCTTGGCATATCGTTTTTGTTTTAATAACAACAGTTTGATATATTTTGATCAGCACTGAAATATATTGCCGAAAGTAAAATTAATCAGTTTTCGTTTTGCAGACAAAGGTTTTTATCTACTGATTGATCTGTAAATATGCTTATTTATTAACCCTGAAGAAGAGAGCAATTCTGTATCGTTAAGGATCTCTGCTGCCATACCGGTTTTTTGAACGGTATGATCTTCGGACAATACTGCCACCCGTGGCTGCAGGCACTCGATCAGATCAATCTGATGTGTGGTGAAAACTATTGTCTTGCCTGCCCGGCTCAGTTCGCCGATCAGATCTGTTATGAACTCCTGTGTTTTGGGATCAAGACCTGCCAACGGTTCATCAAACAAAAGCACTTCCGGGTTCATGGTCAGAACAGATGATATTGCAACCTTTTTTTTCTCACCCCCGGATAGCATTATAACTGACCGGTCTTTAAGGTGAGTAATACCAAGAAAGGCCATTGTGTCCTCAGCTCTTTGGAGTGCTTCCTCATGCGGGAAATTAAGTTGCCTGGGCCCAAACAAAAGCTCATCTAGCACGGTGGGACAGAAAAGTTGTATATCGGGATTCTGAAAAACGTACCCCATGCTCCTGCGGAATGACAGGGAGACCTCTTTACTGCGGAATGACGCTTCCGATAAAACCTTACCCTTATATCTGAATTCACCTGAGTCGGGATAAATAAGCGCATTGATAATATTCAAAAGGGTTGATTTACCACTCCCGTTAACCCCGGTAATGGCAACCATTTCTCCTTTGTCAACTGACAGGTTTATTTTTTGCAGTGCTGGAATAATTCCATAATATGAATAACTAACATCTTTCAGTGAGAATATCTCTTCCATCATCAGCCCTATAAAATTGTTAGTATTATGCCTGTTAAAACAATTACTACCAGAAAAACAAAATCCGAAATGAGAAAATGAATGTCTGAAAGTAGTTTTATATCACCGCCATATCCCCTTGAAACCATCGCCAGATAAGTGTTTTCATACACTCTTGCCGATTTTTTAAATATGAAAAATATCCTGCTGCCTACAACATTATGGATCTCACTGTTCCTGACATTCGTGGTAAGTCTCGACTTAAGCGACAAATAGGTTTCCTCAATTGTTCGTGTGAGAATGAAGATGTATTTGTATGTGAGGGTAATTATCAAAAGAAAAGTATCTGGCACACCGATTATTTTAAATGACTTGATAAGTGATGGCAGAGGAGTTGTAAATACAATCAGCAAAGTGAATGATACTGTATTCAGGATACGAAGGAAAATCAATGACACAACCCGGATGCCATTATCTGTAATGCCAATGACCTGTGGGATGGAATATATCCAGAACTCTTTTGGGGAGGATAAGCTTATCAATGGCAAAACAACAGTCCCTTTTGTTACAATATTCAGAGATGCCGGTAACGCAATCAGAAACCCGAAGAGAAAAGCGATAGCGAAAGTTTTGCGAAAAACATCAAAGACTTTTATTCCGGCAAGGATGAACAATATTATGGTAAAAGCAGTGGCAAAAGCCTGGCCCTTCAGCGATGTTGTGAGGCTGAGCATTATGGCTATATAAACCAGTGAGATAAATTTAAAATATGGATTGATCCTGTAGATGAATGATTTGCCGGAGGCACTCTCTGCCTGAAGGTATATGTTCTTTACTGTTTTGGCTATTGCGGATAGCGTCTTGTCAATAAATGAAATCCTCCTTTGCCCGGATGAATGTTTACAAGTCAGGGATGGCTCGTTTCCGAGAAGGTATTCTGGTATAGGGCTATTCATTCCTGACAATTAATCCTGATATTAACAACAGAACAACATAAGTTATTGTGGCTCCAAATATTCCTGACACGATATAGTATCCCGACTGGTGCACCAATGAGGGGTCCCTTGTGTCTACACTGTAATCCTGAACCGGTGCATTCCATTTACCGGAGTATTTTGCCAGTCCATCGGGCACATAGCCAATCATCTCTTTCACCGTCTGTGCCGACCACTCACCCCAGGCATCTCCCGTGTCAAAGAAAGCAGGCAATAATACTCCTATTGGAGTAAGCAGGCATAGAGCCAGGAGTATGACCAGGAGCCTCTTCTGAAATTTATTTATTTTCACTTTTATAGCCATTATTAAGGGAGTAGATTAGCCCGGGCTCATTCTTAAGGAAGTAGTTTACTGCTACTGATGTTATAATCCCTTCAATAAAGCCAAAGATGAGAAGATGTTCTATTGCCATCACCGGCACTGCAACTGACAGGTCATATGGGCAATAAAGTGCTTTCCCGTCAGCTGAAGAGGCTATCAGCGGTTGTATGCCAAATTCAGTTGCAGTTAGAACTGCCGTCAGAACCAATGAAATATATCCGGCACTGAAAGCTGCTATGGTTGCCCTCACCTTGTTTTCAGCAGTGACCCTGAAAAGCTTAAAGATGAAGTATGCCACAAACGGCATGAATACTGCCATGTTAAAACAGTTTGCACCTAACGCGGTAATTCCTCCGTCGCCAAAGATCAGAGCCTGTATTATAAGTGCTACCGAGACAGCTATCGAGGCTGCCCACGGACCCAGCAATATTGCTATCAGCGCCCCCCCAACAGCATGACCTGAACTTCCTCCCGGCACAGGAAGGTTGAACATCATTATGATAAATGAAAAGGCCCCTGCCATACCAAGATAGGGTATGTTGCGTGCCGACATCTTTTCTTTTACCTTTTTCACTGCCACCGCAGCCGTAGCTGCAAATGCCCCGAACATAGGTATGTATGTCTGCGGGCCCAGGTATCCGTCAGGTATGTGCATCGTCCTGTTTTTAACTATTCAACCCGGCTCATCACAAGTTTGCCATGTATAATTCCCTTAACACCTATCAGCTTGTCTGAAAGCTCGGTGAGCATCGCAGCTTTCCCCTTGACTGCAATAATTTCAAGACAGTTTTCGTGATTAAGATGAAAATGCTGTGAGGAAAGAATGACATCAAAATAGTCGTGCTGAACCTCATTCAGTTTGACTGTTATGTCACCCTTGTGATGATCATAAAGCAGAACTATTGCCCCTGCAACAATATTGTTGCATTGCCATTTCTTCTCCACAAGATTCTTCTCCACAAGGTGGCGTATCGCCTGGGAGCGGTTAGGCATCTTATTCTCAACCACAAAATTATCAAGCGCTTCTAGGATATCTTCATCCAGACTTACTCCAAATCGTGCAAGTGACATCGTGTTACTATTTATTAAATACGTAACACAAATTTAAAAAATTACCTGAAGAGAGCAACATCAATCACTGAGTGATTTTAATTGCTAATCTCTTATTTAAAAACCTGCCTTAAAAATTGCTGTGTTGCTAAACAACTAAATCGGTGTAAATGAAGATGATCGACGATGAAGGTAATTAATGTCTTATGTCAGTAGGGTTCATTTTGATAAATAGTAAGTGACACCTAAGGAGATTCTTAATCCCGACCAGTTAACTTTTACATTTTTATCATAGGAATTTTTCAGAACAACATCCTTTTCTCCCTTTTTATGCAATTTACCATTTGTATCAAACTGGTAACCGGCGTTAAAATCAAGTGAAAAATTGTTTTTCAATGGATACTTTATTCCAACTGATGGTTCACCAAAAAAGGTTATGCTCCTGTATTTAGAACTATATTCAGCGGAAGATATATCGTATATATCCAAAGACATTTCTTCTTTAAATCCTGATAAAATCGAACCGGCTCTGGCCTGAGCATAAAGGCTGATGTTATTCGTTGTAAAATAAACATATTGGTATTGAAGGCCCAGCCTGAATCCCTTGATGATCATGTCAAGTTTGAACTCACCCGAATAGTCCGCCACATGATTCCGGCCTCCGGTTGTATAATAGCCTCCGTTAATTCCAATCATATTTTTATTATTGATCCAGTACCCGGCAGTAAACATGCAATTAAAATAATCAGGAAATTTTTCGACTGCTTTGGGTGAAAAATGTGAATAAGCATCCTTCATATCTAACTGATAGTCTTTTATGCTGTTCAATTGGTAGGTGCTATATCCGGCATGAAAATCAAAGCTGTAAATCTGGCAGAACAGCGATCTGGATACAAGGATTAATACAAATATGCTTACTATCTTTTTCATTTGTTCAAATAATCTGAAATGTCAAAAGTAAAACCTGTTGATGAGAAGAGCCTGTTGCCGTACAATAAGGGCGTTGAATCATCACATCTCATTTTAAAGAC